>OGYC01002191.1_pt1 | contig 14104 bp, 9 predicted proteins | sample 1576461 | NCBI WGS metagenome assembly OGYC01 (sample SAMEA3541569, study PRJEB24748) | human gut metagenome | biome: human gut; feature: human-associated habitat; material: faeces | place: China | collected 2012 | reverse complement strand
CCATAATGCATTACCACTTTATTGATCAGCTGATCCTTATATTCCCGGTTCATCTCCCTGCCGGAATTAGCAAGATAATTCTCCGGTACTTCTGTACCCTGATACGTAAAATTCTCCAGTGTCTTCAGTGCTTCCTCCCTGGAACCGGTATAGACTACCGTAACATCCAGGGTGCGCTCCTGAATTTTGGCACTGACAATATTATTCTGTCCGTCCAGATAGTATTGCAGGGTATCTGCCTGCGCAAAGCTCATACGGCTCTGCAGAATGTGAACCCTGAGTCTCCCCTTTATCTCATGTTTGATCACAAATTTCATAATTTATGCCTGCTTTCATGAAAGGGATCATTCTGCTGCTGTGATCTTAGTCTCTGCTGCTTCTGCGTCATATTCCTGCGATGCCTGTGCTGCTCTGTCCTCGTTGATCTGCTGAGCTTCTGCGTAGATATCCTCTGCGTTCTCCTGGATAGTGGTCGCAGTCTTCATAACACACTCTTTTGCGCGCAGAACTGCTGCGGTGCAGTTGGTGTACAGCTTCTTCGCATCCTTGCTGGACAGTACTTTGATACCTGCGGTTCCGAACAGAACGCCTGCTGCGAAGATACCGGTTTTTGCTTTATCAATCTTTTTTAAACATTTCAACATAATTCATTTCCTCCTGTGTGAAGTCTTTTGTTTATTCTATTTATGAATGAATATTATAAACACCTGTTTTTCCTATTTCCAGTTTTTTTCGTTTAATGAAAAATTTTATCATTTATCAAAATCCACTGACCTTCTTGTATTCCTGTAATTTTTCTTTTGCTGCCGGGGTCAGATTCTTAGGCACCTGAATCTGGATCACGACATACTGATCGCCGTGGGCATTTTTATCCTTCATGGATACCACGCCCTTGCCTTTCAGCCGGATCTTGCTGCCGGACTGCGTACCTTCCTTCACTTTGCACATGACATCGCCGTACAATGTAGGCACACGGATCTCGCCGCCCAAGGCTGCTGTGGTATAGGGGATATTGACTGTGGTATACAGATCCTGTCCCTTACGCTCCCAGCCTGGTTTCTCCTGTACCGTCACTTTCAGATACAGGTCGCCGCTCTCACCGCCGGAGTAGCCTTCACCACCCTTACCTTTCAGACGGATACTTTTACCGGTATCGATACCTGCCGGGATGTGCACCTGCACGGATTCGGACTTGCCGGTAGCCGGATCTCTTAAGGTAAAGGTCTTGTCGCAGCCATGCATTGCTTCGTCAAAACTGATGGTGATGCCGGATTCCACATCCTGACCTTTGCTGCGGTAGTTCGCCCGGCTGCCCCGTCCGGATCCTTTCTGTCCCTTGAAATACTGTCCGAACAGATTGTCAAAAATATCCTCATCCCCGCCGAAATCACCAGTACCGAAACCGTTTTCTCCTGTGCTGTAATGGAACGTGCCGTTACCGAAGCCACCGAAACCATCGGTACCAAATCCACCGGTGCCGCCATTGTAATGGAAACCTCCTCCGTTCTTAAACTGCTCCTGATACTGTCTGGCTGCCTCCTCGTTAAATCCCTCCTGGAAAGCAGCAAAACCGTAAGTATCATATAGTTTCTTCTTTTTTTCATCCCCCAGCACATCGTAAGCTTCGTTGACTTCCTTCAGCTTCTCCTCTGCCACAGGGTCTCCTGCATTAGTATCCGGATGGTATTTTTTTGCCAGTTTACGGTATGCTTTTTTTATTGCTGCGGCGTCCGCTGTCTTGCTGACACCCAGTACTTCATAATAATCTCTTTTTGTTGTCTTCGTCATATTCCCTCCATTCTGCCCAACCGGTGAGCCACACAACCAAGACGTTTTCCATGTAAAAATCAGCCGACACAGTTTCCTGCGCGGCTGACCACTTCACATCTCTTTTCAAACAATTGTCTGCTGCTGCAGTCGCTTGTTCCTCTTACAGAGATTATATTATCACTACGGTTTAGCACTCGCAAGAGGTGAGTGCTAAAAAATATATTAAATAATCATAAAATCCATAAAACAGCTATTACAATTTGCCACCCTTAGAACCGCCAAAGCTTGCGGAATTCAGGATATTGGTGTCAAAGGTAAAGGTCAGTCTCTCCTCAGTACGGGCTCTCTTCAAAGACAGCTGGATCATACGGTCCAGAAGCTCCTTGTAAGGAACACCCACCGGATCCCACAGATAAAATGCCAGAGATCCGGGGATGGTGTTGATCTCATTGAAATACAGCTTGCCGTTGTCTTCGTCAATCATAAAGTCGATACGGGACACACCGTTACAGCCCAGCGCCTTGAAAGATCTGACTGCCAGTTCCCGCACCTCTTCTCTCTTCTCGGGAGACAGTTCCGCAGGGATTTTGCGGGATACACTCGCCATACCCTTGGAGCCGCTGCCCTTGGCATTGCTGACGTATTTATCTTCATAGCTTAAGATGTCTTTGGTGTGCAGGGGTTCTTCGCACTCGGAAGCAATAGCGTCATTCTCATCTCCCAGTACCGAGCAGTTGATCTCACGTAAATTGGTGATGGCGTGCTCCACCAGCACTTTGGTCGCATACTTGAACGCATCGTCGACAGAGTGAGTCAGTTCCACACGATTTTTAGCCACACTGATGCCTACGCTGGAGCCTAAGTTGACCGGTTTTACGATCACGGGATACCCCAGTCCTTTTTCCACTTTGTCAAGGAGGTTTTCTATCTGTGCATAATCCGACAGCGTATACAGCTGTGCATCCAGTACCGGAACATCACACTCCTTTAATACAGCTTTCATAATGTATTTATCCATGCCGATGGCGGATGCGGTCACATCGCAGCCCACGAAGGGGATGCCCATGGTCTTAAGATATCCCTGGAAAGCGCCGTCCTCTACGTTAGTACCGTGAACTACGGGGAAAGCCACATCGATCTCTACCGGTTTTTTCCCGCCGAACAGCTTCACCGGGAAAGGAGTCAGGAATACCCTGCCGTCCTCGTTGGTCATGATGACTCTCTGGGACTTTTTCAACAGTTCATCGATATTTTTATAGGATTCGATCTTGCCGATCTCCTCACCGATGTACATTTCATTACGCTTGGTCATATAGACCGGAATTACTTCGTATTTGTCTGTGTCCATATTCATGACAGCCTGGATGCCGGAGATCACGGATACTTCGTGCTCTACACTCTTGCCGCCAAACAGCATTGCTACTCTTGTCTTCATCTATTTTTCCTCCTGGATTTTCCTACTCTTTGTCAACTATCCGGAATCACTTTCGCGAAATTGCCTCTGAATCGTCTAATAGTTATCCGTCAGGTCATTCTCTAATAAAATATACTTATGTCCCTGCCCTTTGATGGCATAGGCGTAAGATACAGCTTCCTCCAGCTTGTCGAATACCAGGCATTTCTCTTCCGGGAATCCCTTCTCCAGCACGCCCTCCCTGATGGGCTCGGTATGCCGTCTGCCCACTAACAGGATGTAATCGCAGCAATCCGCCGCGTAGTTACCGAATTTATGATTGTACTCCGCTTCCTTGTCACCCAGCTCTACCATGCCCGGCGTGATCAGGATCCGGATACCGTCAAACATGGCAAGTGTCTCCACCGCAGCCTTAGAACCTACGGGGTTGGAATTATAAGCATCGTCAATAATGGTCACCAGACCGTGTTCCCGCATCTGCATACGATGGGGCACCGGCTCAATCCGGCGTACCGGGATCCGCAGTTCCTGCAGCGTCATACCCATTTTATGAGCGACTGCGATAGCCCCCACCACATTGATGACATTGTGGGCACCGATGAGACGCATCTGGAATCTCTCGCTCTCGCCGTCCGGGGTCACTACGGTGAACTCCGTACCTAACTGGGATACCTTCACATCTTTGGCACAGTATCCTGTCCCTTCCGTCTCGGAATAATAGAATATCTTCTCCGGGGTCTGATCATATGCAGGAGAAGCTGCCTGCTGCTTAATATAACCGTTGTCGCCGTTTAAGAACAGCATGCCGTCTTCCGGCAGGGCATCCGCCAGCTCGAACTTCGTCTTCTGAATATTCTCCATGTTAAAAAAGGTCTCTAAATGCTGCGGTCCGATGGATGTGATCACACCGTGATCGGGATGCACCATATCGCAGATCTCTTTGATGTCGCCCACATGGCGGGCACCCATCTCGCAGATGAAGATCTCCGTGGTGGGCTTCAAGGAGCCTCGGATGGTCCGTACCACTCCCATAGGAGTATTAAAGCTCTCCGGGGTCACCAGCACATTATATTTTTCCTGTAAAAGTGTCTGTAAGTAGAACTTTACACTGGTCTTGCCGTAGCTGCCGGTCACACCGATGACGGTAAGTCCCGGGACGCTTTTCAGCTTTCTCACAGCATCATTAATGTAATGCTGATTGATCCCCGCCTCCATGGGATGATTGATGACATTAGCCACGATATCCAGAAAAAGATTCACAGATACCAGGATCAGGCACAATCCCGGGATCCGATTCATTCCGCCCAATCCACACACCAGAGCGAATACCGCAGCCGTAAGGATCAGCTCCGTAGTGAGCAATCTCTTGACCCGGGCGGTATATACCAGCTTTTTCTTCGTGTTCATCCGCTTCATGGCACGATATACCACGATGATCACGAGCAGTACCAGATATTCAAAGATTTCAAGGGCAAGATACGGAAACACACTTGTCACAATGCCCAGTGCCAGACCAAAATAGAGAATCCATTGCAGCCGGAACTTCTTCTTCAGCCAGTGAAGGTGTTCTTTATTCTTATAGCCGTTCTGCTGGAACATATGCATGTTATACCGCATGGTATAAAAATATGCCGGAACAGCAAGCACGACCGCTATCAGCACACGTATGATCATTTCAAATATGCCTCCATAATTCCCCGGAACTGTGCCGGTTTCTCAAGGAAAGAAAAATGACCGGTTCCCGGGATCACTGCCAGGCCGCAGTTGGGGATTTTCTCTTCCATAATATGTGCATCCCGGATAGGAGTTGCCGTATCCTGATCTCCCCAGATCAGCAATACTTCCTGATGGATCTTCGGAAGCAGCTCCGTCAGATCCTCATTCACTGCCTTCACCATACACTGACGCATCATGGGTGTCGCATTGCGGTAGTCTGCCGATCCCTGTCGGCTCCTCCAGTCATCGATCACCTCCGGGAACATGGCATAGATCAACTTCAGATTCAAAAATTTCTTCAGGATCTTGTATTTGCGGATCTTCCATTTCTGCGCAGTAGTACGCACCGGCAGGACACCGGCACTGTCGATCAGGATAATATTCGTGATCTCAAAAGGGATGCTCTCTCTGGCCGCCAGCTTGATGATCACGCGTCCGCCGTAAGAATGCCCGATGAGTGTTGCCTGCTTTATCTGCAAGGTTTCCATGAATTTGCAGAAAAAATCCGCAAATCCGTCCACATCCCAGGGTTCCCTCGGTTCATCACTGCCGCCGAAGCCCGGGAAATCGAACTGGATCACACGGTATCTGCTGCCGTCAATGGCACCTGCCACAGAATCATACACTCCCAGATCCGTACCCCAGCCCTGTAAGATCACAACCGTCTTATCGCCGGTACCGGTTGTTTTTACACATATATTATATCCGTCTACTACTATATTCATGATAATCCTCAATTCAGAGTCGTTGCCGTTACAATCTTTTATTATAATCGGAATCTGCTACAATGGCAAGCCATATCCTAAGGATTACGTATGTCTCCATAAAATAATAAAACTACAGCTTTGAGCTGACGGTCACATCATTCAGCTCAAAGCTGTAGCTAGTTTATCCTTTATTTCATAATGAATTAAAATTGGAATTTCACACATTCCGCTTACTTCAATTAGGGTATTTGATTTTCTGATGCAATAAAATATTTTGCGTTGAATTACCTACACATATTTCAAAAATTCCAGGTTCCACACAAAAATCATGTTTCTTCTCATCATAAAATGAAAACGCCATACTATCCAAAGTAATCTCTACTCTGCATACACTCCCCGCTTTCAGCGTAATGCTTTTGAATGCCTTTAACTCTTTTTCTGGTCTGATTACTGTACACTCCTCATCCCTCACATAAATCTGTACAATCTCTCTTCCGTCTATTTGACCTACGTTTTCTATATCAAACGATATGCTCACTCTGTCTTTTGCATCATTATCTTGTTTCACCTGCAGATCGTGATACGCAAATTCTGTATAAGAGAGTCCATGTCCAAAGCAGAACATCGGCAAAATATCATTTTTCTCATAATGACGATATCCGACCATAATTTCTTCTTCATAACAGACCATATTATCTCTCCCAAATTGTCCGTTATGACCTGTCGGTGTATCTTCATAAACACGAGGAAAAGTTTCTGCCAGTTTTCCACTGGGATTGATTCTTCCGGTGAGGATTCCCGCTAGTGCTGTGCCACTCTCCATTCCGGCATAATAAGACCACAAAATTGTACCTGCTTTTTCTTCCCATGGCATCTCCACCGGAGATCCTCCTATTATAGTTACAATTGTGTCCGGTCTTACCTTTAATAATTTTGTAATCAATTCATCCTGATGATACGGAAGTTTCATGCAGGGACGATCCTCTCCCTCAATGTCATATTCATGATCCAACCCTCCTACAAACAGAACAATATCGCTTTCTTCAGCTAGCTTCAGAGCTCTTCTGTGATATCCTTCCTCAATTTCCGATAGGTCTGAATAAAATGCCTCCTTTTTTAATCTTCTTTTTTCTTCTCTCATCATGCGGATCTGTTGTTGTATTTTTTCTTTGTCATCCACACTGGAAGCCTGCCAGTTTTCTCCGTTAAGCTCCTTTTTTTCCGGAATGTAATACCCCGGTTCATATACTATTTCTGCATTACCTCCAAATTCCATTTTGATTCCAAGAAGCGGTGATATTTCATACAAAGCCTTAATTTCTGCACTACCTCCACCGCCCGAGTGAATTCGGTCTGCGTTACAACCTATGACTGCAATTTTCTTATGATATGTATTTCCAAGTGGCAATAATTTACTATCATTTTTCAATAAAATAACAGATTTTTCCGCTGCTTTTTTCAACACCTGCCGGTGCTCCATAGTATTATAGGAGCCGTTTTTTCGATGTACCGCTTCCTTTCCAATCATTTTTAACTTAAACATTACTCGCAAGATGTTACGCACCTTTGCATCCAGACACGCCATATCTACTGATTCATCTAAGATCCTTTGCTTCAAAGGTTCTGCCAGACAATATTCGTCGAAATTATCAAATACTGACATTTCAATATCAAGTGCTGCCTGCCCCGCATCTACCGTATTATGCACTGCTCCCCAGTCACTGATTACAATTCCTTCAAATCCCCATTGATCACGCAATACTTCCTTCAGCAACAGATTATTCTCACAGCAATAGGTACCGTTTAATCTGTTATAGGCTCCCATAACCGAATAAACATCTGCCCTCTGCACAGACTGTCGAAACGCCGGGTAATATATTTCCTGCAAGGTTCTCTCATTTACTTTAGTGTCCACATGCAGTCGATTAGTTTCCTGATTGTTTGCCACAAAATGTTTTACACAGGCTGCCACATCATTCTGCTGTATTCCCTTTATCAAAGCAACTGCCATCTCTGCTGTCAGCACGGGGTCTTCACTCAAATATTCAAAATTTCTCCCACATAAGGGACTTCGTTTGATATTAATTCCCGGCGCCAAAATCATGTCTTTTCCTCTGCCTCTGGCTTCCGCTCCCAAGACCTCGCCAACTTCATATGCAACATCGACATCCCATGTAGATGCTATAGCACTATTACTTGGAAGATAAGATACATAATCATCAGTATTGCCCAGGGGAATCCATTTATCATTTTGAAACTCATTCCGAACACCCATAGGTCCATCTGAAAATTTCATAGAAGGTATTCCCAGTCTTTCTATCCCTTTATTCTGAAACAATCCATTTCCATGAACCATCCCGATCTTTTCATCCAAGGTCATCTGTTCCAATAATTCAGTTATTATTTTTTCTGTCTTCAATGTAAAAATACGCCTTTCTCTTCTGCTTCTTTTTGAGTTTTCTGCAACATTTTTCTCCTTTCTTTTGTAGAAAATGGAGATTTCATGCCACTGTCCGCTACCTGTTTCACTAATTCGTAATCAAACTTCTCTCTTACCTGCCATTTATCATTGTCGATAACCATATAATTTTCTGTCTCTTCTGTACAGGCCGGCCAAGCAATCGTTTCATCAATGAATGGAATTCCTGTTTTAGCAAAATTCACCCATGCCTTGCACATTTTTTCTTCTAGTTTATCCGTGACTCCCGGCATATTAGCCACGGGAACCTTATCTGTATTGTGAAATACAAAAGCCAGATCAGAACAATGCCATGCCGGCTTTCCATCATCCAGAGGAAATTCAACAGCAAAGACATATGCATATATATTAGATTGTTTATATGTCTTTCTCTTTTTCACAAAATCAATTACCGGTTTTCTGAAAAAAATATCATATGTAGTTAAGTCTGCAATGCTTCTTCCCGGGTATGCCTGCGCGTATGCCTGAATCACAGACTGAGTATGTTCACCAAATCGTTTTTCGACAATCCTGATCAATTCCTCTTGTGTCATTTGATTCCTTCCGATCAGCCCGGGTGCAAATCCCATCTCTCCGAACACACTTCCTATTAACACCGGCACCTTTTGGGCATATTCCGAAAATCCAATTTTTAAAGGATCCCCCATGTAATAAGAGTTCCGAATCGGATGTCCTCCAATATAACCACCTTCAGCCAGTACTTTATTGGAGACTTTATTATAAGCATCTGCCAGCTCTCTGTAAGGCATATCCTCCCATTTCTCAATATCCGATTCTTCCATATTAAGCTCCTGCAGCATTGCCCGGATCAGTGGTTTGGCATCTGTATTCTCTTCATCAATAAAATCTTCCAATACGCCGCTCTGAATAATCGCTTTATGATACAAGCCATCAGCCTCCGGTGTCTGCATCAGCGTCCATATTTTCATGCCTCCTCCGGATTGCCCGAATAATGTTACATTTTGAGGATCCCCGCCAAACGCTTCAATATTGTCTCTAATCCAGCGCAATGCCGCTACAATATCAGCATTTCCAACATTTCCCGAGTTCCAATATTTTTCTCCATATTCTGACAAATTCAAATATCCCAAAAGATTTAATCTATGATTCAATGATACTACAACCACATCCCCAAATTGGCTTAAATTTGTACCGTCATATGCTATCTGTTCGATAGAAGATCCTGCGTAGAATCCACCTCCATGAAGCCATACCATAACCGGTTTTTTTGCCAAAGTATCCAACGTCTGCGTCCAAACGTTCAAATACTGACAGTGTTCATCCATGGGCCAGTATCTATGAGGAACCATAATTTCACCGTTGGGAACATCCTGGGTTAACAATGGACATACATAGCCATAAGAAGTAGCATCTTTTATCCCATCCCACGGCTGAATTTCCTCCGGCATCTGAAATCTTTTTGCATTTGCATACTTAATCCCCTGAAATGTATATGTTGTATTCCACAAATATCCCCTTATTTTTCCTGCTCTTGTTGTCACAATCGGTCCATTTCCCGAACATTCAAAATAACTACTCATTTAATTTCTCCTTTGCTTTTTTTCTATAATCTTTCGGACTACATCCCAACATCTTTTTACATAATCTTGAAAAATATGAAAAGTTATCATATCCCACTTTCATTGCAATTTCATTAATAGAGATTTCACTGTATTGTAACAGTTCAGACGCCTTCTTTATCCTCATACGAATAACATAATCGGTAATAGAGATTCCTTCTTCTTTTTTAAAAAGTCTTGCCAGATAATCTGCATTTAAATATACAATTCCTGCCAGCTCATTTCTGGAAATTTCCTCATTATAATGTTCTTCAATATATTTTTTAACTACCTCTACAATAGACGTATTTTCTCTTACGTAGTCAATATAGCTATATGCTTTTTGCAATAAATATTTACAGAATTCCATATAGTTATCATAATTCTTCAATGACATTTTCCGATAAGTTTCATATTCCGTATTTACAAATAGCTCATGGGCTTCGATATTGTTTTTCATCAACACAGTATTCACCATCTGAATCAGATTCACCTGCATAGCTTTTAATTCATACGCTGTTAACCCATGATGTCTCTTTTTCTCTGAGAAATAGTGATCGATTTCATCTAAAATCTTATTCACCGCACCTGTGTTCAGATAAATCTCCCATTCTCCAATAGCACCGAATGAATATGTATTTTCTTCCCTTTGGTATGTCCGCGCCCAGAATATCTGTACATCGTTGCTGATATTTTCATTCCAAATATGAATCAACCTTTCAAAACATTCCTTTACGGCGGGCAGAGGACATTCAAGATCATAAAATACACGCATTCGACAATTGAGATGGATATCACACTGCATAATCAATTTCTTCAGTACCATCTCCGCATTTTCTTTTAGATTACGGGTTACAATCACATAGGTATCCTCTCCATACTTCACTATGGTCTCCATATTGCACAAATCGCTAAAAATTTCTGTAACGACATTTTTAATAATAAATTCGCTCATTGTTGAAGTCAGATTCTGAAAGCGTTCCTCTTCTTCATATGTATGTAGCAAAAAAACATCAAACAACTGCTCAGTGTCATATTCCAAACGATTGTCTTCAATCAATGCATTTAAAAGTTCTTCATCCGGAATTGCCAGCGGAAACATAATATGCTCCCAAAAATGTGCTTTTCTGTTTTTTACATCATCCAACCAATACACGCCATACTGATAATATGTTTTCTTCCTGCTCTCTTGTCTGACTTTTTCTACAGCCCTAGATATTATTTTTTCAAAATCGTCAAAAGAAATCGGTTTCAGATAATAGTCAAAACATTGAAGTTCCACAGCCTTTTTGGCATAATTAAAATCTGCATAACACGTGCAGAATATAGTAACCACGTCTAAATTCTGTGTTTTTGTCCATTTTAACAATTCAATTCCCGATTCGTTTGGCATTTCTATATCTGTTACCATAATATGGATCGGTACATTCTTAAGTATCTTTTTGGCATCCGCAGCATTTTCAGCAACGTAAATCTTTTCTATTCCCAGTAACGAATATGCAACCCCAAACTGCAGACTTTCCAGCACATTCACATCATCATCTACTAATAGAATATTCACTCTTTTCATCTCCGTTTTGATACGGAATTATTATTATAACTTCCGTTCCCAGGTTTTCACCGTTACCTATCATGAGACTTGCTTCCGCCCCATAGAGCAGTTGAAGCCGATCTTTTGTATTGCGTATTCCAATTTGGAATCTGTCATCATTTGCTCCAAATTCATTCTTTCGAAATTTTTCTAACACATTCTCAGGAAAACCCGGACCATTATCCGCTATCCGAATTTGTATTTTTTTCTGTTCCTCATCCAGAAAGCTTCCTTCAATGCTAATTTCTATCTTTCTTTTGCTTCCTACCGTGTACTTCACGCAGTTTTCCACAAAGACTATCATTATCAACGGTGGAATCATTGCCTGTTTCACACGCTCATCTACGCAGATATGACACTTGCAATCATAGCGGTATAAAATATTATGGATTTTTACATAATTTACAATCTGCTGTAATTCTTCATCCATTAAGATAGGCTTCGTTCCTTTGCGGAAAATAGATCTCATATATCCAGATACATACAATGCCAGTTGCTGGATTTCTTCTGTATGTTTCAACTGCGCCATACTGTATATGCTATTAAGACAGTTAATATAAAAATGGGGCCTGATCTGTAATTGTAAATAATCTATTTTAGTTTTCTGTTTTTCCAGCTGTTCTTCATATACCTGAACTTTTAATTCCTGAATTTCTTTTTCCAGATTTCTCCAGATTTCACCTACATTTTCGAATTCTTCATAATAATTATTTTGCTCTAATTCTCCAGTTTCCTGAAATTTTCGTAGATTCTCTTCAAAAATGTATAACGGTTTTTGTACATAGCGTCTGAGATAATAAAAAGCTCCAATACACATAAAGCAAATCAATACTGTGGTAATTCCCATCAGTATTTCATAGGTTCCAGCACTTTTCTTTATTTTGTCGCTGACATCTATTCCTATAGATACATTTGCATTTTCAAATTCGTATTCCCAATAATGCGAGCTACTGTTTTCCTGAATATTTTCATTTTTCTGAAACATACTTCCGGATGCACTGCTATTCTCCAAATAATGTACTCCGGTGCTCAAATCTCGAATAAAAAAGGAAAGTGTATCTTCCTGTGTTTCTCGAAAAGAAGCGCATATTTTCTCAGGCCGTATCCAACAACCCACATAATTATTTTTCAAGCAAAAGGTAGTTGTAAGAAACAACGTTCCTTGAACATCCTGCACAAACCATTTTCTCTTTTCTGTTATAGGAATCTGTTCTTCGGAAGCCACTGTCCTAATATATCCTTTAAAAAGTTCCTTTTGAAGGTATTCATCGTCTCCCGTAATCAGAAAAATATCTTTGTCTTTGTTATAAAACCAAAAATGGTATTCGTCCCCATAATTAATTGCCATTGCCTGAAAATATTGTTTCAATTCATTTTGCTCCGCAATGCTGTAAACCACAGAGTTATCCTCTGTGTTCAAATCCATCTCTTCTATTTCTCTGATAGATTTATTATTCAACAACGTGTTTACAAGCTGCGTATTAATGCCATTCATTTTTTGATCCAATTCATTCCCGTAGAAATCAAATGTACGGCTGGCTATATTTGCTATCTCTTTGACATATCCACGGAATAATATCATACCAACACCGTATACAACAACAATTGTCCCGATTAATGCGCACATGATCAGAGTAATATTTTTTCTCAAGACCTTCTTATGTTTTCTCGACATTAATCGGGACCTCCTATATTTATTTATTCCTGTTATTCACAGCCACATTATAACACATTACTTTTGATTTTCCAGCCACTCGTTCAATTGTTTCTGCTTCTCGTCCATTACAGTCTGAAGACCGGCTGCGTATAACTTCTCATTAAACTCCGGAATGGCCGTGGCAGGATCAGCTGCGCCACAATCGATAGAAGCCGAATACTCACTAACCACATTGTTTAGTGCTGCAATCTCATTGCTGACAGATGTACTATCAAACATGAAACCTAATGCTTTTGACTTATTTGCAGTGGTATTCATCTCTTTCTGCGCATCCATAATCTTTCTGGAGCTTCCCTCCCATACATGGATCTTGTACTGGTTCGGAAGTTCCCATCCCATATTCAGATTGTATTTTGCATTAGAAGCATCTACCCCATCCGGGAATCCAATCACATCATTTTCAGCATCTTTGACAACATAATGAACGCCTTCAATACCCCAGTTAAACAGATTCATTAATTCCGGATCACCGTACATGTAGTCCAGCACTTTCATTGTCATCTCCGGATTTTCACAATTCTGACCAATTCCCCAAGTAATTGCGGCAACAGCATTGGTATAGCAAAACGCAGGAGTAGGGTTGATTCTTACAGCTACCAATTCATAACCGGTATTCAGACTTTCCTGTTCCGCAACGCCCGGTTTATAAGGAGTGGCAAAGCAGAATGCATTTCCGGCCTTCAGGATTGTGGTTCCGGCATCTGTAGATGTTGCCATATCCTTGTCGATATAACCTTTTTCATAATAATCATGAACCGTAGCAGCCAGATTCTTGTAGTTATCCGTCTCATAGTAATTCACAATCGTAGTATCAGCACCGCCATTATCCAATACTCCAAAACGATCGGAAAGTGCATCGGCAAAATATATGTTACCGATCAAACCATCTTTAGCGCCTACAAGAATTTTCATATCAGGTTCATTTTCATGAATCGTTTCGAAAATCGGTGCACAATCAGCCAAAGATTTCACATTAGACACATCCAAATTATATTTGTCCAAAATGTCTTTTCTCATTACCAGACAGCTGTCTGCATACCATTCTTTTTCCACCGGCACACCATACACATAGCCATTCATATTAGCAATTTTGAGAATATCATCACCCAAAGCTGCTTTCATATTAACGCCATACTGGTCAATCAAATCAG
>OGYC01002188.1_pt1 | contig 14112 bp, 8 predicted proteins | sample 1576461 | NCBI WGS metagenome assembly OGYC01 (sample SAMEA3541569, study PRJEB24748) | human gut metagenome | biome: human gut; feature: human-associated habitat; material: faeces | place: China | collected 2012 | reverse complement strand
TGCGCTGATTGACTACCTCGCCCGCGCCGAGAATATGGGCGTTTAAATTGATCTCATTCTTTTTTACCGGATTGTTTTTGCTTTTTCTGGGAGCCATAATAAAATGTCCATCCTTTCACAGCCTGAGAAAATCGGATGTTCCGTTTCCCGAATCAGCTAACATCCGTTAAATCAAGATACAGATGCCCGTTATCCGCAATATGTGTTTTGCGTGCCGCCAGATTGTTGCCCAGCAGCATATCGAACATCTGAGAGGTTGCTTCCGCCGCATCCGGCTCGATCTGGATGAGTCTGCGCGTGGCAGGGTTCATCGTGGTGAGGCTCATCATATCCGCGTCATTTTCACCAAGGCCCTTGGAGCGCTGGATATCCGGCTTGGGGCGGCAGTCGCCAAGCTCTGCGAGCACAGCTGCCTTCTCCTTCTCGGTATAGGCGAACCAGGTCTGGCCTTTATGATTGATTTCATATAAGGGAGATTCCGCGATGAATACCTTCCCCTCGTCGATGAGTGTCGGCATCAGGCGGTAAATCATTGTGAGCACGAGGGTACGGATCTGAAAGCCATCCACGTCGGCATCCGTGCAGATAATCACTTTATTCCACCGCAGCAAATCTAGATTGAAGGAAGAAAGCTCCTTGCTCGCCTTGCTTCTCACCTCTACGCCGCAGCCGAGGATTTTTATGAGGTCCGTAATAATCTCGCTTTTAAATATCTTATCGTATTCACATTTTAAGCAGTTGAGGATTTTGCCGCGCAACGGGATGATTGCCTGAAAATCCGGATCGCGCGCCTGCTTACAGGAGCCGAGCGCCGAATCGCCCTCCACGATGAACAGCTCTCGCTGCCCAACATCCTTGCTGCGGCAGTCAACAAATTTAGCCACGCGATTGGTCATATCGTTGGAGCTTTGCAGCGTTTTTTTGAGGTTTTGCCTTGTTGTCTCCGCCTTAATACGGCTGCGCATATTGATGAGCACCTGCTCGACGATCTTATCTGCCTCTAGGCGGTTTTCAATAAAATAGACCTCCAACTGATGGCGCAGGAACTCCGTCATGGCCTCCTGGATGAATTTGTTGGTAATGGCCTTCTTCGTTTGGTTTTCATAGGATGTCTGCGTGGAGAAGGAGGATATGACGAGGATCAAACAATCCTCCACATCCTGAAAGCTTATTTTGCTATCGCTCTTGAGATATTTCCCGTTTTGCTTGAGGTAAGCGTCGATTTGAGAGACAAAGGCACTGCGCGCGGCCTTTTCCGGCGCGCCGCCGTGCTCCAGGAAGCTGGAGTTGTGGTAATACTCCTTTCTCTGCTTCTTGTTTGAAAAGCAAAGCGCCGCATTAATTTTCACCTTATAATCAGGCTTGTCCGCCCGATCGCGGCCCTTGCGCTCCGTCTGCCAGAACTGCACGCTGCTGAATGCATCCTCCCCAGCAAATTCCTTCACATAATCGGAAATACCGTTTTCGTAAAAATACTCGTAGGTTGCAAAACCCTTCTCCGTCTGATCCCGCAGGATAAAGCGTACTCCGGCATTGACAACGGACTGCCGCATGATTGTCTCCTGATAATATTCCAGCGGCACATTGATATCCGTAAACACCTTGAGATCGGGCCGCCAGCGAATCGTGGAGCCGGTATCCTTCTTTTGATATGGCTCCTTGACGAGCTCTCCGGCGGGTTCGCCATGCTCAAAGTGCATTTTATAGCACCAGCCGTCCCGATGCACCTCTGCATCCATATATTCCGAGGAATACTGCGTTGCGCAGAGGCCCAGTCCATTCAGGCCGAGGGAGTATTCATAGCTGCCGTCGCTGTCGTTGGTGTTATATTTTCCGCCGGCATAAAGCTCGCAGAAAACAAGCTCCCAATTAAACTTCGCTTCATTTTCATTATAATCCATCGAAATACCGCGGCCAAAATCCTGCACTTCAATGGAGCCGTCTATATAACGAGTTACCATAATCCGATCGCCAAAACCCTCGCGCGCCTCGTCAATGGAGTTGGAGAGGATTTCAAAAATCGAGTGCTCGCAGCCCTCCAGCCCGTCAGAGCCAAAGATAACGCCCGGACGCTTGCGCACCCGGTCCGCGCCTTTGAGCGATGTGATATTTTCATTGCCATAGCTGGCTTTCTTTTTGGGCATGTAACTGGTCATCCTTTCGCGATTCCTCTTTGGGCGAAACACACATAGCAAAGCCCTAGGTTCGCTTTCTCTTTCCCATCCGGGAGAGTCAAAACAAAAATTTCCTTTTTTCAGAATACTACTTTACACGATATCTTAGGTCTGTGTCAAGGGCAAGGGAACGGCTGTGTTAATTTAAGGTTCATCCGGCGCGGATTCCTCAAAAGGGTCCAACAGCGTAATACATGTGATACTCCTGATGAAAATGATCTATATAGATTATGCTGAACGCGCTACAGCGCAGGGTTGAACACGTTGATCACATTGCTTGCTCCCTGACCGTTCCACACGCCTCCAAACGTGGAAAAAGAGCCCGAACCACGCCGGGAAAACCGACGGTTTCAGGCTCTGTCGTCAGGATTGATAGAGCGTCAGTCGTTTTGAGGCGACTGTTCCTCTGCGGATTCTGCATTCTGCCCGATCTGATCCGGCGCGTTTGCCTCATCAGCCGGGCTTTCTTCCTGTTCAGAAAGCGCATCTGCCTCTACCATCGGCTCTATTTCAAGCGCGTCATTCGTCATGAGCTCTTTGAAGAGGTCGCCATCCACTTTTTCATGGTTATACAAGTAATGGGCAACCTTATGCAGCTTATCCTGATGCTCCTCCAAAATGGAACGGCAACGGTTATAGGCGTTCACGATGATGCGGTTGATCTCTTCATCAATTTCAGACGCCACATTTTCAGAATAATTTCGCGTATGGCTAAAGTCACGGCCGAGGAACACTTCGTCATTCCCGGAGCCGAAAGCAATCGGGCCGAGCGCTTCGCTCATGCCGTATTTTGTGACCATCTTGCGCGCGATCTCCGTCGCACGCTCGATATCATTAGAAGCGCCGGTGGAAATATCGCCAAGAATCAGCGACTCCGCCACCCGACCGCCGAGCAGGACGACAAGCTCATCAAGCATGTCGTTTTTGGAGGTGTAGCTCTTATCCTCTTTCGGCATGGACATCGTATAACCGCCCGCCATGCCACGCGGGATGATCGAAATCTGATGCACCGGGTCCTGGCTCTCCAAAAAGAAGGTTGCAACCGCATGGCCCGCCTCATGGTAAGCGGTCAGCTTCTTCTCCTTGCTGCTCATCTTGTGGGATTTCTTTTCTGTGCCCACAACGACCTTGATCGTCGCTTCTTCGATCTCCGTCATGGTAATCGCCTTCTGATCACGGCGCGCGGCTAACAGCGCCGCCTCATTCAGAAGATTTTCAAGATCCGCACCCGTAAAGCCGACGGTAGAGCGCGCAATCACATTCAAATCTACATCCGGCGCAAGGGGCTTGCCCTTTGCATGAACCTTTAAAATCGCCTCGCGGCCCTTGAGATCCGGGTAGCCGACCGTCACCTGGCGGTCAAACCGACCGGGACGCAGCAGCGCCGGGTCAAGGATATCCGGGCGGTTGGTGGCCGCAATGATAATAACGCCTTCGTTCGCGCCAAAACCATCCATCTCCACGAGCAACTGGTTCAGCGTCTGCTCGCGCTCATCATGCCCGCCGCCCATGCCGGCGCCACGGTGGCGGCCGACCGCGTCGATCTCATCAATGAAGATGATTGCCGGGGAATTCTTTTTGGCCTGCTCAAACAAATCGCGCACACGAGACGCGCCCACGCCGACATACATTTCCACAAAATCCGAGCCGGAAATCGAGAAAAACGGCACGTTTGCCTCGCCTGCCACCGCACGGGCTAGCAGCGTCTTACCTGTGCCGGGAGGGCCGACGAGCAATACGCCCTTCGGAATCCTTGCGCCTAAATCGTTAAATTTACGCGGCTCCTTGAGGAAAGCAACGATTTCAGAGAGCTCTTCCTTCTCTTCATCCGCGCCCGCAACGTCGGCAAAAGTGGTTTTGCGCTTTTCATCCTTCACCTGCTTGACGCGCGCCTTGCCGAAGCTCATCGTCCGGTTCGTCTCGTTGGTCATCGTCTGATTCATGCGGCGCGTCATATAGACCAAGCCGCCGATCAACAGCACAATCATCAACGCCGTCGGCAGAAGGCTTACCCACCAGGAATTTGCACTCCCGGCCTCCATATCATATTTGATAGGGGCATTTGGATGCGCTTTATTATATTCGCGCACCGATTCGTGGATATCTTCTACGAACAGGTTGGCATTGGGAACCGTGTATTTCTGCCACTCATTGCTGCCTTTCAGCTGATATTCCAACACACGGCTGCTTAAATTAAAACGATAGGCGGTTACCTCACCCTGATCGAAATACTGGACAATCTGATAATATTCCGTCTTTACGCGGTTTTGCGTTGTGGTAAAGAAGGACAGCGCCAGAATCAATACGACCGGCAGCAACAAATAGGGCAGAAAAACACGCCAGTTCCTTTTCTTATCCAAGTTAATGAATCACTCCTTCAGCTATCTTGCCCAAAACGGCAGATTTCATCAATACAATCATTTACCGCCATAGACGAAGGGCTTCAGCACGCCCACATACGGAAGATTGCGATATTTTTCATCATAATCGAGGCCGTAGCCCACCACAAATTCATCCGGCACACACGCGCCCACATAATCCGCAGCCAGGTCAACCTGACGGCGCTCCGGTTTATCAAGCAGCGTGCAGATACGGATGCTCTTGGGATTGCGGGAGGTTAAAATCTCGCGTATGTAGTGGAGCGTTTTGCCGCTGTCTAGAATATCCTCCACGATCAAAAGATCGTACCCCTCTAAATTAATATCCAAATCTTTTACGATTTTGACGACGCCGCTCGTTTTCACGCCGGAACCATAGCTGGAAACCGCCATAAAATCGATGCGGCAGGGAATGGTGATTGCACGCATCAAATCCGCCATGAATACGACGGAGCCTTTGAGGATGCTGATCATCAGCAGGCGTTTTCCCCTATAATCCTCGCTGATTTTTGCGCCCAATTCTTTTACAATGCCCGATAAGGATTCCTCGTTAAGCAGGATTTTCTCAATATCGTCACGCACTATTGTATCCCCCCGCTGGTGATGATTAATATTTGATTCGTTTGACCCGTGACAGCAACCCGTTCATCCACACCAAAAAACGGGGCCCACACCGGGCCGGCAGCATCGCTCAAAACAGGCATGCCGCTTCGCTTCTCCGGTGGAACCTCCAGCTCCTGAAACAGATTCTTAAAGGTTTTGGTGCAGCCCCTTCCGGCTGGGCGCAGGCAGTCGCCAGCAATGCGCTGCCGCAAAATCAGGTTACCATGTATTCTATCATAATCCAAGCAATTCGCCAACTGGTGTTTATGAATTTTTTGTATCTTTACAAAATCTTTTTTGTAAACAAAAGAAAACGCCAGCCGCCCTCCTGCCCATGCAAAAACCTGTGCTTCAGGCCATTCCAGCGGTTGGACGGCAAGCGGCGGAGTTTGCGCCACAGCATCCTCCTGCGGAAACTCCAGCACGCCGCGCCGGACGCGAGCGGTAACGCCCCCGCCCACCTGCACACAGCCCTTCCCCTGCGCCAACAATTGCTCCACCGATGCGATATGGCAGTAGGCAGGCTGGGCGCATCCCTCATCCCTCAGAATTTGCGCGATGACCCTAGTGCGCAGGGCTTTATCCTGAGCGAGCAGCTCCGCAGCCTGATAACCGTTTTCTTTTTTCAGCTTTTGAAGCGACTGTGAGGCAAGCCGCTCCAAAAGCACATCGTCGGCGGATAAAGTATCCATGCAGCGGCGCGCAGCTTCCTGCACATTGGGGTTGATGCCCCTCAGCACCGGCACAATCTCCAGCCGCACCCGGTTGCGCACATAGTCATGAGAAAGGTTGGTGCTGTCAATCACATAAGGGATTTGTCGTTTCGCACAATAAGCCTCGATTTCCTCCCTCGTGCAGCCGATCAGTGGACGGATAATCCGCCCTCGCTTTGCCGGAATGCCGCACAGGCCATGCAGTCCTGCGCCGCGCGCAAAATGCATCAGGAAGGTTTCCAACTGATCATCCAGCGTATGTGCCGTGGCAATGAGCGCTTGCTCATTCAAGGCCTCCAGATAGGCATAGCGAACCCGCCTGCCACACTCCTCTATTCCCTCGCCCGTTTGCTTTGCTTCCTGCGCCACATCCGTATGCAGGATAGATAGAGGAATTTTCAACCGCTTGCACGTATTGCGCACTAGCAATTCATCCCGGTCTGCCTCCGCACCGCGCAGGCCGTGGTTAATATGGGCGGCTGAAAGCATCAGATGAAATTCCTCGCGGATTTCATTCAGAAAAAAGAGCAGCGCCATCGAATCCGCTCCCCCGGAAACGGCGACAATGACCGCCGCACCCGGCGTCAGCAGATGATGACGCTGAATCGTTTCAAGAGCCCTACATTTCATCACGGTTTCTCTCCAAGGTGGTAAACATCGTATAATCCGGGTTCCAGCCAAGCTCCACCGTCTCCACCGGGCCGTGGCGGTTTTTGGCCACGATCACCTCGGTGATGTTGGCGTTCGCCTCTTCTGGCGGATTTTCGTCCTTATAATAATCCTCACGGTAAAGCATCATAACAATATCCGCATCCTGCTCGATGGAGCCGGATTCACGCAGGTCAGAAAGCTGCGGGCGGTGTGATTTGCCGCGTCCCTCCGTGCCGCGCGCGAGCTGGGCAAGCGTGATAACCGGAACGTTGACATCCTTGGCCATCAATTTCAGGTTTCGCGTAATATCAGAAACCTCCTGCACACGGTTTTCCGTACGTTTGCCGGACTGCATGAGCTGGAGATAGTCGATGACCACGCAGTCAACATCCCGCATGCGGCGCACGCGCGCCTTCATCTCCGGCACGGTGATGCTGGAAGTATCGTCTACATAGAGGTCGCATTCATTTAAAACAACTGTGGCCGCGCCGAGCCTACTCCACTCATCATCCGTCAGCTGGCCGGTGCGCATCTTTTGGCTGCCAACACGCGCCTCGCTCGAAAGCAGGCGCTGCGCTAACTGCTCTTTGGTCATCTCAAGCGAAAAAAACAAAACCTTTTTTTTCGCTTTGAGTGCAACATTGCGCGCAATGTTGAGCGCAAAGCTCGTTTTACCCATTGCCGGGCGGGCGCCCACAATGATGAGGTCGGATTTATTCAAGCCGGAAATGACCCGGTCCAGATCAGAAAAGCCCGTGGTGAATCCCATATACTGCTCCCTGTCTGGGGAGCTCAGCTTATAGAGCCTATCATACACCTCATTAACGATTACATCGCTCAGGCGGGAGGGCCCGACCGTATTCTTCCCCTGCCGGATATCATAAATGCGCTGTTCCGCGGCATCCAGCAACAAGTCTGCCTCCGCCTCTTCCGTTGTGGCGGAATCAATAATCTCCCGAGAAACGTTGATGAGCGTACGCATGTAGAACTTTTCCCGCACGATGCGGGCATACGCCTCCACATTCGCGGTGGAGGGCACCGCCTGCGCGAGCTGGAACAGATAAGTTTTGCCGCCTGCATCATCGTATACGTTATCTTTTTTTAGCTGATCCAACACGAGCAGCGGATCGATCTTGCCACCCATGGCGTCGATATTGACCATGATGCCAAAAATCGCCTGATGCTGCGGCAGGTAGAAATATTCCCCTTTGACCAGCATCAGCACCTGCGGCATGCAGCCTGGATCGATCAGGAGAGAGCCCAGCACAGCCTGCTCCGCTTCCAGGCTAAATGGCATTTTTACGCCGTCAAAGCTGGAAAGCGCATTGATTTCATCCATGCTGATCACCACTCCTTTCTTACCCCCGGTTGTGTAATGGTACAATTTTTGAAAAGCCAAAAGTTTGGACAAAACCTTTGCTTAAAAAGCAGAAAACAAAGTGCGAAAGAAGGCGCTTTCAAGCTTTATTTTCTACCCTGTCAGAGTTTAAGGGTTTATTCGCCTACCATCACATAAAGCTTGGCGGTTACGCCGTTATAGAGCTTAATTTCTGCCGGGAAGGTGCCAAAATTTTTGATATCCTCCACTACGATTTTGCGCTTATCAACCTGGATTCCGAACTCCCTGGCGATTAATTCCGCAATTTCCTTTGAGGTGACGGAGCCGAACAGCCGGCCGTTTTGACCTGCGTTGGCAGTGAGCTTCAGCGTTTTTCCTTCCAGCTTGGCGGCAGCTTCCTTCGCTTTAGCCGTCTCTGTAGCGATGCGGTAATTTTCAGCCTCCTGCCGGTTTTTTAGCTCGCTCATCGCCTGCTTATTCGCCTCCATTGCAAGGCCGCGGGGGAAGAGGAAATTACGGGCATATCCATCAGAGGTTTTCACCATCTCGCCTTTTTTTCCAAGGCCTTTTACATCCTGCTTTAAAATAACATTCATTTTCAGAACCATCCTTTCTATACAAAACACGGGTTGCGTCTATTACCTGTTTAGTTTTGCATCTCTTCCAGCCGCTCCTGTGGAGCCTCTTCCTGCGCATTAATCTGCGCATAGAATTGATCGATCACCTGCAACAGGCGAACCTTGGCATCGCTGACTGATATATTGCTCAACTGCGCAGCCGCCATTGTCTGATGGCCGCCACCGCCGAGCATTTCCATAATCAGCTGAACGTTCATAGCACCCATGGAACGAGCCGAAATATTGACAATATCCCCCGTCCGGTAAAGGACATAGGAGGACTGTATACCGCTGATATTCAGCATCTCGTCCGCAGCTTGCGAAGCGATGATCCGCAGATCCTCGGACTCAATATCGGCAATCGCGATTGCGCAGCCGCGATAGGTATCAAAATTCGAGGTGATGGCGTTGCGCAGCTGGTGATCCTCCATGCTGTTGGAAAACAGCTGCTTAACGCGCACGGTATCCGCACCGCGCCCGCGCAGGTATGCCGCTGCCTCAAAGGTATGCACTCCGGTGCGCAACACAAAATCACGCGTGTCGAGCATGATGCCCGCAAGCAGCGCCTCCGCCTGCAATTTATCGATAAAGGGCTTATTGCTCATATAGGGCAGGAGCTCCGTTACCATCTCCGATGCGGAAGAAGCTGTGGGCTCATGATAAAAAATAACCGCGTTATCAATGAAGTTGACCGTTTTGCGATGATGGTCAATGACGATCACGGTTTTGACCTTTTCCAGCAACGGCGGATATTCCACAAAATCCGGCCGGTGCGTATCCACCACCACAAGCAGCGTACGCTTGCTCAGAAGCTGCAAAGCGTCGCCCGGCTCCATAATGAAATCCCGCATGCCGCTCTCATCAAGCTGGCTGACCAATGCCTTTGCAAGCGACTTGCCGCGCGACATAACGATATATGCCGGCTTTTTGAAAAAGTGCGCTGCGCTCCACACACCGACCGCAGCGCCCAAAGCATCCAGGTCGGCGAATCGATGGCCCATAATTAAAATGGTATCACTGCCTTCAAACAGCTCTGCGATTGCGGAGGCAACAATCCTTGTGCGCACCTTCGTTTGCTTTTCAACGCTTTGAGAAACGCCGCCGAAAAAGGTAAACTGGCCATGCGTATTGACCGCCGCCTGATCCCCCCCGCGGCCCAGCGCCATATCGAGCGCCTGCCTCGCAGCATCCTCGCACTCGCGCAGGCTGTCTCCCCGGCCCACGCCGATAGAGAGCGTCACGCCGGTCAGGCCTTCATATGTATAGGCCCTGACGCTGTCGAGCACGTTAAAACGCTGCTGCATCATTGTTTGCAGCGCCCGTTCTTCCACAACCATCATATAGCGGCTGTTAGCATATTTGCGCATAACGCAATCGAATTGGGAAGACCAGGTTTCGATAATCTTCTCCACGCCGCCAGTGAGGGCGGCCTTCTCGCTATCCCGCAGGCCGTGGGCGATCTCATCCAGGCTGTCCATCGCCACCAGCAATACAGCCGGGCGGCTGGACTGATATTCTTCCGCCTGCTTTTTCAGCTGAGTGTCATCGATATAGTATAGGACAGTGGCCGCATCGCTATGGTCGGAAACACGGTTGGCATAAACGGTATAACGCAGCCCGTCGTATTCCACCGGGACGCTGTCCTGCGCCAAGATCTCTTCCACTGGGACCCCGGAGGTAAACTGGATTGCTCCGGCATCCTCCAGCTTCTTTCCGCCCAACACGCGCGTGCGGAAAAGATCGTTAAACCAGAGCACCTTCCCGCCGCTGTCTACAGCTAGTATCGGCAGCGGGAAGTCCTGCGCCGACTTCTGATCGGGGAAGGAAAGGGAATTGGAAATCTGCAACACAGCCCTTTGGACGCGCCGCCCATGGAAATACAGGTGCAACAGCTCAAACGCCAGGCAGCCAAGCAAAAAGAGCAGCTCCACCGTGGCCAGCTGCCACGAAAAGGCGAAGGTAACGCCTGCAAAAACAAGACATACCCCCAAGGAAATTACAGCCACCGGATACGTCTTCCAGAGATTTTTCATCCAACCCCCCCTTTATAAGGCCAAACAAAAATCGAATATCATTTATACGTCCATCAGGATCGGCAGGATCATGGGGCTGCGCTTCGTGCGCTCATACATGAGATGGGATACCTCATCACGCAGTTTGAGCTTGATGGAGCTCCAGTCATGCACGTTATGAGCGGCGCAATCCTCCAGGATGCGCTGAGCAACCTTGCAGGCATCCTCAATCAGCTCTTCCGATTCGCGCACATACACAAAGCCGCGCGATACCACATCCGGCCCGGAGAGCAGCTCTCCTGTTTTGCTATCGATCGTGGCCACCACAATAATCAGGCCGTCCTGCGCCAGATGCTTTCTATCGCGCAGCACAATGCTGCCCACATCGCCCACGCCATAGCCATCAACAAACACACGGCCGGACGGGACGTTGCCGCTGACGCGGAATTCCTTTTCGGATAGAGAAACCTCCACGCCATTATCGGCAATGAGGATATTTTTCGGATCCATCCCCATGCTCAGCGCCAACCCGGCATGCTTGCGCAAATGCTTCTGCTCGCCATGGACAGGGATAAAATATTTCGGCTTGATGATCCCAAGCATCAGCTTTTGCTCCTCCTGGCAGGCATGGCCGGAAACATGAACGTCATACATCTTTTCATAAACAACTTCCGCTCCCAGCTTCATCAGCTCGTTGACTACCTTGCTGACCGTTTTTTCGTTGCCGGGGATCGGATTTGCCGAAATAATCACACAGTCGTTCGGGCAGATCGAAACCTTTCGGTGATCGGAAAACGCCATGCGTGTCAGGGCAGACATCGGCTCGCCCTGGCTGCCGGTTGTGATAATCACCATCTGATCCGCAGGATAGCGGTTCACCATATCAATGCTCACCAGCAATCCATCCGGCACATGGAGATAGCCGAGCTCCGTGCCGATGGCCACCACGTTTTCCAGGCTGCGGCCGGACAGCGCCACCTTGCGGCCAAGGCTCTGCGCCACATCAATAATCTGCTGCACACGGTGCACGTTGGAGGCAAACGACGCGACGATCAGCCGGCGGTTCCCAGCTTTTGCGAAAAGGCGCTGAAAGGCTTCACCCACCTTCCGCTCGCTTTCTGTGTAGCACGGACGCTCCGCATTGGTGGAATCGGAGAGCAGGCAGAGCACGCCCTCCTTCCCGATCTCGGCAAACCGGGCAAGGTCAATCATCTCGCCGTCAATCGGCGTCGTATCAATTTTAAAATCACCCGTTTGGATAATGGTGCCCGCCTTGCAGCGGATCGCCAGCGCAACCGCATCGGGAATGGAATGGTTCACATGGATCAGTTCCACATCAAAAGCGCCGAACGGGATGTGATCCCCGGGCTTGACTACATTTAGGCTCGTTGTGTTTAAAAGACCATGTTCTTTAAACTTACCTTGAATCAGGCCGATCGTCAGGCGGGTCGCATAAATCGGGATATTCAGCGTTTTCATTAGATAAGCAAGGCCGCCGATATGGTCTTCATGGCCGTGCGTGATCACAATTCCGCGGATTTTATCGGCATTGCGCTCCAGATAGGTAAAATCAGGAAGAACAAGATCAACTCCCGGCATATCCTGATCCGGGAAAGCGAGACCGCAATCCACCAGGAACATATCGTTTCCGTATTCATACAGCGTAATATTTTTGCCAACCTCGTTGAGGCCGCCGAGAAACGCAATTTTCACCGGCGCAACCTTTTTCGCCGCCTGCTGCCGTTTCCGATTCTGATAATAACGGTGCTCCGCGGCGGCCGGCTTTTTGCCGCGCACGCTGGCATCGATCACTTTATCCTTTGGAGTTTTTTGTGTTTTCGGTTCCTTTGTTTCATTTTTTTGATTGGGCATTCCATCTACTCCTTCTATATTTTATATTTTCACGCAGCACAGTGTGGAACGAAACAGCAAACCATTATCATGCCGGGTTTTGTCCGCTTTTTAAACCAATCAGACAAAAACAACCGAAGCCCCTGCCATTTTATAAAACGTCAGAGAGCAGTTTTCGCTTCGGCGATCACGGCCATTTTTCTGTGTCGTTTTCTTCCGACCATCTGGACTGTTTATAAAACCCGCCGTGCCATACCGCAGGCGGGATATGAATCAAGGGTACAATATCACATCGTGCACGGCAAACAAGGGAATCCTTTCTGCTCCCTCTGGCCGTTTGCCGGCTATCTCTATGTTTGCGGCCCTGCCGCACAAATTGCAATTCCCGTCAACCATTCACAAATCCGTTATACCGCAGAAAATCTTTCCACAACATCGCATCGCCCCTGCACGGGGCACACGTTATTTGTAATATTTTACCGCGCCTCGTCCTTTCTGTCAAGTGACATACCGGCGCGAAGTTCATTTTCAATCTGGCTACACAGTTCCTGCGCGGCTTCCATATTGGCCGCCTCCGCTACCAAACGAAGCTTTCTCCCGCTGTGGGAAGGCGTAATCAGCAGGCTCCCATCCCCCCGGCTCAGGGTGATGCCTTCCTCCGCATTCGTCACCTCTTCTCCCTGGGAGGAAAAGAAATCCGCCAGGCGAGAGGGCAGGATATCCACCTCTACCACCTGCCGTGCAACAGAAAAATCGGGCAGCTCTGATAAAAGCTGCGAAAGAGAAAGGCCGCGCTCTTTCATAATTGCCAGAAGCTTGACCGCCATGAAGAGCCCATCCCGCACCCAGAGCTGAGAGGCGCTGACCGTGCGAGCTCGCGCATCGCTGTTATCCGCCGGACTGATGAGATAGCGCAGCACCTTGCGCTCATAGCCTTGAGCAATCGTGTTGAGCAGGCGGGGCGCATCATAAGGCAGTGCAACATCGTGCCCGCTTTGCAGCTCATACAGGGTGCATACAGCGAGCAGACGGTCAAATTCCACAAGCCCCGTTTCCGGCGTGCTAACGCTTAATTTGGTGCCGTGCCGATTCACGTGGAGGACCATATCCCCTTCTTTACACTCCAGCCGCCCCAAGCAATCCCCCAAAAGCATTGTAATCCGATCGTTTGCGCACTGTACGCGCGCCTGCTGCCCTAAAAGCCCTGCCGGAGCCGTCCGGCACAGCTCCTGCTGATACATCATCTGAATGCTGCTCATATCGGAAACATCCCGACAATTTTCGCTTGCGCAGCGGTTGAATTCTCCCTTTGCAAAGCGCGATTCAATATCCCGCTCCAAGGCGCGCGAGATCGGGAGACCGCCCTCTCCGCAAATCCGGATACCGGCTTCTTCTCCTCCCGTGATGAACAGCCCTACGCCGAGCCCGCAAAAGGATGTGAAAAACGAGAGCTGCGCTTCAAAACATTCGCCAAAATTCCACACATGGCTGCCCACAGATAACAAACCCGACATCAGGCCATAGGCCAACGCCTGAGCGCCTCGCCGCGCATCACATGCTATGCCGACCCGTTTGCCTGCCTTGCTGCTTCCAATCGATGCGCCGATGCGGGCGGCGATTTCCGCCGTGACTTCAATGCCGCTATCTCCCCCTACGCCGCCGTCGTCAAATATTTCATGCCGGACACCGCCATACTTCACATTTTCCGATACAACGGCTCCATCCCCCACCGTTTTACCAGGCCAAATCAGCACATCTGGGCGCACGCTTGCCC
>OGYC01002187.1_pt1 | contig 14115 bp, 10 predicted proteins | sample 1576461 | NCBI WGS metagenome assembly OGYC01 (sample SAMEA3541569, study PRJEB24748) | human gut metagenome | biome: human gut; feature: human-associated habitat; material: faeces | place: China | collected 2012 | reverse complement strand
GGCTGCAAAAGCTCGTCACGCGCACGGGGATGCCGCAGGAGGCGAGGCTTTTGGCCAGAATATAGCCCTGAATGGCGATGGTCTCCTGACAGTGCAGGCGCGAGGCCGAGCCGTCGAGCATCAGATCGACCGTGAAGCCGGGGCGCGGCTCCTCGTCATTGCGCAGAAACACGCGGTCATCGCGCAGCACCGGCTCGCGCCAGACCCTTGTGCCGTCCAGCCGGCCCTGACGGGCTGTGACCTGCTCCGGCTGCTGATGGACGAGCATACAGTTGCGTATCTGCTCGGTCAGGCGCAGCAGCGCGTTCTGATAGAGCGCGTTGTCGTGCGAGAAGGCTGCGCGGTTGCGCTTTGCCTGTTCCTCGGCCTGCTCATAGAGCCGCTGCGTGTCGGCGCTGACGCTCTTGTTGGGCGCGCTGCCGCCCTTTGTAAACCAGAGGTGGCAGCCGAGGTGGTTGCCGGTGCAGAGCTCCTGCTCGATGCGCGCAAGCTGCCGGGGCGAATAGATGCTGCACCCGAAGCAGCGCTCGATGTAGTCGCGGTCCTGCGTCTCGTGCTCATTGGAGCGCAGATGCGATCGCAGCGCATTCGACGCGCGCACCATGCCGTTCTGCCCCGCCACAGCGGAGCGGCCGATGGTCAGATCGTCCGTGCGGACGATCTCCGTCGGCAGGAGCTTGGTCAAAAGCGGCGCCCACCTGTCGCTGAAGTGCAGATGAAACGGTTCCTTTTTATGCACCGTGCCGTCGAATTGCAGATACCGCCGAAACGCCGCCAGCACGGTACGCTCCAGCTCCTCGCCGCTCAAATCGCCGGAGCAGGCAAGGTCCTCGGCAAGGCCCTTTTCCCACGGCGCAAGGATCGGCGGCTTCTGCCCCAGCACGTTTTTCCACCGCTTGGACTGGAGCGCGTAGACCAGCTGATTTTTCTCCATCCACTCCTGCCGTGAGAGCAGATATTCCGACGCAAAAAATTCCGCCGCGTGCGCGCGCCGCAGCTCCGCGAGCACCGGCCGCATGGGAAGCTCCTTTTCATACACCGCGTTTTCGAGCGCCAGCCACGCAAGGTCGTCAAAGGTGCTTTGCCGCACATCGCCCGTCCAGTGGGCGAAGAGGCGCTTCTGCGCCCCGTCGCCAAACCACTTGTGCACAAGGCCGATAACGCAGTTCATGTAAAAGTCCGGCTCGCCGTCCGACTTGAGCGCCAAAAACTGCGGCTCGAACGCATAATCCCCGCACGCGGTCCAGACGAGGTTGATCGCCCGGCGCTGCCGGGCAGAGTAGCCTGCCGTCTCCATCTCAGTCGGTGAAGAGGCGGCTGCGCTCGAGCTTTGCGGGGATGCGCGCGGCGATCACGTCCCGGATCAGCCCCTGCTCGTAAGCGTCGAAGGCCTTGTTCGTAATGCCCATATCGAGTGCGATCCCCGCCTTGACCCCGCGGCGGATAAGGCGCAGCGCGTCCAGAAGTCCGCGCAGGTCGAGCGCCTTTTCCGATATCTCGGCATTCTCGCACTTTTTCTGCAAATCGAGGAATAGCTGCACAAACTGGCCGCGGTATTTCTTCTCCAGCGTCGGGAACTCGTCGCCGAGCAGTCGCGCAAGACCGTCCTCGTCGATGGCCGGCATCCGGATAACGACAAAGCGCGAGGTAAGCGCTTCATTCAGCTCGCGCGTACCGGCGTAGCCGTAGTTCATCGTGCCGATGAAGCGCGCGGCGGGGTCGACCTCCACGCGCTCGTAGCCCGGCACGTCGATGGCACGGCGGAAGTCGAGCGTTGCGTGCAGTACGGCCAGCGCCTCGTTTTTCGCCATATTGATCTCGTCGAGCACGCCGAAGCCGCCGTTCTTCGCGCAAAGATACACCGGCCCCGGGCGGAAGCGCACCTCGCCGCCCTCGAAGGTGTCCATACCAATGAGGCTCGCAGCATCCATATTCACATGGAAGGAAACATCCCACGCAGGACGGCCGAAGACCTGCGCAAGGTTTTCCGCCAGCACGTTTTTGCCCGTGGCCTTGCTGCCGGCGAGCAGCAGATTCTCCCCGCACAAAACGGCGGCGACCGCCGCCTCCCACACGTCCTTTCCGTAATAGCGATACCGCGGCTGCGGCACGCGGTCCGCAAGCTCCGCGGGCACAGGGTATTGCGCGCGAAATTCCCGGATGCCGTCCAGAAGCGCGGGACTAAGCCCCTCCTGTTCCAAAAAATCCAGCAAAGTAAGCTCACTCTTTCCGCGGGCGTGCACCGCACGCCCCTTTTTTTCGCCCATCATCATAGCACGCACCCGGCAATTTTCAAGTGATTTTTCGCAAATTTCGCGCAAAAAAAGCTTTTATCGAATTTTTCATTTGCATCGGCGGCACATTCGGCTTATGCTGTAGCTGTTAAGCTTTGGCCGCGCGCCATTCATTGCGTCGTGCGCAGGCGCGCCGGCATGACAGAGGAGGAACGCAAGATGAAGGCAAAGGTTTATTTTTCCAAAGATATCACGCCCGAGAAGGTCGTAGAGCTCTACAGGGCGCTGGGCAGGGAGCTTCCCGGCAGGGTCGCCGTCAAGGTCCACTCCGGCGAGCCGGGCAATCAGAACTTTTTGACCCCTGAATTCTGGCAGCCGATGATCGAAGCGGTGCACGGCACCGTCGTCGAGTGCAACACGGCCTATCCCGGCGAGCGCAACACGCCCGAGGCCCACCGCCGCACGATGATCAAGCACGGCTGGAGCAAGCTCTTCGATGTGGACATTCTCGACGCCGAGGGTCCGGACATCGAGCTTGCCATTCCGAACGGCAAGCGCATCCAAAAGAATTTTGTCGGCAAGGACATGGCCAATTACGACTCCATGCTCGTGCTCTCGCACTTCAAGGGCCACCCGATGGGCGGCTTCGGCGGCGCGCTGAAGCAGCTTTCCATCGGCTGCGGCTCGAGCGCGGGCAAGGCCTACATCCACGGTGCGGGCAAGCCCGAGGAGATGTGGTCCACCGACCAGATCGCGTTTCTTGAATCCATGGCGGACGCGGCATCCTCCGTCGTGAAGTATTTCGACGGCAAGCTCGCCTACATCAACGTGATGAAGAATATGTCGGTCGACTGCGACTGCTGCGCCGTGGCGGAGGACCCGTGCATGAAGGATATCGGCATCCTCGCCTCTCTTGACCCCATTGCCATCGACCAGGCCTGCCTTGACCTTGTCTACGCCTCCGACGACCCGGGCCGCGACCATCTTGTCGAGCGCATCGAGAGCCGCAGCGGTGTGCATACGGTAGAGGCCGCCGCCGATCTCGGCTTCGGCACGAGAGAATATGAGCTCATCAAACTGTAATTACTGCAACACGAAAAAAGAAAGGCGATGGCCGCACGGTCATCGCCTTTTTGTATGTTCACTTGATGAACCAGAGATCCATGTCGACGCTGCCCTTGATGCCGGGGACACTGCCCTTGTCCGTATACTGCCACATGGCAAAGTCATAGTAGAACGTCGGCGCATTCGAGCTGTAGTACGCGAACCACAGCGGGTAGTCGACAATTTGGCTGAGGTCGTACTTGACATAGCCGGCATAGCTGTCGGTGTAGATCATCGCCTGATAACCCGCATCTTCAATGATCTTGCAGAAGGCGCGCGCCGCAGCGCAGAGCACACTCGTCTCGATGCCGTAGGTGCGGGCGCTCGACTTGCCGACGACCTCCCAGTCGAAAACGACGGGGCCGGTGATGGTGTGGCCGCGCAGCTTGTCGAGCACGAAGTAGGCTTCCTCCTCCGCCTCGGCTACGCTGATAGCCTGCGAGTAGAAATACGCGCCCACCTGAAGGCCTGCGCTGGCTGCACCGTCGGCGTAGTCGTCAAACTTCTTATCGGCGTAGATGGAGCCTATGGTGTAGCCGCGGCCGCCCACACGCGCGATGACAAATTCCACACCGCTGCCCGCGACCGCCGTCCAGTCGACATCGCCCTGATACTGCGAAACGTCAATGCCGAGGCGCGTGCGCACATTGGGGTCATTGTAGCGCATGATGCTGCCGTCCTTGTAGAAGGCGGACTTATCGTAATTGTTTGTCGGCACGCCCTCGAGCACATCGAGCGTGTAGTCCTTATAGTAGATCTTCTGCTTGGTGTTCGTCGCGCCGGCCTGATAGATGCGCCACACGATCGTCGCCACCTCCGCGCGCGTGATGCTGCTGTTCGGATAGAAATAGGTCTGATCGCCGACCTTTGTGCCGATGAAGATGCCCGCCTCATAGAGGGCCGTCACGTATCCGTCATTCACATCGGCAAAGGGAGAGGTACTGCCCGACGCGCCGTAGCCCATGGCCTTCGCCGCAAGGCGCGCAACCTCGAGGCGGCTGATGGGAGAATCGAGCGATTCGGCCTTATCGCGCGAAAGATAGCTCATGGAGAGAGCGTAGGTGCCGTAGCCGCTGGCCCAGTGCGCGCCCGTGGGCGCCTGCTCCTTGTGGCCTGTCGCCAGCAGCACGAGCTTGAGCATCTCGCCCGTGCTCGTGGCGCGGTTGGGGGCAAAGGTGCCGTCGCCGTTGCCGCCGACGATGCCCTGGGCGCTCAGCTCCATGACGTAATCATAAAACCAGTCTCCCTTCTTCACATCGGAATAGGTCGTGCCCGTGTAGCTGTTCGTCGTCCAAACGGCGGTCGTGACCGCGTTGCCGGAGACGATGCTGTTTTCCGTCAGCACCGTGCCGTTCGCCGTTTTCAGGCCCGCGAACGTGCTGCCGAGCTTTTCCATCGTGGGAAAGCTGCCGTAAGCCGTGCCGCGCTGGTAGACGCGGAAATCCGTCTCATACGAGACGCCGTCCTCCTTGTTGATGATGAGATAGGCGAACTCGGTTTCCGCCGCGGCGGTGCTGTCGTCAAGGTAGAGCGCCGCCTCCTGCAGCCGCCGGTCGGCAAGTCCCTCCTGTGCCTGACCGCCCGAGTGACACCACTCGCCGAACGCCTGCGCAACCTCAAGGCGCGAGGCCTGCACCTCGCCGCTGGCGATCTTCACGAGCTTGCTCGTGCCGCTCATCCAGCCCGTGCCGTAGTTGTAGCTGAAGCAGATCAGCGCGTCGAACTGTCCCTGCGTGGGCGTGATGCCATAGCGTCCGAAGAAGTCGTTGAGCTTGGTCTCGTAGGCCGCGATCTTGCTGCGAAGAAGCGCCTCCGCCTCCTGCTGGGTGATGCCGTTGGGGTAATCGTCGGCGCCGCACTCCGTGCCGTAGCCGATGTACCACTTGCCGTTCGCGCTGTACTTCTCCGCGCGGAAGCCCTCTTCCTCTTCAAGCTGGCGGAGAGCCGCGCTGCCCGCGCTCATCGCCGTACCGCTCGCCAGCGCCGGGATACACAGCTGCATCGCAAGGCACAGCGCGAGCAGCAGCGCAAGCGGCGTTTTCTTCCGTGTGATGTTTCTCATAGTCTACTCTCCTTTTCCGCGCGGGAACACAAGCGCTCCTCCGCATCTGAGTTTTGTCCGCAGTATACCATAGGTTTACATAAAAATCAACCGGAGTTCGACCGCTTTTACGCAAATATCCCGCGTTCTGCCAATTTCGGCAAAGCGCGGGATATTCTCACATCAGCGCGTCAAAGAGTGCGTTCAGGTTGTCGTCGGAGTATTCGACCTCCGCGCTGTAGAGGCGGCAGAGCTCAATCTGATCCTCCGCGGTGAATGCGCCGTTCCGCAAAAAGTGCAGCGCACCGAGCGCGAAGAGCAGCCGCACCGACACCACGGCAAATGCCGCCTTGCTGCCGATGTCTCCATCGTCGAGCGCCGTCGGCACATGGCGGCAGAGGAAATAAACAAGCAGCTGCTCATACTCCGTTTCGCGCCCCCGCATCCGCGCGGCAAAATCGGAAAGCGGCAGCGCCGCCGCGTCTTCGCGCAGGCCCTTCAAAATATCGGTCCACGCCTCGTCCATGCGCTCGAGCGAGAGGTAAAAATCCGCCCACTGCGCAAGCGTGATATCGGGGACCGCCGCGCCGCAGAGTGTCAGCAAATCCTCCATGCGCTGCGGTATCGTTTTTTCGCGATCCTGCGCGGCGGCAAAGAGCCGTTCGCGCAGCGTGAGCAGCGCCGTCTCCTCCTCGTCGAGCGTCCCCTCGCCGGTCACAAGGAGCCGCGTTTTATCGGTTTTTGTCAAAATGAGCCGCGCGGCCTCCTCGCAGCAGAGGCCCACGCCGATCTCCGTGCGCTCCGAGAAGAAACTGCGGTAGCGCGGATGATCGGTGCAGATCTGGCACAGCATTCCCTCCCCGCCGTACAGGATGAGGTCGCAGAGATTTCTCTCATTCAGGAACGGGCAGCGCTCGTGCTCGCCAAGGATAAAGTGCGGAGCGTCGCCGTCCGAAGCAATGCTCCCGGCAAGGCGCGCTCCCATCTCGCCGCCGACCTTACGGTAGGCGGCAAGCGCGTCCTCATCCACGTCGATCTCCCAGCCGATGCAGCAGTTGTGGCGGCAGCGGTCGGCGATGCAGCGGAACTGCGGGTAATAGTCCGGATAAACGTTCTGCATGATGCGCCCCCCCTTTCTCTCCTCCGCCATTATAAAGCGCCGCGCCGCGCTTTGCAACGAATTTTATCCTTGCCGCTTTCGCAAAGCTGTGGTAGAATAAAAAATATATGCGGGTATGGCGGAATTGGCAGACGCGCAGGATTTAGGTGATGTCACCTCAGTGTAGGGTTTTATCGCCCTATCATTCGCCGTGCTCATTCTTTGGTAAAAGCAGGTTCATCCTGTTTTTATAGATGCGGGTCAAGCGTTACGCTCCGCCTCGGTTCCTCGCCGTGTAAAAACAGAGGGCAACAAAATAGCGACAGGAAGCCCTGCCGCTCATATCTGCGGGCGTGGTGGAATTGGTAGACATGCGAGATTTAGGTGACGTCACCTCAGTGCAGGATTTTATCGCCAGTACAAGCTCTTAAAACTTAATATGCGGGTATGGTGGAATTGGTAGACTCGGAGGATTTAGGTTCCTCTGCCGTGAGGCGTGTGGGTTCGAGTCCCACTACCCGTACCATAAACGAACCACCAGATGATATTCTATCAGTTTGGTGGTTCGTTTTCCACACTATGAACTTGTTGCGATAATGTAATAGCTAACGCATATTAATTATCTGATACTTTTTTACTTAAATATGTTGCAAGTGCATCTACCAGAGCTTGGTCAGTTTCCATCAGATATTTTACAACAATTTCAACTAAGTCCTCACGATCTTTTCGTATGCTCCGTAATTCATTAACGAGTACACCATACAGTTTCTTTCCGTCTTCATCGCTGGCAACATCAACCTCTCTTTTATATTTTGCCAAAATGGTAGCGAGAGGACGGCCCTGAAAAACATAATTATCAAGCTTTTTGTACAGGGCAACATCTACTTGATCAACGATCTTATATTTTAAATATTTCTCCAGACTACTTATAGGAAGGTAGTCTGGCTCAAGATATTTGCACTCTTTGTGGTTTTTCATAAAATCAGGAACCTGACTTTTAATATCTCGATCAAGGACGACGATGATGCGGGTTCCTTTGGTGAGTAGCTTGGATGAAATAACATCATGTGCCATAATAAGTGTATTTGTCCATCCTCCTGTAGGTAACACTTTGATGCGAATATTGTTAATCAAGTCTTTCTCAATTAAAACGCGATCAACAATACATTTCGCCAAATCATCTTCAACAAAAATTACTGCATCATTCCCGTACCCGTCATCACTATAGAGATTTCTTGTTGCATAAGCAGGATAGCAGGGGTTAGTAATCATAATTGTTCCGTCTATTTGGCGATCAAGGTAAAATATATTCTGAGCTTTTATATCTCGTATGAGTTCAAGCGAATGTGTTGAGAAAAAAATAGCTGCATTTAATTCATCAGATATTTCTTTTAGAAAATTGACCAATCGGCGAAGCGAAGATGCGTGCAACGCCAATTCAATTTCATCAAGAAATACAATAAAGGGTCGACCATCATCGAATTTCAAACGATTAAATCTTCTTAGATTGAGTGAGTGCAAAATTGTTATAAGCAAGTTTTCGCCAGTGGACATTCTCGCCTGACTTATATATTTACCACCATCAACTTGATAGAAATAAGGATGACTGACAAGCCTATGTGCCCGTTTTACATCCTCTTTAATGGAAAACAATTTGCCATAATAAGACGGGTCGTTATGTAAGATAACACCAAGATTTGTCCGGACAAATTCGTCTGCAATATCAACATCTTCAGGAGTAATATTATCTAACACCCGTAGGGCGGTAAAGTTAGTATCTTTAAACCGGTTTCCGAAAATAATACTTCCTTCATAGAACCCATTTAAAACCATTCGTTTCTCAGAAGATGTCCTCTCCCATTTCCCATTTTTATATTCCCACTTACGCGACGTTTCTCCCATGGTAAACTCAATGCTGGCTGAACCAGAAGGACGTCCAAAGTACTCAATCATCGGCATATTGAAAAATACAGATGACGCACAGGCAACGAGTGTGCTTTTCCCAGATGCATTTTCACCAGTAATCGCATATAATCCTTTCTGGAGCGGAAATGAAAATGTTAAATCCTTTATTGATTTTACATTATTGATATGCATTACAAGTTCCATGATGTCCTCCTGTACCTTATGGGAATAAAACAAAGGACTTGCGCAGACACGCATGAACGTGACACTTCCGTTTGTTAAAAACATCCGGGCGATTAACGATCTCTACAACAAGCCTGCGGCATACCTGTTCGACAGGGATAATGGCTATGTTCAGCAGATTGCTGGATAAAAGGAGAAAAAACGGAAAAAGAATAATTGCCATACTTTTGATGGTATGCATAATATTTCCATGATGTATTTTGGGAACTATGGTTGCATATGCGGCTATAATATTTGCACAGATTGTTACTCGTGCGGAGGTGTTGACCATGCCAAAACCGAAATGGAACCTGAATACTGTTTACATATCCGAGCGGCTGCAAGAGAGCTTGCGGCCCATTTCCCGCTGCGCCATGACGACCGTGGTCGCGCCCATGGGCTACGGAAAGACCACGGCGGTGAACTGGTATCTGGGTGAGCGCGCCAAAGCAGAGACTCTGCACGTCATCCGCATCAGCGTATACTCCGGCAACCTCGCCATCTTCTGGAAAAGCGTACAGGAGGCGTTTGCCCGCGCAGGGTTCCCCTTCCTGCGGGAGTATCCCTGCCCTACGGACGCCGCGGGCGGTGGACTGTTGGTGGACGACCTCTGCCATGCGCTGGCGGACGAATCCCCCTGCTATATCTTCGTTGACGATTTTCATCTGCTGACGGACAGACGTGCCTCGCTGTTTCTTTGTATGCTGGCAAACCGCCTGCCCATCAATGTGCATTTGATCGTCGCCAGCCGGGATCGTTTCCTGCCTGCTGCAGAGACGGTGCGGCTGGGGTCGCGGGTGTATCAGATCGGCACGGAGCAGCTGCGCCTGAACCATACGGAGCTTGCCGTCTATGCCCATCGCTGCGGCACAGAGCTTTCCGATGCGCAGATCGAAAGCCTCCTCTATTCCAGCGAGGGCTGGTTCTCCGCCGTATATCTGAATCTGCGAACGCTCTCCGAGCGCGGCGTGCTGCCCAGCCGCGATTCTGACATCTACGCCACCTTTACCGCCGCCATGATCGATCCGCTGCCGAAAAAGCAGCGGGAGTTTCTGGCGGTCATGGGGCTTGCCGACGAATTTACCGTCGAAATGGCTCAGTATATCACAGGCGATGCGGATGCGGGGCAAATTCTCTCCCTACTGACCGAGCAGAATGCCTTTGTCACGCGACTGCCGGATGGCGCGACCTATCGCTTCCACCACATGATGAAGGAGTGCGCCGAGCGCTGCTTCTTGGCAATGAAAGCTGAAACACAGCGGCTCTATTGGGAGCGCTTCGGCCTGTGGTATGAAGAGCATCGGCAGTATCTCCATGCCATCGCCGCCTACAGGAAGAGCGAGAATTACGATGCGCTGCTGCGGGTCATCCGCAGTGATGCGGGCATCCTGCTGGCGTCGCTAAAGCCTGAGGACGTTCTGGAGGCGCTGGATAAGTGCCCCGCCGAAACGCTCAAGGCCTATCCCTTCGCCATTCTGGTGCTGATGCGCCGGATGTTCACATGGCGGCAGATTCCGAAAATGCTGGAGCTGAAGGCACGGCTACCGTCAGCTATTGAGGAGCACCCGGAGCTTTCCGAAGAAGAGCGCGGCAACCTGCTGGGCGAGTGCGACCTCATTCTGAGTTTTCTCTGCTACAACAACATCAGCGCCATGAGCCGCCTGCACCGCAGCGCAAGTGCGCAGATGTCCCGCCCCGCCATCAGCATCCAGAATAGCGGTGGCTGGACCTTTGGCTCGCCGTCCGTTCTGATGATGTTCTACCGCGCACCGGGAGAACTCGAAAAAGAACTTGCCGAGATGGACGAGTGTATGCCCCATTACTATAAGGTCACCAACCACCACGGACAGGGCGCGGAGACCATCATGCGCGCCGAGGCACTGTTCTGTCAAGGGCGTTTCACCGATGCGCACATCGAACTGGAGCGCGCCTATGCGCAGGCGAAGAATAACGGGCAAATCAACATGGCGCTCTGCTGCGACTTTCTGTCATGGCGGCTCTCGCGCTATACCGATGTGGAGCAGCGCTATACCTTTGAGGAGCGATACGCGGCGCTGCTGCGCTATCACGACGCCTCATGGATCAACCTTTGGAACGCCACCAGTGCCTATTACCATGCGCTGCGGGGTGAAACGGACAGTATCCCTGAAATTTTTTCGCAGCACCGGCTCTCTGATATCAATATGCTTGCGCCGGGTAAGCCTATGATGGAAATGATCGAAAATCAGGTGTATCTTGCCCAAGGCGCTTATGCCCGGGTGGTGGGGTATAGCGCAGAGCTGCTGCCGGTCTGCGAATCCATGCACTATGCGCTGGTGGCGCTGCACCTACGCATCCAGACAGCGGCAGCCTATGAGCGGTTGGGCAAGAGTGAGGAAGCCCACGCATGGCTGAGAAAGGCACTTTCCGACGCCGAGCCAGACGGTCTTGTGATGCCGTTTGTAGAAAACTATGATATCCTGAAGCCTCTGTTGGCACGGGAGATAAAAAATGACCTGATCTCAAAAATCATTGAGCTTGGCGAAGCGGCAACAGCGCGAAACGCAGCCGGCACTCGTCCGGCAGCCTTCGACGTGCTGACACTGCGGGAATTTGAGATCGTGGAGCTGATGGCGCAGCGCCTCAGCAACCGCGAGATCGCGGAAAAGCTCTATCTCTCCGAGGGGAGCGTCAAGCAGTATGTCAATCAGATTTATTCCAAGCTCCATATCGATGGAGATACCCGAACCAAACGAAAGCAGCTTGCCGAGCTGCTCAGATAAAAGACCTAACCTTTGGTTAATGGTTATCCCATAGGATCCACCGTACAATGTCTGTACGGTGGATTTTTATTTTGCGGAAAGGAGGGCACGCACTTGAACCGAAGGTATCTCACAGCCGTCACACCGCTGTCCGACCATGTTTTGCAGGTGGATTTTGTATCCGGCAGCCGACTTTTGCTGGACATGAAGCCGTATCTTGATAAGATCCGGTTTCGCCCGCTTGCCGATGCACGGGTCTGGAACAGCGCTGTGACCAATGGCATCTTTGTCCGCTTCGGCGATGTGGAGCTGAGCCATGATGAGATCTTGTCCATGGCGGAACAGGAGCATTGACTCCGTTTATCTGAAAAAGGAGAATAAAATGATGAAACACTTAAATAAATATCTGTCTCTTGCTTTGGCGCTGGTGCTGTGCCTGAGTCTTGCCGCCTGCGGCGAGAGCAACGAAGACTATGGTGATGACGGCAGCGACTACAATTTATATGGCGTTCCGGATTCCTTTGAGGGGCTGGTAAAAGACTCCGAGCAGATGTCGAACCTCTACCTCTACGGCGGCGCGTGGAAGGGTGAGGACGGCGGCACGCTGATCTCCGACACCAACGACGATGGCGACGAGGTGCGCTTTGCGCTGTACGACGCCGGCGAAGAGCTGACTGCCAGCGGCTTCATCCAGTTCGTGCCGGACTATGACTACGATTATTTCTACAATGAGCACGATGGCGTGGCCTACCGCAGCTGGTTCGACGAGGTTGGCGCCCTGCATGTGGCCGAGCTTGGCACTTTTACGCAGATGACCGGCGACGCGCCGGGCGAGAATACCGGCGACATCGATTTTGAGATGATGGCGGGCACCTGGTATCTGGACGCCGAGGCGGATGCGCCCAGCATCCTTGTGTTTGACGAAAACGGCGGCTGGGAGCTGCTGGAGCGTCCCGGCGGCGACGGCGACCCCACCACGGTGGACAGCGGCACCATCGAGTTGGCACCTGATGGCTCCGAGGAGATGTATCTCGCCGTTTCCTCCCAGTTCGACGATGTGGGTTATGAATTTACCCTCCTCGACCATGACACGCTGCGTTGGGGCAGTGAGTTCGAGTTTTATCAAAAAATGGCATAGCGGCTGCGGGAAGGAGAGAGATGAAAAAGCAACTTGTCCTATTCTTGGCACTGGCATTGTGCCTGGGCTTGACCGCCTGCGGCGACACCGAATCTGACGATACGCAAAGCGGCTATGAAACCGTCACGGACATGGAATTTCTCGACGGGATATGGAGCATCGACGGCACTGCGAAGCTGCACTTTGACAGTACGGAGGGCTTTTACGCCTACCGCACCGGCTGGGGACTCGGCGGGCGCGGAGAATTCGAATTGTCCGAAGCGAGCGGCCGACCGATGATCTACTTCAACGGCTTTCTCTACAATTTTCTCCTGCGCGATGACGGCGTACTGCTGCCGAACCAGAACGGTGAGGGCAGCGGGTTCGCCATCCACCGTCACACCTTCCTCCGCGACGACGAGGCGGAGATCGTCGAATGGGATAAGAGCAACTGGGACGGCATGTGGCAGAACGCCCTGGGCGAGACCATCGTCATCGACTCGTCCCTCATGCAGTACATCGCCTGCTCGCCGGAATACTCCATGAGCGGCACCATGAACGACGAGGGCGAGGGCATGGGCCTCTACCTCTATGATAATGGGACGCGCGCCTATCTCTGCCCTGGCGATGACGGCAACAGCTTCACTCTCTCCGCTGCCCGCTTTGGGCGCTATGGGGACGATCAGCATTTTGACGGTGTCTTTTACCGAAATGCCGACTTTTACGCCTACACCGATATGGAAAATGCGGAGTTCTACGAAGACGAATACTCCGCCTTCTACATCTGGTACTACGATGGCGTGAACCGCTATCTTTTGGGCAACGATTACATCATCGGCGACGACGGCCTTGCCTACCACGACGAAGACGGTCTCGTCTATCCCGCAGGCTGGATCCCCGAAGAACCCTATGATCCCGCTGTTGACTGGAGTGCAAACTGGATGGACAACTGGGAGATCTGAGGCCTCGCAGAAGAAGGAGGAAAAGGAAATGAGACAACGAAGCTCCCTTTTGATGTTCACCCTGGTGCTGCTCTGTCTGAGCCTTGCCGCCTGCGGTGCAAAGCACTATCCCATGCAGATCACCGTGGTGAACCGCAGCACCTACCCCATCGCGGATATCCGCATCAGCCTTACCTCGGAAGAGGGCTGGGGCGAAAACCGCCTGGAGGCCACGCTGAAAGAAGGCGAAAGCGCTGGTATTAGCTTGGGCGAGTACACGGAAGAACAGCTAAGCGCAGGCTTCCACCTTCAGTTCTACGGGGAGGACGGCCAGCCCGTCAACCCAGACTACGATCCCAGTTCCCCTACCTTTTTTGAAAACGGCGACTTCATCATTTTCTCGCCGCCGGATCTCAGCATTGCCATCTTCATGGACACCGCTTACGACCGGGAAACCTATGACCAGAAGATCGCGGAGCTCTACGATGCGGACGGCGACGGCCGGGGCGATGTAATTCCGCAGGACAGCATCCCGGTTTTGATGGGTGGCGCACTGCCTTTTACCAATATGCAGAACCTGCTCTCTGAGAATCATGACGACGGCACCTACCGCTATGAGGATATCACCGAGGACGGGCAGCTCCTTGTGGTCAATGCGGCGGAGCAAAGCTGCTTTGTTCCGGATGTGCAGGAGCTGGACGATTATCTGAC
>OGYC01002180.1_pt1 | contig 14142 bp, 19 predicted proteins | sample 1576461 | NCBI WGS metagenome assembly OGYC01 (sample SAMEA3541569, study PRJEB24748) | human gut metagenome | biome: human gut; feature: human-associated habitat; material: faeces | place: China | collected 2012 | reverse complement strand
ACTTTTAGCACCTACTTTCTGCCCTAAATTAGCATCGGAAGCTTCCGATGCTAATTCGCCGGGCGTGAAGGTAGGAACAAAAGGAGCTGCGATACAGGATTATAACCTTCCGGGGGATACAGTTATTGCTCCGATAAAAATAGATTCCGGATGGGGTTTCGGACACTGGCAAAACTGGAGCGATGCAGACAATATCGCAACCACAGCTACAAATGCGGGAAAGGTATTCACAAACCTCGGGATTATGCAACCGTCCTTATATCTTAATTATGTGGTGAAGGTATAGGCTCGGCTGCATGTTGTTGTGATTATCACCGCCGCCGGAATTCCGGGTGTTTGTTGGATCAGCCCATTTTACGCCCGCTCCCTCTTGGCTGTTGATGCGCCCGTTCTCTGCGCCCGTGCTGTATAGATAGGCGGAATAAGGATGCGAGTGTGAGGGAATTTCGGATATTCCCAATTTGTGGGCCGTTTCACCGCATTGAGCGCCCGGAGAATTAGCATCGGAAGCTGATACCAGTTTCCGATGCTAATTCCTTGGGTTCCCGAGTGGGAGCAGAGGCGCGAAGTTTTGCGTGGGATTATTTACCCAGTGAGCCCGCGCTGGCAACGTGGCAAACGAGCTTTAAGGCCGTGGTTGCCGACGCAGGAGCCGCGAATTTGTACGGAGTCAATAACAAATGGACCGGTGCTGATCTGCCCCTTTCCGTCGTTCAGCCGTCCCTACACCTTAATCAAATAATTAAGATATAGGGATGGCTGTATGATGGGGAACGGAGTGCTGTCCCCGGAAGACATTGTCTCCCAGGCTAGACTGATTTTGGAACCCGTTCCGCTTGCCAATGAATCACTCGCCGCTCCATCAGAAACTAGAACTCGACTCTGCTGCCCGCTGATGTTGATGTATCCATGGGAATGTTTTGCCATTTCAGTGGGGAGTTGTGCATGTGATGTTGCGCCGCGGATTCCGCCGCGTCCCCAATTAGCATCGGAACCTACCGCCACCCTGCCGCGCATGTCGGGGAGGTTGAAAGTAGTCTTACCGTCACCGGAGCCATAGGTGGTGCCGATGACGGAAAAAAGTTGTGCATAGGTGGTACGGGAGATTGCCTGACCCTGGCAGAGCAGCCAGCCAGTGGGAGCGGCAGCGCCCGCAAACGGGATCACACATCCGACGGGCATGACCGGCACAGCCTTGTTGTTGGCGTCACCAACAGAAAACTCGCCGGACTTTGAAGTGCTGACGCATCCATAATTGAGTGTATCAGGCCGGTATTTGGAAGCAGAGGACTGCCTCCAAGGCAAAAAAGACCACTTGGCCATAAATTAAAACTCCTCTCCATAGACACCGGAGGCCGGCATCCCATCTAATTTTGTTTTGTCAGCGGCCGACATGAGGCCGTTGACGGACTGCGTAGCCACGCCGTAGGTAGTGTTTGTACCAGGGATGCCGAGAGCTGTGATGTCAGCCTTTGCAACCGCTGCCGCCGCGCTCACATGTCCATATGTATCGACCGTGACTTTGTACAGTCCGGACGGTCTTTGCGTGTAGGATGGATGCGTGTACTTGTTGGCCCCGGCGGAAATACCGTCAAGCTTCACCTTATCCGCCGCCGGCATGAATCCGGCGGAAGCAGTAGTGGCAGCAGCGTGGGAATGAGAGCGCAGCGCGTAGCGGGCCTCTATTTTTGACAATGCGTAGCTCAACCGCTGAAGCGATACCCATTTCATACAACATCACCTCATCCAGCGGCAAGGTCTGTGAATATCTGGTCGATCTCAGCGTTGGTACACTCTTCGATCGTGAACGCACCGCCGAGCGCATCCCAGGCTGTGCCGTTCCACGCAACGTTCGTGCCGGCAGGGCCATAGGAGGACGCAGCCTGGATGTCATAGACGTCGCCCGCCACCTGACCGGAGGCAGGCAGCTTTGAAGCGTCTGCGACAGAACCCTTGTAACGGTACATCTGGGTAATATCGCTCTTGAGCGCGTAGGAAGAAGCTGTGCCGAATCCGTCAAGTTTTGTCTTATCCGCTGCCGACATGAGGCCGTTGGCGGACTGCGTGGCCGGACTGTATTTGGTGTCAGGAGGCGTCTGCCACGTGCCGTCGCCGCGTAGATATTTTGCCTGGCCGCCCGCAGCCGGAGCAGGAACAAGACCGGCTTTGCCCGCTGCAGAAGCCGACGCGCCGGACATATCGGTGTATTTGGTGTCGTTATCCGCGCCCCACACCGCCGTGCCGTCGGCAGACCAGCGGAGGATCTGTCCGGACGCGCCGCCTGTTGGAACGTGCTTGCTGCCGGAGCTCGTGGGATGTACATATTTGTTCGCGCCCGCAGCGATCCCATCGAGTTTGTCCAGGTCGGCCTGCTCGATCTGGTCCAGTACAGCTTTGTTGTTGTGGCTGTGATTGCCCTCGCTGGCAGAATTGACCTTTTCTTTCAGTGCGTCGTCGAGATCCGTCTCAGAGACTTGGCTTTTGCCAGCCAGCGCTCCGGTGGGTACGCGAACGTTCACCTTGCGAGAACCGTCCGGCGTGAGATCGCTGCCGTTGACCTGAACACCGACGATAATATTCTTCTCCGCAGCCGCCGGTGCATGAGCCGCCTGACTGTGTGTGTACGCTGCATCGTAGTTGCCCTTGAGCGCGGCAGTCAGGTCATTGGCGGAAAGGCCCTTGCCGTCCACTTTGTCAACTTTCCCTTGCAGCAGCGTGTGTATTTTGCTGATCGCATAACGCAGCTTATCAAGAGATACCCATTTTGTAGCCATAATCAAAATCTCCTTTTCTGTACCCCGAGATCCTTAAAAATGTTGTCAATGTCTTCGTTAGTTGCCTCTTCGAGGACCGGTTCGGTGCCTGTAGAGGGCACGCCGGTATCCACGTACTCGCCAAGATCCGGATCGTAGACCCACCAAGTGCCTGATTGGATGTGAGGATAAGTGTTCGCAGCGTCCCGTGCATCCTGCGCAGCGTCCTGTGCCAGGAGACGGTCATTCTGGACAAGCTGTATAAACTGCTGGTATTCATCCGGGGTATATCCGGGCGGTGGCTGTGTCCCCGCATCCGGATGGTACAGGACCTCAAATCCGATCTCGACCGTATAGAGGACCGTTCCATCCGCTCCCACGCCGTCGATCACCGCCGGATGATACCCGGATTCGGCCAGGGCTTGGGGCGGAACAGGCAGAACGCCATCGTCAGGAATGAAGAACGGGACGGCATTCTCGTGACCGCAGGCCCGAAAGGTGATGCGCTTGAGCAGCCCATCCCATTCAGAGGAAAACGAAAACACAAGCGTTTCATCCGTGACGCTTCCAGCCGTGCCGAGCGTGACGCGGGCCGGAGAGACCCGGTACCCATTCACAGATATCTGGACCGGCATAGGCTCACCTCGCTAAAATGTTTCTCCATGCATATCCACTTCGCCGTCATTGTCGGCGTCATAGACACTTTTGAGCATAAGGCCCGTCTGGTCCTTGACGCCCTGAAGTTCCGTGCGCAGCTGCTCGATGAGTTGCTGCGCCTGCTCCTGCAGCTGCGCAGTGGGGATACCCGTGATCCCGTCGCGCATAACGCCGCAGACGTTCTCATCCATGCGCAGGTCCGTAATGTCAGCCTGCAGGATCTTCACCGCGCCGGGCTGTACAAGGATAGACGCCACATAGATCTCATCAGCATGTGTGTCCCGCACGGGCGCTGTGAATGTGGGTGCATTGGAAAACGCCCCCTTGCGCAGGAGTGTCTGCGGGGCGTTGTTGTCCTTGTCCAGACGAAGGACGACAACGTCGATGCGTGACAGCGTCCCGTCTGCGGGGTCCAGTGTAAAAGTCTCCGGTTCTTCCGCCCATACAGCGGTTCCCCAACGCTTATTGCGCAGAAGCCAGCTGTAACCGGGGTGCAAAGTGACAGACATCCCGGTCCCTGAAGCCGTCACAGCAAAGTTGTCGTCGCCGGAGAGCACGCCGCGCGTGCGGGTTGCAAACCACGCCCCCAGTGCGTCCGCTTCATATCCTGTATTATCGAGAGGAAAGCATTGTAACATCGTTAGACCTCCTGTAAAATAGAGATATCCCCGAGCTGCAGCACAACATTACGGCCCGACGCCTCATAGATCGTGCGCACACCGGTCAGCCGTGCCGCGAGCCGGAGACCGTACCGGGTGAGTTTTAACGGGAGGACGTCCCCGAGAAAGTAATCCTGGCCGTAGTACATGAGATCCTGCCCGGCGTCTGCCGTAACCTCCAGCTTCTTTATCTTCTCAGCAAGTTTTTCAAGACCCCGTACCCGGAGCAGCGCCTCGTACTCAGCGTCTGTGTAGGTGTGTTTGGTGTACGAATATTCAGGATTTCCGTCCTCATCCACTTCTCCGGTCGGCGTGGCGACTTGATACGAGGTGGAAATGTCCTTTGCATCCACCCATAACTCCCGGCGCTCATCGCCGGCCCAGCTGCCCAGGGCTACGGTCACGACCTTGCGGTCCGCGCCCTGATCCTGCCCGCCGACCACCGCCACATTCTTCCAGTTGGCATCCGAATCCACGATGCGGATGTCAGCGAGGTTTCCGATGTCGTCGCCAAGATACCCGACAAAGGCGTCGGAGCCCTCGCTGCTCCGATCTGTGCCCTGGTATACGCAGAACATCTCCACGCCGGTAGCAGGGTCAAAGGTCTCGCGGAATCCCAGGCCATGGGCTTCAGCCAATTCTTCCAGAGATTCCAGCACGCTGCCCCAGGACGTCTGGCTGTCGGTGACGGGCGTGAGCCCCATCGGTTTGGCCGAAGCGCCCGGCAGCCCGCGCCGGTTATCGTTTACAAGCTTGTACATAGCTGTTTCAACGTTCTTTACAAGCGTTGTCCACATGGCCACACGTCTCGCCCAGCGGTTTGTGGAAAGTGGCGCCCGCACGGTCATGGTGGCCTTTTCACCCGTGTCGGATATTTCGATCTGGGCGATCACAGCACTTTCGGGCTGTTCTGTGCACCAGAGCCTGCGTCCACGCCGGAGCAGGTCCAGATTCTTGTCTGTGGCCGCACACACGAGCTTAACTTCGCCCGCTGCGGCATACAGGGACAGCCACTGCAGAGAGTCAATATCCTCCACTACGCCCTGGCGCAGGAGGTCTTCATCGTACACATACAGGCTATACACCAGCCCTCACCCCCCTGGGCGCCAAAACACTGACGCGCAGCCCTTCCCGGTTGTCCGCCGCATCGTATCGGAATGTGTTGACGCCGGGCTGCAGCTGCATATTCATGTCGCTGTCCGGCGACAGGTAGCGGAACCCATTTTCCTCCACGCCGTCCGCATGGCGGTAGATCACACGCTTGCTGCCGTAGACGGTGGAAATGGTAAAGCTTTCTCCTGCCTGAAGAGTCTTTGTGATGCGTAACATCGAGCCGGTCTCCACCAGCAGTACCTCGGGGGCCTGTACTTGGGCCATGGCCTTCAGCTCGACCGTGAGGTCGATGGCGACGTCACCATCATTCAGTACGCGCTTGAAAGCGCTCGCCTCATACTTTGAAATGTACCATTTCCCACCAGTGTAAAACGGAAATCTGAACAACGCCTTGACACCGGCGAGGAGCGTGTTGGCGTCATCCGCCGTCCGCCAGTAGGGGTACGGACAGTGAAGGATGAATTGGAACTGCTGTATCTCAGCGGTCTCCTCCATGACAGGCGTGCGTTTCGGCGTACCTTCCAGGTACCAGCTCTCGCCGTCCTCGTGGATGAAGAAACGTGCCGGGATCATTGGACTCACGCAGGACAGCAGCGTCCGCCTGTTTTCTTTCAGGTTTCCAAACAATACGCCCGTGACCGTGAGGTCCCTGGGCCGTACCGACTGGGACGAGCGGGTGGAACCGATCTGGTTTACGCCCTGCGTCTCGGAGATGTTGATCTCGTTGGAGGAAAGGCCGTCGATGCCCGTAATCCAGAAATCACTGTCTTCGCTGAAGGAAACAGCGTTGTTCGCCGTGATATATTCAAAGGTGAGCATTTACGGAAGCCTCCATTCATCTCTTTCCATCGCTGCCACGGCTTCGGTGCTCATCTCAGCCGGGCTGAGCGCGTCATGGCTGTAAATATTCTGTACAAAGGTCCTGCTGGATGCGCCGCCAATATTGGTGACGGACATGCCGGACGCTGCCGCACCGGCCGTGGCAAGCTGCAGGTTGTTCATCATGACGCCCTGGCGGAGCATGGCTACAGCCTGAGACGCCTTTGCGCCGAACGACAGGATACCGCCGGCTGCCTCAATGGCAGCCTGGACGGAATGCTTCATCTGACCCACGAGCCCGCCTTCGCCCTTCTTGACGCCCTTTGTCCAGCCTTTCATGGTCATAAGGCCGATCATGTTCTCAAACAGATGGGACGGAGAACGGATGTCCAGCTTCCGTTTTGCGGCATTGTAGGCAGCGGCCGCAGCGTCAGCCATGGCGCTCACGAGCCCGGACGTCCCGGCGTTGATACCGGAAATGATACCGTTGATCATCTGCTGGCCGATGGACGGGAAATTCGAAGCCTTGACCTGATTCTCCGCGGCTGTCTTTGTGTCCTGGATGAGCTGCAGGGTGGCGTCCTCCAGCGCCTGGTTCTTATCCACGCCCGCCGCGATGTCGTCCACCATATCCGAGCCGGAGTTCGTGACCTCCGGCAGCCCCAGCTCCGTCATGAGGGCTTTTGTGGCAGCTTCAGACCCATTGGCAAAAACCTCGCTCAACTCACTGAGCTGCGTATCGGAAGCCCTGACCAGCTCCGCCACAGTGGCAGCCGATTCGGGGCCGGCGTCGCGCAGCTGCTGGAGCAGGCCCTGGTCAAGACCGCGCTCCGCAAGTGTGACCAGATTTTCGGACCATTGCTGCAGGGCTTCCTGATTGTGCCGCAGGTTGGCGATCATCTGGGAAACGCTGACCTCACTCTTCGTCTCGATCTTGTCGAACATGTTGGTGGCAGCGTCCGTGTAGGACTGGAGCGCGTTGGAGCGCCGCTCCATCTCTTCCTCCTGGGCAGCAGCCACGGACTCGGCATTGTCGATGATGCTCTGAGCGGCAGCCGTATCGGTCTGGGCAATCTGCGCCTCCACCTCGGACTTTCGGGCCGCAATATCTTCTTCCTGAAGGATATATGCCTCGCGGGTAGCATTGAGCTGTTCCATGAGCTCGTTGTACTCGCTCTGCTTGAGCGCCTTATCCGCAAGCTGAGCATCCAGCTCCGCCTGTTTTTCATCCAGCTCCTGCAGATTCTGTTTGAGGGTAGCCTCTTCCTGGTACAGCTCATTTTGCCGGGTAATGAGCGCATTGCTTTCGTCCAACGCCATCTTGGCGTCAATGTACTCGTTCATCTGTTCTGTGTTGAGGTTGAGATAGTCGCCCTCTTCACTGTAGGAAAGGTTCAGCCCGTCATATTCCGCATTAAGCTGCTCCACATAGGACTTCAGAAGGGCCTTGTCTGCTGCGGATTTATTTTCTTTGTGCGACAGCTCTGTGATCTGCGCAGCCAGTTTTTTGGATGCATCCGCTTCAGCCTTGAGGGACTTCACATTGTCCTGGTGGCTTTTGGCGCTGGAATCGGTGGACTGCTGCAGATTTTCCTGCGCACTGGCCAGCTCCTCCACAGCTTCCGACTGCTGCTTGAACGCCTCGGTGTCACGGGTCAGCCATTTGATGAGGGCAGCGATGCCCGTGACCAGCAGAGCCGCGGCGGCGATCACAAGCCCCACAGGACCCAACAGGGCCTTGATGGCTGCACTCAGCGCCGTAGTCGCGGCCGTGAGCAGAGTGGATGCAACCGTGGAAAGGGACAGCCCGGCGGACATGCCGCCGAGTGCAAAGGTCTTTGCGGTGATAACGCCGGTGCTGGCCATCTCTGCCACGATCTGTTCTTCCGTGGCGGTTTTACCCAATTTCGCTATGGCAGCCGCCCGCGCTTCCGCCAGCGCTTTCTTATCCAGCGTAGGTATGAGCAGTTTGTTCGCCATATCTGCAGCTGTAGCAGCTGCCGCGGCAAGTTCCTGCTGGCGGGTAAACGCCTGCATGACTTTGTTGCTTCCATAGGCAAGCATGAGGCCGGCCACGGAGATGGCAAGGATGTCCACATTTTCAATGACCGGCGGAAGCACTGCGGCCACCGCCTTCAGAGCTTTTTCAAACAGGCTGCCGAAGGTTTTGATGGCGTCGCGCATCGTGGGCCTGTTCAGTGCCTCCTGCGTATCATCAATAGACAGGATAATGGACTGGACGCCGCGCGTAATCGCAGCGCCCATATTATCGAAAGTGGCGCCCCAGCTTGCGCCGGCCTCTTTGGCTGCACCGGACAGGGACGGGAACCGGGATGTACCGGTGGTCATGGCCAGGTTCATCGTGTTGATGAAGTCCATGGCCGAGAGCTCGCCGTCGCTCATGATCTGCGTAACATCCGAAGCGGTAACGCCGATGGCGTCCGCATACATCTCGATGGCCGGGATGCCGGCGTTCAGCAGCATCTCCATGTGCTCCATGGTGACGTTGCCCTTCGTCTGCATCTTACTGAGCGCGTCCGTGACGGAGCCGAAAGCGGCGTTGGAGCCGTCGCCGTAGAACGCCACGGCATCGCCCCAGGCCCGCACGGTCTCGGTCGATTTGGATATCTCCATACCACGCGACGTGAAATTTTGAACGGCCCGCGCCGCATAGTCAAGTCCGTAGGCCGTGCCGGACACGATCTCCGTGGTCTCCGCCAGCGCCTCATTCGTGGCGGAAACGTCGCCGGTCATGGTCGTCATAACGCGGGAGAACTGCTCCATGGTGTCGATACGGCCCATGGCCTTGTCTACCGAATTGGCGACCATCTGGAACCCTTTTTCCAGGAGTTTGAAGATCCCCAGGCCGGATACAAGGTTGTTGAGTTTGTTAGCCCCGGTCTGAAAACCGTTAGCGTCCAGTTCGGTATCAAAAACCAGTGTGCCGTCATATGCCATCTGTCAGTTCGCTTCCTTCCTGCGTGCCTCTTCCATTTCGCGGTGTATTTGTTCAGAGCGCCGCCGCATCCGTTCCTTCATATCCCGCTCCATCGCCCTGGGACTGCGCTTTTTCGCCGCGATCAGAGGTTCGAGCTTCCAATGCTCTTTTTGCTTCTGCACGGCTTTTTTCATCGCACGGTCCTTGATCTCTGAGATATCCACCGTGCGGTAATAGATGATCTTGCCCATGGGCGTTGTGTCCGGCAGTGAAAACAGCAGGGCGCGAAACTCCCACCAGTGTAGAAAATCGACCGTGGCAAGGTCGATGTTGTATGTCGTGCGGAACGCCGAATAGATCAGCGCCGCATCCTTATCGAAATCATAGGCCCGCGGCGCATGCACCATAGCCTCGCGTTTGCGTTTTTCTGCCTCCGTCTCATCGGCTCCGCCGCAGTAGAACCAGAACAGCTTTTGAACAGCGTCGTCAAAATCCGGAGGGATCTTCTCGAACAGGAGCTGAAACCCGGCGTAGACCTTGGCTGCGTCCGGCAGCTTTTCATCTGCCAGCGCCCGCTCGAACTGGATCATATTCCGAAAATCCGGATAGATGGGATACCCGCCGATTTCCTCCGGCAGGCCGCCGTCCAGCAGGATATTCATTTCTTTCCGTCCGCCTTTCTGCGTGTGGCGCGGTTCGGCGTATATTTCCGAATCTGCAGGCCGACAGCATTGCCTTGCTGTACAGCAGCTTCGCCGATCTCATCGCACAGCGAAAGTACCGCGGACAAGCTGGTCTTGGGACCGAGCAGTTTGTTGCAGGCGCCGTCGCCGAATATGCCGTCGATCCAGTCCGTGAGCAGCTTGACATAGGCTGTCATCCATTCCTTATACGCCGCAAGGCCATCCATGCTCGTCACATCCGCAGGCATGGGAGGTGCGGACGCTGCTTTTTGCGTCATGTCTTCACTGCACCGGAGATACCGTTCCAGGTCCTCCGGACAGGAGATATCAAAATCAAACTCAAGATCACGTAATTTCATCATTTTCGTTTTCCTCCCGATCCACAGTTGCCGGGGGCTCCGGCATATCCGCACCGGCGTTTTCTTCCATGCTCAGCGCGGCAGCAGCGCCCCCACTGAACATTTCAGCAGGGGCGCTGTAGCCGGAGCCCCCTGTCAAGGGGATTTGCTGTAGGTATATTCAGCAGGCGTGCCTTTGGCGGTCAGCGTGGCCTTGATACCCGCGTTGCTGCCTGCAGCGCCGGACGGGTCTTCGTCGATGACAATGGAGATGAGGCCCTGTTCGCCCTTGCCGGTCAGCATGCAGAAATACACATATGGCTTGATCACGGTTTTCCCGGTGCCATACTTGATTTTGTGCGCCAGCAGCGCATCCTGGAACGCATCACCCGCGTACCGGTCGCCCGTAAGGTTGATGGTGCGGGTGGTGCCGGTCTTGACGTTCTGCGGGCCGCTGCGGATGTATGTGACGTCGTTGGTCACGGCGCTCAGCGCGCCGGAATGCTCCGTGATGCCTTCCTGAGCGACCAGATAGTCGTCCGGCTTTGTCTCCGTACCTTCAAGGCCGATGGCGAGTACATAGTCATCTGCTGACACAGGCCCTTCATACTCGGGTGCAGGCGTGATGCCTGCCATGAGTTCCGAAAGTTTCATAGATTTAGTGCTCTCCCTTCTGGTAATATGTGAGGCGGCACTGGATCTGGTAGTGTGCCTCGGTTGCTGTTGCGTTGTACAGGTACCCTGTGGATATGGCTTCGAGCTTCTGCGCCATGCGGCTGCCCGGCAGCTGCGGCAGGGCGCGGCGTTTTGTCTGCACGCGCATCCAGTCCTCCAGACGCTCGAAAAAACCGCTGTTCGAAATATTTGTCAGGACGTCCTCGCCGTAAAGATTGCTGCTGGCCAGAACGAACACGAACTGGCGCATGGCGCTGCCGCCGTGGTACTGCCTGACCAGGCTGTCCACAGGGGACGGGCTGATCATGTAGGTCAGCGGCCTGCGCGTGAGATAGTCCACATTCAGCCTCCGCCCCTCCAGCAGCGGGCACTGGTCCAGGTATTCCTGCAGCGCCCCGATGATGGTCTCATTCATTGTATTTCGCACCTGCTTTCTCAGCCGCGCCTTTGAGGATGTAGATCCGGTGGTCAGTTTTCATGCGCTCGAACCAGTACGCACCACGGCGCGGGTCGTATTTGCGTGTGATATCTGTACGGTAATACTGCCAGGCGGCATAGGGTGCGATCTGCTTGATCTTACCCGAGCCGATAACAGTACCAAGCGTGGCGCTCTTAATGAGCATGGAAGTCTGGAGCGGAGTATATGGGGACATGAGGCGGAGGACTTCAGAGTCGATAAAGGCCTGTGTACGGAGAAAACTCTGGGTGTGCCGAGCCCCGAATGCCGGGTCCCATTGCAGCCGTGCGGTGACGGCGCCGTTCCCGTTTTTGATCTGTGTAACACTGCCGCGCGGCGTGGTGATGGTCAGCAAAGCCATGTTATTCGCCCTCGATCCGCCAGTGCTGCATCTGCAGGCTGCCGCGCCGGTTGTCCCGGATGCGCAGGACTTTAAAACTGTCCGGGAACATTTTCAGCACATCCGCAGAACTCGTGACTGCAGCGGACACAAGGCCTGGGGTGATCATGTCGCCTACATCCACGGCGATGGCGTCCCGGGTAAAGATGCGCACGGTCAGCGTATCGCTGGCGGTCTCTCCGGCCGTACCGGGCTGAGCGCCTTTTTTCGAGTACCAGCTCACACCCGGAAACTGCGTACAGCTCCAGACGTCCCGCCGCGCAGCTTCGTCCCACGCTTTGTGGAACAGGGTACAGTCTGCGTTTTTAACGCCGTTCACGGCTGCACCCCCGTATACAGGAGATTGACGGGCCGGCACAGGTATTTGCGGCAGATGTGCAGCCGGGCGGCGTCCGTCGCGTCCTGAAGGCTGCTGTTCTCTGTGCTGCCGCGATAGGTCACGCTGTACCCATCCACGCTCTCGCCGGCCACAGCCCCGCCTTTGGTGGCGAGGACGGCCTCATCCTGCTGCAGCATGGTATCCGCCAGCTCGCAGCAGCACAGCGCCAGCGCGTCCCGCATGGACTCCGGCGCGGCTGCGGCACGGCCCTGTGTGGCCCGGTCGATCTCCAGGCTTGACCGGGAGCTCCAGCGCTCGAACTCCTGGGCAGTCATGCTTCCATGCCACGTCCGGTTGTAGAAATCCCAGTTCGCATAGGCCATACCGGCCGCCTCCCTCCGTTATTCCTCGCCCGGCACCGGTGCGTCGGCGTGTTCTTTGGCGATATGGTCCGCCAGGCCCTTTTCCGTTTTGTACTCCTTGCCGCAGTGCGGGCAGGCGAACACAGCGGACGGCTGCACAGCCGCAGCGGGCGCCACGGCCGCAGGGGCCGGGGCTGCGTATGTTTTACCGATCAATTTGCCCATGATATTCTCCTTTCTCAGACGCCGGCGGCCTTATGATGGCAGAACACACCGGCGAGTTTATTTGCGTAGACGTCCGCGATGCCGACGTTGCGGTACCCGTACTTCCAGGCGTCCCCGGTCTGGTTCTGCTCCGGGGAAATGATCTTCGGCGCCACATGCTTCTGGAACTGGATAAGCGCCGGAGTATGGAGAATCATGAAGTTGATCTCCGCGCCGGCCACAGCCTTGACATAGTCGCCGGCGGCGGGCTTGTATGCAGGATCGGCAACGGGCGTGACATCGGATGCCTTGATCTGTGCGCCGGACACACTGCCGGAATCCAGGATGACCTCCAGAGCGCCGGTATCGCCCTGCGCGCACTTGACGTAGTGCTTGCCGTACTTCCGGAAACCGCCGGCCTTTTCGCCGTCTTTACCGCTCAACTGCTCGATGGCGGTGTAGAATCGGCGCTGGGGCACAGGCTTGACGGACGCAAAGCTCTCCAGGACTTCCCGCGACTTGTAGCTGTCCATATCCTTGATGGCGCGCAGCAGCGTGGAAGTGATGCGCAGGTGGCGCTGGTCGGACGGCACCTCATTTTCGTCCATCTCGGTCACGGCGGCGCTGATGGCCGCGATCACGTCCGCGCCGCTGGAGAGCGTGGCCTCCGCGGAACTGATGCCGGGCTTGCCAGCATAGCAGGCGAAGCGGAAGGCGTCCAGCTCCGGCACGACCTTCGTGCGGATGAACTCCGCGGCCAGGCGGCCAAAAGCGAGGCCCGCGGTCTCGGCATTGTCCATCGTATCCACGGTGAACATACGGCCGCGGTCGAAATTGCACTGCACGGTCCGGTTCTCCATCTTGACGTCGCCAGCCACGTATCCGCCGTTGCGGTCGTAATCGGCCAGGCCGTCCATCTCCAGCATGGGGATGATGAGCTCGTTGGCGTTGGCGCCCTGGCGCGCGAGCTCCGGCGCGCCGTCCAGGTCGGACGTACAGGACGCCAGCTTGTACACTTCGTCCAGCATGGGGACGTAGGATTTTGCGAGTTCAATGAGATTGGCCATTGTTTTTTCCTCTCTTTCTCAACGTTATTTCTTCTCTGCGGGCAGGCCCATGGCCGCGCGCATGGCAGCGTCGTCCGCCGCAGCGGAAGCGGAGCCTGTGCCTCCGGCATAGGGAGGCGGAGGCGGCGTCTGGTCCTCGAATGCGTAGGCGCTGTTCTTCAGCAGATCGTTAAACAGGGCCTTGCCGTCTGCGTCCCGGTTCTGGCTCTTGCGCAAAGCGTCCATACGCTCCGTGCCCGCCAGCGTGCGGATCACCGCGCCGTCACGGCCGTGGTTCTGTGCCACCAGGCCGTCAAACCAGGTATCGAATTTGTACGCATCCAACTGCGCAGCGGCATCTTTTTCCGCCCGCTCAGCCTTGGCCTTGTATTCCGCTGCCTCCTTGCGCACGGCCTCGATATCCTTGTCTGCAGCCTGCAGGCCCTCGATGGTCTTGTTGGCCTCCGCCAGCTGGGCTTTCGCGTTCTTTAGCTCCGTGGACTTGGCCTCGAAATCGGCCTTCGCCGTGAAGCGTTTGCCGATCTCTGTGGCGACGGTCTTGTCGATGTCCTCGGTGTATGCGTCCCCGAGGAGGGTTTTCAGCCAGTCAAACGTCATGTCTTTTTGCTCCTTTCGTATGATGGGTGGATGTTCGTCAGCCGCTGTCCTTTTTATCCGGCCAGTCCCGGTACTGCGGCGCCCGTTTTGTTGTCCGCTGG
>OGYC01002168.1_pt1 | contig 14219 bp, 8 predicted proteins | sample 1576461 | NCBI WGS metagenome assembly OGYC01 (sample SAMEA3541569, study PRJEB24748) | human gut metagenome | biome: human gut; feature: human-associated habitat; material: faeces | place: China | collected 2012 | reverse complement strand
GCATATCGCATCGGCTCCGGTTTTTGCGGTTATTCGGTCACGGCGTCCATCGCCGCGGCGTACCACGCGCCGCCGTTCGGACAGACGAACGCCAGCTCGTAGGCGTTCTGCATGTTGTAGTTCTTCTGCTCCTGCCACGAGTTTGCGGTGAAGTCCGCCTTGTAGCGCACGGTGCAGACAAAGCAGTTCGTGCCGACGAACGAGAAGTCCGTGAAGGTGAGCTCGTCATAGCTCACGCTCGTCGCGGAGGCCCAGATCATCGCGTCGGTCGATTCCTGAATGTAGCGGTACAGGTCGGTCGTCCACATAATGCAGTCGAGCAGTCTGTAGTAGCGCCGCATGGAGGCGCGCGTTGCGGGGTTCATCTCGATCTCGTCGTTTTCCACATCCTCGCGCGTCAGGGCGAGATTGCCCTGGAACGAGCGTGAGCTGTAATCGATGTACCGGTTGAAGAAGTACCGCACACGGTCTTCCACGGCGCTTTGCAGCGAGGCGTTGTTCGGATGGAAGAACATGAGCTGCCCGTTTTTCCCGACGAGCGGGGAGAGCGCCGTGCCGTCGGCGGCGGTGGCCTGCACGTCCGGCAGAGAGTAGAGACCGTCGAACGACCAGCGTACGGTGTCGAACGCCTGATCGCCGGTGTAGTTCTCGAGCCCGCGCAATATGCCGCGGTCGGAGCTTTCGGCGTCGTCGAGCGTGAGAACCGCGCCGCAGAGCGTCACCGTGACGTCCGACGGGGCGGTGATCGAAACGCTGTAGCGCGGCAGGGGAAGCGCGTAGCGCGTGACGCCGTCGCCCGCGTCCGCTTCGGGCGCGATCTCCGCGCCGGAGGCGTCCGTGACGGTGATCGAACCGTACATTTTCTCCACACGGTAGCGCGTGAGAGTGGGGGCGGCCGTGAAGCGGCTCTCGATTGCCGACATATCCGGGAGCGCAAGACCCGTCTCGGCGATCTGCGCGTCCGTGAGCGGGATGCCGTTGATATATACCGCTTCGCCCGCAAGCGCCGTGATCTCTACGGCGGTGCTGCGGAGATTGCCGAGCGCTTCGCACGGCGCGATATCGCCGACCTGCCAGAGATGCCTGCCGAAGCCGAGATCGCTGTCCGGCTTTTCGGCGAGCGACACGGTACAAACGTCCACACCGCCGCAGCGGACAATGAATTTGGGCGCATCCGCGCGGCTCTCCGGCGCGCGGCGGTAGGAAAAGCTCTTCCCGGCGAGCAGAACGCTCTCGTACTCCTCATAGAGCGCTGCGGCGTCGTCAAATTCACCGGACTCGCTCTCGATCGAGGCTTTCACATAGCCGAGCCACGTTTCCGGCGCGGTGGTCTCCATGAGAGAGTCCATCACATGCTCCGGCAGCGCCTGCTCGTACACGCGCAGGTATTTATAAAACGCCGCGCACCCAAGCGAGGCGAACAGCAGCCACACCACGGCGTACAGGACAAGGAACCGCCGCCAGCGCCGCTTGGAGCGCTTTGCCGCGTCGTCCGGCACGGCGGACGGGACTTGCGTTTTCTTTTCTTCCATACTCAATCCCCCTCCGGCAGGACGATAAACGCCGTGGGAATATTGCGCGGTCCCGTGACGGAAGCGCAGTTGTTGATGATCTCGCCGTCGTACACCATGACGCTCGAAGAACCGCCGTCAAGATTGCCGGCGTTCACCGCGCCGTATTCGAGCATGATGTCCGCCACGTCCTGCATCGTGGCGCCGAGGGTGTTGATCGAGCGGCCGTCGAGCACGAGCAGGAGAACGCTCCCGTCGGCGCACTGGCCGATGGCGGTGCGCGGGTTGACGCCGCCGCCGAGGTTTTTGGACTGTACCTCGCCGTTGATGATGAGCGAGGAGGCGAGCCCATCGTGCGTGCGGAAGCTCACCGCGTCGGTGAGTCCCTGCGCGAGAGCCTCGTCCGCCGTCATGGTGCCGACGTGGAGGATGTGGTCGGCGTCAAAGCCGACGACGTTGTACCGCTCGTCCTCGCGCGCGGTGTGGAGCAGCGCTCCGCCGGAGATCACGAGCCCCTGCGGCACGCCGCCGTTGCCGCGGCCGTTTTCGTCGTTGAAGCCGCCCGCGTTCGTTCCGGCAACGCCGCCATACTTGGCCACAAGCTCCGTGAGCTGCAAGCCGGGGGTCTTCGCGTTGAATTCCTCACTCGAAACGCCGAGAATGACGCGCGAAGGATCGCGCACGATGAGCAGCTTGCCCTTGGCTGTGCCGCGCGTGATGGCGATGAGCTCCACGCCGTCGTCCGCTGTTTCCGTCCCGCGCTCCGCGGCGGGGGCGATGCGGATGAGAGAGGTGTTGACCGTTTCGGTCTCGTCGTTTTCGGTGCTCTCGCTCTTGAAGGCGTCTACCTCCTCCTGCGAGAGAAAGATGTTCGGGATCCACCGGATCGCGCTCGTTTCGCGCATGGAGCGGCAGAATTTCTCCGTTATGGTCGGGGAGGGACCCTTTTCCAGCACCCAGATCACGCCGAGAAGCGTGATAAGCAGCAGCGCGAGCGTAACAAGGAGAAACGCGCCCAGCCGTCCCAGCGGACGGGCGGTATTTTTTTTCGGTTTGCTTTGTTCGTTCGGCTGCATGAAGTCATTCCTTTCCGGAGAGGGTATTTCTATTGTATCCGCGAAGACGGACGATTGCAAGGGAGAGACGCAGGAAATCTCTAAGACTTTATAGGATGTTAAAGGGGAGGAGCGGAGCCCCTCCCCTACGGGGATAAGTCAAAAAGGTTTGCGGGGGCGGAGCTTTGCTCCGCCCGAGGGTGGCCTGTGGGGAATCAGGCACTCTCCGGTGCGGCGGCGCCGGAGAAGAGCGCGGCTTCCGCGCTCTCATAGGCGATGTACCAGACGGTCTGGCCTTCCTCGAGACCGGAGACGATCTCGACCTTGTCGCCGTCCGATACGCCGGTCACGACCTCCACAGGGCCGGTCAGCTCGCCGGTCTTGGCGTCGCAGCCGGTGTATACGACCGTTTTGAAGCCCTGCTCCGCGAGCGCCTCGGCGGGGAGCCAGAGGACGTTTTCCGTCGTGCCGACGGTGAGCACCGCCATGGCGTTCATGCCGTCGAGCATGTTCTCTGCGCGCGGCATGGTGATGGTGACGGTGTACTTGCTGTTGCCGCCGTTATTTTTTCCGTTCGGGTCGATGGCGGTCACGGTGCCGGTGAAAGCGCGCCCCGGCAGCGCATCAACGGTGATCTCCGCCTCCTGCCCGGTGTGAACGGAGAGAATGTCCATTTCGTCCACCAGCATCTGCACGCTCACCGTGTCCATGGGAGAGATACGCATCAGCTCGGTCTCGGTGCGGTCGTACATCTCAAAGGCGGGCGCTTCACCGCCGCCTCCGCCGCCGCCCCAGATGACCGAGTCGTCCGGAAATTCCGGCTCCTCCGGCTTCTGCGGGCGCACGACCCAGAGCAGCACACCGTTTTCGTCATACACAAGATAGACGAGATCGCCCTTGGCAAGCCGGTTGGGATTCGATGCGGCCCAGTCAGAGGCGTCCGCGTCCCAGTCGTAGACGGAAACGCCGTCAAAGCTCGTCACGGGAATGCTCTCGGCGCTCTCCGTATCCACAACGGGCTCCGCCGTGAGATCGACGTCTGCCGCGGCGGGCGCGGCGAGGAACGTCATGCTGCCGAACGTGACCTCGGAGAGAAGCGCCGGACGGACGGTGTATTCCTCCGGAACGCCCTCGGAGGGGCTGGCGAGCAGAGCCGCCGTATAGGAGCCGGTATTCCGCATGACGCCGAGATGCGCCGTATCAAGATCAGACACGCGCCCGGCGGCGGACGCCGTGACGGTTCCGGTCTGGTAGAGCCGGAAGAGCTTGAGCATCGTGTCCTCATAGTCGCGGTGGAGCTGGGAGAGACGGCGGTATTCGCCCTCGGCGTCCACATCGCGCAGCGTGAGCACCGTCGCGCCCTGCGTGATCTGCCGTTCCACGGCGGTGTTGACCCCCGCGACCGTGCCCGCGGCGGCGGTCACGTTCCAGGCGCTGTGCGCATAGAGCGTGCCGGTGCCGACGGTCTCACCGTCGAGCAGAATGTCCGCCTTCGCGCCGAGCACGGGGCCGTTATCCGTGAGCGTTACGGTGAGGGTATTGCCGCGGCGGATCTCGATGCGGCCCGCATATTCCGTGCCGTCCTCGCAGCGGACGGTGACGCTCTTGCCGGGCGTTGCGGCGGCGGACGCCGTTTCCGCGTCCACGGCCATGCGCCCGTCGAGCGAGACGACCATAAGAGCGCCGTGCTCGCGGATGACGGACTGCACGTCGTCGCCGGCATTGGCGTAGATCGCCTTGACGCGGCCCGCGGCGGGCGCGGCGAGATAGGCGTTCGTCGCGCCGGAGGCCGCGGTGCGGACCTGGCCGGCGAGGTATTCGAGATTGTTCTGCACCGTGGCGATCGTGTTCATGACCGAGGTCTTGTCCACGGCGGCGAGCGCCTGCCCTTCGGCGACGACATCGCCGTTTGCCACGAGATATTCCGTGATCTCCACGCCGTGCGGCACAGTGATCTTCACGCCGTCCCCGCCGGAGAGCGTGCCCGCGCCCGCAACGGTGGAGTCAATGTCGCCGCGCTGCACGGCGACGGATTTTGCCGTGCCCGTGTTCTCCTCCTTCTGACCGGAGGAAAGCATCGCCGGAAGCGCCGCCATCAAAATGGCGACGGCCACGAGCACCGCGGCGATGATGATATTTTTTGTTCTTTTCCGTTTTGCTTCCATGTCAGCCTCCGTAATGCAGTGCGTCGATGGGCTTCATCTTCGCGGCCTTGTTTGCCGGATACAGCCCGAAGATCACGCCGATGGCAAAGCAGAAGATCGCCGCGAGCGCAACAACGCTGCCGCTGAGCGCAAACTGCATGCCGGCGTCCGCCGCGATGGTCGAGGCAAGCCGCAGGATGCACCACGAAAGAAAGATTCCGATGACGCACCCGAGCATGCAGAGAACGACCGCTTCCATCAGAAATTGCAGCAGAATGGTGCCGCGGTCCGCGCCGATGGCCTTGCGGATGCCGATCTCGCGCGTGCGCTCCGTGACGGTGACGAGCATGATGTTCATAATGCCGATGCCGCCGACGATGAGCGATATGCTTGCGATGCCGCCGAGCAGGATCTTGAGAATGTTCGTCACGGACCCCATCGCGTCCTCCATGACACTCATGGAATAGACGTAGAAGCTGTCGCCGTTGCCGAAAAAGTCATAGAGGAACTCTTTGACGGCTGCCTCGGCGTCGGCCATTTTCGTGCCCTCCGGCGCGGTGACGTAAAATTCGGAAATCGCGCTGCCGTTCTGGGGGTACTGCCGCGTGAAGGAGGTAAAGGGAATATAGACTCTGGGAACGCGGCTGCCGCCGTAGACGAGCGAGGTGCGCTCGCCGAGCACGCCGACGATCGTATAGCGCATGCCGTCGATGGAGAAATCCTCGCCCACACAGTCGGCATAGCCGACGATCTGCTCAGCGGCCTGCTTCGAGAGGACGCATACGCGGCTCGAGTTATCCACGTCCGTATTCTTGAGGAAACGGCCGTATTCGATCGTGAGACCGTTGATGTCGGCATACGCCGGCATCGTGCCGTAAAGACTGATGCTGTCGCTTGAGGAGCCGGCCTTTCCCTTGGCGTCGCCGGTGTTGACCGGCGCGACGGCCTCGACATACTCGTTCTCCTGCGCCCATTTCCTGAGATCGTTTATGGTGAGCGAGCTTCCGACCTCCTGCCGCCAGACGTAGGCGTCCACATAGTTGCTGCCGAGGCTGGATACCTCGTCCGTCACGGTGTTCGTGGCGCCGTTAACAAGACTTACGAGCACGACGAGCGCCATGACGCCGATGATGATGCCGAGCATCGTGAGCGCGGCGCGCATCTTATTTGAGCCGATGCTGCGCAGCGCCATTTTAAAGGATGATATCATAGCTGCACCTCCGTGACGCGCCCGTCGAGAATGTGGATGCTGCGCTTGGCCTGACGGGCAATGTCGTTGTCGTGCGTGATGAGCACAACGGTGTTTCCCTGCTCGTGCAGCTCATGGAGAATGTCCATGATCTCGCGGCTGGTTTTGGAGTCAAGGTTGCCGGTCGGTTCGTCCGCGAGCAGGAGCGAGGGCTCCGTTACGAGCGCGCGGGCGATGGCCACACGCTGCTGCTGGCCGCCGGAGAGCTCCGTCGGCAGGTGCTTGGCGCGGTGGGAAAGGCCCACGCGCTCAAGCGCCGCGGCAACGCGCTTTGCCCGCTCCGCCGGCTTTACGCCGCGGTAGACAAGCGGAAGTTCCACATTTTCCTCTGCGGAGAGCTTGGCGATCAGATTGAAGTTCTGGAAAATGAAGCCGATCTTCTGATTGCGGACGCGGGCGAGCTGCTTTTCGCTGTAGTCCTCGATGGGGATGCCGTCGAGCCGGTAGGTCCCGGCGTCCGCCACGTCCAGACAGCCGATGATGTTCATCAGCGTGGACTTGCCGCTGCCGGAGGGACCGATGACGCTCACGAACTCCTTCGGGAAAATGTGCAGCGTCACATGGTCGAGCGCGTGGACGCGCTCCTCGCCGATCTGGTAGACCTTGGAAACGTCATGTAAATCGATCATAGCGTTATCCTTCCAGCGGCTCGCTGTCCGAAGAGACGGTGACCTCCCCGTCGCTGCCGTCCTCGATCCAGGCATCGCCGCCGCTCGCATCGCCGTCCGTGCCGTAGTAATAGGCGTAGGGATCGTAGGCTTCCTGATAGTACACGGTTTGGCCCTCGGCGAGACCTTCAGTGATCTCCACCATGCCGCCGCCGGTAAGACCGGGGATGACCGCCGTTTCGCCGCCGAGCGTGCCGGTGGCGGGGTCATACGTCGTATAGACGAACGAGCTGTCGCGCGTCTGGCGCAGCGCCTTTTCGGGGATGAGCAGAGCGTTATCCACGCCCTCAATGCGGATGAGCGCCTTGGCGGTCATGCCGGGGAGCATGCGGGGGTCTTTGTCGAGCGTGATCTCCACGCTGTAGCTCGTGATGCCGTAGCTGCTCTTTGCCGAGCGCTCCACCGCCGTTACGACGCCGGAGAACACCTCGTCGCCGATGGTGCTCACGGTGATCTGCGCCTTCTGCCCGTTCTGCACGGAGAGAATGTCCGTCTCGTCCACGCTCACGGTGAGCTTCATGCTCGTATCCGACGAGAGCGTGAGGAGCTTCGTTTCGCCGCTTGCCGCCGTGCTGCCGGAAGAGGACGAGCCGTCTCCGGAGGAATCCGAGCCGTCTGAGCCGTAGGAAGTGTAGGCATTCATCATGCCGCTGTACACCATGCCTCCGTCGCCGGCGGGGGAGTCTGTATTATCGGAGGCAGAGGCTGCTTTGTCGCTGTAGTCAATGGAGGAGACGGAGCCGTCAAACGGCGCTGTCACCGCTCCGGCGCTGTACATGCCGAGCAGCGCCATGAGATCCTCTTCCTTCTCACGGCGGTTCTTGAGGACGGAGTCGTAGTTCGCGCTGTAGGCCGTGTCGCGCAGCGTGAAGAGGGAATTGCCCGCGTACACCTGCCGGTTCTCGGCGGTGTTTACCGCGGAGACAACGCCCGCGTAGCCGGTGATGCGCAGCGGGTTGTGGATATAGAGCGTGCCGCTGCCGACGGTATTGCCGTCCGCATCCTGCACGCTGGCCGCGGCATCGACCGCCGGGCCGTTGTCGGTGAGGAGGACGGTCGCCTTGCCGCTCTGGAGCTTGTCCACCGTGCCGGGGTACGTCTTTTCGTCTACGGTCACGCTGACCTTGTCGCCCGCGGCGAGAGAGCCGGCGTCGATATCCACGGCCATGTACCCGTCAAGCGAGAGCACCGCGAGAGCGCCGTGCTCCATCATGCAGGCAGAGACGTCGTCATCCTTCTGCGCGTAGACGATCTTCACGCGGCCGTTCACGCCGGTCGTTATGTACGGCTGCACCGTTTCGCCGGTCGCGGCGCGCAGCTGCTCGTCGAGCTTATTGAGCTCCGCCTGCACAGTGCTCATCGCGCCCATAACGGAGGAGAGCTCCACCGTGGCGAGCGCGTCGCCCTTCTTCACGGTCTCGCCCGCTTTGACGAGGATCTTTTCGAGCTTCACGCCCTTGGGCAGGACGATCTGCTGCGTGTCCGCGTCGGTGAGCATGCCCGAGCCGGAAACGGTCGTGCTGATGCTGCCGGTCGTGACGGTCGCCTCGCTCACGGTCGGGGCCTTCATGCTGCCGACGGCCTCACGGACCTTTTTCTTTGCCGCGCGCACGCCGAAGAAAATGGCGAGCGCGAGCACCACAACGATCGACACCGTCACAATGATGCGGCGGCGTTTTTTGCGCTGCTTTTCGCGCCGGAGCGAGGCGAACAGCGCCTGGTCCCGATCCCCGGACTGCTCCGGGGCGGACGTTACCTTCTTTTCATCCATACGTTTGGTCTCCTATCGTCCTTTGATTTTTCCGGATAGTAGCGTCGATTGGCAAGGGCACACGCGGTTCTGCCGGGCGGAAATGCGCTCATACTGCGTCAAAGCCCTTGAGAATACACAAAGTATTCTCTGCGGCCTTTTCCTTGTCTGCGAGCATTTCTGCTCCGGCAGAACTGCTTCGCATCGGACAGCCTTGGATTTTCGAGGGATTTTTGTTCTTTTGGACGCAGGCGGGCTGTCGCCCGCCAAGGACAAAAGGGCAAAAAGCACCGAAAAGACTGGCTGTCCGACGTGTGTGCTCTTGTTAATCGACGCTATATTTCTAAGACGTACCAAAACCGGATTCGGTTCGGTTATGCCAGTGACAATATGGTAACAAACCCCGCTTTAAAAATAAAGCGAGGTTTGTTTAAGACTTTATTAAAATAGGAAAATCACTTCACGATGACGTTTTCCTTTCCGCACTGCTCTTCCAGCTCGGCGACGAACGCCGGGTGGATGAGGCACGGCGCGCCGAGGCGCTTTTTCGTATCCTCCATATAAAGAACGATCCTCTCGTTCCCGGGGAACATCGTGAGCAGGAGCTTTACCCGCCGGCAGAGCGGATGGTCCGCGCTCGGAATGCGCACATAGAGCGTGCGCGGCTTCCCGTCCGGCTTCGCCGCCGGAGGAGCGGGAGAAACGGCGGTGCGGCCCGGCACGTCCAGATCGGAGAGCGGGCGGATGGAGTCTACCATGACCTGCGGCTCCTTCTCATCGCGCAGGGAGATCTTTCCGCGCACGAGCAGGGGCGCGGCGTCCTGCACATAGCTCCCGCCGGAATCGAGCGCGCGCTGGAACGCCAGAAGCTCCATCGAGCCGGTGTCGTCCTCGAGCTGGATATAGCTCATAAGGGTGTTGTTTCGCGTCGTGCGCGTTTTGTAGCTCGCCACGACGCCCGCGATCAAAACCTCCTGCCCGTCGCGGAAGCGCTGGGGGTTCCCCTCGGCGAAGTCGTTCAAAATCGCGCCGATGGCGACCGCGCCGACGTCGCGCGCCCGGTCGCGGTAGTCGTCCATCGGGTGACCGGTGAGATAAAGCCCGGTCGTTTCGCGCTCCATCGTCATAAGCTCCTGCCGGGTGAATTCCGGCACGTCCGGCAGCGGGATGGTGCGGACGCTCTCGCTTTCGGAGTCGTCGCCGCCCATGCCGAAAAGATCGAGCTGTCCGGCAATGTTTTTGCGGCTGTCGGCGGTGACGCTGTCAATGATCGGCCCCGAGGCCGTGAGCAGCGCCCGGCGCTTGAAGCCGAGCGAGTCGAACGCCCCGGCCTTGATGAGCGATTCCACGGCGCGGCGGTTCAGATCGCGCGGCACCATCCGGCGGCAGAACTCGTCGAGCGTGCGGAACGGCCCGCCGCTCTCGCGTTCGGCCTTGAGCTCTTCGATGAAGCCCCAGCCGATGCCCTTGATGGCGACAAGACCGAAACGGATGTTCTCGCCCGAAACGGTGAAGTCGGCGTCCGACTCGTTCACGTCCGGCGGCAGGAGCTTGATGCCCATGTCGCGGCACTCGGCGATATACTCGGCGACCTTCGTGCTGTTATCGAGCACGCTCGTGAGCAGCGCCGCCATATATTCGCGCGGGTGGTGGCATTTCATATACGCCGTGCGGTAGGTGACGAAGGCGTACGAAACGGCATGCGCTTTGTTGAAGGCGTAGTTGGCAAAATCGACGATCTCGTCATAGATGCTGCCCGCGACGTCCTCCGGCACGCCGTTCGCAACGCAGCCGGGGATGTTCCGCACCGGGTCGCCGTGGATGAAGGCGACGCGCTCGGCGTCGATGACGGCGTGCTTTTTCTTGCTCATTGCTCGGCGGATGACGTCCGCCTGGCCGAGCGAGTATCCGGCAAGCTCCCGGAACACCTGCTGCACCTGCTCCTGATAGACCATGCAGCCGTAGGTGACGCCGAGGATCGGCTCGAGCTTCGGGTGCTTGTAACGGATCTTTTCCGGGTGCTGGCTGCACTCGAGAAATTTCGGGATGCTGTCCATCGGGCCGGGGCGGTAGAGCGCGATAACGGCGGTGATATCTTCGAGAGATTTCGGCCGCAGCGCGGCGCATACGCCCGTGATGCCCGCCGATTCAAGCTGGAATACGCCGGAGGTCTTGCCCGCGGCGAGCATGTCGAACACGGCCGGATCGTCCATCGGGATGGTGTCGATGGAGAAATCCGGTTCCCTGCGCCGGACGAGCTTGGCCGCGTCTTCGAGCACCGTGAGATTGCGAAGGCCGAGAAAGTCCATTTTCAGCAGCCCCAGCTCCTCGAGCGTCGTCATCGTATACTGCGTGACGGGGTTGCCGTCGTTCGTGGCGAGCGGGACATATTCGTACACCGGCCGGTGCGTGATGACAACGCCGGCGGCGTGGGTCGAGGCGTGGCGCGGCATGCCCTCGAGCGCGCGGGCGGTGTCGATGAGATTTTTGACCTTCTCGTCGCTCTCGTACATGTCCTTCAGAGGCTTGGAGAGCTTGAGCGCTTCGTCGAGCGTCATGTTGAGCGCGCCCGGGCCGCTCGGCACCTGCTTGGCGACGGCGTCCGTTTCCGCGTAGCTGAGATTCAGCGCGCGGCCGACGTCGCGGATGGCCATGCGCGCGGCCATCGTGCCGAAGGTGACGATCTGCGCGACGTGGTCCGCGCCGTATTTGCGCGTAACATAGTCGATGACCTCGCCGCGGCGGCGCACGCAGAAGTCCATATCGATATCGGGCATGCTCACGCGCTCGGGGTTTAAGAACCGCTCGAAAAAGAGCGAATACCGGATCGGGTCCACGTCCGTGATGCCGAGCGTATAGGAGACCATGCTGCCCGCGGCGCTGCCGCGCCCCGGGCCGACGGGGATGCCGTGGCTTTTCGCGTAGTGAACAAAGTCCCAGACGATGAGGAAATAGTCCACAAACCCCATGCGGTGGATCATGTCAAGCTCATACCGGAGCTGCGCTTCCATCTCGCTCGTGCCGGTCTCGCCGTAGCGCCGGACGTACCCTTCGCGGCAGAGGCGCGTGAGATAGGCAAAGCTGTCCGTTTCCCCCTCCGGGAGCTTATATTCCGGCAGGTGGTAGTGGCCGAACTCAAAATCGTAATGGCAGCGCGCGGCGATCTCCTCGGTGACGTCTGCGGCCTGCGGCTCTTCGGGGAAGAGCGCGCGCATCTCCTCCTCGCTTTTGAGATAAAGCTCGGGGGAGGAAAACTTCATCCGGTCGGGATCGTCCACGGTCTTACCGGTCTGGATGCAGAGAAGGACGTCCTGATTTCGGGCGTCTTCCTTATTAATATAATGCGCGTCGTTCGTCACGACGAGCGGGATGCCCGTTTCACGCGAGAGGCGGCGCAGCCCGAGCGCGGCCTTGCGCTCATCCGGGATGCCGTGATCCTGAATTTCCAGGAAAAAGTCCTCGCCGAACAGCTCGCGCAGCTCAAGCGCTTTTTTCTTTGCGCCCTCGTAATCGTCCGCGACGATGTGCCGGGAGAGATATCCCGCGAGACAGCCGGAAAGACAGATCAGCCCCTCGGCGTGCTCATGCAGCAGCGCCCAGTCGATGCGCGGCTTGACGTAAAACCCGTCCGTAAAGCCGCAGGAGACAAGATAGCAGAGATTCCGGTAGCCGACGTCGTTTTTGCACAGAAGGATGAGATGGGAATACTCGTTGTCGATGCCGTGCTCACGGTCAAAGCGGGAGCGCGGCGCAACGTATACCTCGCAGCCGATGATCGGACGGATGCCCTCGGCGAGACACGCGCGGTAAAAAGAGACCGCGCCGTACATTACGCCGTGGTCCGTGACGGCGAGCGCCGTCTGTCCCAGCTCCTTGGCGCGGCGCGCGAGCTCCTTGACGCGGCAGGCGCCGTCCAGCAGGGAGTATTCCGTATGCACGTGCAGATGGACAAAGCCCATATCAGTCTCCTTTGTACTCTAATAGCTTCTTTAACCGGTGGCTCATGCAGCTTTTGGACACCGGGGGGCTGGCGAGCCGCGCAAGATCGGCAAGGCTCGACTCGGGATTGACGATGCGCAGCATGGCCGTCTCCTGCAGAATGTCCGGGAGCGTGTCGAGCCCGTATTTCCGGTCCAGCTCGCGGATGGCGTCAAGCTGCTCCTGCGCGGCGAGGACGATCTTGTCGGCGTTCGCGCTGTCGCAGTTGACGCGGCGGTTGACGGCGTTGCGCATGTCCTTCTGCATTTTTGCCTGCATGATGCCCATCGCGGCGAGCGGCGCGCCGATCGTTGTGAGCACGTCCTCAATGGCTTCGGACTGCTTGAAATACGTGATGTATCCGCCGCTGCGCACGGCGTCCTTGGGCGCAAAGCCCATTTCCAGCATGAGATTGAACGCCTCGCGGCTCACGCTCGGGTGGCTCGTGAGCAGCTCGAGATGGTAGCGCTTGTCCGGATCGGTCACGCTGCCGCCGGCGAGAAACGCCCCGCGGAAGAAGCTCTGCCGGCAGCAGTCGGTTTCGAGCATGCCGTAGTTGATGTGGTGGGAAACGGCGCTCTCCTGCCCGAAGACCTCCAGGATCGAGAGGATCTTTTCCGGCGCTGTGATGAGGAACGTGCGCTTGCCCGCCGCGCCCTCCGGCGGCACATGGTCAAACGAGAGCGAGAACGCGCGCCGGAAGAGCTTCGGCAGACGCTGGGCAAAGGCGTCGTTCGCCGTGATGATGCGGATCTCCCGCCGGCCGAACGTGTGGCAGTATAAAAGCACGCCGTAGGCCTCGGCCCTCGCGCAGCAGGTGCGGTTGAGCGGAACATGGCACAGCTCGTTTTTGGCTTCGGACGAAAAGGACATGGGAAAAACCCCTTTGTGTGTTTATCCGTAAATGCGGGTGGGGGAGGCTTCACGGTAAAGATCGCGCAGCGCTGCGGCGAGCGCGGCGGGATCGTGGCGAACGAGCGCCTTTTGCCAGAGCGCCACGGGCGCATACCGGACCGTGACGCCGAGCGCGGCGAGCGCTTCCTCGTCCGCCGTGATGGGAACGGCTCCTTCGCGGAGATATTCCTCCTGCGCTTCGGGCGGGATGGGAAGATCGTTTACAAGGGTATAGTCGAACAGTCCCTCGCCGCCGTGGTCGAAGAGCGCGCGGACGTGGTCGACGGCGGTATACCCCGCGGTCTCGCCGCTTTGCGTCATAAGATTCATAACATAGACCTTTACGGCGTCCGACTCGTGGATTGCCTCGCGGATGCCGGAGACGAGAAGGTTCGGAATGACGCTCGTATAAAGACTGCCGGGGCCGAGCACGATGAGATCGGCCTCCCGGATGGCGTCAAGACAGGCGGGCAGCGCCGCCGGATGCTCCGGCGAGAGATATGCCCGCACGATGCGCCGCGTGAGATCTTTTTTGTATTCGGCGATCTGCGATTCGCCCGTGACGGTCACGCCGTCGTCAAAATCGGCGAGGAGCTGCACGTTCTCGTTCGTGACCGGCAGCACGCGCCCGGTGATGGCGAGCACCTCGCTCATGCGCGCGACGGCCTCGTCGAACGTGTCGCACATGCCGTTGAGCGCGGCGAGGAAGAGATTGCCGAAGCTCTGGCCGCGCAGCGCGCCGTCCTGAAACCGATAGGCGAGCAGGGCCTCCATCGTCGGCTCAGTGTTTGCAAGCGCCTGCAGACAGTTGCGGATGTCGCCGGGCGGGAGCATGCCGAGCTCCTGCCGGAGCACGCCGCTGCCGCCGCCGTTGTCCATCACAGTGACGATGGCGGTGATGGACGGTGAAATGCGCTTCAGGCCGCGCAGCATGGTGGAAAGTCCGGTTCCGCCGCCCAGAGCAACAATT
>OGYC01002166.1_pt1 | contig 14250 bp, 11 predicted proteins | sample 1576461 | NCBI WGS metagenome assembly OGYC01 (sample SAMEA3541569, study PRJEB24748) | human gut metagenome | biome: human gut; feature: human-associated habitat; material: faeces | place: China | collected 2012 | reverse complement strand
GCCCCCTTCGAGTGTCTCGAAGGGGGCTGCGTTTTGCTTTGTTCAGCGGCAGTCTGCGAACACGGCCGAGAATTCGTCGAGCCGCTCGGAGGTGTAGCGCCGGGTGTTGTCCTCGCACACGGGCAGCATCTGCTGCGTGAACGCGGTGCAGCGCGTCCATTCGTCGGTGACGGCCTGACTGTGCGCGGTGTTCAGGTCATAGTGCTGCGCGAGATAGTCGGCGAGGTAGGGCGTGAATTTCTCCGCACCGAAAATGTTCAGATGCTCGGCATTGGCGAAATCATTGAGCGGGTCGAGGCCGATGGCGTCCATCTGCGTGTCGAAGTTCGCAAAATCATACCCGTACTCGTGCACGACCGCCTCCAGCTCGGCAAACACGGCGTCATAGTTTTCAATGACGGTGCGGTGCGGGAAGCGGGCAAAGAGCACGTTTTTGATTCCCCGTGCCTTGGCCGTCTCGCAGAAGGTGCGCAGCGACTGCTCGTTGAAATCGTCGAGCGATTGCTGGCGCACGGGGATCTCGTCCGTCTCCGTGAGGAACATGGAGATGGACAGAAACGGCTTGGTGTACGAATAGCCCGCGTCGCGCGCCTGCTGCTGCAGTGACAGCGAATTGCGGATGAGGTCCCGCTTTCTCCAGTTGTCGTGGTATTTGAGCAGCGGTACATAGTACGACAGGCGCTTGCCCTGCACGCACTCGTTGATGGCCTGCACCTTGTTGTGTGAGAGCGGCAGCGTGTCGAGCCATTCGCGCGTTGCGGCCTTGCCGAGCTCCTTGCGCTCGTCCTCCGTGTAGAGAAAGCCGTTGACCTCGACCACGTAGACCGCGGGGCTCTGCCGCTTGGCGGCCTCACGCAGCATGGAGGGGTACATGGTCCCCTGTGCGGCCGATACGGCCAGCGGATAGCTCGTAAAGCCCGCGTGCTGCCATGCCAGCGGTGCGCAGTAGTCCGTGAACGTCTCGCTCGCGCCGAGGATCATGACGTCGAGCGAGTTTTTCGGCTCCAGATAGAAGCTGCGGATGTACTGCTGCTCGGTGGCGTTGTTGACGGTCAGCAGCCGCGTGAGCGCGCCGTAGACCAGCGCCACGATGAGCAGAAACGCGATCACGCGCACGACGGTATTTCTTTTTGCGTGTTGTTTTGGATTCATTGATGTTCTCCACATGCTGTGTTAGCGCCACGCGGAAAATTGCGGCGAAAACTCGTTGAGATTCTGCTCCGTGTTCGCGGCGGCCAGTTCCTTGCACAGCGGCAGCGTCTGCGTCACGAAGGCGGCGCAGCGGTCCCACATGGCGGTGAGCTCGGCGCTGTACGTGCCCGTCAGGTCATAATGCGCGGTGAGATACTGCCCGAGCCACGCGGTGAAGATCTCCATGCCGGCGGTGTTGAGGTGGTCGGAGTCGATAAAATCCGCGCAGCGGTCAAGACCGATGGTGTCAAACGCGTCGTGCAGGTCGAGCAGGTCGTAGCCGTATTCGCCCACGACGGCGGCCACGTCGTCAAAGACGCCGGGGTCGGTCGTCTGCGTGCGGTGCGGCGTGCGCAGAAAGAGCGTCTGCACGCCGAGACTCTGCGCCTGCGCGCAGAACGCGCGCAGATACTGTTCGTTCGCCGCGCTGAGCGTCAGCGGCCGGACATCGGGCTCAAAATCCGCAGACAGGGACTTGCACACCGTCTCCACGCCCTTGGTCAGCGAGCAGCCGGTCTCGTCCATGATGTGCAGACGCCGCTGCACCGGCACCCATTTTCCCACCTGGTACCAGTTGGCATGGTATTTTGCGATGTTGAAGTAAAACGAGGTCTGCAGCTCTCGCGGCACACAGGTGCGGATGGTCTCGAGCCGGTTGCGCGACCAGGGGATGTTGTCGATCCACTTGCGGAGGTTGGCCTCCAGCGTTTCCGGGTTCTCGTCGTTGATGAAGCCGTCGATGTCCACGACGATCAGCTTCGGATGCTGGCGATCCACGGCCTCCGTGAGCAGGGAGCCGTAGAGCCGTGCCGGGATGTTTGAGACCGTCAGCGGATAGCTCGTGTAGCCGTACTGCTGCCACGCGAGCGGGGCGCTGTAGCCGGTATAGAGCTGGCTCGCGCCGATGAGCACCACGTCAAGGCTGTCCTCCGGCTCGAGGAAGAAGCCGTGCACGTGGCGCTTGTCCCAGTCGTTATTCGCGACGAGCATCGGGGAGATGAGCCCGATGCCCAGCGCAGCGATGAGCACGAAAATGAGCGCGCGCACCGCTGTGCGGGATTTGGAGATCGGTCGTTTTGTCATAGCTTAAAACTGCATATACACGAATTCGGATGCCTGCACGCCGGGGCCGTAAACGCCCATGAGCACGACGGCGAAGATGCCGGCAAGCAGCACGGCCCAGCGCAGGGCGAGACACTTCTCGTCGAGGATCTCGCGGATGGTGCGCTGCGAGCGCTCCTGAATGACGGAGGCGGTGAAGATCACGACCGTGCCGAACAGCAGCACGCACCAATCATACCGCGTCAGCGGCAGGGCCTCGAGCACGGCACCCGGCCGCAGCTGCGACAGGTGCAGGTCGGTCACGGATTTTAACATCATGCCCATCGCGGCGCGAAATCCGTCGGCGATGTCAAAGTAATAGCCGATGAGCACGACCACGAACGTGCGCAGCATGGAAAATACCTGATACCACGCGCTCTTGCGCTCGATGTGCAGCGCGGCGACGACCTTGTCCGACACCGGCTGCAGCAGCGTGGACACGAGGATGACCATGCCGTTCCAGAAGCCGAAGGCGACGTATTTCCAGCTCGCCCCGTGCCAGATGCCGATGATAAGAAACGTGATCAGCGAGGCCACGGCCGTCGGCAGGACCTTGCCGATGTGGTTACCGAGGTGCTGCTTGGCGTGGCGGCCCCAGTTGAGAAACGCCTTCGAGATCGACAGCGGGTAGAACAGGTAGTTGCGCAGCCAGTCGCCGAGCGAGATGTGCCAGCGGTGCCAGTACTCGGTGAGTGTGCGCGAGAAGTACGGGCGGCGGAAGTTTTCGCCCATGGTGATGCCGAACATCTGCGCCACGCCGCGCGAAATGTCGATGCCGCCGGAGAAGTCGGCATAGAGCTGCAGCGCGTAGACGATCGCTGCCAGCAGCACGTACGTGCCGGCGTAGTCGGTGTACGCCCCGGCGACGGTGTGGATCATGCCCACGGCGCGGTCGGCGATGACGAGCTTTTTGAAAAAGCCCCAGAGGATCAGCTGCGCGCCGAAGCGGATGTTGTCAAAGTGATACTTGTGCTCGTCATAGAGCTGGTGCGCCAGCTGATCGTACACGCCGATCGGGCCCTGAATGATCTGCGGGAAGAAGGACACGAACAGCGCAAGCTTGCCGACGTTGCGCTCGGCGGGCACTTTTTCGCGGTAGACATCGAGCACATAGCCCATGGACTGGAACGTGTAAAACGAGATGCCCAGCGGCAGCAGCAGCCCGATGTGGCCGAGCGAGACCGTCAGCCCCACGGACGCGAAGAGCGCCTCCATGGACTCGGCAAAGAAGTTATAGTATTTGAGCACGGCGAGGATGCCGAAGTTCAGCAGCAGGATGGCGATCATGAGCGCCTTGCGGCGGGACTTGCAGCGCTTTTTGTACGCCTTGCGCTCCTCGCGCTCCCAGTCCTGCTTGTGCGCGGCGACGGTCTGCTCCATGCGCGCGGTCATGGCGTCCATGCCGCGTGCGCCGAAGTAGGTCGTGAGCGTCGTGATGACGATAAAGCCCATGTAGCGCAGGCACACGAACGCGTAAAACGCGTAGCTGCCGATCAGCAGCACTACCCACTGAAAGCGCTTCGGCACGAGGTAGTACAGCACCAGCAGCGCGAACACCAGCAGGTAAAACGACAGCGATGTCAGTGTCATGCTTCGTCCTCCGGCGTCCGGCAGGTGTTGAGCACGTCGGTCGCAAACCGGTCGCGCACGAGCGTGAAGTCCCCGCCGCGGCAGAGCGCCACGCGCGGCATATCGCGCGAGAGGAACACGGCCACGCCCTCCGTCACGGAGTAGGCGCCGCAGCGTCCGAAGGCGATCACGTCGCCCACGCGCAGGGGCGGCAGCTGCGCCTCGCGCACGAGCACGTCCGCTGTCGTGCACAGGCTGCCGCAGAGCATCCACGGTTCGGCGGCGTCCGCGCTCTTGCGCAGGAGCGTCAGCGGCGGGGACTGCATGCCCATGAGCTGACCGTCATACTTCACCTGATGCATACCGCCGTCGCACACGGCATAGTTCACGCCGAGGTTGCACTTGGCATCGGCCACGCCGGTGAGAAATGTGCCGCAGGGGGCGGCGAAAAAGCGCCCCATCTCGATCGTCAGCGGATACTTCTCGCCGAAGGCGCGGATATGCTCCGCCGCCGCGTCGAGCAGCGCGCCGTCGCGCGCCTCGGCATCGTCGCGCAGGCACTCGGCGTTCAGCCCCGGACCGTATTCCACGTGCTGCGCCGTGAAGCCGTACTTGTCGTGCAGCATCGTGAGGTATTCGTCCAGATGCGCAAGCTCCTTTGCGATCACGGCGCCCTTGCGCTTTTGCGTGCCGGAAAAATAGTGGATGCCCGCGATCGTCACGTTCCGGAACTCCGCGCGGCGCGCAACGAGCTCCTCCAGCGCGGCGGGATCCATGCCGAACTGGCTGCCGGCGGTCAGGCGCGGCAGCACGCGCACGTGCTTTCCCTGCGCGGCCGCGGCGGCGCAGATGAGATCAAAATGCAGTGTGCTCTCGGCCGTGAGCAGGTCTGCCCCCAGCGCGACGGCGCGCGCGACATCGTCCGCGCCCTTGTTCACGCCGGAGTAGAGGATGCGCTCGGGCGCGATGCCGAGCTTTTCGCAGATCGTCAGCTCGCCCGGGGAGCAGACCTCCACCCAGCGGAACACGTCCGGCAGGCCGCGCAGCACGAAGGGGTTTGCCTTCATGGAGTAGCAAAGCTGCACGTGAGAGCCGAACGCGGCGCGCACTTTTTCAGCGCGCGCCGTGAAAGCATCCAGATCAAACAGATACAGCGGCGTGCCGTATTTCGCGGCCGCCGTTTTCAGAGCAGTCCTGTCCATCAGTCCTCGTCCTGCAGGCGCTGCACCATGGCCAGCAGACTCTTGGCGGAGTTGAAGTTCTCCGGCACGAGATCCTTTGCGCCGATCTCGATGTCGAACGCGTCGTTGAGCGCCGCGACGAGCGACACGATGTCGAACGATTCGAGAATGTGGTCGTCGATGAGCGCGGTCTCGGTCTCAAAATCCACGTCCGGGCGCAGATCGGTCAGAATGTCCATCAGTTCCTGTTCCATAATAAAATACCTCCTGAAATGTGAGTAATGTAAGCGATTATCGGTGGGCGTCAGCGATGCGCCCGGCCAGCGCGCGCATATCCGTCTTGCCGTTGTCGAGCCGGGGCATGGCGTCAAGCTGCTCGATCTTGCGCGGCACCATGAAGCCCGGCAGGTCGGCGCGCAGGGCGACGGCGATGTCGCGCTTGGTCACGTCCGCGCCGGTGTAAAACAGCCAGATCTGCTCGTGCTCCTGATCGTAGAGTGCGCAGGCCTCCTCCACGCCGGGCACCTTCGCCGCGGCGAGGTCGATCTCGCCGAGCTCCACGCGGTGGCCGAGGTGCTTGACCTGCCGATCCTTGCGGCCGTGGAACATGAGGTTGCCGTCGGGCGCGAAGTGCCCGAGGTCGCCGGTCTTGTAGATGCGCTCGTCATACGCACGGTTGAGCGGGTTTTGCAGGAAGCTCTCGGCCGTTTTCTCGCGGCTGTTGTAGTAGCCCAGTGCGAGGATGGGGCCCTTGACGCAGATCTCGCCGATCTCGCCGTCGGGCACGGCCTCGTTTTGCTCCGAGAGCAGAAACACCTCGTAGTGCGGGTACGGCTTGCCGATCGGCAGCACGTCGGTGTCCTCCACCAGACCGGGCACGACGTAATACGTGCACGAGGCGGTCGCCTCCGTCGGGCCGTACTGGTTGACGAAGCGTGCCTGCGGCAGCGCGAGCTGCCACTGGCGCAGGCAGCTGCACGGCATCACCGAGCCGGAGAAGCACACCTTGCGCAGGTGCTGCGGCACGCTGCACTCGAACGCGCCCAGCGCGGCCGGCACCGTCAGCGCCGAGACGCTCCAGCCCACGGCCGTCACACCCTTGTCGTTCATGTATTCGAACAGACGCTCCGGCGACATGAAAAGTTCCTTCGGGATGATGGCCGTCGTCGCGCCGAAGCGCAGCGGCAGATAAATGTCGCGCACGGCGGCGATGTAATCCAGCGGCGACTGGTTGCCGAGCACGTCCTCGCGCGCGATGCCCATCACGCCGGCGTAGTCCTCGATGTAGCACATGAGCGAGTGCTGCGCCGTGATGACGCCCTTGGGCGTGCCGGTCGAGCCGGAGGTGAAGATGATGTACAGCGGGTCGAGCTCACGCGCGCGCGCGCGGCAGTCAGCCAGCAGCGCCGCGTCCTCGCAGCCTGCGAGCAGATCCTCCGCGACGAGGATCTCGCCGCCGAATTCCAGCGTCCTGGCCTTGTCGTAAAACGCGCGCTGCACGATCATAAGATCGGTGTCGAGCGTGTGCAGGATCGAATTGAGCCGGTGCACGGGCATCGTCCCGTCCATCGGTGCGTAGCAGCAGCCGGCGTATACCGCGCCGAGAAACACGGCCGGGGTGTGTGCGTTGCGCCCGCTCATCACGGCGATGGGCGCCTTGCGTCCGGCGCGCAGCCTTGCCGCCGCCGTGCCGATGATGCGCGCCTCGCGCCGCACGTCGGCAAAGGTCACCGCGCCGTCCTCGTCAAGAAAGGCGGGCTTGTCCGGACAGGCTGCGGCGGTGACTTCCAGCCAGTCGAGCACGTTTGTATCCATGCGTGCAGCTCCTTCCTGTTATCTATCCATAATCGGCAATTATCCTATCATGTTTCCCCGCTAAAAACAAGCAAAACCGCGACAGTTTTAAGAAAAGGTAAGATTCCCGCGCGCCCGCGCTCCGCACTTGACGCACCCGCAGCCAAAACGTACAATGGGTGTTGGATAACTGTACAGCTTTTGGACAGCAAAAGGAAAAGCTGTTTGATTTTCACAAAAATATCGCTGGAAGTTTGTGTATAATACCCCTATCGGTGTGCAATAAAACGTGGTATCCTTTTGGTTAGTAAGCGTGACGGCTGAAGTGGGGCGGGAAACTCCGAAGCGTTCCCGCCCCGCCCCGCCGTGCGCGTTTCCGGTTCGGACAGGCTGCGCTTCGGAGGTCTGCCCTCCGGCCGGGATCAACAGGGGGGGGATGCCCGCGAAGGGAAAGGAAGAACGAAGATGTCAAAACAGGTTCAGAAAGTGTGCAATGCCATCTCCACCGCTGCGGTGGTGCTGGTGGTCATTCTGGCGCTGCTTCTGGTGGGTGTGCGGCTGGTCGGTCTGCGGCCGATGTGCGTCCTGTCCGGCAGCATGGAGCCGACGTATCACACCGGCTCGCTGATCTATGTCAAGCCCTGTGCGCCCGAGGACGTGCAGGTCGGTGACGCGATCACGTTCGTACTCAATGAGGACTTGGATGTCGTCACACACCGCGTGATCTCCATCGATGCGGAAAACGAGCATTTCTACACGCAGGGAGACGCGAACGACGCGCCCGACGGCGCACCTGTCTATTTCAAGAACCTCATCGGCCGCCCGGTGTTCACCATCCCGTATCTGGGCTATGTTTCGCACTGGGTCTCGAACCCGCCGGGGATGTATCTGGCCATTGCGATCGCGATCGTGCTCGTCGTTCTGGCGTTCCTGCCGGACATGCTGCGCAAGGCGGCTGAGGCCGATGCCCGCGATGCGGCGCGCCGAGCAGAGGCAGAAAACGTGGCAAAATGCACAGAAAATGGCGGCAAAAACCGTCGGATTTAAACATTTTCACGGGAGCATGAAATATTTTCAAATCTCCGTGCATTAACTCAATGAACGCTGACAGCGCACGTTGGACGCTGTTGGGACATGGTAAGTTCGGAACATGATGCTTTTGTAAGGGAGGATAACACGAAATGAAGAAGAAAACTTTGACGATCGCCATCGCGCTCGTGCTTGTCGTGGCGCTGGCGGTTGGCGCGACGTGGGCGTATCTGACGGCGAAGACCGAGGCGGTTACGAACACCTTCACGGTCGGCAAGCTGTTTGATCAGGACGGCGCGTTGACGCTGAAAGAGCACAAGGCGGTTGCACAGACTTCCGGCGAGTATTCTTACAAGGTCAACACTGAAGAGGTGACGGGCAACGAGTACAACCTGCTCCCCGGCACGAAGATCGAAAAAGACCCGTTTGTTAAGGTCACCGGCCTGAAAGCCGGCGCTTCCTGCTATCTTTATGTTGAGGTCGTGGCTTCGGACGCGAAGAACGTTCTGAAATATAGTGTGGCCGATACGTGGGAGCTGCTTGCTGGTGTTACGGGCAAGAACGGCGGCGCGGTTTACGTTTACAAGACGAACGATGGCAACAGAGTGACTGCAGATGTCACTGCGACCAACATTCTGGCGAGCAACCTTGTCGAGGTTAACGATTTTGACGTGAATTCGGATGCGACTGCCAGCCTGACGTTCTATGGCTATCTGTGCCAGTCCGCTGGTTTTGCGGATGCTGCGGCCGCGTTTGCCGAGTGCTTTTAAGTAACTCCCTCGCAGCTTTCCCTGAGCCAATTCCTTGAACACCTTGTGCAGAGCGCTGTACACAAAAATAGAAAAGGAGAACGCTACTTATGAAAAAGAAATCCATTTTGATGGCTGCGATCGCAGTCATGCTCGTCGCGGTGCTGGTCGTCGGCGGCACGCTGGCGTACTTCACCGATACGAAGTCCGCGACCAATACGTTCACCATGGGCAATGTCAAGATTGCTCTGGATGAGCAGCAGAAGGGCGAAAACGGTCTTGAGGCCTTTGAACAGAACAAGACCCTTGTCCCCGGCAAGTCCAACGACGGCAATGCCGTTTCCAAGATCGTTACGGTTAAGAACACGGGCGCGAATGATGCTTGGGTTTGGGTCGAGCTTAAGATTCCTGCCTATCTTGTGAGCAAGGAATATCCCACCAACGAGAGCAAGAACGCTCTGCACTGGAACAGCTACGGCTGCTTCAACGTGGAGTACAACTCCGGAAATTATTGGGGCCTCGCGACCAACGACGGCATTGTCGACGCAGACCACAATGTTACTGACCCGAAGATGGTTGCTGTCGGTGACGGCCTCTGGAACGACTACAAGTATGTTGGCACTGAAACAATCGGTGGCATCGAGTATGTTGTAATCCGCACGACCATGGCAAAGACCCTGCCCGCTGGCAAGACCTCTCTGCCCTGCCTCGCTCAGGTCTACATGGATTGGCGCGTGACCACGAATGAAGATGGCACTCAGTACATCCTGCCCGCTGGCGATCCGATCTCTGCGAATGCTTCTTGGGAAGTCATCGTGACCGCTTACGCGATCCAGGCGGATGGTTTTAACACGGTGGATGAGGCTGTTGCTGCTTATAACAACAACGGCAAGTAATTCCCCAACATTTTGACCCCAAAGGGGCGGCGAAATCGCCGCCCCCATCGGGGACTCTGGCTCGGCTTCAATCCGGGCGCGGGCGGCGGTACTGCCGCTGTCCGCGCGCAGACTGAAAGAGAGAATCCCGCAGAAACAGTCCCGGCGCGCCTTCGGGCGCGGAAGAGAATCCCTGCGCACAGCGCAGAATAACCCCCGGCAAGGAGAAAGGTGGTTTGTGCATGAAGAAGAAGTGGACCATCGCGACGGTGCTCCTCCTGGCAGTGGCACTGCTGGCGGTCGGTACGTGGGCGTACTTTTCGGCCGTCGGCACGGCGGACAACGTCATCACGATGGGCTCGGTCAAGCTCGCGCTGCACGACGAGGACGGTAACGGCAATCCGTTCACGACCGTGCGCGTCATGCCCGGCAGCGTCGTGAACAAAGTGGTGTATGTGGAGAATGTCGGCACGGGTGCGTTTTACACCCGCGTGAAGATCACGCCCGAGATCCTCAACGCCGACAGCGAGCGCATGCCGCTCGACCCGAGCGAGCACCTGCTGGTGCTGGATCTGAACGATACCGACTGGATCGCCGGACCGGACGGGTACTATTATTATAATGGTGCGGTCGATCCGAAGACGGCCACGACGCAGTTGTTCAGCCGCGTCACGTTCAGCACCAAAATGGGCAACGAATACCAGAATTCCACGGTGCACATCTATGTAACGGCGGAGGCCGTGCAGACGGCGAACCTTGAGCAGTACGCCGCCAATGATGTCAGAGATGTATGGAAGCACGTCGGAGCGGTCGAGGCGAGCACCTCGAGCACGCAGATCGACCCGATCCCGACGCCCTGAGAAAGGAGGACGAAACCATGAAAAAACGCATTCTCTCGCTCGTCCTCTGTGCAGCCCTGCTCCTGAGCCTGTGCCTGTTCATGGGCGCCGGCGTGGTCGGGGATGCGGCTGCGGATATGGCTGAGACCGCAGGAACGGTCGAGGACACGCAGTCGTCTCCGACGGTGGGGCCGATTCTTCCGCTCGTGGTGACGCGGCCGCAGACGTCTCCTTACCGCGCCGCGCGCGCGCCGTCGCTTGCCGATACCGGTGAGACGCAGGATGATGGTCTGGAGCTGACTAAGACGGTTACGCCGAAAGCCGACGGCGGCTATACGGTGCATCTGGAAGCGTACACGACCGGCACGGTCACGACGAGCACCACAACGAAGCCCTGTGACATTGTCCTTGTGCTCGACCAGTCCGGCTCGATGGCGGACGATTTCAACGGGGAAGAGACGGACAATGAAGCGGACACTCGCCAGTACGCAATGAAGCAGGCCGTCAATACTTTCATTGACAATGTGGCAACAAAAGCCAAGGATGAAGGCGTGGAACACCGGATCGCGATCGTTAAGTTTGCGGGAGATTCCACGAACACGGTCGGCGATACTACGTATCAGGATGGCAGATATCGTTATAATTATTCTCAGGTCGTGAAAGAACTGACTGCGGTCAATGATGCCAACGGAGCAAATGTGACCACACTGAAAACGGCGGTTAACCAGCTGCAGGCTAAGGGCGGCACGCAGACGCAAAACGGCTTGAACCATGCGCAGAGGCTTCTGTCGAGTGTCGATTCCGCGCGCGACAGCAGCAAGGTCGTGATCGTGTTCACGGATGGCATGCCGGGCAATTCCGGTTTCGATGCAAAGGTTGCGACCAGCGCTATTGCAAGCGCAAAGTCGATGAAGGATGCCGGTGTGACCGTGTACACGGTTGGCATTTTCACCGGGGCGAACGTTGACCAGCTGTATGGCAACACCGGGTTCTCAAAAAACTCGAACGGAAGCGTTGGGAGTTATTGGGCCAACAAGAACACAAGCAATGGTATCGATGTTCCGGCTGGGAACCGCTTTTTGAACTATGTGTCCAGCAACTTCAAGGCTGCCTCGGAGATAGGGTTAAAGGATTATAAAGATGAACACTGGTTCTCCGCCAGTTATTACGGCTGGGAAGTGACGCGAAACTTCACCCGCGACAAAACCGGCTATTATATGACGGCGAGCAACTCGACGGCGTTGAATAACATCTTTACCTCCATCAGCCAGACGATCGGCAGCGCCAATATTGACCTTGGCAGCGAGACGGTCATCAAAGACATCGTGACGCCATACTTTACGGTGCCGCAAAATGCCGGTGCTATTCGTCTCTCCACTGCAGCCTATAACGGCAGCGCATTTGGGGCTCCGGTCGCAGCCGATCCTTCGGTGACGGCAGCGATCGATCCGGCAACGCGGGCGGTCAATGTGACCGGCTTCGATTTCAACCAGAACTATGTCTCCACAAACGCTAAGGCGGATGGCACGTTCGGAAAGAAACTGATCATCGAGTTTGATGCCTCTGTGGAAGCTGGCTTCCTCGGCGGCAATCAGGTGCCAACGAATGATGGGCAGTCCGGCATCTATGCGAAGGGAACCATGATCAAGGCGTTCGATGTGCCGACGCAGGACGTGGAAGTAAAAAGCATCACGCCGGCGGCGGATGACAAGACGATCTACCTTGGCGATTCTGCCAATTTGCAGGAGCTTGTGCACCAGAATGCTACATTTGACGGCACAAATAACGCTTTTGTGAACGTGACCTACACGGTCAAGGATGAAAACGGCGGAACGGTCGGCACGTACACGGTTCCTGCCGGAAGCAGCAGCGGAATATGGGAGTGGAGCGATCCGGCAAGCGGCGGCACCGTCGCCCCGGAGCAGACCACGACCTACACGGTGACGTGCACGGTTTCGCCTACGCAAACGGGAACGTATGGGGTCGTTGAAAAAACCGCGGAGTTCATCATCACGGTCAACACCTGCAGCCTGACGATCTCCAAGACCGTCACCGGTGAGGGCGCGAACCCGAACCAGACGTTCGTGTTCGACGTGAAGGACAGCACCGGTAAGGTCGTGACCACCGTCGTGCTCAAAAACGGCGGCAACAAGACCATCACCGGTCTGGCCGTCGGCGATTATACCGTTGTTGAGGACGAGAGCTGGTCGTGGAGTTACGAGATTGTCGGCGGTAACAACAAGGCGGCCGCGCTCAGCAGCGCAGAGCCCAGCGCCACGGTCGCTGTCACCAACAATTACAATTCGCATAACTGGCTCACGAGCATTGCCGACGTGATCAACAAGTGGGTCAGCGCAACCGAGATCGAGCAGATTCCGGCTCCGGAAACAAACTGAACAGGAGGGATGACATATGAAACGTATCTTTAACGGTTCAGGCGGGAGAAAGACCGCGCTCATCCTCTCCCTGTGCCTGATCTTCGCACTGGCCGTCGGCACGACGTTCGCCCTGCTCAAGGCGAGCACCGCCCCCGTGGAGAACACCTTCACGGCGGCCAAGTCCGACATCAAGATTGATGAGGACGTGACAGGCGGACAGAAAAAGAGCATCGTCGTCAAAAACACCGGCACGGCCGTGTCCTATGTCCGCGTCAAGCTGGTCATGAACTGGGTGGACGATAACGGCAATGTCTCCGCCGAGCCGGTGAACATCACGGTCGATTACGACAACACCAACTGGTTCGAGCAGGGCGGCATCTACTACTACAAGATGCCGGTCGCGGCGAACGACGGTGTAACGACCAACCTGCTGAAAACGCCCATCACGCAGGGCACCGCGCCCGAGGGCTATCACCTTGAGGTGACGGTGCTGGCCGAGAGCATTCAGGCCGCGCCGAGCAAGGCCGTGACAGATAGCTGGGGCGTGGGCGTTGACAGCAACGGCTATCTGACGCAGCCGACCACGACACCATAAGGAGGGCAGCGGTATGAAACACAAAAAGTTTACCATGATCGTCGCCCTCGTGCTGGTGGTCGCGCTGGCCGCGGGGCTGGGCATCTGGGCGACGGGCGAGGAAAAGCTCCCCACCGTCACCTACTATGACGGCAACGACGGCAACAACGCGCGCTTTGCCTTTACCAACACCGGCAAGGGCTCGGCGACGGACCTGTTTGCCAACTTCTCCAACTGCATGCCCGGCGACAGCATCACGCAGACCATCTGCGTCAAGGCCGACAGCGCCAACGGCGTGCAGGGCGCGAAGGTCTACCTCCGCGCCGAGATCGACGGCGACACCTCCGCCAAGGAGGGCACCGCTATCAAGTACGACGATGTGCTCAGCCACATCAACATGACCGTGTCGCAGGACGGCAAGGTGCTCGCGACCAACAAGAACGCGAGTCTCTTCGACCAGCTCGACGCGGCCGACGGACTCAAGAGCGACGTCTTCGTTGCCGAGGTCTTCCCGAAGGCAGACCCGATCAAGCTGGACGTGACCGTTGAGATCGACCCCGCGATGGGCAACGCCTTCCAGGAAGCGACCGCGCACATCAAGTTCGTCTTCTCCGCAGAGGACAACGAGCTGCCGCCTCCGCCGCTGGAGCGCGATAACCACGACTCGTACATCGCCGGTTATCCGGACGGTACGGTCGCACCGAACAGACCGATCACGCGCGCCGAGGTCGCCGCGATCTTCTACCGCATCCTGAGAGATGACGGCCGTGAGGAGATCTGGACCACCAAGTGCTCGTACTCGGATGTCCCGGCTCAGAGCTGGTACACCAGTCAGGTCGCCACGCTCACCAACGGCGGCATCCTCGCCGGCTACAAGGACGGCACATTCCGCCCGCAGCAGTACATCACCCGCGCAGAGTTCGCGACGATCGCAGCGCTGTTCTTCCATGCGCCGGAGGTCGAGGGCGAT
>OGYC01002163.1_pt1 | contig 14267 bp, 9 predicted proteins | sample 1576461 | NCBI WGS metagenome assembly OGYC01 (sample SAMEA3541569, study PRJEB24748) | human gut metagenome | biome: human gut; feature: human-associated habitat; material: faeces | place: China | collected 2012 | reverse complement strand
GATATGGTAATTATGAGCATGGAGATTTATGAGTCAACCATGAGACAGATTGCTATGTACAGAGATATAGAAATATCTGAAAAGCAGATAGAGGCAGGACAGATAAAAAACGTTAATAAAGGAAGAAAACATGAGTAAGAAACACAAACATATTTCTGCCACGAAAACAACAGAACAAAAGGCAGTACAACAGTCACAGCAGCCACAGGAACTGACCCCACAGAAGCTGAACCAGCTTTTGGAGAAAAATCCATTTGCACAGCTTCTGGGAATGGAACTGCTGGAAGTGCGGGAAGGCTATGCTTACGGAAGAATGCGCACGGATGAGCATTTTACGAATATTTATGGTGGAATGCATGGCGGATGTGCATATGCGCTTGCTGATACGCTTGCTGGTTTGGCGGCATCCACCTATGGCAATTATGTTACAACGATTGAAGGGAAAATGAATTATCTGGAGGCTGTGAAAGATACCGGCTATGTGTACGGTGAGGCAGAAGTACAAAGACAGGGAGGACGGATCGGCGTATATACCGTGAAACTCATGGATGAAAATCAAAAAGTTCTGGTTACTGCTGATTTTACCTATTACCGGACAGGACAGGCGATTGACCAGCAGGGATAGGGTGTTTTCAAGGTGTCTGATTTGGAAAAAATCAGATGCCTTTTTCTTTTTACTTGTTTATCGCGTTAAAGTATAGTAGTGTTAAAATATAAAAATACCAAGGAGGAAAAGTTATGGGGAAAGGAAGACGGGAAAAGGTTTTGGACAGCATCGGAACATTGCAGCAGACGGTGAATGAATTTCAGATATAAATTGTTTGTAAAATAAAAACAACTTAATAAAAACAGAAAATGCGGTCATATTTATGAAAAAATATTTCATGAATATGACCGCTTTATTGTTCGAAAAATGAAAGATATAAAAGAAAACATACATTATTGTCTGATAATATTGTATAAAACGAACAATAGACAAATTATCAGATAAAAGAACGAAAAAAGTGATTTACAAGCGGCGGTTATAGGAGTAAAATGAGAATCAGTTAAGAAAAAGCAACTCATGAATGATTTACAACGAAAGGATAGTTCTATGAAAGAGCAATGGAATGAGAGCACAGCAACCGCCAAAGGATTATATGATCCGAGTTTCGAACATGATAATTGCGGAATTGGTGCTGTGGTAAACATCAAAGGGATCAAGACCCACCAGACCGTGGAAAATGCCTTGAAAATTGTTGAGAACTTAAAGCATAGAGCCGGAAAAGATGCCGACGGAAAGACCGGAGATGGTGTTGGTATTCTTCTTCAGATTTCCCATAAGTTCTTTAAGAAAGCGACAGAGCCGCTTGGAATTAAGCTGGGAGAAGAGAGAGATTACGGCGTCGGAATGTTTTTCTTCCCACAGGATGAGTTAAAGACCAATCAGGCAAAGAAGATGTTTGAGGTAATTGTCGAGAAGGAAGGAATGGAATTCCTCGGATGGAGACAGGTACCGATTCATCCGGACAAGCTTTCCGACAAGGCAAGAGGATGTATGCCATGCATCATGCAGGCGTTCATCAAAAGACCGGAAGATGTGGAGAAGGGACTTGATTTTGACCGCAAGCTGTATGTGGCACGCCGTGTATTCGAGCAGTCCAACGATGACAGCTACGTTGCTTCTCTTTCGAGCAGAACGATCGTATATAAAGGAATGTTCCTTGTAGAGCAGCTGCGTCAGTTCTTCTCCGATCTGCAGGATAAGGATTATGAGTCTGCAATTGCAACCGTACATTCCCGTTTCTCAACCAACACAAATCCAAGCTGGGAGAGAGCACATCCAAACCGTTTTATTGTACATAACGGTGAGATCAACACCATCCGCGGTAATGCAGACAAGATGCTTGCCCGGGAAGAGACGATGGCATCCGGCAAGCTGCGCGGGGAATTCCAGAAGGTACTTCCGGTCGTCAACACCGAAGGATCTGATTCCGCAATGCTGGACAATACGCTGGAGTTTCTGGTGATGAGTGGCATGGATCTGCCACTGGCAGTCATGATCATGATTCCGGAGCCATGGGCAAACAATGCTGTGATGACACAGAAAAAGAAAGATTTCTATCAGTATTATGCAACCATGATGGAGCCTTGGGACGGACCTGCATCCATCCTGTTCTCCGATGGAGATATGATGGGAGCGGTTCTTGACCGTAACGGTCTGCGTCCATCCCGTTATTACATTACAGACGATGACTATCTGATTCTTTCTTCCGAGGTCGGAGTTCTTGATATTGATCCGACCCATATCGTGACAAAAGACCGTCTGCGTCCTGGTAAAATGCTTCTTGTAGATACTGTGCAGGGTCGTGTGATTGATGACGATGAGTTAAAAGAAAGATATGCGGATAAGCGTCCGTATGGTGAGTGGCTTGACAGCAACATCGTCATGTTAAAGGATTTAAAAATCCCGAATGAGCGTGTGCCGGAATACACACAGGAAGAACGTCAGAGAATGCAAAGGGCATTCGGTTACACGTATGAGTCCTTAAAGGATTCCATCCTGCCGATGGCAAAGAACGGCATTGAGGGTACCGCAGCAATGGGTACGGATACACCACTTGCGGCACTGTCCGGAAACCGTGAGCCGCTGTTTAATTATTTCAAGCAGCTGTTTGCACAGGTAACCAACCCGCCAATCGATTCCATCCGTGAGGAAGTTGTTACTTCTACGACGGTGTATATCGGATCTGCCGGAAACCTCTTAGAGGAAAAGCCGGAGAACTGTAAAGTACTTCGGATCAACAATCCGATTCTGACCAACACAGACCTGATGAAAATCCGCAATATGAAAGTACACGGATTTAAGGTAGAAACCATTCCGATTATTTATTATAAGAATACCAGTCTTGAGAAAGCCGTAGACCGTCTCTTTATTGAGGCGGACCGTGCATACAGAGACGGAGCCAATATCCTGATCCTTTCCGACAGAGGCGTGGATGATAACCATGTGGCAATTCCTTCCCTGCTTGCCGTATCTGCATTGCAGCAGTATCTGGTAAAGACCAAGAAACGTACTTCCCTTTCCCTGATTCTCGAATCCGGAGAGCCGCGTGAGGTACATCATTTTGCAACACTGCTTGGTTTTGGTGCGAGTGCAATTAACCCATACCTGGCACTGGATACCGTAAAACAGCTGATCGACGAGCATATGTTAGACAAAGATTATTATGCCGCAGTTGATGATTATAACCATGCAATTATCACCGGTATTGTAAAGATTGCAGCCAAGATGGGTATTTCTACGATCCAGTCGTATCAGGGTTCCAAGATTTTTGAGGCACTTGGTATTGATAAAGATGTCATTGACAAGTATTTCACCAATACGGTCAGCCGCATCGGTGGAATTTCCATCAAGGATATCGAGAATGATGTCAATACGCTTCATTCCGCAGCCTATGATCCGCTGGGACTTGAAACCGATGTAACCCTTGACAGCAAAGGGCGCCACAAGATGAGAAGCGGAGCCGATGCGCATCTGTACAATCCGGCTACCATCCATCTGCTGCAGCAGTCTACCAAACGTGGGGACTATGAGATGTTCAAGCAGTATACGAGTCTGGTAGATGAAGAAGAAAAGCATACGAACCTGCGTGGACTGATGGATTTTGAGTACCCGAAGAAGGGTGTGAAGCTTGAGGAAGTGGAAAGCGTAGATTCTATTGTGACACGTTTTAAGACCGGAGCGATGTCTTACGGTTCTATTTCGAAGGAAGCACATGAGACACTTGCCATTGCCATGAATCACTTACACGGTAAGTCAAACACCGGTGAAGGTGGTGAGGACAAGGATCGTCTGATCGTCGGACCGGACGGAAAGAACCGTTGTTCCGCAATCAAACAGGTTGCATCCGGACGTTTTGGTGTTACCAGCCGTTATCTGACCAGTGCGCAGGAGATCCAGATCAAAATGGCACAGGGAGCAAAGCCTGGGGAAGGTGGACATCTTCCGGGTAAGAAAGTATATCCATGGATTGCCAAGACAAGACTTTCCACACCGGGTGTATCTTTGATCTCCCCGCCACCACACCATGATATTTATTCCATCGAGGATCTTGAACAGCTGATCTTTGACTTAAAGAATGCAAACCGCGATGCAAGAATTTCCGTAAAACTGGTTTCCGAGGCAGGTGTCGGTACCGTAGCAGCCGGTGTCGCAAAAGCCGGTGCACAGGTTGTCCTGATCTCCGGATATGACGGTGGTACAGGTGCTGCGCCAAGCAGTTCCATCCACAACGCAGGTCTTCCGTGGGAACTTGGTCTGGCAGAGACACATCAGACATTGATTATGAACGGACTGCGTAATAAAGTAAGAATTGAGACAGACGGAAAGCTGATGAGTGGTAAAGACGTGGCCATTGCTGCATGTCTTGGCGCGGAAGAGTTTGGTTTTGCAACCGCTCCGCTGGTAACCATGGGCTGTGTCATGATGCGTGTATGTAATCTGGATACCTGTCCGGCAGGTATTGCAACCCAGAATCCGGAGCTTCGTAAGCGTTTCGCAGGAAAACCGGAGTATGTTGAGAACTTCATGCGCTTTATCGCAGAAGAACTTCGGGAGTACATGGCAAAACTTGGTGTCCGCACAGTGGATGAACTCGTCGGACGAAGCGATTTCTTAAAGGTTCGCGGAGATCTGTCCGAGCGTGAAGCAAAGCTTGACCTGAGCAATATCTTAAATAATCCGTTTGCAGGAACAAAGCAGAAGGTTATTTTTGATCCGAAGCAGGTATATGATTTCGAACTGGATAAGACCAAAGATATCACGGAGTTCTTAAAACAGTTAAAGCCGGCACTTGATAAGAAGCAGAAGCGTATGATTGATACCGAAGTAACAAACGTAAACCGTTCGCTTGGAACAATCTTCGGATCAGAGATTACAAAGAAGTACGACGATACACTCGATGAGGATACTTTCATTATTAAATGCAGCGGAGCCGGCGGACAGAGTTTTGGTGCCTTTATTCCAAAGGGACTGACACTCGAACTGGTGGGAGATTCCAACGATTATTTCGGAAAGGGACTTTCCGGCGGAAAGCTGATCGTTTATCCACCGGCAGGAGTAAACTTCAAAAAGGATGAGAACATCATTATCGGTAACGTAGCACTGTACGGTGCGACAAGCGGTAAGGCATTCATCAATGGTGTGGCAGGAGAACGTTTCTGTGTCAGAAATTCCGGAGCTACTGCTGTTGTTGAGGGTGTCGGCGATCATGGATGTGAGTATATGACGGGCGGTCGTGTCGTTATCCTTGGTAAAACCGGAAAGAACTTTGCCGCAGGTATGAGCGGTGGTATCGCTTATGTACTGGATGAGGACAACGATCTGTACATGCGTACCAACAAGTCTATGGTGTTCAGTGAGGAAGTCACCAATAAATATGACGTATTAGAGCTCAAAGAAATGATCAAAGAACATGTTACCCTGACCAATTCGGAAAAAGGTAAGGAAATTCTCGATCACTTCAGTGAGTATCTGCCGAAGTTTAAGAAAGTCATCCCATATGATTATAACCGTATGCAGATGGCAATCGTTCAGATGGAAGAAAAAGGTTTGAATGCAGAGCAGGCACAGATTGAGGCATTTTATGCCAGCACGAGAGCATAAGGAGGGAAGAAACAATGGGAAAGCCAACAGGATTTATGGAATACGACAGATGTGAGGCGCGTTCGGTGGAACCAAAGGAACGAATCAAAAATTTTGATGAATTCCACATCTTCCTTTCCAAAGAAAAACAAAGAGAGCAGGCAGCGCGCTGTATGGATTGCGGTGTCCCGTTCTGTCAGTCGGGTATGACAGTTGCCGGAATGACTTCCGGCTGCCCGCTGCACAATCTGGTACCGGAGTGGAACGATCTGCTTTATACCGGAAACTATCAGCAGGCATATAACCGTCTGCACAAGACCAATAATTTCCCGGAGTTTACCTCCCGTGTATGTCCGGCTCTGTGTGAGAAGGCATGTACCTGTGGACACTGGGGAGATCCGGTATCTGTCCGGGACAATGAGCATGGAATCATTGAGACGGCATACAAAGAAGGTTATGCCGGACCACATATTCCAAAGGTTCGTACCGGAAAGAAAGTTGCCATCATCGGTTCCGGTCCTTCCGGACTGGCAGCAGCAGATCAGCTGAACCAGAGAGGACATGATGTTACGGTATATGAGAGAGATGACCGTGTCGGCGGACTTTTGATGTATGGAATTCCGAATATGAAGCTCGAAAAGCAGATCATTGACCGTAAGATCAATGTTATGAAAGAAGAGGGCGTGAAGTTTATCACAGGCTGTAATGTCGGTGTGGATGTCAAGAGTGCAGAGCTGTTAAAAGAGTATGACAGAGTCATCCTCTGCTGTGGAGCAAAGCATGCGCGTGATATCAAGGCAGCAGGTCGTGATGCGGAAGGAATCTATTTTGCAGTCGATTATTTGTCACGCAACACAAAGAGCCTTTTGGATTCCAATTTTAAGGACAACAAATTTATTTCCGCAAAGGGAAAAAATGTTGTGATCATCGGTGGCGGTGATACCGGAAATGACTGTGTGGGAACGGCTATCCGTCAGGGTGCAAAGTCTGTAACCCAGCTGGAGATGATGCCATGTCCACCGGCAGAGCGGGCAGCAAATAACCCATGGCCGGAGTGGCCGAAGGTGTTAAAGACCGACTATGGCCAGGAAGAAGCGATTGCATGTTTCGGTACAGATCCACGAATCTATCAGACAACCGTAAAGGAATTCCATAAGGATAAGAACGGCAAGTTGAATGGTCTGACAATCGTCAGACTTGAGAGCAAGGTGGATGAGAAGACCGGACGCAGAAATATGGTGGAAGTTTCCGGTTCCGAGAAGAAGATTCCGGCAGAACTTGTACTGATCGCTGCAGGATTCCTTGGAACAGAGGAATACATTGCAAAGGCATTCGGTGTAGAGCTGAACCAGAGAACAAATGTAGCTACAGAGCCTGGAACATATGCAACAAATGTAAAGAACGTATTTGTTGCGGGAGATATGCACAGAGGACAGTCACTGGTTGTCTGGGCAATTCGTGAGGGGCGTGAGGTGGCACATGACGTGGATACAAGTCTGATGGGATATTCTTATCTGTCCGTACAGTAAAATAGAGACTTATGGCTGGTGCATAGCCATATGATTTTTGGGAGTCATCTGAAACAGATGGCTCCTTTTTTACCTCTTGTGGGCTTCACGCAGTTATTCTTATTTTTATCGCAGTATATCTGGTGGCAAGCAAAATGCACATGATACTTTGAACACAGCAATGCAGGCGGACATGTGGAATGTAAAGGTCAGGGCAGCAGTGATCCGGATGCTCCGTGTGTGGAATTGCAGATCTCAAGCAGTTTTGGACAGACTTGTATAATTTTTGGATAATTCTGCTTGATATTATGTACATTTCGATGTAGAATTATAGATAAATAGTATACGATACATAGGAGGAAACGTATGCGTAAGAATTACTTTCAAGATGTGAAAATTGCGGATAAGCTGAAAATGATTATGAAAGCAATTTTTGCAATTTTACTGGTGAACAATATTCTGTTTGCAATTTTAATGCTTGTATTTGGACATCCGGTATGGATTATCATTCCTGTCATTGCAGTAGTTGGTATGCCATTGCTTTCCAAAAGGGTCGTTCAGGAACTGACACAAAATATTCTTGAACCGTTAGAACAGATAGAAAAGGCCGCAGATGACATGGCACACGGAAATCTCGAAATTGATATTTCTTATCAGGGGGAAGATGAACTGGGAAAGCTTGCAGAAAGTTTCCGCAATACATCTTTTTATTTAAGGGGTGTTGTGGACGATATCAATCAGCTCCTTACAGAGTTTGCAAAAGGAAACTTTGATGCGAGATCCCATGATATTGAAGCCTATCAGGGAAATTTCGGTGAAATTTTAAAGAAACTGGAAGCGACAGAAAATAATCTGAGCCAGACGATCAAAAATGTACAGGAATCTTCCGATCAGGTATCTGCAGGAGCTGATCAGCTGGCACAGAGTGCACAGGGATTGGCAGAGGGTGCCACCGATCAGGCAGCGGCAGTACAGCAGCTGACATCTTCGGTTGCCGAGGTTGCTACACATATCGAAGAAAATACGAAGTCCACAGACAATGTACATGACCAGGCAAAGCAGGTTGCAATCAAGGCAGACAGCGGAAGTGCAAAGATGAAAGAACTGGTCGAAGCCATGCAGCATATTTCAGAGACCACCAATGATATCCAGGTTGTCATCGGAAAGATTGAAAGCATTGCCAGCCAGACAAACCTGTTGTCTTTAAATGCATCCATTGAGGCTGCGCGTGCCGGTGAAGCAGGAAAAGGATTTGCGGTTGTTGCAGAACAGATTAAAAACCTTGCGGAAGAGAGTGCTTCTTCGGCAGAAGAAACCCGTGTCATGCTGACAAACAGTCTGAATCAGGTGGGTGTCGGAAGCTCTGTTGCAGATGAGACTTCCCAGTTTATGTCGGAAATGATCGAACAGCTGGATGCGGTTGTTATGGAGGTGGCTAAGATCCGTCAGATTTCTGATCAGCAGGCAGAATCGGTAAAGCAGATTTCCGCTGCTGTTGAGCAGGTAAACGGGGTTGTGCAGTCTAATTCTGCTACTTCTGAAGAAGTATCTGCAACCAGTGAAGAACTTTCTGCATCTGCTGAAAGTCTGGATGAGATGGTATCTGATTTTGTTCTTCGCAAATAAGATACGAACAGATGACTGGCACATTGTACAGATGAGGTGATTTTATGCCGTCGATCATGGTGTATACGGAAGAAACATTTTATTATACAGACGGAATCCGTGTTGTTGCGCGGGAAGAATATATGCGGCCGGATGTTACGGAACTGAGTTTCTACCGGAAAGAAGGTTTCTGGTTTGGATTTGAAGCTCCGTATTCTATTTATACCATGCAGGGAATCCGGGCATTGATTGAGTTGAAACTCAGACAATACGATTGTACACCGGAATTTCGCTATACGCGTAAGAAAATTGAATATAGTTACAGTGAAAAAAAGATTCTCGATTCCGTGATTTTTTATATCACGAAATCCGATCAGCCGGGAGTTTTGTCTGTGATGGAGGAAATTAATCATTCCACTCATCTGTGTTTCTGGAACATGAAAGTGCCATACCATGATTTTGGGGAAATCCGTAAACATACCGATGCGGTATTTTACGGAATGTTTCAACAAAAAGCGTAATAGTTCTTGACTTTTTCGGCAAAAGTTCTATAATACATTCTCGGTAATAGAGGATGTGTCGAATGAATAAAGAGAGAGATTATTTTTTTGATAATTTGAAAGCGGTATTGATATTCTTAGTCGTGCTGGGACATTTTTTGCTCCCTATCCACGGAGAAAGTGTTCTTGTGGTGGTAAAGCGCCTGATCTATGTATTTCATATGCCGCTTTTTGTATTTGTGTCAGGTTATTTTGCAAAGAAAATATATAAAAACGGGCAGTATAATTTTAAAAAAATATTGTATCTGATCAAGGCGTACATCATATTTGTTATTGCAATTCAGATAGTATATGCACTGTGTGGATTCCGGGATTTCTCAGAGATTAATTTTTTCTCGCAGAGTGGGGCGCCGTGGTATCTGTTTGCCATGATTGTGTGGTATCTTACCATTCCTGTCATCCGGAAGTACAAAGAGATACCGGTATTAATCGTGACGGTTGCGCTGGCCCTGATCGCCGGATATTTCAAAAATATCGGCGATTTTTTGTGCATGTCCCGTATTCTGGTATTTGGTCCGTTCTTTTATCTGGGATATTATATGGAACAACCGGTGCTTGAACGGGCATTGCGACCGGTTTACCGGAGAGTTGTTGTACCGGCTGCTGTGGCAATCTGTGCGGGGATTCTGGCGTTTGGCTCAAAGTTAAAAGATGAGCTTGGCATGGTCTATGAAAACATTTCCTATTATGAACTGGATGATGTGTGGGAAGGACCGTTTGTCCGTCTGGCACTGATGATTGCCGCGTTTCTGATTTCGTGGGCGATTATGTTTTTTGTGCCGCGTGGGAAAACCTGTCTGTCAGTGATTGGACAGAATACGATGCCGGTATATATGCTGCACCGGATCCTGCGGGATATCCTGATGTTTGCGGGAATCTATGACTATCTCGGAGACTGGGGATGGTTTGCGCTGTTTGTTCTGATTTGTCTGAGTATCTGCGTGATTTACCTGCTTGTTCATCCAAAGGTAGTAAATCAGGTAAATAAGATTCTGACACTGTATACCCCGCGGCTGTGGGGCAGAATACGCCGGAATCAGGCGATATAAAGGAATCGTAGATTGACGTTTCCTCCTATATTTTCTAAGCTTAGAACCAGAAAGATATAGGAGGAATTTTTTTATGGATGCAAAAAAGTTTGGAGTACTCTGGTATTATGGAGAAATGTCTGCACGGATACTTAATGGTGTAACGGCACAGCGTATGATAGAAGTAATTCGTATTTGACAATTCCAAAAAATGATTATATAGTGGCAGAAAAGAACTTTTGTTTTCACAGAGAAAATACACTGAGGGAGGAACGTAATAATGTATGAATTTACGCAGGATTGTCTGACGGGCATCGACCAGATCGATGAAGAGCACCGAAAACTGTTTTCGCTGATCAATGAAGCGGTTGAACTGCCGAAAGAAGCACGTACACCACAGACGGTAAAAAATATACTGGAACATTTAAGTGATTATGCCGTAAACCATTTTGCACACGAAGAAGCCTATATGGAGGCACAGAACGATCCGGAACTGCCGTTGCAGAAAAAAGAGCATCAGGCATTTGCCGATCACGTAAAACTTCTGGAAAAGCAGCCACTCACCGGGGAGAATGCATCGGCGATGCTCGATGAGATTCTGACCTATCTGGTACGCTGGCTGTACCGGCATATTTTAAGCAGTGACATGATGATCGGAAAAATGCAGAAAGAAGATCCGTTTGTGTTTACCGCGAAATATTATACGGGAATTGAACTGGTAGACAGGGAACACCGGAAGCTGTTTGAGATTATCGGAGAGGTAAATGCACTGATCCATAACGACCTGCTTCATGACAAATACGATGAAATTGTACGTCTGCTGGATGAACTCCGGGAATATACCAAGTTTCATTTTGAAGATGAAGAGGCCTATATGCAGAAAATCAACAGCCCGATGCTTGAAGCGCAAAAGAGGGCGCATCAGGCATTTGTGGACAAGCTGATGAGTATCGATCTGGATAAGCTGGAAGAAATTGATGACAACCAGCAGGAATATCTGCATGAGCTGATCGAGTTTCTCGGCGGATGGCTGATCAATCATATTTTAAAGATGGATACGCAGATTGAAAAGACAGAGCAGTAAGTATTATATGCGGTGAAAGGATTATTTTCACCGCATTTTAATATGTCAATTTAATATGAAACTTATATAGAAAATACGTTATCCTTTTTAAAAATATTCTTTATAATAAAAGATAGCGAGATTGAGAAAAGGAAGTGTATTTTTATGGCAACAATTTTTCCAAGGGAACAGAAGGCAAAAATGCTTTTTGAAAAGATTAAAGAGAATCCGCAGGCATGTGAGCGCCTGATGGAAACGTTTTATGATGCGCTCGGAGTGGGCGATGATTATGAGGGCAACGGTCTTTCTGCGGAGCAGTTTGCAACCGCACTGTTTCGTTCTTATGAGGAAAAGGATCTGACGGCGTTTCTGATGGCAATCTGCCAGAACAGTATGTTTGATCTGCTGCGGAATTCGTTTCTGGCTCCGTTTCGTTTTAATGCCAATGGTCAGACAAATCCCTATATCCTGACGGATGAGGATGGAAAATTAATTCCGGATATCAAATTTCATGTCAGTGACAAAAATTATGAGCAGTTTTTTAAGGTATTTCAAAAGAGTGAACAGGTGAAGATGTATCTGGCATACGGATTCCGTAAACGGCATTGTTATGACAGAGATACCATGGAAGCACAGGAAATCCGTATGGGAGAGCATATCGGAGTGCTGCTTGTCTATGAAATGCCAGATACGGTAAAAATACAGGAGACAGAAGCGCAGGCATATGCGGCCATCTGGGATATCCTGATGGATCTGCAGAAATCCCTGCCACGTTCGGTCGTTTATTACGGACAGGATTCCATGGAAAATAAGGGAAACCGTTACGATGCACTTGGGGTGTTTTTGCCGATGTACCATTTTCGGAAGGCATTGGAGAAAAACATTGATATTGCAAACAAAATAGTATTGATGCATTAAGAAAGAGGATGATGATTCATGCAAACCACTGCAATACCTAAAAATCACATGGATATCCCATGGCATGAGTACAGCGGCCACGGAAATTGTCCGATTACAGAGGCAGACCTGACCGAAAAAGCTTCAATCGTCGGCCGTGTCGGCCTGATGCTGTTATCCTGTGGAACGGGAGCCTGGCGTGTCCGCAGTTCCATGAATACGATTTCACAAAATCTCGGAATTACATGTTCGACAGATATCGGTCTGATGTCGATTGAATATACCTGTTTTGATGGAACAAGTGGATTTTCCCAGTCTCTTTGCCTGACCAATACCGGAGTCAACACATCAAAACTGAACCGGCTGGAGCGTTTTATCGGTGAATTTTCAACCGTAGGGAAAACCATGACGGGCGAACAGCTCCATGATCATCTGGATGAGATCGACCGGATTCATGGACTCTATTCCCCGGTGGCTTTGGGATTTGCAGCGGCACTGGCATGCGGCGCATTCACATTTTTGCTTGGCGGAGGACCCGTGGAAATGCTGTTTGCTTTTTGCGGGGCAGGACTTGGAAACTTTGTCCGCTGCAAACTGACAAAGCATCATCTGACACTGTTTCTCGGGATTGTGGCATCCGTTGCCTCGGCGTGCGTTACCTATACCATTCTGCTTCGGATCGCAGAGCTGATTGCCGGGGTTTCCCTGCAGCATGAGGCGGGATATATCTGTTCCATGCTTTTTATCATTCCGGGTTTTCCGTTTATTACAAGCGGAATTGACCTTGCCAAGCTGGATATGCGTTCCGGGCTGGAGAGGCTGACCTATGCGATCATTATCATTGTTGTTGCGACCATTACGGCATGGCTGATGGCACTGCTTTTGCATCTGCATCCGGTGGATTTTCCGGCGCTTTCCATGTCCGTTCCCATGCATATCATACTGCGTCTGGTCTTCAGTTTCTGCGGCGTGTTCGGATTTTCGATTATGTTTAACAGTCCGTGGAAACTGGCGGCAACGGCAGCACTGATCGGAGCAGTGGCCAACACCCTCCGGCTGGAGCTGGTGGATCTTGCTTCATTTCCTCCGGCTGCGGCGGCTTTTGTGGGAGCACTTTTGGCAGGAATCCTTGCATCATTGATCAAAAACCAGGCGGGATATCCAAGGATTTCACTTACGGTTCCGTCGATTGTCATTATGGTACCGGGACTGTATCTGTACCGGGCAATTTACAATCTGGGGGCGATGTCTTTGAATACCTCTGCATCCTGGTTTGCTTCTGCAATTTTAATTATTGTGGCACTGCCGCTTGGTCTGATCTTTGCAAGAATTCTGACCGACCGGACATTCCGGTATTGTACATAGAAATACGTCTGTTTCCTTACGGCTCCACAAATCCCGGAAAGATACTGACACCTCTTTATTTTAGAAAAGACTTGCAAAAACAGACCAATTGAAGTAAGATAAGATACACAAAACAGGATGTCTGAAAAAGACTATAGATTTTACGGTTTCTGATTCAAACCGTCGGTCTATAGTCTTTTTTTGCGGAACATCCGGCAGAAAAGAGGAGTTTGTATGAATCAGGAGTACATGAAAACAAGAAAAATCCTGCCGCTGGTGCTTTCCATGTCACTTCCCATGGTCATATCCATGGCAGTGAATGCATTGTATAACATTGTGGATAGTTATTTTGTGGCAAAGATCAGTGAAGATGCGATGACGGCGCTTGCCCTTGTGTTTCCGGTGCAAAATCTCGTCAATGCCATTGTTATCGGATTTGCGATCGGAATCAATGCAAGGGTAGCCTTTTATCTGGGAGCAAAAGAGGAGAAACTGGCGGATGAGTCGGCATCCGTGGGGCTTTTGTTAAATTTGATCCACGGTCTGGTGCTGGCACTGCTTTGTTCTGCCATTATGCCGTCGTTTCTTCGGATGTTTACAGGCGATACACAGGTGATCGCACTGGCATGCACGTAT
>OGYC01002162.1_pt1 | contig 14268 bp, 10 predicted proteins | sample 1576461 | NCBI WGS metagenome assembly OGYC01 (sample SAMEA3541569, study PRJEB24748) | human gut metagenome | biome: human gut; feature: human-associated habitat; material: faeces | place: China | collected 2012 | reverse complement strand
GTTGAAAAAGAATGGATATGCTTCACTTCGCGAAATATTATCTAAAGAATATTTAGTCTTGTTATTGATTTTGTTGGGAGAATTTTAAAAAAAATTACTTCTTCATTCACCCGTTTTTTGGGAGGTTACGTCTTTACTTGTAAAATAATGACACATGAAGGAAGATTTAATAGATACGTTTAAAATTTCTCGTTTGGTTGCTGCGGATATAGCCGGATGTCTTGACGATACGGGACGTCGTGAATTGGATGCGTGGCTTCGAGAGTCTGATGAAAATCAGGCCGTTTATCGGGAGATAAGGGGGGATTTCGAGAAAGGAAAAAGGCAATGGCCTTATTCCGAGAGGCAGGTGGAGCAACAGTTGGCGATGTTTCATCGGTACAGGCGGAAGAAGATTTCTCGTGGAATTGGTGTTTGGTGGCGATATGCGGCGGTGTTGGTATTGCTACTTGGCATAGCCGGAGTGATTCGTTGGCAAGCGGGTAGTAGAGAGAGGGAAAAAGAGCTTGTTCCCATTCAAATGGCTCAAGGAAATGCCGTGTTGGTTTTATCAACGGGTGAGAGAATCGCGTTGGATGATACGCTGCGCTCGGTGAGAGGAGAGGCATCCGTGGATATTCGGGTTGCCGATCAAAAGGTTTCTTACCGGAAAGAGAATGAGTCTGCGCTTGAGCAAGTGTATAATACACTCGTAGTTCCTCGTGCCGGAGAGTTTAAAGTGGAGTTGGCTGATGGGACAAACGTGTGGTTGAATGCGCAAAGCGAGTTGCGGTATCCAGTGCAATTTTGTGGTAAACAGCGGGTTGTTTATCTGAAAGGAGAGGGGTATTTCGAGGTGGCTTCTGATCGGGAGAAGCCTTTTATAGTGAAGACTTTTTCGGATGTTGACATAAGAGTGTTGGGGACAAAATTCAATGTATCGTCTTACGAGAATGATGCCTATGTGACGACCACGTTGGCGGAGGGGAGTGTGGAAGTGATTATGCCGGAAGAAAGCGTAAAGATTTCTCCCGACGAGCAGTTGGTGTTCAATAAAAATGATAATTCGTTCCGCCTTCGTGAAGTGGATGCATCTATTTATTCCGCGTGGAAGGATGGTCTTTTTATATTTGAAGATCAACGGTTAGAACAGATTATGGAGCAATTGAAACGCTGGTACGAGATGGATGTATTTTATTCCGGTGAAGAGGTGAAGAACTATCAATTCTCGGGTGATTTGAAAAAATATGACGGCTTCGAGAAGATTGTAAAAATGTTGGAAGAAGTGGCGGGTGTGAAAATAGATATTAAAGGTAAATGTGTAACAATCGGGGCTAAATAGAAAAACGGAAAGGCTCCTACCCCTTTCCGTTTCATGAACATTTAGTCCATAATTATAAATTCAGTATTACAAAACTATGAAAAAAAAGCGAATGTATGCATACCTTCGGGGAAGGTGCGTGTTAAAAAATTGTAAGATTATGAGATTTGGAATTTATTTGTTGTTGTTGACCACGTTTGTCGCGAATGCCAATGGTTTTTCCCAGAATACTAGGGTTACCTTGGATTTGAAACAGCGTTCGATGCTGGAAATTATTCAAGAGTTGCGCAAGACGTTTGATTATCGTTTTCTGTACAAGGGGGAAGATTTGGAAAAGTGTGGAAAACGAGATTTGAAAGTGAAAGATGCCGAGGTTGATGAGGTAATGAATCAGTTGTTGTATGGTACGGGATTGACTTGGCGGTTGGAAGATGGTGTAGTATTAATAAAAGCATCGCAAGCAAAGGCTGTGGAACAGGAAAAGAAATCTATTCGTTTGAAAGGATTCGTGTACGACACGAAAAAGCAACCGATTCCGGGAGTGACGGTGAAGGTATCCGGTGTGGCCTTGGGAACGTCCACGAATGCAGACGGGTGGTTTGCTTTGGATTTACCCATGCTGAAAGGGACGTTGGAATTTTCTTTTATCGGCTTTAAAAGGGAAACGTTGGACTTTTTCGAGAGAACGGCAAAGGATACACTTCGTGTTACCATGAAAGAGGAGAGTCAGGAACTGGATGAGACAGTGGTCGTGGCGTTCGGTACGCAGAAAAAAGAGAGCGTGGTATCGGCTATCACGACGGTACGTCCGATGGATTTGAAATCCTCAAACAGTGACTTGACTTCAAGTTTTGCCGGTAAAATCGCCGGAATGATCGGTTGGCAAACGGGAGGTCTTCCAGCCGCCTTGACCGAGGAAGAGATGAATACAAAATTTTATATCCGTGGAATCACGTCATTTCAGACTGGGGCGAATATAGACCCGTTGATCCTGTTGGACGGAGTGGAATCTTCCAAGTTGGACTTGGCACGCATTGCCCCGGAGGATATTGAGTCTTTCAGCGTGATGAAAGATGCCTCTGCCACGGCTATGTATGGTGCCCGTGGAGCGAATGGTGTGATTTTAGTGACCACGAAGAAAGGACAGGAGGGAAGCGTGTATGCCACGGCTCGTTACGAGGCTGTATTTTCGATGCCGACAAAAGAACTTGATGTCGTGGATCCCATTGATTACATGAAAATGTATAATCAGGCTTTGCTTGCTCGCGACCCATTGGCAACTCCTAAATATAGTGTAGAACGGATAAATCGTACAGCCTCTGGTAAGTATCCTTCTTGGGTGTATCCGGCTAACGACTGGTATAAAATCATGTTTAAGGATTATAATACAAACCATCATTTAGGGGTGAATATTCGTGGGGGAGGAAAAGTGCTTCAGTACTATGCTTCCGTGAATTACAATCGTGATATGGGTATGTTGAAAACGGACAAATTAAATGATTTTGACTGTAATATCACGAATAATCAAACTTCGTTCAGAGCTAATTTGAATATAGATTTGAAAGCCGGTATTAAGTTGGTGATTAATTCTTCGACGACAATAGATAAATACCATGGTCCGCTAGAGAGTGTTACTCAAGCTTATTCATTAGCGTTTAATGCTTCTCCCGTGGATTTCGCTCCACTTTATCCCGGGGATGATACTTACAATTGGCCTCACCTTCGTTTCGGGACAACAGAGTCTGAAAAACAAATTAATCCTTATATGCAATTGCATAGAGGGTATCTGGAAAGGACACGTTATTCTACAACGAATAGGGCAGAATATATTCATAATCTTTCCAGTCTCGTGAAAGGCTTGGAAGCGAGAGCAAGTGTTTCCGTATCACAAGCCGGCTATTATACTACCGGTTTTAAGACGATACCGGCTAAATATTCACTGCTTAATTACGATTTTGAAACGGGCAAACATACTTTACAAGATTTATCCGTAACGTCTTACAGGGCTTTAACGATAGATCCTGATGCCAGGGTTTCAACAACCAACACGAGGGTTACGTATGAAGCACGCCTGTTGCATTCTGCGGCTTGGAAAGAACACCAAACTTCTTTAACAGCAGTTTTTCAAGCTTCGGAATATACCTATACACCCATTCAAAAAGTGTTGGACGGGATGCCACAACGTAACTTGACGTATTCTATGCGTGGGAGTTACGGGTATAAAGACCGTTATTTTGTTGAAGGTAGTTTTGGATATAACGGTTCTGAACGTTTTGCCGAAAATAACCAAATGGGCTTTTTCCCTGCTGGTGGGATTGCATGGGTTGTAACCAGCGAGCCTTTTATGGCGTCGACGTCTAAATGGTTGGATTTTTTGAAGTTCAGGGCATCCTACGGGCAAGTCGGTAATGACGGTATCGTGGCCTCTCCCCGCTTTGTTTATTTGCCTAATTTAGTGGGACAAATGGGATTTACGGATCCGGAATCCGGTACAGGTGGTAGTGCTTTTGTGGCTAAAAAAGTACTATATTATGCTAACGAGAAAATTAAATGGGAAATTGCGGAACAGTTAAATTTGGGTATCGAAACGAAGTTGTTCAAAGGTCTTGTAGAATTCACTTTAGATGCTTACCAAGAAATCAGGCATAATATTATAGGGTACCGTACGAATGTACCGGCAAACATGGGTATCGAGTATTCTCAATTGGATAATATCGGTAAATCCCGTTCTCGTGGAATTGATTTTTCCGGTAAAATACAACATGCTTTCACGCCTGATTTTTGGATTATTTTGAATGGAACCCTTACCTATAATAAAGTGGTGTATAAAGCTATTGAAGAAGCCAGTGACAAACCTGTATGGCAAAAGAAGGTAGGAAAAGAAATTTCTCAAGCGATAGGGTACATCGCGGAAGGGGTATTTCAAGATCAGGCGGAGATAGATAATTCACCCAAACAAAGTGGTGGTAGTGGTGTGAAGCCCGGGGATATCCGCTATCGTGATATCAATGGTGACGGCATGATTGATGTGAACGATGCCACGTTTATCGGTTTTCCGGAGACACCCCGGTTGATATATGGTTTTCAAGGATTTATCAATTATAAAAACTTTGAATTCAGTTTTGCATTTCAAGGTTCAGGCAAGCGTTCGTTTTTCATGAATCCAGAGAAATTGTCACCCTTTGTTGATGACCACGCTATGCTGACAGCTATTTATAAAGACCATTGGTCGGAAGATAATATGACGAAGAAGCCATTTTGGCCCCGGTTGTCGACATATAATTTAATACAACATAATCCCGAGGAAAATTGGTATGATAGTAAGGCGTCCGAAGTCCGTAAGAGTACATATTTTATGCGGGAATGTCGATTCTTGCGTTGTACTTCTTTGGAGGTGGCGTACAATATGCCGCGGAAATTGATGGAGCGATGGAAATTGCAGAATGTGAAATTTTTTGCACGTGCCAATAATCCGTTCTTGATATCCAATTTTAAAATATGGGATGTTGAATTAGGTGAAAACGGTTTTAATTATCCGATTCAAAAAACCTATACGGTAGGCTTGAATTTTAGTTTCTAATTTTAATGCACGATGATTATGAAGCATTTTTATTCGTTATTGTTGATATTAACCATACTTTTTCCCGGGTGTAACTACTTGGATGTCGTTCCAGATAATGACATTGAAACGATTGAAACTATTTTTGAAAAACGGGATCAGGCAGAAAATTGGTTTAAATTTTGTCATACCTTCTTGATGCCTTATACTACTTCTATCATTTCTAACCCGGCTTACACCGGGGCAGATGAGGTGGTCGCCGGTGACTTTATTCGGCAGCAATTTGCGTATAATTGGGCAGGTTTTTATATAGGAGATGGTTTACAAATGACAGCGGATCCTTACGGGAATATTTGGCGAAAAGATGCAGCTTACAATGCAATCCGTTATTGTAACACTTTTTTGGAGAAGATTGGTGGGGTATATAACATGGAAGAACAAGAGAAAGTGCTGTGGATTGCTGAAATAAAGGCTCTTAAGGCGCATTATTATTTTGAATTGCTTCGTCGGTACGGACCTATAATCTTGGTTCCGAAGAATGTTGCCACAAATGCCGGTATCGGGGAAATGAAACAACCTCGCGCTCCGTTTGATACTTGTGTCGAAGAAATCGTTACTTTGTTGGATGAAGCGATGAAGGATTTGCCCCCGATGAATCAAAAATCAGTAAGCCGTAGGGCTTATCACAGTTTGGAATCAGCGGCGGCACTTAAGGCTATGGCTTTGTTTTATGCGGCTTCCCCTTTGTTTAATGGCAATCCGGCTTTGGCGAATTTTACCAGTAAAAGTGGGGAAAACTTTTTCAACCCAACTCCTGACCGGGAAAAGTGGAAGCGGGCAGCGGAGGCTGTAGATACGGCTTTGATGATTTGTTTGGAAAATGGTAAGAAACTTATATCTAATAAGACAGATGGGGCAGTAGAAGATGATCGAGGGTTACGTGATATTATGTTGGATATTGAGGAGTCATCTTTAGCAAGAAATTTTGAAAGTAGCGAAGCTATTTTTATGATTCAGTATGAAAATCGTGCTACCACATCATGGACAAGGTGGACACGCCCCTATTTCAGAAGTGGGACGCCTGATTATTATGCGGATTTTATCGGGTGTATTGCCCCAAGTATTAAAATGGTCGAGATGTATTACACCGAGCATGGCGTGCCTATAGATGAAGATCGTACATGGGATTATTCTTCTCGTTATCAAATAGGAAAAGAAACAGATACTAAATATAGAAACGTTGTTTTGCTTGATGCTGATAGTGTGTTACGTTTGCATCTTCGCAGGGAACCTCGTTTTTATGCACATATCGCGGCAGATCGCTGTTATTTCCAGAGGGGAGAGACTATTCATGCGGAGAATGATCTTGTGAGAGCCTATCAAGGTGAACGATTCGGGACGTTATATACGCGAATATCTAATTCTCAAGCGCAGAATTTGACGGGATATTACATGAAAAAAGGTTCTCGTTCCTCTCAAAGCAATCTAGATTACAAAAATACGTTCTCTAATGAAGAGGCTTGTGTGCTTATCCGTTTGGCTGATCTTTATTTGATGAAAGCGGAGGCTTGGAACGAGTATTTGGAGATTCCCGATAAGGAACACGTCTATGATCCGTTGAACGCGGTGCGTGAAAGGGCCGGAATTCCCGATGTGGAAGAGGCATGGCAGAATTACTCTACGGATCCGGGAAAGGTGAGAACGAAGGTTGGTATGCGTCAGATTATTAGGCAGGAGTGGAATGTGGAGTTCGCTTTTGAAGGCAGGCGTTTCTGGAATTTACGTCGTTGGTTAACGGCTGCCGAAGAATTGAACGCAAAACTTTACGGGTGGCTTGTTACCGGGAAGACTCAAAGACAATTTTATAATAATTTCGAGGGGCCTGTGGTGGTGTGGTCTAAAAGGCAATTTATTGCCCCGAGAGATTATCTTTTCCCGATTCGTAGTGAGGAGATTCTTATTTCGGGTTGCGAGCAGAATCCCAATTGGTAAATAGATAAAAAATCAAAGAAGTATGAAAAAGTTAATATATATATTATTGGCACTTTGGGCGTTTTACGGTTGTCAGGATGACGATGCTTATTTTGAAACCTCGATACCGGCTGAAAATTTGTCTTTTACTCCTATCCCGGGAGGAGCTATTATGCATTACAAGTTACCTTCCGACGGGGACATTCTTTATATTCGTGTACGTTACGAGGATGCTTTCGGTAAAGCGATGATTTGCTCCGGTAGTTACGCATGTGATTCCTTGGTTTTATTGGGTTTTAATGAAGCGCAAAAGGGGGTGCCAGCCCGTGTGACTCTTTGTAATAATAATGATTTGGAGTCGGAACCTGTGGATGTAACTTTTGACACGAAAGATTCGGGACCTGTATCCTTTTTTGAGCATTTGGAAGTTTATCCTGCTTGGGGTAGTATTTGCCTCAACTATGATATTAAAGAAGAGTCGAAGGGAATGGCGCACGTGTTTTATGTTGGAGAAGATCCCGTGAGTAAACAGCCGGACACGCTATTGATTAATAGTTTTGTTTTGGCTCAAGGAGCCGGTTCTTTACAAATAACCCCTCAACAAGTTCGTCCTTTTTATGATGTTGTGGTTCGCACGGAAGATTTTCGTGGGTATATGGTGAAAGAGAAGGTGTGGCAAAATGTAGAACCTTTGCAAATTGAAAAATTGAATCCAGTTGATTTTGATTTTTATGATCCGGAAAACTTTTCAATAGAAGATCCAGTGTACAGATTAGGTAAATCATATTTGTTTGATGGAGATTTAAAAGGAGAATCTTGTTTTGGTTGGGAGGGATGGGATAATTTCTGTACTTATCTGTCAAAAGAGCATTGTCTCGGTAAACCATTATTTATTATTGATATGAAAGAACAGAAACTTCCTGCTGAATTTAGGCTTTATGCTATGTTGTATGTGCGAAACTCTTTTCCCATGGGACCTAGTGATTGGTATCCCGGATGGTTAGAAAAATACGGTGATATTTGGACGAGTTGTTATGCATCTAAATTACCAAGTAGCGTAACCGTTTACGGTTCTAATGATATGGCAGATGATGCTTCATGGGAAGAAATTGTGCATTTCGAGCAAGATCGGGAGATTGACAATGAATTGAGATGGTGTAAACGTTGTAATAATGGGGACTATGAATATGAAATTCCAAGTTTGGACGCTCTTTCTTTTGCAGAGCCTTGTTATATGCGATTAAGTTGTCCGGCTACCGGAAATGAATATCGTTATGTGAAATTCGTGGTAAATGAGGTGTTTTATAGTCCTGCGGGTTTTGAAAATGCCACGAGTGGTTCTAATTATAACAAACATGTAACTATTCACGAATTGGAAATTTATACAGCAAAATAAGGTCGTGTTATGAAATTGAAAAGATATTTATGGTTTATCGTTTCCCTGTTATTTTTTGGGGGATGCGAAAGTTTGGAAGATACGTATAGTGATTATGCCGGGGAAGGTACGATTCGTTATCTGGGAAAGTGCAATGGTTTATCTGTGAAGCCCGGTTGGCAAAGATTAATCGTAACGTGGACGAATCATGTAGATCCGGCAATAGATAAGGTTAAAGTCAGTTGGACGTTAGACGGGGTTACCAGAGATTCCTTGTTAGAGAAAGGAACTACGGAATGTAATATACGGAATTTGGAAAATGCAACTTATGAGGTTGCCGTGCGCAGCGTGGATAAAGATGGGAATTGTTCGTTACCTGCTTTAACTAGCGAACGACCTTATACGCTTGACCACGAGAGTATAAAGTCGTTCACGCGAATGTTTGACAAATATTTCTTCGTTGGGAATCATTTGGCGATTATTTTTAGCGAGTGGCAAGGTGATGTTGAAACAGCCAGTTTAAATTATTATTCGGGAGGAGAACGTAAAATTTTAGAATTAGATAGTGTTTTTGTTACCGATAATAAATATTGTTTGGTTCCGGATGAGATAGATGCGGGAACAAAAGTAACGATTAACCGTAGTGGGCGATTGAGTGGATGTTCGGATTTGATTGTTTTCAATCCTTATGAATTGACACGTGATAACCGGACTTATACACCCGATTTTAAACAATGGCTCCGGGAAAAATATGGACAGTCGGAAATTACGGAAGCATTCGTGAATGCTCAAACAGAATTGGAAATAGATTATGATATAAATTCGTTTGAGGATATATTGAATTTCCCGAATTTGAAAACGTTGGTCTTGGGGAAAAATCGTTATTTGAGTGAAGGAAACTTGAGTAAAAATAAGAATGCAAGTAAGGTTTCCGATCTTGGAATCAGTACGTTTGCGCTGGATGTTGCTTGTAAAGTAAATGGATTGAAGGTGGAACGTTATAACGAGCATTATTTCCCGATTGGGGAATTCTCTTTTATTGATGATCTGCCTAATCCAAAGCTTCCAGAAGATTTATCTTTCCTTAGTAGTCAAAATTGGACGTATTCTTGTTCGAATGAAGAATACGGGTATGGAATTGATGTTATATTTGACGAAAGTTCCACGAGAGGATGGCAACCGTCAATACATTCTAAACTTCATACTTACGAGATGGTTGTAGATATGCAAGAAACTCAAACCGTAAATGGAGTACTGGTTACCCAGAAATTGTCGGTTCCTTCTTCCGCATACGAGAAATGTATTGCTAAGAAAATTCAGATTAAGGTATCTGTGGATAATAAAACTTGGAAAGATGCAACTCATGTAATAGAGAATACCTTGGGAAATACGGTAGGAGAAAGTACGATCATTACACTCCCTGTTCCCTTGCATGGTCGTTATTTGAAATTTATTGCAAGTGATCAATCCTACTCAAAAACTCTTTATACTGTATCATTGGGTAAAATAAGAGTGTTTTAGTTGTGTGAGGTGTATAATTAAACCTATAAGTAAAGACCGACCGAAAAGTAAAATTTTCGGTCGACTCTTTTTTTATTCTCTTCTGGGTAAGAAAAAAGGAGTGTATTAAATATTTCAAGTTTGGTTGAAATTACAAAGCCTTGATTTCTTTTGCTAATCCTTGTTGTTCGGCACTATGAAGTAATGTCCTTTGGGTACTAATCATATCCCGAAACTTCTCGTAGTTGAGGAGTTGTGCGGGTGTGAAAGCAACTACTTCGATAGCTTTAACCGCTTCATTTATTTTCGGGTTGGATAGCAAATCTTCGGGAACGGAAACAGTATGCTCGCCAATTTCGGAAAGATAGCGTAACCAAAGAGTTTGCATTTATTTTGGTTGACAGGTATCTCGGGAAAATGGGTGGGAGTATCGGGGAGAACGGGAAGAAAAGAGGGTGAGAATAGGAAGAGAACGGGCTACAATTCCAGAGATACTCTCGAGTACCACCCGACTAATACCGGACACGTCCATTGGAATACGATTTGTATAGTGGTGGAGTTGTTTGGGTGAATCTTTATCATAAGATACTTATGGTGAGTTGGGGGAAACAGACGTGTAGAATCTTGAAAGAGATTCGGAAACAAGTGGCTGAGGCGAATGGCATCGAGTATATCGTTTCGGAGTGCCAATATAAAGGTGATTGTTTGGGTACCTGTCCCAAGTGCGAGGAGGAGGTGCTTTACTTGACGCGAACTTTGGAGTGTAGGCGTTTGGCGGGGAAGGTGGTTTCGTTAGTGGGGTTGTCCGTGGGATTGATGGGGCTTCCGCAGGCGGCGTGTGTTGCGGGTGAGGGGATGCTTGTCGTGTGGGATGAGGTTTGTGTGGGAGAGGAGGAGATTGTTGTCAAAGGTCGGGTGACGGATAGTGTGGGGAACCTGTTGGTGAATGCGCATATCGTGGAAAAGGGGACAACAAGGGGTACATGTAGTGACAAAGATGGGTGTTTTGAGTTACGGGTGTCGGGCAGGCTACCGATATGCATTTCGTACGTGGGATATGAAACGAAAGAGGTTTGGGTGCCGAAGTGTGGGTTTGCTGATTTGAGGGTTGTGTTGAATACTGAAGTCATAGCATTGAATGAAATTGAATCAGATAATTATTTGCGTGTCCATAAAGAGTATGTTTTAACAGGGGCGGTTGTTACCATGGGGGCATCGCCTTTACAAGCAGACGGAACGTTTCGGGTAGAAGGGCATGTGGTGGATGAGAACGGAATCCCTTTGTTGGGTGTTGAAATCTATCGTAAACGGTGTAAAAAAGAAGTCCACGTGTGTTATGTCAAGCATAAGGGAGAGTTTGAGTTTCCCTTGAAACGGCGTAGGCAGCTTTGGTTTGTCAAGGAAGGGTATTTGCCGCAGAAGGTGAAGGTCAAGAAGAAAAATGCCAAAGGTTTGCGGGTGGTGCTGAAAAGAGAAGAATGATTTTGCAGGAGAGTGGATATAAATAAACCCCGAAAGTTTGATACGACTTTCGGGGCTGATTTGTTTTATTTTTACGGCTTTCAGTAAATATTATAGCGCATTGGCATCAACCACCACGTCTTTGCTGTATTCACCGTTAGCTAATTTTTGAGCCACGTTCTTGAACGCTTTTACCGTGTATTCCACGTCTTCCAGTGTGTGCATGGCAGTCGGGATCAGGCGGAGCAGCAATTGACCTTTCGGGATTACCGGGTAAACCACGATAGAGCAGAACAAGTTGTAGTTCTCGCGCAAATCCATGGCAACTTGGGTACCCTCGGCAACGCTACCGGACAGGTAAACGGGGGTTACAGGTGAATTGGTAACACCGATGTTCAGTCCGTCTGCTTTCAATCCGGCTTGCAAGGCACGAACGATAGTCCATAATTTTTCACGTAATTCCGGACGGGTTCTCAATAATTCCAATCGCTTGATCGCACCTTCAACCATCGGCATCGGGAGTGACTTGGCAAAAGTCTGGGAACGCATATTGTATCTCAAGTACATGCAGATATCTTCGTCGCAGGCAATGAATGCCCCGATTCCAGCCATTGCTTTAGCGAAAGTTGCAAAGTAAAGGTCGATACCGTCCATTACCCCGAAATGATCGCCGGTTCCGGCTCCGTGAGGTCCCATGGTTCCGAAACCGTGAGCGTCGTCCACGAGTAAACGGAAGTCAAAATCTTTCTTCAAGGCAACGATTTCGTCCAATTTACCGAGGTCTCCAGCCATACCGAATAAACCTTCGGTCACTACCAAGATACCACCACCGGTGTTCTCAACCCATTTGGTTGCTCTTTCCAGTTGTTTGCGGAGGCTATCCATGTCATTGTGCTGGTACACGTATCTTTTCGCGGGAGATAAGCGAAGACCGTCCATGATACAAGCGTGGTCTTCCGCGTCATACACGATGCAATCGTGACGGCTGGTCATGGCGTCGATGATTGATACCATTCCTTGATAACCGAAGTTCAGCAAAAATGCATCCGGTTTGCCGACAAATTCAGCTAACTGTGATTCCAGATACTCGTGACGAGAAGTCTGTCCGCTCATCATACGAGCACCCATCGGGTATGCCATTCCGTATTTAGCAGCGGCTTCAGCATCCGCTTTCCGAACTTCCGGGTCGTTAGCAAGACCGATATAATTATTCAAACTCCAGTTTAATACTTCCTTACCGCGGAATTTCATACGAGGGCCTATTTCGCCCTCTAATTTCGGGAAAGAGAAATAGCCATGAGCTTGTTTGGCATATTGACCAATGTTTCCCTTCTGTTTTCTTACTCTTTCAAAAATGTCCACTTTGATAATATTTTGAAATTCTTAATTTTGTATTTCTAATATGGAAACAAAGGTAACTAAAAAAATGTATTCCGAATAGGTTCTGCCGAAAAGTTGTGGGGCAGGGAAACGAAATACGCTTAAATACTTAGTCTTTTTTTCGCCGGATTCAATCTGAAATCGTCAATCATAAATCTGAAATTATTTTGTAGTTTGATTTTATTCATATATCTTTGCCTGATGCAAAAAAGGCACTTTATGATGAAGAATTTTATAGGATTTCTGCTTGTAATATTTTTGATGAGTTCATGTGGTGAATACCAGAAACTTCTGAAGAGCGGTGACAATCAACAGATTTATAAAAAAGCTGTGGAGTACTATAACAACGGGGATTACACGAAAGCGTCCAACTTGTTTGACGCTGTTCGCTTGGCTTTCCGAGGAAACACGAGGGGGCAAAGTGTGGCCTATTACCGGGCGTTCTGTAGCTTCAACCAGAAAGATTATGAAGTTGCTGCCGAGTTGTTCAAAAATTTCGTGTCACAATACCCGGAAAGTTCTTATGCTGAAGAATGTCTTTATATGATTGGGTATTGTAATTACAAGGCATCCCCGAAAGCCCGCTTGGATCAGACGGTGACTCAAAGTGCTATCGAAAGTTTCAATTTGTATTTAAGCCGTTACCCCAACAGTACCCGTAAGGAACAGATTAACGCGTACATGGATGAAATGCGGGATAAATTGTCATATAAAGATTATCTAAGTGCCCGGAATTATTACTTGAGAGAAAGATATAAAGCTGCCGTGGTGAGCTTGGAAAACTGTTTGAGAGATTATCCCGGTTCCAAATACCGTGAGGAAATCATGTACATGTTGTTCAATTCCAAGTACGAGATGGCTGTAAATAGTGTCGAAGACAAGAAATACGAGCGTTACAATGCGGCGAAAGAGGAGTACTATTATTTCGAAGAAGAATACCCGGAAAGCCGTTATGCCAAAGAGATGGCTAAGAAGTACGAGGATATCAACGAGTTCTTGAAAACGTATGATGTCAATGAAGAGGATGATTAACCAGATAAAATAATAATATTCAAATTAACCATGGTAGATTTTAAGAAAGTTAAAGCGCCGAATAATACTATTACTCGCAATCCGGCTGTATTGGCTAGTAAAGCTGATAATATTTACGAGGCTGTTGCGGTAATCGGTAAGAGAGCTAATCAGATTTCGGTTGAAATGAAAGAGGAGTTAAGCAGGAAACTTCAAGAGTTTGCCTCTTACGCGGATAATTTGGAGGAGATATTTGAAAATCGGGAGCAGATAGAGATTTCCAAATATTACGAGCGTTTACCTAAACCGGTATTAATTGCTACTCAAGAGTTCGAGGACGGGGATATCTATTTCCGTGCATCGTCCAAGGACAAGGCTGAGGCAAATAGTGCGGGAGAGGAATAGTTCGATTTTTAAAAGAATAATATACCTGAAAGTGATCCGCTTTCAGGTATTTTTAGTTTTGAACGCGTTATGCTAAAAGGGAAACATATTATACTGGGAATTACGGGTAGCATCGCGGCTTACAAGGCTGCAACGCTGACTCGTTTGCTCGTGAAAGAAGGGGCTACCGTGAAAGTGGTCATGACGCCGTTGGCGAAAGAGTTCATCACCCCCTTGACGATGGCCACGTTGTCCAAAAGTCCGATTATGGTCGATTTTTATAATCCGGAAAACGGGGATTGGAACTCTCACGTTGATTTGGGATTG
>OGYC01002152.1_pt1 | contig 14303 bp, 14 predicted proteins | sample 1576461 | NCBI WGS metagenome assembly OGYC01 (sample SAMEA3541569, study PRJEB24748) | human gut metagenome | biome: human gut; feature: human-associated habitat; material: faeces | place: China | collected 2012 | reverse complement strand
CATGCAAAACTTTAAGATACCGCAAATCTTCTCTTGGCACGGTGCAGTTGTCCTTAAATGATTTTCCCTGCATCTTTGCAAATATGTCGTCTGGAATTGGTGATATTGTGAATTGTTGGGTGTTCATGTGTGTGCTCCTCTTTCATATGGATATATTAATTTATGGTCTATATTATAGCAAATGTCAAGGTCATAAACTTTAAACATATTATTTTTGTTATTTAAAATCCATTCGTATTTTACACATGATTTTTATTAAAATATTATTAATTTTACATATATACAACAAGTTGCATTAAGTTTATATTATATAAAAAAAGGAGATTAGAAAAATGAACAAAAATACTCAAATCATTGATTTTCAAAAAATGCACAAACTAAAAACACCTCCATCAAGATATTCTGAATTGAGTGTGTCTATTTCAGAAAAAGGTATGCTTACTATAAGTTCATCTCTTTTTAACAAGATGGAAAAATTTGATAACAAAGTTATAGCGGATTTTTATTTAACATCTGATATGAAAACTCTTGCTATAAAATCCTCTGCTAATGCAAACTTTAAATTCCCTAAAAGCAGACGTCTTCAATGTAATGAATTATTGTACCTACTTGATAGAAATGGTTTTTCTACTCCAGTTAAATATATTGTTGACTGGAATGATGCTAATAATTGTTTCACTGGTTCTCTTGCAACATTATAAAGCACGACACTGGAGGCACTTGAATATGCACATACAATTAAGCACTTGGGAAATTTCAAATATTTCGAATTTAATTAATAGTATTTATGAAACTTATGGATGTAATCTTGAAAAATCATCCTGTTTAACTATCGGCTGGATTTCATATTTAGAATATAGAAATTTATATCCGTATAGTTTATATTCAGACGACTTCATACAATATATTTCTGAAAAAATATCCGCTTCTTTTTCAAATCTAAGGAAAGATAGAAGTAACAGAATACGAATCACAAGCAAATGCTCTCTTTATTCAACATTCAATGAAGATGGTGAAGAACTTATAAATTTTTTACCTGGCAATAACGGCTGCTTTGAAAATTCAGTTTCATTATGGGATTACGCGGAGCGTTTGGGGAACTTAAAATACAAAATATTAAAATTAATGTACCATAAAGAATCTGATTCAGAAATAATCGAAACATTGCATTTATGTCATGATGATTATTTCGTTATAAAGGAACAACTAAAAGAGGATTTTCTCAACTACATAAACATTTAAATTGGGAGATAACTTATGAAAAAAACTTCAACAAATAATAATTCATTCTCAGAAAAACATCCTGTTGCTAATTTTGTATTAGGCTGTTTTATATTATTTTCTTTGCTTATTGCTATTAGTTCATTATTATTTTTGTTTCTTTCTTTGATAGGAAAAGGATTAAATCAAGGGGCAATATTTTTAAAACATTTTGTCAGTACTACAGATAAAGTTATTATAGTAGCAATGATTACTGGTTCTGTTTCCATAATTGGTGTTGTAATTTCATCTATTATTGCTAAAATCATTGAATATAGATACAATGTCAAAAAATATATGTATGATAAACGCGAACTTCCATATGAACAATTTATCAATATGATATACACAATAATGGAAGATACCAAAAAATCTAATTCTCTAAAAATGTCCGAATCTGAAATGTTAAAACAGGTATCAGAATTTTCCAAGGGACTTACTCTATGGGGATCTAATCGTGTAGTTAAAAAATGGCTAAAATACAGAAAAGCATCTCAAACCCAGCCATCAACAGAAAATCTCATTTTATTAGAAGATATCATATACGAAATACGTAGAGATGTTGGTCAACGAAAAAGACTTAAAAAAGGTGATATGCTATCTTTCTTTATTAATGACATTGAAACTATTATTAACATCAAATAATAAGAAGCAGTAACTTATTTTAGTTACTGCTTTCTTATTTTAATATTCAAATTCTACTATCCTGCAATTCTCACATATGCAGGCTTCAACTTTCGTTCTGTGGCTCGCCTTAAGCGGTGTGATTTCAACAAATCCTTTGGCTGTCTTAGCATTTGTAAATACTCCCGGCACTTCATCGGCAAAGCTGAATGCACCGTCTTTGCTGCTGAAAAGGTATCCTTTCCGCATTTCCTTATTACATTTTGGACATATCATACTTAACACCTCATTCCTTAATATCTTTACTAAGAACTGACATTGCCATGCTAAGTTTCTCTTCAAACTGCTCCGCTTTAACAAGCGCTATGCCCTCATTGTCATCGCCAAGCACAACCAGCCTGCTGCCATTCCCAAGTCCAAAAGTTTCTCTTGCTTCCTTAGGAATAACTATCTGCCCGCGGTCATTCACTGTAACAACTCCCCACATGTGTTTGCCTTTCGGTGCTGGTGCCATCTTCTGCCCTTCAAGCTGCACGTTATCCTTTATTAAGGAATCCATCGTCACGCCATAAAATTCCGCAAGCCTGCCGCATTTTTCAATATCGGGAATTGTTTCACCTCGCTCCCATTTGGCATATGCCTGCCTCGATATTCCAATAATCTCTGCGATATCCTCCTGCGTCTTACCCGCAAGCGACCTCAGCATAATAAGATTCTCCTGTAGCATAATGTCAGTCCTTTCTGTTGTTATGTATGTATTATAGTCCATGTAAAATGTGGATTCCACCAATTGTAGTTGTCAAAAAAGTGAGAATTGTGGTGGCGTTGGTTGCGTGGAGGGGATTGCATTTATCAATCATATTGATCCTGTCAAAAGCGCATAATTTAAAGCCACTATTTTGTTTAATAACATATCCTATCTTCAAGAAAATCAAACATATAATTGTATCGTATTTTATATTCCACTATGTAACTATTAATTCCCTGCTTGCTGGAAGAACATCTTATATCCGCAGTTCATTTACATTCCACTATGTAACTATTAATTCCGCCGCCGTTTCCGATAATACCGCCGTGTGCAAGCCTATTTACATCCCACTATGTAACTATTAATTCATTACCCTCATGCTTCTTTCCTTTTTCGTCAGTCCAATTTACATCCCACTATGTAACTATTAATTCGCAATTCCTTTTTGTCTTTCTTCTAAACGATTAGAATTTACATCCCACTATGTAACTATTAATTCCCGCTTACAACCTATCGGTTTAAATAATTTATATGTATTTACATCCCACTATGTAACTATTAATTCTAAGTTCTCCGCTTGTGGGGTCTTTCTTGATATAAATTTACATCCCACTATGTAACTATTAATTCCCGTAATTTTATATACATCTTTAAACCTCTAATCTAAAGCTGTTATTTGTCGTTCTAATAAAATCTCACATATATTACTAATGTCATTTTCAATAAATTCAAATTAAACGCATAAATTAAGCCTTTGTCGACCTTGCTTATATTTTACACTATAATAGGTCGACAAGCAATTTCAAATATATCTTTATCATTTTTCACTTATAACTTTTCTTGCTATTCCCACAATTCACAAAATACATAAGTCGATGTCAAATCAATGCCATTGCTAATTGTAAAAACAGCGATATTTTTACCCTTGAGAATAATTTCATAAGTACGTCTAAAATGTTTTTATATTGTTTAAGGCATTCAAAACTTTGCTATCAGATTCCATATTAAATAAATCTTTTTCATCTCAAAAATATTTTCAATTCCTCAGATTGTCTAATTTGTAAGTCATATTCTTTTAATTTTATCTTTTAAATATATCATTGTTCTGTCTATTTACTACTATATTTTCTCACCAGTTCCCTATCGCTGGCACGCCATAAGCCAGTCCAACCACATTACCTACCAACCACCATCAATTTTCTACTGTGATTACCCATGATGCAACCAGCGTATTCATGATAAAAAGGTCAAAAAAGATTACAAACAGGATTAGAAACAGCAATATACTGTCATGCTAGTTGAGCAGTTTGACAGATTGTCGAAGTATTCGCTGAATCCGGATAATCAGAAAATGTATGCTAATAAGAAAGAGCAGTAAGAAGGTAGCAAATCAAAACAATGTATTAACTAACGAGGATACTAAAATTTTGTATGAAAATATATCGTCAAAATCCTATGTAGTAAATGAGAAACTTAGGAATGAAGGAAGTTATCTTATGAAGAAAAGAAAATGGTTGATAGGCTTAATGAAACATTGAATAAAATTATAATGATAATTTACAAAGGTCTGTATATTTCAAGTTTGAAAAAGTTGTAGAAAAATATGTAAAACGATTCTTGTCAACAACAAAAGGTCATGTCTATAATGAAGACGGTCAGGTACAAATATATATACAGAATGCTCATAATGGTAGAGATATTTCTTCTGTTAATGCACAGGAGCAGGAAGTTTTATATAAGACAAATCAGAGATTCAAAGTACTTAATAAAGAAAGGTTGATGATAAATATTATATCTTGTTGGAGGAATATAATGAGTGAAGAGTTAAAAAAGGAGATACCATTATTTGAAACAACAGGAGAAATTGTTAAAAGAACAAAGGAAGACAAAGAGAGATATGATAAAGATTTTGAAAAGATACTCAAAGAAGCAGGAGTACTTAAAGAAAATCGATCCATTAAGGAAATAAAGCATATTGATTAGTAAAATACCACCGGTCAAGTGGTATTTTTATACCCAATTTTAAGAAAGTGAGGATTTAGAAATGAAGAATTATGCAAGAGCAAAATCTTAGGCAGATATGCTTGCAGAAGATTTGTGCATAGTAGAATAATTCAAAGTTGCACCAGTGCAACAGAATAACGATGAAAAACATTTCTCTTGAAATTACACCTATTCGCAGATTTACATTCCACTATGTATCTATTAATTCTTTGACTTTCAGCAGTCTTTTCTTGTTGCTTCCAAGTATTTACATCCTACTATGTATCTATTAATTCAATCCGCAGGCTTCACTTGTAGCAGGTTTCAAGTCAATTTACATCCCACTATGTATCTATTAATTTCAAGAGATATGTAATCATTTTCATATTCATTGTTATTTACATCCCACTATGTATCTATTAATTTCTAGGAGATTAACGCACAAGGGAAAAAGGCGCAAATTTACATTCCACTATGTATCTATTAATTTTTAGTTTCGTTATTACTCTGGGGTTGCTCCATGCGAATTTACATTCCACTATGTATCTATTAATTTCAAACACCATTCTATCATAAAACCGTGCTTTTTGCATATTTACATCCCACTATGTATCTATTAATTTATCTTCGGTATAATGGTATCAATATTGCATGAGTAAATTTACATCCCACTATGTATCTATTAATTTGAACAGAGAACACACACGATAAAAAGCTGATAGTCAATTTACATCCCACTATGTATCTATTAATTTTTTCGGGTGGTTCAACTTCTGTCCATGTTGAAATATATTTACATCCCACTATGTATCTATTAATTCCTATTCCCATAACAAAATTCCACAATTCCTGTGCTAATTTACATCCCACTATGTATCTATTAATTCGCTGTAGTTTTACCAAAACCGTTATTAAGTGCATACATTTACATCCCACTATGTATCTATTAATTCTACTGCGATAACAGGAAAGATTAATGACATAACTGTATTTACATCCCACTATGTATCTATTAATTCGCAACAAATTACCGCCCTGTAAAAGCATTCTGCAAAATTTACATCCCACTATGTATCTATTAATTCAAGCGGTCGCAAATTTTTCAAGTTTATTATCTTTCAACATTTACATCCCACTATGTATCTATTAATTCAAAGTATGCTCAATGTACTTTCTGTCTAATCCTTTATTTACATCCCACTATGTATCTATTAATTCCCGTAATTATTAAAGCCTCTCTGTTTCTCAACTCTGAAGCGTTATTCTGTCTACCCTTTAAATCCGCCAAGAGATTACTAATACTTTATGCCCTTAATATGCCAGAAGCATAGCAATATCGCCATTGTCGACTCTGTGCATATTTTACACTATTTCTGGTCGACAATCAAATTATGAAACTCGTCAAATCATCTTCCTTACCCCAAAATTCTTTATCCAGCCATTTTTCACTCCTGCTTTTGAATAAAATGACTGAATCCAGATTAGCATTAACATGTGGTTTCAACTCACGTCGTAATTTTTCTAATTGAACTGTTGATATTTCTCCTTCAAAGACAGAATTCTGAATATGCGTCAGATACTTTTTGCAGATTTTGAAAATATGTGACCATCTCTTTTGCCCATTTTCATCTTTACTAACATCATATACAAGTACAATATACATATACTACCACCATATTCTAAACCCTTCATATTCTTTCTCGCCTATTAAATGCTTTATAAGCTTATATGCTTCTAACCTCATCAGATACTGATAAGACACCTGCCTTCCCAATTCTTTATGCATTATCGTTTTCTTCATACGATTCTCAAATTCTGAAACAATAAGTTTAGAAGCTTCTTTCTTAAGATGAAGATAGTTAAGTTCTTTTGTAAAGCTGTCTTCTGTTATCTGTCTTCTGTTTAACAACGAAAATATCAATCTGTCTCCTATCAATGGTTTAAATACTTCCGATATATCCAGACATAATGAATATCTTCTTACTCCCGGTTCATGCAGATAACTTATCGTTGGATTCAGTTGTGTATGATATATCTCGCTTAATAAACGCGTATACACCAGGGAATTAACAAATGAAATCAATGAATTAATCATATTGTCTGGCGGATGCATAACACGCTTATCAAACTGTATATCCTGATTAACAATCACATTCCACGCTGCATAATATCTCTTTCTTATATTTCCTTCAATTCCCATCAATTCTTCTATTGTCCTTGCTTTACAAAGAGTTCCACGAAGTGAATCTATATCCCTCATATATTCCGAGACATCTTTTTCGCGGCCATTATAATATCTGAGATTTCTATATATATTATCTGCTGCCGCCTGTATAAATTTTATGGCAATATCCAATCTCTTATCATAATCCACATAATGTTCAACCTGCTTAACCAGCAACTGACCTGCCGGATTTCCATCCTTTGGATAAAAACTTCCTGAATAATAATTATAATAATTAAAGAAATGTATAGGTATTCCATACTGCGATATATAATTAAGAAATGTAGTATTAAACGACATTTCAGACATTACATATATATCTGAAATTCTTTCAATTGGAATATCTCTTTTTTCTCCGTCATAAGCAGTGAACTGTAATGTATTATCCTTGCGTTTTAAATCCCCATTATTATACACATAAAAACTCTGTTTCAATTATCATCACCTTCTTCTGTCTATATAAAACACAAATCATAATATGCACATTTTTTGCATATCTTTTTCTCTTCCAGCTTCGGCGGATACTCCTGATTCTTCACACTAATGATTTCTTTTATAATATCATCTAGTTTTTTACAGTCCTCATCCGACAATTCTACATCAACATTTTTCTTCAGCAGCGGATAGTCTATCACGCCATGAAGTCCATCCACATTTCTTTTTTTCAGGTAATATAAATAATACTTAACCTGCCATATTCCAGCCTCTTCTATACTCTTGCTCTTCTTTATCTCATGAAGTTCATTTTTTTCATGAATAAAATCAATATTAATAATGCCATCTATTTCAATATGCTTATCATCCCGTTTGTAACTGTTCTCATCCAGTAATTTTCCAAGCTGCACATTTTCATTCTCATCTTCCATATTAATCTGATGACAAAAATACCATAACTTTCTTGAGCACACGAAATAATAATAAATCATCACTCCTGTTATTCTTTCTTCCATAAAATGCTCCTATCGTATGAATATTCAGACAAATATATCTCTTTCATATTCGCCTAAAACTAACCCTGCTCCTGTTAAATCCACAACATTGAAATCGTACATAATACATGATCTATGAATATCACTACCATATATTACATCACGATCTATCCCATCCGGATATTTCTTATAAGCATATAACTGTATAGAAATCACATATGAATCCAGCTTTGTTCTTGCGTCATTCTTCTCTCTTCTATCAGCATCAGAGCTATGCATTATATCAATACACTCGCTTATAACTTCACGATTATCTTCATATACGTCATCAGGAATAATTTTAATACTGTTAATATCCCTGAATTTTTCATCAGCTTCACTTTTACTGTATTCTGCTGGTGTCAGTTCTTTAAACATTGCAAGAAACTTCTCTATATCCCTATAATAATCCGTATCCTTTATCTCATCTGTGCAGTATACTTTATTGATATATTCAGATTTGTCTGATTCTGTCATAACTCTGCCAATATATTTTTCTAAACACTCAACAGAACAAGTGTATATCTCACGATTATATATAGCCCGGCTGACTCCTACTCCATTTGCATTATTGTATATATGTATATTAGCCTTATCCGGAATATACCGGCCTTTCCTGTTACATCTTCCCATTCTCTGCAACAAACTATCAGCCGTACTCATCTCTGTATACAACACATCAAAATCAATATCCAGACTCGCCTCAACTAACTGTGTTGTTACCCATATTCCCGTTTCATTTTCACTATCCGAGAACTTTATAATCTCATTTTCCAGCATTCTCTTATGTTCTTTGGTAAACCGTGCATGCAGAAGATGAACATTATCTGTTTTTTCGGTCAGGCTTTTATATATCTGCTGTGCCTTTTTTACCGTATTGCATATTACAAGAACCTTTTTATCATAGCTATCTTCTACAACCCTATCTATTTCTATATCTCCATCTTTTATATCTATCCAATGTCTTTTAAGATCCGATAATGCAGAAAAATCCCTGTATTCATACTGATTATCAGCCATCAATCCATATTTATGCATAAGACTTCCCAATACCGGTGGAAATGTTGCTGTTATTATGGCAAATTTCCCACCCATATCAGTCACTATCTTTAATCCATATATTATTGCTGCTATTACTGATGGACTATATGCCTGTATCTCATCAATAATTATCTTAGAATATTTCAATGTAGCTGCAAATATTTCTGTTCCCAACGCCTTATACACAAACTTAAACAACTGATCTACTGTACATATAGTAAGCGGCTGAGATAATAATTTTGCTTTCTGATATTTTTCATATCCATCAGAATCTGTTTCGTTTACCTGGTCTTCAAAATAATAGTGCATACTGTCTGAATGAAGTATTGCCACGTCCTTATATTCATACCTGTCTCTTATTCTTTCATATATTGCATTCGATGATACTACATATGGCAATGTATAAAATCCCTTTTCACCATTAAGCCATAATAATGATGCCTCTGTTTTTCCCATTCCAGTTGGTGCAACCACAACAAGATTCTTATCACATTTATCTCTCATATACTCCTGAACTAGTCTTAATCCATGCTGTTGAAAAATGTTTTCTATAGATGTTTTAAGATATTTTGTTGTGAAATCAGAACAATCCTCTGCTTCTGTATAACCAGCACTCACTGTATAATCAAATTTATTCAGCAGACCTTTGATTAGCACGAATTCCTGCCATTCATGCAAATATTCATTCTTATCATAACAGCTCATGATGTATTTGTTTCCCGATATGCTGCCTGTATTTCTGAACAGAAGATATTTATTTATACCCGAAACCTTAGCTTTGATACTTTCATCATTTAAAAAATCCCTTATATATGGGTTATAGTATTTCTTACAGAAATTTAATATTATATCATCACCGTTTTTATCTTCTCTGACATGATGATGATATACTGCTGTATAGAAAGCTTTATAATCATCATTATCTGCTTCTGGTATATGATTCTTAAATTCTTCAGGCGATGTAGTCATTGCACTTAAAAATCCGTGTGGTATCTCCTGAGTCTTTATTACATCCAGCTCTTTATTTATCTTAGATTGAAAAACAATGTTTGCCTTTCCCAGGTCATGCACTCTGCATGCTTCTATTATTATTGCTTTTTCTTTTTCTGTAAAATAATGTCCGACTTTTTCAAAAAAATCCTGTGCACATTTAACTGTATCATCCAGATGCTGTTTTAATGTCACCTGTTCTTCTTTAGAACCCCCATTCGGAACTGACTTTGCAAAATATTCCATCTACCCCTCCATACATTTAAATCCACAATGTAACCATTAATAAAATCTCATCACGCAAATATTACAACATCTTCATCATCCGTATCATCTACATACGCTCTTTCCAGGCATTTATGAGGCGGGCAGTAATATGCCTTAACTCTTCCACCTTCTTTTTCAGACTTCCATCTCCTTAACCCCTGTTTAGTTATCTCATATTCTTTATTCAATGTATAAACAGTTGCTTCAACAGGTTCTTCCCCCATGTAAGACACAGGAATATACATATCGTGATTAGTCAGTACTTCTTCATCTTCTTTTAATGAAACAATTCTGACATCTCTTATATCTATAATATCCTCATATCTTCCAAGAGACAGATACGTTGGCGGATTCTTAAGTGCCTGATATATTATTTCAAAATCAGCCTCATCCTCTGGCACAATATGTATTATGAGCCTGCATTCACATAACAGTTCAACATTGGCTATTCCCTTAAATATTCCATAATTACCGCCATCTTTTACGCATATCTGATGCCTGCCCTCTTCATATCTGGCACCTGCTGAAAATGAATAGCGTGTATACAGATCTGATATAGTCCCTTTGTTATCGCCCTGAATACTCAGCTTCATTTTGTGATACTCTTTAAATCCACATGTGGCATGTATCATTCCACTTACTGTTGAATATGGTGGAAGAGGATAGGTCTCTTTAATTATAAAACTGCTCGGTTTTCTATAATTAACAAGATTCTGAAAACAATCCAGTCTTATTGCTCTATGCATAGTACTCATCCACTTTCTTCTTAAACTCTTCAAATGCTTCTGCTATTGTTACAGCCCCAAGTTTTTCCTTAATCTGACTGTCATTATTAAAGATTCCTGATGTTACTCCTACTATTGTAGAATTTTCAAGATCTTCACTGCTTTCTTTCATTTCTACCAATGTATCAACATTTATCATATTATTATCAATCTTAACTATATTTTCAAAAAACGGATTCTTTCTTTCATAGTTACCACCTATGATAAATAATGGAGATAAATTTTCTCTCCTGCCGCGTATATCTCTATAAAGATACTGAACGGTTTCAAGAAGTATTTTAACCCTTTTAGCTTTTTCCTCCTTTGATACATTAATCTCTCCATCAATTCCAACCCTGTCAAGATCCACTGAAATTGTATATGCATAATAAGAACGGTGAATTTCACTCTGTGCAATACCATTGTCAAGATTCTGGCGCTTAGCTAATCCCATATTAGTAAGAAACTCCAGCTCCCCCTGATATGGTTCAAGTGATATGGCGTTGCTAAGTCTAGCCACTGCACTTCTTGTTGATGCGCCTCCCCTTGCATTATCGTCCTTTGCCATTGTCTTCATATAACCAAATAAATCTATTTCTGGGTAATCCTCAATAGTAGCTGATGGAGCAAACTGTACAACTCCGCTCTTATCCTCGACAGGTGTGTTATCCCACTCAGCCTGCTGTACAATATTGTATCTTATTGCCTGCCTTGATATATATGAATACTGGCATGCATTACCTCTTGTCATTTTCTTAATATTAGAAATATTACCTAATCCTTCTCCATAATTCGCACTCTCTGCAACAAATACTATTGTCATTGTCAATCCGTTCTTACTCATCTAAATAACCTCCTCATTCTTCTTATTCTGTCTGCATCCTTTTAATCCCAAAACAAATGCATATCCATATTCTTCAAATAACTCCTGATTTTTCTGGATATATACAAACTCTCTTGGAATAACTAATTTATCAGCCTGTCCCACTTCAGCTGGCACCTTACAGGTACAATATAATCTCATTACAATATCCAGAAATTTTCCTGTATTTCTCGTAGATAATGCATTAAGAAGCTGATATATTGTTCCTTTGATACATTCATCATCCTTTGCCCCTTTTGAAGACAATATAGCAGTTCTTAAAGCAAAACCACTATCCATTACTGTTATACTTCCCATTTCTATAACCTTACCTCCATTTCCTTGCAAATCCTTATCTTTCTTAACAAGTGCACTATACAACATTACAACATATATCCAATAAGCAGTTACTATCTGTCCCGCATTATCAGAATCAAGATTATTCTTTAGCACTTTCTTTAGAAGCAATTCCTGACTTCTATGTTTCAGAATATTCATAACTACATTTTCGTATATATTAAGATAATCTGCTCCAATTCTTGTGTAAGGATATTCTCCTAAATACTCTAAAGCTTTTCTTACCTTTTCATCATTAAATATCTGAAGTGCTTCATTACTTATTACAGAAAAGATATATTTATCCTTCTCATCTGTTCCCTTTAAAATAACCTGAATATTGTTAAGCTGTTCAACTTTACAATCCATCAACTGCTTCAACATTCTGGCAAACCATTGTGTATATCGCTCAGCTTCTTTTTTCTCTGCCTCTGTCACAATCTTTCCACTCCTGCTATTAGAAGCCAGTAACTGATTAATTGATGAATTAGTATTCATAAATGCAAAGCGCTGTCCTAAAAGTGTGAATCCCAGCGGACTGGCAGCATATACAAATGCGCATGCAGGACACAAAAAGGCATCTACTTTACAATTCCAGAATGCAGACTTTTTTCTCGCAAGATCATCTGCCATATCCTTCATAAAAGCAATAGAAACACGTTCCTTATTTCCCATTGGTCTTCCACAGTCTATACACATATCCTTATCTTTATCATGATTTGTCCTGATATATTCTTTAAATGGTTTTGTAAAATCCTGTTCAAACAATATACGCATGTCCTTCTTTGCATTAGCTCTTAGCAGAAAACATTTACCATCCCAGAAACGGTTAATATAGTTATATATGACGCTCTTCATTACAAATGTTTCTTTACACTTTGGCTGCATTATAAAGTTCTTGATACCTTCAAGCCTCTGTTTTAGTTCTTGTGATGTTGATTTCGCATTTAATTTATTTTGCTGAAGATTCACATATATCTCAGACCCATCAACTTCGTTTCTTATATTTTCAAATCCAGCCTTATAACTATTGGACAAAAGCTTATCATTTATAAACTTGATATCTTCCTTATCTTCTTTAACCAGCTTGTCAGGCTTCCATTGGTCATTATCAATTTTGCATATAATCTTGTTAATTCTGTCTAATATTCCTTTATATACTGTAGAATCTCCATAATAGTTAACACAGGCATCAAAATACATTCCAGTCCAGTCACACTGCTGCACGAAATCCCCGTCAATCCATAATCCCTGCTCATACAGTTCAAGCCCATCTACCGGTCTGTTCTGAATTTTTATGCCATAATCCTTTCCGCTCTCTGCATCTGACATATCCAGCATATAGTTAAGACCTACTATCCCCGCATTTTTCAGGAAATCTCCCATAGTTACCAGATATTTACCCACATTCTGTCCCTCCTTTCCTAAAATTATAGTAATATTTCGAACTTACCGTGACCTTCTGATCTTCTGGCTCCCATTCCTGCCTGATAAAGAATATTAAGCAGCTCACAATTACCTCTAAGCTTATATATTCCAAGGTTAGCATCCACCTTTCTTCCAAAGCAGTTAACTACTACTTTTCTTGCTTTGACAGGTTCTATTGATAATCCTTCTGTATCAACCCCGATTTCCATTTTCTGAATGAAAATCTCTACATTTTCACATAATGCCTTTGAAAATCCTTCATCTGCATATGTATAATAAATGTCTTTGTTAGTCACACTGTCGTGCCGTCTTACAATCAATGGACTCTGCATCTTTACAATAATTTCATCATCAACAATATCTTTACGATTGTTTGACCTTATTGAAATCAATTTCATAGAATTGCCACTGACAGGATACTGCTTGTATCTCATAAGTTGAAAAGCGTTAAACCATTCTATAGTCTGTCCCATATCAGCATCTGTAAAAAACACTTTAAATCTGTTGTCCCTAAGAAATATAGTGTCACCTTTAAATACCGCACCTGGCAGATATGTACTGAATGTAAATGATTTAATAATTGAATGTTCCTTATTATATAATCGCTCAAACATATCTTCCGAATAATTCCTGCTTGCTGCTTTTAAGAAACTAACCATCAATCTCTCATATTCCAGCGGTAACTGTGGCTTTTCAAGTTGAAATTCTAACGATAGCTGTATCATTGTATCACCTCCTTTTGCTTAATTATGTAGTTCATATCTGGATATTACTACTTTAGATTTAAGATGTCAATATAAATTATCAA
>OGYC01002143.1_pt1 | contig 14382 bp, 9 predicted proteins | sample 1576461 | NCBI WGS metagenome assembly OGYC01 (sample SAMEA3541569, study PRJEB24748) | human gut metagenome | biome: human gut; feature: human-associated habitat; material: faeces | place: China | collected 2012 | reverse complement strand
AGTAGAAATAAGTTTCGCAGATATTAAGCTTATGAAATAAGCAGACTTGTATGACAAGTTCAAAATTTATTAAGGAGGCAATTTTCCAATGGCAAAGAAAGTAGAAGGATACATCAAATTGCAGATTCCTGCGGGCAAGGCTACACCTGCTCCTCCAGTTGGACCTGCACTTGGACAGCACGGCGTTAACATCGTTGAATTTACAAAACAGTTCAACGCAAGAACAGCCGATCAGGGAGATTTAATCATTCCTGTAGTTATTACAGTATACGCAGACAGAAGCTTCAGCTTCGTTACAAAGACACCACCTGCTCCTGTATTAATTAAGAAAGCCTGCAACATCAAATCTGGTTCTGCTACACCGAACAAGGCAAAAGTTGCTACACTTTCCAAAGCAAAATTACAGGAAATCGCAGAATTAAAAATGCCAGACTTAAATGCAGCATCTCTTGAGGCAGCTATGAGCATGATCGCAGGAACTGCAAGAAGTATGGGTGTTACTGTAGAAGAATAAGATTTTACAGTACAGGCCGGACGGTTTAACCACACCGGCAGATAGTCACTATGAACGATTATGTGGGAGGGACCTCTCCCGATAATACCACCAGGAGGTTTTTTAGAATGAAAAGAGGAAAGAAATATCAGGACGCTGTTAAGAATTTCGACAAAGCAGCTCAGTACGATGTTGCTGAAGCAATCAGCTTAGTAAAGAAAAACGCAACAGCTAAATTTGATGAGACAATCGAACTTCACATCAGAACAGGTTGTGATGGACGTCATGCAGAACAGCAGATCCGTGGTGCGGTTGTATTACCACACGGAACAGGAAAAACTGTTAAAGTATTAGTATTCGCAAAGGGTACTAAATTAGATGAAGCACAGGCAGCTGGAGCTGACTACGTTGGTGGAGAGGAATTAATTCCAAAGATCCAGAACGAAGGATGGTTAGATTTCGACGTTGTTGTTGCTACACCTGATATGATGGGTGTTGTTGGACGTTTAGGACGTGTATTAGGACCTAAAGGTTTAATGCCAAACCCAAAAGCTGGAACAGTTACTATGGACGTTACAAAAGCTGTTAACGACATCAAAGCTGGTAAGATTGAATACAGATTGGACAAAACAAACATTATCCACGTGCCAGTTGGAAAAGCTTCTTTTACAGAAGAACAGTTAAGCGACAACTTCCAGACCCTTATGGGAGCTATCAACAAAGCTAAGCCTTCAAGCTTAAAGGGTCAGTACATTAAGAGTGCAACGATCACTTCTACAATGGGACCTGGTGTAAAATTAAACGTAGTTAAGATTGCCCAATAATCAGAATTATTTTTAATTTTTGTTGACAACCCCAATATACAATGTTATAATGCACAAGGCGTTGTGAGAACAGCGTCTTGCATATTGCCGAAGACAGTAGGTGCCTGACAGGCGTAACACTAGACCTACCGAGGAGATCTTATAGATGAATTTCATCTATAGCAGAATCATTTATGATTTTATACCTCTCTGTCTTTGACAGAGAGGTTTTTTAGTGATAAACCTCAACGTCTTTTATGCAGTCATGCAGTGGTTTTTGATCACTGCCCAAAATAATAAAAGGAGGTGCACGATTCGTGGCAAAAGTAGAACTTAAACAGCCTATCGTACAGGAAATTTCTGAAAACATCAAAGATGCACAGTCAGTAGTAGTTGTTGACTACCGTGGACTTACTGTTGCAGAAGATACTCAGTTACGTAAAGCATTAAGAGAAGCTGGTGTTTCTTACAAAGTTTATAAGAATACATTAGTTAACCGTGCTATTGCAGGAACTGAATTCGAAAGCTTAAAAGAGTCTCTTGAAGGACCAAGTGCATTCGCTATTTCTAAAGACGATGCAACAGCTCCAGCAAGAATCTTAGCAAAATTTGCAAAGACAGCTCCAGCTCTTGAAATCAAAGCCGGTGTTGTAGAAGGAACTTTCTACGATGCAAATGGTATGAAAGCTATCGCAAACGTACCATCAAGAGAAGAACTTCTTTCCAAATTACTTGGAAGCTTACAGTCTCCTATCACCAACCTTGCTCGTGTTCTTAACCAGATCGCAGAGAACGGTGGTGCAGTAGCTACAGAAGCTGCTCCGGCAGAAGAAGCAGAAGCTCCAGCTGAGGCTTAATCAGCAAACAGAGATCCTGTCAGACAGGAATGAAATCAAGAATCACCGGTAACAGCCGGTCAATAATTAAATTTTAATGGAGGAAATTAAAATGGCAAAATTAACAACAGCAGAATTTATTGAAGCTATCAAAGAGTTAAGCGTATTAGAATTAAATGATTTAGTAAAAGCTTGTGAAGAAGAATTCGGCGTATCTGCAGCAGCAGGCGTTGTAGTTGCAGCAGCAGGTGCTGGCGCAGCAGCTGAAGAAGAAAAGACAGAGTTCGACGTAGAGCTGACAGAAGTTGGTCCTAACAAGGTTAAGGTTATCAAGGTTGTTCGTGAAGCTACAGGACTTGGCTTAAAGGAAGCTAAAGACGTAGTTGATGGCGCTCCTAAGGTTATCAAAGAAGCTGCTTCTAAAGAAGAAGCTGATGATATCAAGGCTAAGCTTGAAGCTGAAGGCGCAAAGGTTACTCTTAAATAATCAAAGCGTAAATAATGAGTCCCCGGACGTTATGTCCGGGGCTTTTTAAATTTGAGAAAAGTTTTTATTGACTAAAAAAACACGTTGTAGTAGAATGTATGGTGCACTATTGTGGTGCGGTAGGCTATTTTTATGCCCATATCTGGGAGAAAAGCCAAAAGCAGCATGGCAAATAATATGAACGAGGTGAATGTCAATGGAAAAGAACAGAATACGTCCGATTGCTTCCGGCAAGCATATACGTATGAGTTACTCACGGCAAAAAGAAGTTTTGGATATGCCAAACCTGATTGAGGTTCAGAAGGAATCCTACAAATGGTTTCTGGATGAAGGCCTGAAAGAAGTATTTGCAGATATTTCTCCGATTGCCGATTACAGTGGACACTTAAGTCTGGAGTTTGTTGATTTTGAACTCTGTGAAGACGAAGTCAAGTATTCTATTGAAAAGTGTAAAGAGCGTGATGCAACATATGCAGCACCTTTAAAGGTAAAAGTACGCCTTTACAACAAGGAAAAGGAAGAGATCACAGAACATTCCATCTTTATGGGCGATCTTCCGCTCATGACAGAGACAGGTACATTCGTGATCAACGGTGCTGAACGTGTTATTGTCAGCCAGTTAGTTCGTTCTCCGGGTATTTATTATGCGATTGGTCATGATAAGATCGGAAAGGAGCTTTATTCCTGTACCGTAATTCCTAACCGTGGTGCATGGTTAGAGTATGAAACAGATTCCAATGATGTTTTCAGCGTTCGTGTAGATAGAACAAGAAAAGTGCCGATCACCGTATTTTTACGTGCGCTTGGTATTGGTACTAACACAGAGATCCTGGAGTTATTCGGTGAGGAACCAAAGATTCTTGCCAGCTTCACAAAGGATCCTTCTATTACAGAAAGAAATCCGGAAGGCAGCTATGAGGAAGGCCTGCTTGAACTGTATCGTAAGATCCGTCCGGGTGAACCTCTCAGCGTAGAAAGTGCTGAAAGCCTTATTACAGCTATGTTCTTTGATCCGAGACGTTATGACCTTGCAAAGGTTGGACGTTATAAATTCAACAAAAAGCTTGCGCTGAAAAACCGTATCAGACATGCTGCTCTGTCACAGGATGTTACCAATCCTTTCACAGGGGAGATCATTGCAAGTGCCGGTGATGAAGTCAGTGCAGAGCTGGCTGATGAGATCCAGAATGCTGCTGTTCCGTATGTGTGGATCCAGACAGAAGAGAGAGAAGTCAAGGTTCTTTCCAATATGATGGTAGATCTGACAAGCTTTGTGGACTGCAATCCAAAAGAGCTTGGTATTACAGAACTGGTATATTTCCCTGTTCTGCAGCAGATCCTGCAGGAGTACTCTGATAAGCCGGAAGAATTAGCAGATGCTATTTCAAAAAATGTATCAGAACTGATTCCAAAACATATCACAAAGGAAGATATTTTAGCTTCCATTAACTATAATATGCATCTGGAATACGGTCTGGGTAACGATGATGATATCGATCACCTCGGTAACAGACGTATCCGTGCGGTAGGTGAACTGCTGCAGAACCAGTATCGTGTAGGTCTGACAAGACTGGAGCGTGTTGTCCGTGAAAGAATGACAACACACGATACAGAAGAAGTGACTGCACAGGCACTGATCAATATCAAGCCGGTACAGGCAGCGGTGAAAGAATTCTTCGGATCATCCCAGCTGTCACAGTTCATGGATCAGAATAACCCACTTGGTGAGCTGACCCACAAGAGACGTCTTTCCGCACTTGGTCCTGGTGGTCTTTCCAGAGATCGTGCAGGTTTCGAGGTTCGAGATGTACATTACTCCCACTACGGAAGAATGTGCCCGATCGAGACACCTGAAGGTCCTAACATCGGTCTGATCAACTCTCTTGCATCTTATGCAAGAATCAATGAATATGGTTTCGTGGAAGCTCCTTATCGTAAGGTTGATAAGTCTGATCCGCAGAATCCGCGTGTTACAGATGAAGTTGTATACATGACAGCAGATGAAGAAGATAATTACCATGTAGCACAGGCGAGTGAGCCGCTTGATGAAAACGGATATTTCAAGAAAACATCCATTTCCGGTCGCTATCGTGAGGAGACACAGGAATATCCTCGTGCCATGATCGATTACATGGACGTATCTCCAAAGATGATCTTTTCCGTTGCAACGGCGTTGATCCCGTTCCTGCAGAATGATGATGCAAACCGTGCGCTGATGGGATCCAACATGCAGCGTCAGGCAGTTCCGCTGTTATTTACAGAGGCTCCTGTGGTTGGTACAGGTATGGAGCCTAAGACAGCAGTCGACTCAGGCGTTTGTGTTGTGGCAAAGAAAGCAGGTACAATTGATTATGTATCTTCCAAGCTGATCAGAATGACATATGATGATGGCGAAAAGGACGAATATCATTTAACAAAATTCTCCAGAAGTAACCAGTCCAACTGCTATAACCAGAAACCGATCGTATTTAAGGGCGATCATGTAGAAGCCGGCGAAGTGATCGCAGACGGCCCTTCTACAGACGGCGGTGAACTTGCGCTTGGTAAGAACCCGCTGATCGGCTTTATGACATGGGAAGGTTATAACTACGAGGATGCTGTATTATTAAGTGAAAGATTGGTACAGGAAGATGTTTATACATCTATCCATATTGAAGAATATGAAGCAGAAGCCAGAGATACAAAGCTCGGACCGGAAGAGATCACAAGAGACGTTCCGGGTGTCGGTGATGATGCACTGAAGGATCTGGATGACCGTGGTATCATCCGTATTGGTGCAGAAGTCCGCGCCGGTGATATCTTAGTTGGTAAGGTAACACCAAAGGGTGAGACTGAACTGACAGCAGAAGAAAGACTGCTTCGTGCGATCTTTGGTGAAAAGGCACGTGAAGTGCGTGATACTTCCCTGAAGGTTCCACATGGTGAATATGGTATTATTGTAGATGCCAAGGTATTCACAAGAGAAAACGGTGACGAATTATCCCCTGGTGTCAATCAGGCAGTTCGTATTTACATTGCACAGAAGAGAAAGATCTCAGTCGGTGATAAGATGGCCGGTCGTCATGGTAACAAGGGTGTCGTTTCCCGTGTACTTCCTGTAGAGGATATGCCATACCTGCCAAACGGACGCCCGCTGGATATCGTATTAAATCCACTTGGTGTGCCTTCCCGTATGAATATCGGACAGGTGCTTGAGATCCATCTTTCTCTTGCAGCCAAAGCACTTGGTTTCAATGTGGCAACACCTGTATTCGATGGCGCAAAGGAAAGCGATATCATGGATACGCTGGAGCTTGCAAATGATTACGTCAATCTGGAATGGGATGAGTTCAAAGCAAAACATGGCGAAGAGCTCCTGCCTGAAGTTCTGGATTACTTATATGAAAACAGAGATCACAGAAAGCTGTGGAAGGGTGTTCCGATCTCCAGAGACGGTAAGGTAAGACTTCGTGACGGTAGAACAGGTGAGTTCTTCGATTCACCGGTAACGATCGGTCACATGCATTATCTGAAACTCCATCATCTGGTAGATGATAAGATCCATGCACGTTCAACCGGACCATACTCCTTAGTTACACAGCAGCCGCTCGGTGGTAAGGCACAGTTCGGTGGACAGCGTTTCGGTGAAATGGAAGTTTGGGCACTGGAAGCTTATGGTGCATCTTATACACTGCAGGAAATCCTGACAGTGAAATCCGATGATGTGATCGGACGTGTGAAGACATACGAAGCGATCATCAAGGGTGAAAATATTCCTGAACCGGGTATTCCGGAATCCTTCAAGGTACTCTTGAAAGAATTACAGTCTCTTGGTCTGGATGTGAAAGTACTCGATGAAAACCAGAATGAAATCGACATTATGGAAACCATCGATTACGGCGATACGGACATGCGCGCTGAAATGGAAGGCGGACACAGAGGCAGCTATAATGAAGAGGATTCATTAGGAAGCATGGGCTATCAGAAACAGGAATTTGATGAAGATAGCGAGGAACTGATCAATGTAGATGATGAAGCAGACGAGGCAGAGGATTTTTCGTTCGACGGCGACGGTCTGGATGATTCATATGACGAATAAGGATTCTACAAACGTAAGTTGGAAGGAGTGCCATAAATGTCAGAAACAAAAAACGAAACGTACGAACCAGTGACATTTGATGCGATCAAAATTGGATTGGCATCACCGGATAAGATCAGAGAATGGTCCAGAGGAGAAGTCCTGAAGCCGGAAACAATCAACTACAGAACATTAAAGCCGGAACGTGACGGTCTGTTCTGTGAAAGAATTTTCGGACCAAGCAAGGACTGGGAATGTCATTGTGGTAAATACAAAAAAATCAGATATAAAGGTGTTGTCTGCGATCGTTGTGGCGTTGAGGTTACAAAGTCAAGCGTCCGCAGAGAGCGTATGGGACATATCGAACTGGCAGCACCGGTTTCCCATATCTGGTATTTCAAGGGAATCCCGAGCAGAATGGGTCTTTTATTAGACCTTTCTCCTCGTGTACTGGAAAAGGTATTATATTTTGCATCTTATATCGTACTGGATGCAGGTCAGACAGATCTGGAATACAAACAGATCCTGTCAGAAAAGGAATGTCAGGATGCCAAAGATAAATACGGTGCAAATGCATTCCGTGCAGGCATGGGTGCTGAGGCAGTCAAAGAGCTTCTGGAAGCGATCGATCTGGAAAAGGATTCCGTAGAGCTGAAAACAGAGCTGAAGGATGCCAACGGACAGAAACGTGCCAGAATCATCAAGAGACTGGAAGTTGTAGAAGCTTTCCGTGAATCAGGCAACAGACCGGAATGGATGATCATGGATGCAATCCCGGTTATCCCACCGGATTTAAGACCAATGGTACAGCTCGATGGTGGACGTTTTGCGACATCGGATCTGAACGATCTGTATCGTCGTATCATCAACAGAAACAACCGTCTGAAGAGACTGATCGAGCTCGGCGCACCGGATATTATCGTTCGAAATGAAAAGAGAATGCTGCAGGAAGCTGTAGACGCTCTGATCGATAACGGCCGTAGAGGTCGTCCGGTAACAGGCCCTGGTAACAGAGCACTGAAATCTCTGTCCGATATGCTGAAAGGTAAGGGCGGTCGTTTCCGTCAGAACCTGTTAGGTAAGCGTGTTGACTACTCAGGACGTTCCGTTATCGTTGTAGGACCGGAGCTGAAGATTTATCAGTGTGGTCTGCCAAAAGAAATGGCGATTGAATTGTTTAAGCCTTTTGTTATGAAAGAGCTTGTTTCAAGAGGCATTTCACAGAATATCAAAAATGCAAAGAAATTAGTTGAAAAGTTAGATACACAGGTTTGGGATGTGCTCGAAGAAGTCATTAAAGAGCATCCGGTTATGTTAAACCGTGCTCCTACACTGCACAGACTTGGTATTCAGGCATTTGAGCCAATCCTGGTAGAAGGTAAGGCTATTAAGCTGCATCCGCTTGTATGTACCGCATACAATGCCGATTTCGACGGTGACCAGATGGCTGTCCATCTTCCGCTTTCCGTGGAAGCACAGGCAGAATGCCGATTCCTCCTGTTATCACCAAACAACCTGTTAAAGCCATCCGATGGTGGCCCTGTAGCCGTTCCTTCACAGGATATGGTACTTGGTATTTACTACCTGACACAGGAAAGACCGGGTGCAAAGGGAGAAGGCAAATTCTTCAAGAGTGTGAATGAAGCAATTCTGGCATATGAAAACCAGATCATCACACTGCACAGCCGTATCAAGGTCCGTGTGCACAAGCAGATGCCTGACGGAAGCACAGTAACAGGCAATGTAGAGTCCACAATGGGAAGGTTCCTCTTAAATGAGATCATCCCGCAGGATCTTGGATTTGTAGACAGAAGCAATCCGGATAACGCGTTGGCACTTGAGATCGATTTCCATGTCGGCAAAAAGGGTCTGAAGCAGATTCTGGAAAAAGTTATCAATACACACGGTGCAACAAAGACAGCAGAAGTGCTGGATGATATTAAGGCAATGGGTTACAAGTACTCCACAAGAGCAGCTATGACTGTATCCATTTCCGATATGACAGTGCCTGCTAAGAAACCGGAAATGCTGGAAGCAGCCCAGAAGACAGTTGACCTGATCACAAAGAACTTCAACCGTGGTCTTATTACAGAAGAAGAAAGATACAGAGCTGTTGTTGAAACATGGAACGAGACAGATAAGGAACTGACAGATGTTCTTCTGAAGGGTCTGGATCAGTACAATAACATCTTCATGATGGCTGACTCAGGTGCCCGTGGTTCCAACCAGCAGATCAAACAGCTTGCAGGTATGCGTGGACTGATGGCAGATACAACCGGTCGAACGATCGAATTGCCTATCAAGTCAAACTTCCGTGAAGGTCTTGACGTACTGGAATACTTCATGTCAGCGCATGGTGCCCGTAAGGGTCTGTCCGATACAGCGCTTCGTACAGCCGATTCCGGATACCTGACAAGACGTATGGTTGACGTTTCACAGGAACTGATCATCCGTGAAACAGATTGTAGTGAAAACCGCAGCGAAATCCCTGGTATGTATGTAAAAGCATTCATGGATGGAAAAGAAACGATCGAAGGTCTGAAAGACCGTATCACAGGACGTTTCTCCTGCGAAGATATCAAAGATAAAGACGGTAATCTGATCGTAAAGGCAAACCATATGATCACACCAAGCAGAGCAAGCAAGATCATGAGCGTCGGTGTAGATAAAGATGGTAATCCGATCGAGCAGGTCAAGATCCGTACGATCCTTGGCTGCCGCTGCCACAACGGTATCTGCTCTAAGTGCTACGGTGCCAACATGGCAACAGGTGAAGCCGTACAGGTCGGTGAAGCAGTAGGTATTATCGCCGCCCAGTCAATCGGTGAACCTGGTACACAGCTTACAATGCGTACCTTCCATACAGGTGGTGTAGCCGGTGATGATATCACACAGGGTCTTCCTCGTGTCGAGGAGCTTTTTGAAGCGAGAAAGCCAAAGGGACTTGCGATCATTGCTGAGTTCGGCGGAATTGCTACGATCAAGGATACAAAGAAGAAACGAGAGATTATTGTTACAAATGAAGAAACAGGCGAAAGCAAGACATATCTGATCCCTTACGGATCACGTATCAAGATCTTAGACGGTACAAAACTCGAAGCCGGTGATGAACTGACAGAAGGTAGTGTTAACCCGCATGATCTGTTAAAGATCAAGGGTATCCGTGCAGTACAGGATTACATGATCCGTGAAGTACAGCGTGTATACCGTCTGCAGGGTGTTGATATCGCGGATAAGCATATCGAAGTGATCGTACGTCAGATGCTGAAGAAGATCCGCATCGAGAACAACGGAGATTCCGATTTCTTACCGGGTATCTTAGTTGATGTACTTGACTTCGAAGATATGAATGAAGAACTGATCGCACAGGGTAAACAGCCGGCAGAAGGCAGTCAGGTAATGCTTGGTATCACAAAGGCAGCCCTCGCTACAAACTCCTTCCTGTCAGCCGCTTCCTTCCAGGAAACAACAAAGGTTCTGACAGAAGCAGCTATCAAGGGTAAGGTTGACCCACTGATCGGTCTGAAAGAAAACGTAATCATCGGTAAGCTGATCCCGGCAGGAACCGGTATGAAGAGATACAGAAATGTAGTCTTAAGTACAGATAAGGATCCGGAGGACGAGATCTCCTTTGATGATGAAGTAAGTTTCGATGATGTTGCGGAAGATGTTGCAGAGCAGGTAGAAGATACAGAAGCTGCCAAAACAGAAGAAACAACAGAAAATGTAACAGAATAAAGCAGAATTTGACAGGGCTTTCCGGAAAATGACCGGAAAGCCCTGTTTCTTACTGCATAGGAAATTCCTTTGAAATCTCCTATACAGCAAAGGCAAGCGAGCTTGCATAGATGCGCACTCGCGCGGATAAGAAATATGTCGCAGGCGACCGCGCCTGGTGCGAGAATGTGCTGTCGCACATTCTTTGCCCGATAAGAAAGAAAAAAGTGGGAATACTACTTGACAAAGGGAAAATGAGAACCTATACTAAACGAGTGTGCATGGAATTGCATTTATTTTTGTGCGCATAGAAAATCAAACTACAAGAAATGAGGTGAAAAAGAATGCCAACATTTAACCAGTTAGTAAGAAAAGGACGTCAGACATCTGTAAAGAAATCAACAGCACCTGCTCTTCAGAAAGGATACAACTCCCTTCACAAGAAAGCTACTGATGTTTCTTCACCACAGAAGCGTGGTGTTTGTACAGCTGTTAAGACTGCTACTCCTAAGAAACCTAACTCAGCTCTTAGAAAGATCGCCAGAGTTCGTCTTTCAAACGGAATCGAAGTTACATCTTATATTCCGGGTGAAGGCCACAACTTACAGGAGCATAGCGTTGTTTTAGTAAGAGGTGGTAGAGTAAAGGACCTTCCTGGTACACGTTATCACGTAATCAGAGGTACTTTGGATACAGCAGGAGTTGCTAACAGAAAGCAGGCCCGTTCCAAATACGGCGCTAAGAGACCAAAACAGGCTAAATAATCCGGCTTGGTTTCAAATGTACCACAGGTTACAGACTAATTTAGTGTTGGGATTCGATTATCACACATTGTGTGCATAGACAATACCGCACGTACACATTAGTGGTTATATGTGAGTACCTATGATTTAGTTAATAATAATTAAGGAGGGAAGAACCGTGCCACGTAAAGGACATATTCAGAAAAGAGACGTATTAGCAGATCCTATGTACAACAGCAAAGTGGTTACAAAGCTTATCAATAACATCATGTTAGACGGTAAGAAAGGTGTAGCACAGAAGATTGTTTACGGAGCATTTGCTAAAGTAGAAGAGAAATCCGGTAAACCGGCTCTTGAAACTTTCGAAGAGGCTATGAACAACATCATGCCTTCTCTGGAAGTAAAAGCAAGACGTATTGGTGGTGCTACTTATCAGGTACCTATCGAAGTGCGTCCTGACAGACGTCAGGCTTTAGGTCTCCGTTGGCTTACAATGTTCTCACGTAAGAGATCAGAGAAGACTATGGAAGACAGACTGGCTAACGAGATCTTAGATGCTGCTAACAACACTGGCGCAGCTGTTAAGAGAAAAGAAGACATGCATAAAATGGCAGAGGCTAATAAAGCATTTGCTCACTACAGATTCTAAAAGGAGGAAATACCTTGGCTGGAAGAGAATATCCATTAGAGAGAACCAGAAATATAGGTATTATGGCTCATATCGATGCTGGTAAAACAACATTAACAGAGCGTATCCTTTATTATACTGGTGTTAACTACAAGATTGGTGATACCCATGAAGGTACTGCTACCATGGACTGGATGGAACAGGAGCAGGAAAGAGGTATTACAATCACATCAGCCGCTACTACATGTCACTGGACATTAGAAGAAAACTGTAAGCCAAAACCGGGTGCTTTAGAGCATCGTATCAATATCATTGATACTCCTGGACACGTTGACTTTACAGTTGAGGTTGAGCGTTCCCTTCGTGTACTGGATGGCGCTGTCGGCGTATTCTGTGCAAAGGGTGGTGTAGAGCCTCAGTCAGAAAATGTATGGCGTCAGGCTGACACATACAACGTACCTAGAATGGCTTTCATTAACAAAATGGACATCCTGGGTGCAAACTTCTACGGTGCAGTAGAGCAGATCAGAACAAGATTAGGTAAGAATGCGATCGTTCTTCAGTTACCAATCGGTAAAGAAGATGATTTCAAGGGAATTATCGATCTGTTCGAGATGAAAGCATATATTTACAATGACGATAAGGGTGATGATATTTCCATCACTGATATCCCGGACGATATGAAGGATGATGCAGAATTATATCGTAGCGAACTGATCGAAAAGATCTGCGAGCTGGATGATGATCTGATGATGCAGTATCTGGAAGGTGAAGAACCGGCTGTTGAAGATTTAAAGAAAGTTCTTCGTAAAGCGACATGTGAATGTACAGCTATTCCGGTTTGCTGTGGTTCCGCATATCGTAACAAAGGTGTACAGAAGCTTCTGGATGCTATTCTGGAGTATATGCCTGCACCTACAGATATCCCACCTATCAAGGGTGTTGACTTAGAGGGTAATGAGATCGTAAGACATTCTTCTGATGAAGAACCTTTCTCAGCTCTTGCATTCAAGATCATGGCTGACCCATTCGTTGGTAAGCTTGCATTCTTCCGTGTATATTCCGGTACAATGAATGCTGGATCTTATGTACTGAACGCGACAAAAGATAAAAAGGAACGTGTTGGACGTATCCTGCAGATGCATGCAAACAAGAGAGCAGAGCTTGACAAAGTTTACTCCGGTGATATCGCAGCAGCAGTTGGATTTAAGTTCACGACAACAGGTGATACAATCTGTGACGAGCAGCATCCTGTTATCCTTGAGTCTATGGAATTCCCGGAACCTGTTATTGAGCTTGCTATCGAGCCTAAGACAAAAGCAGGTCAGGGTAAATTAGGTGAAGCTTTAGCAAAACTTGCGGAAGAAGATCCGACATTCCGTGCGCATACAGATCAGGAAACCGGTCAGACAATCATCGCCGGTATGGGTGAGCTTCATCTGGAGATCATCGTTGACCGTCTGCTTCGTGAATTCAAGGTAGAGGCTAACGTAGGTGCTCCTCAGGTTGCTTACAAAGAGACATTTACAAAGCCTGTTGATCAGGAATACAAATATGCTAAGCAGTCCGGTGGTCGTGGACAGTACGGACACTGTAAAGTTAAATTCGAGCCAATGGATCCGAACGGCGAAGAAACATTTAAGTTCGAGTCTACCGTTGTCGGTGGTGCGATTCCGAAGGAATACATCCCAGCAGTCGGAGAAGGTATCGAAGAAGCTGCAAAGGCTGGTATCCTTGGAGGATTCCCTGTACTTGGTGTACATGCAAATGTATACGATGGTTCTTACCATGAAGTCGATTCCTCAGAAATGGCATTCCATATTGCCGGATCTATGGCATTCAAGGAAGCTATGCAGAAGGCTGCACCTGTATTACTTGAGCCTATCATGAAGGTAGAAGTTACAATGCCTGAAGAATACATGGGTGATGTAATCGGTGATATCAACTCACGTCGTGGACGTATCGAAGGTATGGAAGATATCGGAGGCGGCAAGATGGTTAAGGGTTATGTTCCGCTTGCTGAAATGTTCGGTTATTCTACAGACCTGCGTTCTAAGACACAGGGACGTGGTAACTACTCAATGTTCTTCGAGAAATATGAGCCGGTACCGAAGTCCGTACAGGAAAAGGTTTTAGCAGCAAAGGCAAAATAATTGACCCCTGTGGCTAAAAATGCTTGAAATTATCGGCTATCTTTACTATAATCAAAGATAGCCGAGTTAATAGACACAAACAAACAATAATAAGAAAATTAAAGGAGAGTTTCAAAATGGCAAAAGCTAAATTTGACAGAACCAAACCACATTGTAACATTGGTACTATCGGTCACGTTGACCATGGTAAAACAACTTTAACAGCAGCTATCACAAGAGTATTAGCTGAAAGAGTACCAGGTAACGAAAAAGTTGATTTCGAAAATATCGATAAGGCTCCAGAAGAAAGAGAACGTGGTATCACAATTTCTACAGCTCACGTTGAATACCAGACAGCAAAGAGACATTACGCACACGTTGACTGCCCAGGCCATGCTGACTATGTAAAGAACATGATCACAGGTGCTGCTCAGATGGATGGTGCTATCCTCGTTGTAGCTGCTACTGATGGTGTTATGGCTCAGA
>OGYC01002142.1_pt1 | contig 14389 bp, 15 predicted proteins | sample 1576461 | NCBI WGS metagenome assembly OGYC01 (sample SAMEA3541569, study PRJEB24748) | human gut metagenome | biome: human gut; feature: human-associated habitat; material: faeces | place: China | collected 2012 | reverse complement strand
TGCCAGCGAATCGGCTCAAGCGTGGGCATTCAGTAATTAAATATGGAGGTATAAAAAATGGACAGACAGAAAAAATTATTGCAGTTATTGGGTTTAATAGTAATATTGATTTCGGTATTGATATATTACGGATATAACCACATGAATAAAAAGAGCGATAATACAACAGATAACAATGTCAGTGTGACAGAAACTGTTGTACCGACAGCAACGAATATTGCAGAAGAAGATAGTAACGGTAACAAAAACAATACGGTGAAGCAGTCAACGGATAAACCTGCTATTTCTGAATCGAATACCACCAATAATACATCATCAAATAATGATAATACAAATTCAGCAAAGGCAGATGAGTATTATGATGACCTAAATAACAGTGATGGCGTACATACTGTTCCGGAGGGTGAAGATGAAACAGAAACAGTTGACGGTATTGAAGTAATTAAAAATCCTAAGGAGGGAGTGCAGTAGTATGGGAATGGTACAAGTATTGCATTATTACTGCAAAAGACGGCGATCCGAGCTATTAAATGATATTACATTTAAAAAAGGAATATCGTGTCAACACCGGGTGCCGAACAGGAACCGGAACAGCCCGATCTTCTGGATGGCAGGCACACCGGAGAGGACCATGTACACTGAGATCAGGAGCACACAGCCCACCGCCAGAATGCCACAGAGGAAGAAGATGAAGTTCATCACCGCTTCCAGCCACTCAGCAGGGGTTCTGGGGAGAGAGATCTTTTTGTTGTTCATAGCATCATTGCTTTCCGCAATTACTCATTCACAGGAACAGCACCGGCAGTGCGGATCAGGTCAGCAGCATCGGCACTGGTGGCAAAGTCGAAGAAGGCCTGTGCCTGCTCAGACAGGGTGACAGACTTGTTGGTGACGAACACGAAGGGACGCTGCACCTCGTAGCTGCCATCCTTCACGGTGTCCTCGCTGCACTCCACACCGCCAACGGTGACCATCTTCACGGTGTCGCCCACAGCGGACAGGGAAGCGTAGCCGATGGCCAGAGGGTTGGCCTCCACAGCGCTGATGACAGCACCGGTAGCGGTCAGCTCCTGCGCGTACTTGCAGCTGTCCTTGACATCCACGATGCTCTCAAAGCCATCACGGGTGCCGGAGCCAGCCTCACGGCCGATCAGAACGATCTCGCCGTCGTCGCCGCCCACCTCAGACCAGTTGGTGATCTCTCCGGTGAACATCTGCTTGAGCTGGTCAACGGTCAGATCCTCCACCTTGCTTGCATTGTTGACGATGATGGCGATGCCGTCCAGAGCGATGGTGGTGCCATCCACGTCAGCCTTCTCGTCGTCCTTCAGGGCACGGGAGGACAGGCCGATGTCCAGGGTCTTATCGGCAGCACCGGTGATGCCTGCGCCGGAACCGGTGGGGTCGTAGCTGACAGTGACACCCGGCTCAACCTCGGCAAAGCCTTCGGTCAGGGCAGCGATGACGTTCTTCATGGAGGTGGAACCACCGGCAGCAACGTTGCCGGATAGGGCAGCAGCGGTGGAAGAAGCAGTGGAGCCTGCAGCGGTAGAAGAAGCTGCAGCAGAGGAAGCAGAACCGCCGCAGGCGGTCAGAGTAGCAGCGGCAGCAGCAGCACCGCAGACAGTGAGAAACGAACGACGCGTGATCTTTTTCATAATATTTGTCCTCCAAACATCCGGGTTTTCCGCTCCCGGCTCTTGTTTTCGTGTTTTCCTTGGGTACGGCACTATTGTATCCCAGTCGGTAAGCCGCTTCGACCACAAGCGGGAAAAATCGAGGTAAATTGTTTGGACATGTTTTTGCCCCAATGTAAAATTTGGGCGCAAAAAAGCCCGGGGTGCGGGTGCACCTCGGGCTTTTGGGGGGATATTAGACTTTATCGACAGCGGAGACTGTCACTTTGCCGTCACTCGTCAGAGAAAACTCAGCTATCCTGCCTTGCAGGGTCACATACAGCTTGAAGGGTACGCCCTGCTTAAAAGAACCGTACCCACTGGTCTTTGCACGGAACTGCGGCACATAAGTCTTTGTCAGTTTAGAGGAGATCTCCTCTTTTCCATTGGTCAGTTCCAGCGCGGTCTTATCAATTTTTGCCGCAAAGACTCCGGCAAAATTGTATTTGATCTCGCTGGCTGCACCATTGTACCGAATCCGCACATTGGGTTTGCAGAGGTAGCCGTTGGCGTTCTCATTGCCCACGACCTCATCACCAGTGACGGTCATGTTGCCGGTCATGGTCACTTCAAACTCACCCAGCCCGATGGTTGCGGACGGGATCTCGCTGCCGCCCCCATCGCAGCCGGTGAGGACACCAGCGGCAGAAGCGGCCAGCACAGCGGCGGCAGATGCTTTCAGAAAATCACGGCGGGAAAAAACATTGCGCATCAGAAATTCCTCCCATCTCAGATCTGGTTTGTTCCTATTACCATAGTACCATATTTACCCAGACTGTCAAGGGACAGAATTCAACCCCTCAGAACTGCACCTCCACGCCATCGGGGCGGTAGAAGGTGACGTTCCTGCGCCACTGGGGCTCGCCCATGGTGCGGCGGTAGCAGTCTGCCAGCTGCCGCACGGCTTCCTCGGGGCTGCGCACCTTTCCGCCGCAGCAGGGGAGCACCAGCACCCGGAACCAGGCATCAAAGAGATGCTCTGTCCAGCCGGTGTCCTTGGCCCCGCACCGGGCGTAAAAGCCCAGGCGGCGCACAGCCATGGCCTCGTCCTCCGCTTTTTCAGGGCACTCCGCTTCAATGAGGATGGCCTGCGCGCCCTTCTCATGGTCAGGCAGGGCGGCCAGCAGAACGGCTCCGATGCCGCCAGCCCGGTATTGGGGCAGAACGGCAAAGTAATCCAGCTGGCTCACCTCACAGCCCACGGGCCGCACCATCAACAGATACGCCACCAGCGCGTCGTCCTCATACACGCCCCAGGTGTGGGCGGTACCGGCGGCCTCGCTGTTCAGGATCATGCTCAGGGGCTTCAGCTCTCCGGCAGGAAAATCCCGGCGCATCTCGTTCAGGTAAACGTTCGTCAGCTCTTCGGCGGTCAGCAGCCGCCAGGTCAGGCTCTCGGGATTCATACGATACGGGTTCCTTTCTGGTAGACAGCCTGAATATTCAGTTCCTTGTCCGCCAGGATCACATTGCCGTAGCGGCCTGCAGCCAGACTGCCGTAATCATTGTCGATGCCAATGCTCTTGGCGGGGTTTTCGCTGGCAGCGCGGACAGCGCTTTCCAGCGGGACGTTCATCTCCAGCACGGCACGCTTCATGCAGTCGTACAGGCAGGTGGCACTGCCCGCAATGGTGCCGGGGTGCTCGGTCAGGGTGGCGCGGGGGCCGCTGACCGTGACCGCCTGACCGCCCAGGCTGTACTGGCCATCGGGCAGGCCGCAGGCCATCATGCTGTCGGCGATCAGGATGACATGGTCATCCCCGAAGGTGTTGAAGGTGAACCGCACCATGGCCGGGTGGATGTGGACGTTGTCGGTGATGAGCTCCACCTCCGCGCCCCGTTCCAGCGCCGCAATGATGGGGCCGGGCTCCCGGTGGGTGATGCCGGGCATGGCGTTGTACAGGTGGGTCATGTGGGTCGCGCCTGCGTCAAAGGCGGCGTTGGCAGTGTCGTAGCTGGTGCAGGTGTGGGCAATGGAGATGCGCACCTCGTCATGGCAGGCGGCAATGAACTCCAGCGCACCCGGCTCCTCCGGGGCGATATCCACCAGCTTGATCAGGCCGTTTGCCCGCTTCTGCAGGCGGCGGAACATTGCAACATCCGCCTTGTGGAGATACTCCGGGTTCTGGGCACCCACCTTGTTGGGGCTGATGAAGGGTCCCTCCATGTTGATGCCCACAAGGTCTGCGCCTCTGCCGTTTTGATGGGCGGCGGCGGCATCCATCACGCCGTTCAGGATCTCTTCTGAGAAAGTCATGGTGGCGGGGCAGATGGCCAGCACGCCCTTGCCGGCCTCAAAATCGGCCAGGGTCTGGATGGCTTCTTCATTGCCGTCACAGAAATCCTTGCCCATAGCACCGTGGAAGTGGATATCCACCAGGCCCGGCAGAGCGTAAGCGCCCTTGGCATCCACGATCTCTTCGCCTTCCTCCGGCTGTGCAAAGGGCACGATACGCCCTTCCCGGATGGTCAGGCTCCCCTCCTCAAAGGTGTGGCGGGGGGTATAAATCAGAGCATTTTTGATGATCATATTCTTATTCTCACGCTTTCCTTCGTGCAACCTCTCAGTCGGGCTTGCGCCCGCCAGCTCCCCTTGTAGGGGAGCCTTTGGCAAAAAGATTCACTGAAATCGGCTGCCAAGGCCTCCCCTCATTAGGGGAGGTGGCATTGCGCAGCAATGACGGAGAGGTTTCATTACAGCAGGCTCAGTGCTTCCTCATCGGCCACAAGGATGCAGTCGGGGTGCATCTGCAGGATGGAGCCCGGGCACTCGGGGGTCACAGGGCCGGAGACGACCGCCTTGACTGCCTTGGCCTTTGCCAGACCGTTGGCCACCACCAGCACCTTGCGGGCCTGCATGATGGTCTTGATGCCCATGGTGTAGGCCTGCTTGGGCACCAGATCCTCGTTGCCGTCAAAGAAGCGCTTGTTGGCCTCGATGGTGGCAGGGGTCAGATCCACGCAGTGGGTCTCCAGCTCAAAAGCCTCGCCCGGCTCGTTGAAGCCGATGTGGCCGTTGGGGCCAAGGCCCAGCAGCTGCAGGTCGATGCCGCCCACGCTGTGGATGATCTCATTGTACTTTTTGCAGGCATCCGCAGCATCGGGGTTGGTGCCGTCGGGCAGATGGATGGCCTCGGGGCGGATGTTGACCTTGTCAAACAGGTTCTTGTGCATAAAGCTCCAATAGCTTTCGGGGTGCTCCTTGGGCAGGCCGCGGTACTCGTCCAGATTGACGGTGGTGACCTCAGAGAAATCCAGGTCGCCCTTGTTGTACCAGTCCACCAGCTGAGCGTATGCGCCAACAGGGGTGCCGCCGGTCGCCAGACCCAGCACGCAGTTGGGCTTCATAATGACCTGTGCGGAGATGATGTTGGCAGCCTTGCGGGACATGTCCTTGTAATCCTTTGCACGAATGATCTTCATAATGGGGAACCTCCTGTTATTTTGCTTTGTTGTTTTCAGTATAGCATATTTTCCGGCCAAAAGGGTAGCCGGTTTATGAACAAAACAAAATGCCGCCGAAAGCAGGGCGTAAACGCCCGCCCTCAGCGGCATTTTTACAGTTTGGGAACGGATGCGGAAGCAACCAGCCTTCCGCACGGAAACGTGCTCAGAAGGATGCTTACAGCATCTTCTTCAGCTCATCATACACGAACTGCACCTTGGTGCCGATGATGACCTGGCAGGTGGTCTTGTCGGGGCGGATGACACCGGCAGCACCGGCAGCCTTCACAGCCTTCTCATCCACAGCGGTGTAGTCCTTAATGGTGAAGCGCAGGCGGGTAGCGCAGTAGTCCACGCTGGAGACGTTCTCCTTGCCGCCGATGGCCTTCAGCACGCCAGCAGCAACCTCAGTGTAGTTGTTGTTGGCCAGAACGACCTTCTTCTCAGCCTCTTCGGCATCCTCGTCCTCACGGCCGGGGGTCTTCAGGTCGAACTTGGTGATGGCGAAGTAGAACACGAAGTAGAACACCACGAATGCAGCGATGCCCAGAGGAATGATCATCCAGGTCTTAGCAGCTGCAGGCAGAGAAGCGGAGAACACCAGGTCGGTAGCACCTGCGGAGAAGCAGAAGCCAGCACGGAAACCGGAGTAGTAGGTGATGATGGTGAAGATGCCGTACAGAGCGGAGTACACAACGTACAGCGGGAAGCACAGGAACATGAAGCCGAACTCGAAGGGCTCGGTAACGCCGCAGACGAATGCGCAGATTGCAGCGGACAGAACCAGACCGATGGCGGCCTTCTTGTTCTTAGCGGTCTTGATCATAGCCAGAGCAGCGCCCAGGATACCGAACATCATGCAGGGGAAGAAGCCGGACATGTACATACCCAGGCTCCAGCCCACATCAGCAGAGGTCTCACCTGCCCAGAAGTGGGACAGGTCGCCCAGGCCGATGGTGTCGAACCAGAACACATTGTTCAGAGCGTGGTGCAGGCCGGTGGGGATCAGCAGACGGTTCAGGAAAGCGTAGATGCCAGCACCGATGCCGTCCATGCCTGCGATGCCTCTGCCAATGGCGACCAGTGCATCGAAGATGACGGGCCAGACGAACAGCAGAGCGACAGAAACAACGATGGAGATCAGGCCGGTGGCAATTGCAACGAAGCGCTTGCCGGAGAAGAATGCCAGCCAGTCAGGCATCTGAGTGCTCTTGAACTTGTTGTAGCAGGCTGCACCCACCACAGCGGCCAGGATGCCGATGAAAGAGTTGCCGGCCACCTTCTGGAAAGCGATGTAGGTAGCGGTGCCCTCTTCCAGGGTGCGCACCATGCTGACCACGCCGGGGCTCAGCAGCTGCTGCATCATCAGGTAGCTGACCAGGCCAGCCAGACCAGCGGTACCGTCGTGGTCATCAGCCAGACCAACAGCGGCACCAATGGCGAACAGCCATGCCATGTTATCGATCAGAGCGCCGCCTGCCTTGACCAGCAGGAAGCCAACGGTGTATGCTGCGCCGGAAGTCGGTGCACCGGGAACGCCCATAACGCCCGGAGCAAGGGCATAACCAAGACCCATCAGGATGCCGCAGATCGGCAGCACAGCGACGGGAAGCATCAGAGCTTTGCCCAGTTTCTGGAGATACTTCATCATAAGACACATTCCTCCTTAAAGAATGTTGTTGTTATGGAGGCCTCTGGTTGCAGGCTGTCCATAATTGCGTAACAATATTTTAACACATCCTCCGAAAAAAAGAAATAGGGTCTGCGCCTGTTTTCGCAATTTTGCACCAAAAATCCTTGAATTCGCATCTTTCGTGAAAAACTTTTTGGAATTATTGCGCACTTCAGAGCAGGATTTTGAAAAAACTTTTCTTTTGCCCTTTCTTCCCCAAACCGCTTGCATCCCGCGCCGGAATCGGGTACTATACTTATAAATAGAAAACACAAGACCCAGGGAGGTTCTTTTTTATGGAATGGACAGATATCCGCCTGACCGTGGCCAAGGCCGATGCCGACAACGCCGAGGCTGTTGCCACCATGATCGCCGAAGGCGGCATCTATATCGAGGATTACAGCGACATCGAGCAGCAGGTGGCCGAGATCGCCCATGTGGATCTGATCGAACAGGAGCTGCTGGACAAACCCCGCGACACTGTGATCATCCACATGTATCTGGAGCCGGGCGCTTCCCCCGTGGAGACGCTGGCTCTCATCCAGGCACGGATGGAAGCGGCAGGCATCGCCTACACCGTGGAGACCGAGGGCGTGGAGCAGGAGGACTGGCAGAACGGCTGGCGCAAATACTACCACCCCATGGAGATCGGCAGCCGTCTGGCTGTGGTGCCCTCGTGGCAGCAGTACGACACCGACCGGGTCAAGCTGATCCTTGACCCCGGCCTTGCCTTTGGCACCGGCGGCCACGAGACCACCAGCCTCTGCCTGGAAGCTCTGGACGAGCGGGTCAGGGGCGGTGAGCGGGTGCTGGACATCGGCACCGGCAGCGGCATCCTTGCCATTGCCGCCCTCAAACTGGGCGCGGGCAGTGCCGAGGGTGTGGACATCGACCCCGTGGCCGTGCGCACCGCAGGCGAGAATGCCGCCCTGAACGGCGTGGCCGACAAGCTGACCGTTCTGGTGGGTGACCTGTCCGACAAGGCCAGCGGCAGATACGACATCATCACCGCCAACATCGTGGCAAACGCCATCATCAGCCTTGCCCCCGCCGTGCCCGGCCTGATGGCCGAAAACGCCGCCTTTATTGCCAGCGGCATCATCGACAGCCGCAAGGACGAGGTGATCGCCGCTCTGGAAGCCGCCGGCCTGACCGTGCAGGAAGTGAAGGAGAAGCGCGGCTGGGAGTGCATCGTCTGCAAAAAAGCGTAATTGCAGAAGCTTTCATGATTTCTTTCAGCTGGCTTGCCCTCTCCGTCACCTTCGGTGCCACCTCTCCCAAAGGGAGAGGCCTTGGCAAAAAGATGAAGTTTGCGTGGACTGCCAAAGGCTCCCACTTTGGGGGAGCTGGATTTGCGAAGCAAAGACTGAGAGGGCGAGGACGTTTAAGGAGAACCACTATGCCTCACCGTTATTTTACAACCGAAATCTCCAATGGCACCGCCACCCTGCGGGGGGCCGATGCCCATCATCTTTCCCGCGTGATGCGGGGCAAGCTGGGGGACACTGTCATCTTATGTGACGGCAACGCCGTGGAATACACCGCCACCATCACCGGCTTCGGGCCGGAGACTGTGGAGTTCAGCGTGGAGCCGGGCTATCCCAGCGCCGCCGAGCCCAGCGTGGAAGTGACCCTGTTCGTGGGTTACCCCAAGCAGGACAAGCTGGAGCAGGTCATCCGCCACGGCGTGGAGCTGGGCTGCACCCACTTCGTGCCCTTCTTCAGCCGGTACTGCGTGGCCGCCCCCAAAAAGGAGGAGCAGAAAAACGAGCGCTACAACCGCATCGCCTTTGAAGCCGCCAAGCAGTGCGGCCGGGGCGTGCTGCCGGATGTCGCCCTGCCTCTGCCCAACTTCGGGGCCCTCTGCCGCAGTCTGGAAGGGTACGACCTCGTGCTCTTCTGCTACGAGCTGGGCGGCGCGCCCCTGCGCCAGCTGCTGGCAGACGCACAGCCTGCCGATGGCCAGCGGCTGAAGATTGCCCTCATCACCGGTGCCGAGGGCGGTTTTGCCGCGGAAGAGGCCGAAATGGCCGCCAATGCCGGTGTGAAAACCGTCGGCCTTGGCCCCCGCATCCTCCGGTGCGAGACCGCCCCGCTGGCAGTGCTCTCCGCCGTGATGACCCTGACGGGCAACTTGGAGTAATTTTTATTTCCACAGATACAAAAAGGACGGCGCATGCCGTCCTTTTTGTTTACTTTATTTTCGCGTTCATCAGCGCTTTTTTCACCTCAATGAGGTTTTGCGGGCTGACCGAGAAACTCCGCAGGCCCAGCTGCAGATATTGCAGGGTGTTGGCCGGATTGCCCACCGCGCTGCCGCAGATGGTCACGGGGATCCCGCCCTCCCGGGCAGCCTCCACCACCATGCGGATGAGCTTTTTCATTGCGTGGCTGGCCGGGCGGTAGTAGCGCTCGGCAATGGAGATATCCCGATCCACCGCATGGGTGTACTGGGTCAGATCGTTTGTCTCAATGAGGAAGAAATTGCACCCATGCTCCACGAATTCCTCTGCTGTCAGGCAGGCCGAGGGCACCCCAAACATCACACCAAAGGGCGTGTCCGGGTCAAACTCCTCCCCGCGCTCCCGCAGCAGCTGGCGGCAGTGTGCTACCAGCCGCATGGCCTCATCCCAATCCTCAAGGTTGGTCACCATGGGGAACATGACCCGCAGGGGGCCGTGGGCTGCCGCCCGGAGCAGGGCGCAGATCTGCGTTTCAAACTGATGGGTCTGGCGCAGGCTGCTGCGGATGCCCCGCAGACCCAGCTTGGAGGATTCCAGCCCCCTATGGATATCGGCCATGGCGCGGTCCACACCAAAATCAAAGGTGCGCACTGTTACCACACCGCCCTTTGCGGCGGCAATGCAGGATTGATAGAACACGAACTGCTCCTGCTCGTCCACCGGGCGGCCCGGCAGCATCATATAGCCGCTGCGCAGCAGGCCCACGCCGGAAGCGCCTGCCTGCAGCGCCGATTCAATATCCTCCTGCCCGTAGCAGTTGGCCAGAAGCTCAAACGGCACATCATCCTTTGTCCGGTTGGGCAGGGCGCTGATGCGGGCGGCTTCCTCGCTCTCCCACTGCAGCTCGCAGATGCGGCTAACCGCCTGCTGACGGGTGTTGGCATCCGGGTCCAGGATGCACTCGCCGTTGTTGGCATCCAGCACCACGGTGCGGCCGTCGCAGTCGTTCAGGAACGCCTGCCCCACCTGCACCACGCAGGGAATGTGCATGGCCCGTGCAATGATCGCCGCGTGGCTCTGCTTATTGCCCTCCGAAGTGATGATGCCCAGGATCATCCCCGCCGGAACGCTGAACAAATCGCTGGGCATCAGCATCTCTGCCGCCAGGATCACCGGGTGATCCAGCGCCAGCCAGACCCGGGGACGGTTGGTCAGCACGTTCACCACGCGGCGGGCGGCATCCAGAATATCTGCACTGCGCAGCTGCATGTAGGCGTTGTCCTCCATGGCCGCAAGCTGCTCCGCATAGCGGTTGCCCGCACGGTACATGGCTTCGGCAGCGCTGATGCCCGCCTTGATCTGGAATTTGACCTCGTTCATAAAGCCTTCATCTTCCAGCATCATGCTCTGGAACAGGAAGATGGCCTGCTCCGTGGGGCCGCTGCGGTCTGCCATGCCGTCCAGCTCACGCTGGGCTGTCCTGACAGCGTTTTCCAGCAGGCGCTGTTCCCGTTCCGCGTTGAACGGCCCGGTGGCAAAGTTTTCGTGCCAGCGCTCCAACCGGCTCACCTGTCCCATCACAAGGCCCGGCGAGGCGCTGTGTCCCTGATAGACCTTCATTCCTCAATCACCTCCGGCAGTATCGGCCCGGTAAGGGCACGGCAGACCAATGCCTGTAAGAACGTATTGGGCAGCAGAGCGGCCCGTGCGGCCTGTGCCGCATTGCCGCTGCCCTCAAACAGGGGCGCAAAGCTCTCGATGCGCTCCCGGTCGCATTTTTCCAAAAAGGCTTCCGCCAGTGTCCGGGTGGTATAGAACACGGTGGGGTCCACGCCCGCGTCCTCGGCGGCAGCTTCCAGCGGGGCCAGCTGGGCATCCTTCATGTTGGCCAGCAGCAGGGCCGCATCCGCTGTCAGGGTCACGGGGTATTTTTCCCGTACCGCCTTCTGCACCTGCTGGAATTTCCACGCAAAGGCGGCGGCATCCTCACAGCTCTCGGCGCTGGTGGAAACGGCATAGGCGCAGCCCCGCAGATATCCCATGGCGCGGCGGGTATCGTAGTAGCCCAGCTCCATGTTCCGTCTGGCGGTATCGGGGTCAAAGTGGAGGATGTCCCCCAGCTCCCAGTAGCTGCGGATCATGGTGGTGGGCAGGCCGGTGCGGTTGGGCAGGGTGATGCCCACCCCTTCCAGATCAACACAGACCAGCTCCTCCGCGCCCATCTTCTGGGCCAGCGCGGTGGGCATATTGTCCCGGTAACCGCCATCCAGGAACTGCACCCCATCGATCTGCTTTGCCCGCAGGGCGGGGAAACAGGCGGCAGAGGCCAGCAGGTAATCCTTCACCTTGCCCGCCGGGATATCCTCCAGCGTCAGCTCCCGGGGCTTCAGCCCCCGCTTTTCCACGGTGACAAGGCCGAACCGGATGGGCGAAGCCCGCAGGGCATCCTCATCCAGCACCCGCTCCACGATCTCTTCCAGCGGGGTCACATCCATGCCGCCATCCCGCACCACTTCCCGCAGGAAGGCGTGCAGCTCAGAGAGGTCGGCGTTTTCCTCCGGCAGCTCCATCACATCCTGGCTGCGGATGCTCATCCACATATCCCGGGCCGTTTCGTACAGGTCCAGCGCAAACATGGCACCGTTCAGGCTGCCCACACTGGTGCCGGTGATGATCTGGGGCCGCCAGCCCAGCTCGGTCAGGGCACGCCACACACCCACCTGATAGCTGCCGCGCGCACCGCCGCCTGCCAGCACCAGTGCCTTGACCGGGGTATCATTCTGTGCCATCTGGAACGCCTCCTAGTCATTCTTTGGAAATCTGTCAGAAGTATACCATATTTTCCGGAAAAATTCTCCCTGTTTTTGGAACAAAATCCATGGTATAATTTTGTTAACTTGTGTGAAACGATGGTGGAGGTAAAACAATGCACTGCAGCAACTGGATCTTTGATATGGACGGCACCCTGACCGACAGCATGACCGTGGTATGGGAGGGTGCGCCCGATGCCCTGCTGGCCCGCTATGGCCGCACCCCAAAATCTGACCTCCACAAAACGCTCCTGACCATGGGCATGGCCGATGGCGCGGCCTACCTCATCCGGGAGTATGACCTGCCCCTGAAAATGGAGGACTACAACGATGTGATGTGGGATGTTATCACAAAGCTCTACGAGACCGTGGCGCTCAAGCCCGGCGTGCGGGAGCTGTTGGCCCGCCTGAAGGCCGAGGATGCCCGCATGTGCATCTGCTCCAACACCTGGAGCGCCCAGTGCCGCACCGTGCTCACCCGTTTGGGCATCGATGAATATTTCGACTTCTATGTGGAGGCACAGGGGGCGCTCCACAAGAGCAGGCCGGATGTATTTTTCCAGACCCTTGCACGCCTGGGCGGCACTGACCCTGACCGGTGCGTTGTCTGTGAGGATTCCCTCTACGCCGCCCGCACCGCCCACGACGCAGGCTTCCGCGTCATCGGCATCGCCGATGCCGCCAGCAAGTCCGATGAGCCCGCCCTGCGGGAGGTCAGCGACCAGTTCCTGACCGACTGGACGGAGCTGGACTGGGACAAAGTATGACCCTGCACCATGCAGAAAGCGGCCCGCAGATGCAGGCCGCTTTCTTTTTTGCGTGATGACCTTACCCTTCCAGAAACGCCCGGAACGCCGCCCTTACGGCGGGCTCACGCCCCCGGGGGATGGGCACCCGGGCACCGCTGCGCATCCAGAGCTCCCCGGAGGAGAGCTGGGCGGCGGCGGCAAGGTTGACCACATAGGAGCGATGGGGCTGCAGAAAACGGGCATCGGCCAGCAGGGGCTTTGCCACCTCGGAAAAGGGCACCCGCAGAGAAAGGGAGGCCACGTCCTCGCCGCTGGCAAGGTGGTAGTGCACCACATGGTGGGTGCATTCCAGATACTCGATGTCCGCAAAGGGCAGGGCCCGCAGACCCATGGCCGTGGCAACCGGGATGACCGGACCGTATTCCGGCTCGGTGGCCCGGTCCAGCAGGGCTGTCAGCTGCTCCGGACGGAACGGGATATGCAGGTACTGCATCGCGTCCACCCGGAACGCCTCATAGGCATAGGCCGTGGTATGGGCCAGAAAGGCCAGCGGGGCCCGCACGCCCCGGCGGCGCAGCTCTGCCGCCGCCTGCAGGCCGCTGCACGGGTTGGCGGCGGGCAGCTCGACGAGGTAGAGCTCGTACCGGGAGCCTGCTTTCTCCTGCTGCAGCAGGGCCGCTGTGCTTTCCAGCTGCTCCACGATGCAGGCATCGGCCCGGCGGGCATAATATTCCATACAGTGGCGCTGCACCCGGCCCCGCAGCACAGGGTCCGGGCTGCACACCGCAATGTGAAAGATCATATCCGCTCCTCCTTTCCCTCTGCACAGCGCTTGATTTTTGCGCCATGAGGGAGTATTATGGACGAAAAAAGAAATGGGGGACACCGCCATGGATCAGCCGCTCGTCAGCATCATCCTGCCCGTATACAACGCTCAGAATCATCTGGCCCGCTGCATCGGCAGCATCCTGAACCAGACCTATAAAAACATTGAACTCATCATCCTGAACGATGGCTCCAAGGATCACAGCCTGCCCGTGTGTGAGGAGTTCCGCGCCAAGGACAGCCGCATCGTGCTGGTGGACAAGGAGAACTCCGGCGTGTCCGACACCCGCAACCTGGGCCTGAAGCTGGCCGGGGGCGAGTATGTCCAGTTCGTGGACAGCGATGACTACATCGACCCGGACTTCACCCAGCATCTGGTGGAAGCCGCCGAGGCGCACCACGCAGACCTTGTGATTGCGCCCTACAAGATGGTGATCCCCGCCGGGGCCACAAAGCCCGAGCAGGTGCTGGAAAAGCTGGAGGACAATCTGGGCGTGATGAGTGTTGCCCGGCCCCCTGAGGTGCGGGAATACGGTTTCCTGCCCGCCGGGGTCTACGACAAGGACACCTTTGCCCTGCGGCTGATGGACAAGCCCGCCTCCTACTTTTACAGTGTGCTCTGGAACAAGCTCTACCGCCGCATCCTGCTCACCGGCAATGACATCCAGTTCACCAGCGAGCTGAAATGGGCCGAGGATCTGGTGTTCAACATGCAGTATATCCAGTATGCCGAGACCTTCGTCTCCATTGACAAAGCCGGTTACTACTACGTCCAGAATCCCCAGAGCATCTGCCACACCCAGATCAACCCGGCCTCCATCGTGCAGAACAAGATCCAGACGTTCCGGTATTATAAAGACCTCTACACCCGCCTTGGGATGTACGAGGAGGTGCGGCCCCAGCTGTACAAGTTCCTGGTGGATATCGCCGAGAGCACCTACCCCTCCGGCCCCTTCAAAAAGATCATTGAGGAAGCCAAGGAATATTGGAAAAACCGGAAAGAATAAACCAAAATCGGGAGACCCCCTGC
>OGYC01002134.1_pt1 | contig 14433 bp, 12 predicted proteins | sample 1576461 | NCBI WGS metagenome assembly OGYC01 (sample SAMEA3541569, study PRJEB24748) | human gut metagenome | biome: human gut; feature: human-associated habitat; material: faeces | place: China | collected 2012 | reverse complement strand
ATCTGGAGGATGGCCGTCTGGAGCTGAGCAACAACCGTGCCGAGCGCAGCATTAAGCCCTTTGTGATGGGCAGGAAGAACTGGCTCTTTGCCAACACGCCGGGTGGCGCGCAGGCCAGCGCCGTGATCTACAGCTTGATGGAAACGGCGAAGGAAAACAAACTTGCCCCGTACAAATACCTTCTTTGGGTTCTGCAGAGTGCTCCGGGGCTGAGCCAAGCTGACGAATTCTGGGCTGAAAAACTTCTGCCAGCCAACGCCCCACAAGAATGTCATGTTCCTCAATGAGGATTTTTTTAATGATTGATCTCCACCTCAGCGCATTCGCACCAAGGTGGAGATTTTTATACGTTGTCAGAATTGACGCTTACAAGGCTGCTGCGCCAGCACTGGGCCAGCCTGAATGGGTCGCAGAGAAAAGAATAGTCGCTGCGAAAGAAGGAGCTGAGACTTTTGGTGGTCTCAGCTCCTTCTGACTATATAGTGTTGCTGGCAATTTTATCGTCATATTTTTCTTGCCGTTTGTCTTTTACCTACAGCTTAACGCTATTTATAGGTTCATGCTACCTTTAGCCTCACTATAGTTTTTGTCGTGTTCCTAATGGTGTGACATTAATTTCCCTAAGGAAATCATTGCAGGTATCAATGTCTTGCCCGTAGAAAGCTGTAAATAGAAACTTATATGCTTCTTGCTCCTTGTCTCCAGGTTTAAAGGACATTCCTCCGAGGCGGAGAACCTCTTCCATTTCATTTAGGTCGAGTCCCAATCCTACCCCCATTGCCACCAATGGCCGCAATGTAAAATTATGTACACCGCCTTGGACACGAGAATAGTTCATCTTATCCAAGCCCGTTCTATCTTCGAAGGTGGATTCATACCAGTGTTCTTCGGTCATGCGTTTTTTCATCCATGCGGCAGGAGTCATTGCCGTAGCTTGTGTGCGCTTGAGTTTCTTCTCGAAGTCCTTCGCCTTATTGAATAGTTCAGTGTTTTGTGTATTGGCATCATAGGCAGATTCTGTAGTAAACACACTATCGGAGCGATACATCATCTGAGATGCACCGTGCGTAAAGCTATCTGGAATCAGCTTAATAGAAAAGTCAAGCGTACATTCGGCCAAGTGCGCTTTGGCATAAGAGGTCATTGACTTCACACCGTTTCCGCTGTCAGTCAAATACCACTCATCATTTAAGACGAAGTATCCGTCTGCAAAGCAAAATGCACCGGTATTTAGGGTTTCTCTTAATAGATCGTTTTCACGGTACAGCTTAAACGCATCAAGCAGAGAAATCGATTTTTGATGACTTTTCGCCTGGGTCAATTTGCGATGTGGCAATTGTTCTGTGGGGACATTGGATTCGCCAGAGCAATACATCTCCGCTTCAGCATAACCTAATTCGAACATTCGTATTGCTGCCGACTGCCTGGATACTTCAAAGAAGTCCGCAACATTATCAATAACATATTGAGTTACAATGCTTCGCTCTGCATTCGGGTTATCAGCCAACAGCACTTGATATGTGTGGTCGACTTTTTTCGTGAATGCATTTCGTGGCATGAGAATCTTGGGGGCAATTGTTTTTGCTTGCCACTCCATCTTATCAACATCAGACCACTTTCCGCCAATCAAGCTTCCAGTATTGGAAATATGCCTATTGCAGCGGAAAGCAAATTCTGTGCCGTTCTCATGGTTTCGCTTGTAGTTGAAGTAATTCCGATGACGCCACCAGTGAAAGCACTCATGGGCCAAAGTGTTATTAAATCGACCGATGTTCATAATGTCTGCATCTACGAAAATCGCAGGATGTGACACCTCATATCCAATCGTTTCTTCGGCTGACCAGTCATAAACCTCAATAATGCCTTTTGTAAAAGCAATGGCCCCCTGAACACTTCCGTCAAAAGACAAATACTCCGTATCGATAATATCCAAAGACATGAGCCGTGTGGCAATATCCCGGATAGGTATAGGTCTGGGATTGTCTATGGCATCGGCGCATTCATATTTTGTCAGAAATGCCTCGGCTTCTTTTTCGTAGTCAGCCACATAATGCATAAATGGGTTTGTAGCCTTTGCCATAGACAACCTCCTAACCAATTAGTCTGTTTGCGTACCTTCACGCAGAATTCGGTATATTTCTGTCATGAATACATTAGCAAATTTCGCACGAATTTCTTCGTTGTTAAGCAGAAGCGTATAGAAATCTGCGTTTTGATCATAACCTTCAACCAGAGCATCCTGGACACAGTCATCATAGGTGAATTTGAATTCGTTGAGGGTATTATTTTTTGCACTCTTTTCCAGACGTTCTTTGAGTGCTGCATTTTTCAGAAGAAGATCCCGAATCTGCATAGCGGCTTTTGTAGTGAAGTCCGGCTCATAATCCTTATCGTACAAAGCATTAACCTCATCGATAATCTGAGAGAGGAGTTTTTTCTGTTCTTCCTCAAGGCTCGCAGGCTTCGGTTTTTTGATTTTTACTTCGGGCTTGGCTTCAATTTCCTCACCCTGGTGCTTTTCCATCTGCTTCTGTCTGAAATCGCTGACTGTAATTTTATCAGCAATATCAAAGTTGTTTCCGCCGCCACCGGGGTTCAGTTCCTTAATCAAATAAGAAAAGAAATTATAACGCTTATGGAACTCAAGATTTTCATAGGCGGTAGCTTGAATAAGAAAACAGTAGCCTTTCAGGAAACGACGAATGGTAATCTTAATCTCCATCTGCTGAAGTTCAGGGCGTTTAGTAATTTTCTTCAACGCACTGTCCAGCAAAGACCACATCCGCTGCTTGTCTCGTGCAGTGCGATTATCTTTGTAGAGGTATGTATTGAATTCGTCAATATCATCCGCATCAAGGAAATCATACGCATCAATTTCACGGTCAAGGTCACGAATATCGGACGGAGAAATTGTTTCAAAGAGAATGGTATCTTTGTAATATGGTTCGAAGGCTGCCTTGATATCATCGTAGCTGTTTTTGAAATCCAATACAAAGGTAGCCTTATCATAAGGCGGGCAGATGCGGTTCAAACGAGACAGAGTCTGAACAGCCTTAGTGCCATGTAAGCGACTGTCCACATACATTGCCACCAATCTGGGCTGGTCAAATCCAGTTTGATATTTTTCCGCCACAATTAAAACTTGATAGCAGCTACGGTCGAATTCATAACGCAGATCTTCCTCTTTGAATCCGTTCATTCCGGCTTCGGTATACTCCTTGCCATCCAGCTTCACCTTGCCAGAGAAAGCAACCAGCGCTTTGATACCCGTATATCCTCGGGCTTCAATATACCGTTCAAATTCCTGGCGGTATTTCACTGCGGCCTCACGAGAAGATGTGATGACCATAGCCTTTGCTTTTCCGCCCAGACATCCCGCTACATTTGCTCTGAAATGCTCAATGATTATTTCGACCTTCTGTGCGATGTTGGTATCATGCAGGTCTATAAAGCGTGCCATTTTGCGCTTTGCGGTGATGGACTGGAGTTCCGGGTCATCCTGGATAGCCTTATTAATATGACAGTAGGTTTTCCATGTCACATAGTTGTCCAGCACATTAAGGATATAGCCCTCTTCGATAGCTTGCTTCATGGAATACAGATCGAAGGACTCCTTTTTGCCTTCTGCGTTCAATGTACCGAAAAGCTGAATCGTATCCGGCTTCGGGGTAGCGGTAAAAGCAATCATAGAAACATTGCTCTGCTTGCCACTCTTCTGGATCTCCTCAAGCATCTTATCTTCTTCAGTCTTTTCCTCTTCGTCATCTTCGTTGGCGAGGACATTGGTAACGGACTGCATATAGACACCTTCGGTGGAAGAATGAGCCTCATCAATCAGCACAGCAAACTTCTTACCCTTAAGGTTTCCGAGAAGATTGTTGTTAAGAATATAGTAGAACTTGTGGATCGTGGTAACAACGATTTTGGTATTGCCACCGAGAGCAATAGCCAAGTCCTCGGAATCACATCTGTCATCCATAACCTTGACCTGTCCACTTTTATGCTCAATACCAAGGATGGCCTCTTGAAGCTGACGGTCGACAATGATACGGTCGGTGATGATCAGCACCGTATCAAAAATGTTTTCATTGGCGGCATCGTGAACCGTTGCGAGAATGTGGGCAAGCCAGGAAATAGTCTCGGTCTTACCACTTCCTGCAGAATGCTCAATAAGATAGTTGCAGGAGGTGTGGTTCTCAATAACATCATTCATAACACGCTCCACAGCACGAAGCTGATGGAAACGAGGGAAAATGAGAGACTTGGACTTTTTGATTTTGCCGGTGTCAGCATCTTTGCGTTCCTTCTTTTTGATATAGATGAAACGCTCGATGAGGAACAGGATTTTATCCTTCGTCCAGATATTCTCCCACATATAGGAGACATTCACGCCGAACTCATTGTGGGGATTGCCCTTGCCGAAGTTCTCACCAATATTGAACGGGTTAAAGAAGGTATCCACGCCTTTCAACTCCGTGGTGAAATACACTTCGTTTAAGTCCATTGCAAAGGCGGCGAACACGCCAACCCTGCTCTTAAAAAGGCGGGTGGACGGATCACGCTCGTTCTTATACTGCTTGATGGCATCCTCGTAGCTTTGACCGGAGGTATTGCATTTCAGTTCCACCGTGAAGATAGCCAAGCCGTTCAGGAAAATCACGAGGTCAATGCGCTCATCAGCCTTGTGATATACCTCCTCCATTACAGAGAAGATGTTTTTCTGATAGTTCGCAACGGCCTGGGTGTTGATGGTGCTGTCCGGCTTACGATACATCAGCCGAAGGGTGACACCATTATCGAACTCGATGCCGTGCTTGATAACATCGATCAGACCACTGCTCTCTTTATTGATTTCGGAGTTGATGTAGTTAATGACCGTATCGTTGGTGCGGTCTTTATACATACGGCGCAGACGCTCCATTTCATCGTGCTGCGTGTCCTCCAGAAATTCAAGCAGAACTTCGGTATCCATTGCCAACCCAGGCTTATAGACTGTGCTGGGACGGATACGAAATTTGTTATCCTCTTCCAAACGCTCCAGAATCAGCTTCTGGAAATCTTCTTTTTCTCTAAGCTGGTCTGCTCTGATAGGCATATTACCGAACCTCCTTTACTCGTTTTTTACCAGTAACATATTCATAGATTAAAGCCTCTTTATGTTTTCGCATTGCTTCCAACTGGGCAGATTTGATAGATACAGTCGCATCAATATCTGCACATACTTTATCAAGATATTCAATCAAGACAGTCTGTTCTTCAATTGGAGGCAAGGTAACCGGAAGGGTTGCGTACTTATCTGCCCCTATGTTTTGTATCGTTGCTTGGGTAAATACGGTGTTCTTCCAGTTTTCATATCCAACACCTAAGGTTGTGTAAAAAAGGAAACGAGGATTGAGTTTTTTTCTGTCTGTATTCGCCTTGATAAGATAGCCGGCAAACGCTGCGGGACCGCAATCGGATGTATAGTAAAAAGTTTTACCAACCGTTGCACCGCTTCTTGCAAACAACACATCTCCGTCTTTCAGCATATAGGGTTTGGCCAGATCAGCACGAAGTGAAAGTTTTCCTTCTTCCTTCAGGGTGTTATCTTCTGCTATATCCGTGATTCGGATATAGCGAGGATTTGCATCATCAAAATCATCACCCGCTTCATTGGCACCATATTGTAATGGCGAAGCAAGAGCATATTTAAGCTTTTTTGCATCCCAATGTGCTGGAATTTGTCCGATAGTCATGATACCGCTATCCTTCATAGGAACACTTTGGTCAAGCCCTTTTGTCACGATTTCTGTGATTATCGCTTTACGGTATGCCATCAGCTTATCGATTTGTGACTCTAAGTCAACGATAATACTGTTTAATTGCTCACACGAAGTATCCAAAAAATTAGCTATCGCTACCTGCTCCCATTCGGGAGGTAGGATGATTTTACATTCTTTCAATATTTTTTGGGATACTGTGTACACTTTGACTGCGTACACATTTTTTCTAATCTGAGTTCTCCATGCATCAGTCTGAAACAGATATGCTAAATAGCGGTTATCAGTTTTGGGTGACGAGAAAATGATTGTGTGATATCCAGCGTAAATTATGTCATCAGAATCAACATAAACACAATTGCCACAACCATCTAAATCCTCAGACGTATCAGCAAAAATAAAATCGCCCCGATACACTCGACTATTGGCACATCCTCGAATATGCCGTTCCTCAACGAAACGAATCAATTCAGGAATTATTGTTGTTCCGGTGTTCTCTTTAGAGTGAATTTGACCATAACTTATTACAGCTATGCCTTCATCAACTAAGTCCTCTTTGGTGATTGATAATCCTTTTGAATGGCCAAATACATCCTTAATTCGTTTGGACTCATCCCATTCACAAGGAATCAATCCAACTCCTTCAATTCCACTCTGTTTATAACCTCCCATTATTCCGCCCCCTTTTGCAAGGCTGCGATTTTAGTAGAAAGTGAAGATTCCAGTTCCATAAACTGTGCCAACAGATCATTCGCCTTTTCGGGTTCGCGGTATACATAGAAGTATTTCGTGAACGGAAATTCTGCACCAAGCTTTTCTTTGTTAGTAGCACTTTCTGCCTTGTTCTCATCGTATTCGTAGAGATAGATAGCGTCTGGAATATGAGGCAGCACTTCAGAAGCCATATATTCTATTACATCCTGATTTAATCGGACAATTTCACTGTCTTTGGTTGTCGGGTCAATAACTGGGTGACCTTTCTTATCCTTTTGAACAATGGCAGATTTATCAATAACAGACAGTTCGAGCGCAATACCTCTAAGACGAGCAGGAGTCATGCCTTCGATTCCGGCAAGTGCCTTTTTCAGAAGAGTCTCAAACTTGGAAAAATCAATATATTCCTTGTCAGACTCATGTGCTTTCAGGGCTTCGATTACGGCAACGGTGAAAGCACGGCCCTTAATCTGCTTCTGATATGCCTTTTCATCAGCATCGTCACGAGGGGCGGTCTGCTCCAATTCCTCAAACTTAGCTTCGTTGAAAATGTTGGTATTGGTGGTGAAGTAAGCACTGGTGCGGAGTGCTTCGATGGATGCCGCATTAATCACGCCACGGCGCTGCAAAGGCTGGTACACAGACCATTCCTTGTACAGGAACTCTTCACGGTCGAAAATTTTGCTCTCAATAACACATTCGTGCTTCCGCTTTTCGCACCACTGGCTCTTTTTGCCGGGGGCAAAATCCGCGTACATTTCAGTGATAAGGGTAATCTGCGCCTTGGAAATCTCTCTGCGCTTTTTACCAAGAGAGCGCTTCAGCGGAGTCCACATATCGGTCGCATCGATAAACTGCACTTTGCCCTTGCGCTCTTTACGCTTGCCCTTGGACAGGATGAACGCATAGATTGCGATATCGGTATTGTAGAACAGCTGAGAAGGCAAGCCGATAATTGCCTCCACCAAGTCGTTCTCCAGCAGATATCGTCTGATCTGGCTCTCACCACTTGTGGTGTTGCCGGAAAACAGAGGAGAACCATTGGTGATAATGGCAGCTCTACCGACACCTTTCTGCATTTTGGCAACAGCGTGCTGCATAAACAGCAACTGCATATCGCCGGTTGCAGGCAATCCTGCGGGGAATCTACCGTCCTTGCCTTTCTTGTGTTCTTTGCGTACTGCCTTTTCAACGCCGTCACCGGCATCCTTACCGCCCCAAGCCTCACCAAACGGAGGATTGGCAATGACAAAACGCATAGCGGTATCCTCGAAGCAGTCCTCTTTCATGGTATCGGCAAAGCGAATGTTTTCAGCAGCCTGGTTCTTAATCAGCATATCCGCAAGGCAGATAGCGTGGGACTCAGGACTGTTCTCCTGTCCGAACAGACGCACATTGGCATCCGGGTTCATACGCACAATAAAGTCGTGAGCAGTGGAAAGCATACCGCCCGTTCCGCAGGCCATATCCAATACGGTGATTTCTCTGCCTTCAGAGAAAATATCACTACAACCTTCAGCCAGCAAAATGCTGGTAAGCAGGCGGATTACCTCACGCGGGGTATAGTGATCGCCCGCAGACGCATTTTCAGAAAAGCGGCGGATGATTTCCTCGAACATATAGCCCATCTTGACATTATCGACTTTTTCGGGATCGAGTTCGAGTTCGGAGAACTTTTTGACAACGCCCAGCAGTCGGTTGTTTTTGTCAAGATTTTTGATTTCTTCCTTAAACTTCAGCTCTTCAAAGATTGCCTGAACATTCGGAGAGAAGGACTCAATATAAAAAGTCAAGTTCTCCACAATAGCAGGTGCTTCAGTGAGCAGTTTCTTCAAATCGAACTCACAGGTATTGTAGAACTGATAGCCGGACTTTTTGCACAGTAACTGTGCAGGTGCGGCAGGATTCTTCTTGAATGCATCCACCACAGCCTTTTTGGTAGGTGCAAGGGCACATTCCAAACGGCGAAGGATAATCATTGGAATAATAACATCTTTGTACTTATCCGGCTTATAAGGACCCCGCAGTGTATTTGCAATGGAGAATACCATCGCTATCTCCTTGGACGCATCTATCGTTTTATCATCCATCATTACTTCAGTGATTTTTGTCTTAGACATTATCTATTTCCTCCGGGGTTAAAATTCATTTAGGTCAATGCCGGCTCTCAACAGGCGCTCGTAGCGGTCATTGGATATAATCACTACCAGAGGCTTGCCGTTTTTTAAGACAAAACCCGCCTTGTCATCAGTAGAGATTGTAGTCATGATTTTTGACGCCTGTCCGCGCAAAAAATCAGACATATTATAATGCTCCATCGGAGTAATACTTTTTTTCATCTCAGCCATGATGTCCCTCCTCATGCTTTACGGTACCCATAGCATATCACAAAGTAATTACTTTTACAATGAGTTTTGTACAACCTTTCACTCTTATAATTTCAATTATATTTTTCTGGTAATTTTTCTGTAACTGCACGAGTTACAGAAAATCGAAGCTACTTCGCCTTATATCCCTCATTACTGCATTTTTTACTTTAGAAATGCAGCAATGGGGGATTTTCTATTCCTTTTCTGTAACTGATGGAGATTCGAGTTTTCGCAGCAAGTGCGCTATCATTTAAGCATCGAAAGCAAGCTCTTCGAAGTGACCTATCCCATAGCGCTGTGAGCGATAGGTATTGGAAAATTTGGACAACGGAGGTGAATAATTTGGAAAACCTGGAAGATATCCTTGCGTGTATCTTGCTGATAGTTAAACTCTGCTCTGCAGTGGTACCTCTGGTTACAGCAATTCAGTCCCAGACTCACAAGCATAAGAGCGAGAAGAATAATGAAGCGACGCTTACCTCTTCCGAGAACGTGGAGAACAGCTAACTACAAACCCATAGGGTACGGAGACAACTCCGTGCCCTATGAGCGCTAATGACATGGCGATGATTTTTACTAATACTCCAGCCCATTGGGGCTCATAGTAATTGAGTCGATAAACCTTTTTCAACCACAAAAGAAAACGTTGAACCTCCGGGTAATCAGAGCTACAATGCAAACGCCTTTCAGGCAGAACTAATTTGAACGGAGGATCGACGATGAATTTTGACGTAAAACCATTTGATGAGTACGAATCGATCACACTCAACGACTTGAAAGACCAAACCAACAGCCTACTGAATCTGGTGACGGAAGAGCAACGGCCATTGCGTGTGTCCATGAAGAATGGCAAGGAGTTTCTGATGTTTCCGCAGGATCTGCTCGCCCCGCTCTACGATCACGACTTTCGTTTGATCATACTGGCGGCGATGCGGTATGCAATGGGCAGGAACACATATATGCCCATGGTGGTCACTGATTATATCAAACGCCATATTCATCTTTGGGATGACAAATTTCTTGTGTTGGCTACTGATGATATTCGGCGCCACTTTGAGGACTACGGAGAATATGAGCCGAATCTACATCTCTGGCAGAGCCTTTTGGATGCGCTCGAAGCAGAGAGGAGAGACCGAATCACCCGGCCGGCAAAGACGATCAGGCCTTGCCCATCATGTGGAAAACCGTTGGAAATCATGAGCATGGCCGACAATCAACATTCACCGGGTGGTTTCAATGTGATTGCCCACTGCTGGAGCTGCGATTCCGACTTCGAGTGGTTCTGTGACAAGGACGGCGGCATTTCGGAAATGAAGCGGTATTTCTTTGGATAAGCGATAACAAAACTATGCAGGGAACTTTTTGGATTCTACACCCAACAAGTTCCCTGCAAATTTTCTCTAACGCACTCGCAGTCTTGTTTCATTGTTTATGCGGCGCAATTTTTGAGGTCAGCCCATGATGCCGATTTTGTTCCCGTTTTCGTAAATGTCCGCGCCGTATTCACAGTGATTTGGCCCTTGGTATTCCAGCCAACCGAAGCCCTCTACATAGACCATATCGCCGGGCTGCAGGTCAGTGACCTCCTGCGCCGGGTCGGGTGCGGGAGTAGGTTCCGGAGCATGAGCCGATTCAGACATTGGTCGTGCGTTTGGAGCTGCAGACGTTTCCACTGGTGCAGGCTCCGGCTCATTGGTGACTTCATGGGGAAGCTCTGGCTGTGGAGTCGTAACCTTTTCTTTCTCTGTTTCTAATTTGGCCTCTGCGACAATCGGTTCTGGGGCGCTTACGGCGGGTGTTTGGGGCGGTGCGGGTGTTTCCTCCACCGTTTCGGCCTGCGGCCACACGGCGGCGCACAGGGCCAGACAGGCGGTAAATACTGCGGCGATGACGATACGCTTTTTCATTTCTGTTCCTCCTTCTCAGATGCGAAACGAGCGCCGAGTCTCCCGGTTTGGCAGGAGGCTAAGCGCTCGTTTTCATAATTGTTCAGTTCCATAGAGAGCTGCCACGCCAGTTCAAATCCGGAGATGAAACTGTCGATGGAAGTGTCTTCGGCAATACGGTCCTTGGCATCAATGATCTGGAGCACCAGTCGGCGTTCGGGTTTCTCCAGCATCTCAATCAAAGCCTTGTGGCAATTCTCTATTTCTTGCCGTGGAGCCGAAAGCTCCGGCGGAGTGTAGAAACAGTCATACAGTTCTTTGATCAGCTTGTATTTCATGGGCTTCGCCTCCTTACGATTCGCTAAGTGCCTCGCTTCGCTCGGTTGCTCACGTGTATAGCGCCTGCGGGCGCTTATGTGACACAAACATATACCACACCTTTTGCGGAATAGCTATCAGAATTTCAGAAGAGTATCCAAAACATTTGCCGCCTGCTGAAGCTCGCCCTGAGTGGCTTCGTTTGGTATATCTTCATCCTTTTGCACCTTGTGCGGCAGATAAGGTTCATAGTTCTGCCGGGTGATCGTGGGGCGGTAGTGCCCAAGCATCTGCGCCAGTTCCTTGGTATCCATGCCGTTCTTTAGAGCAAGGATGGCGCAGGTATGGCGGAGATCCGTGAATCGGATATGGTCGATTCCCGCTTCCTTTATGATCTCATTGTGCATCCGGCGCACCATCTGCGGCGAGTAGGGTTTCAGCGTGGCCGGGTGCATAAACATGAGCGGGCTGCTGGGGTGCTTGCTGTGCTCCATGATGAGAAGGTCGACCACCTCCGGGGTCAGCCTTATTGACCTCGTCTGGCTACCGTACTCCACCAGCTCACGCCGTTCCACGGCACGGTTTTCCGCAACGGTCAGCGTCCGACTTTCGATATCAAGGTCACTCCATTTCAGGGCGATGAGCTCGCCTTGGCGAATGCCTGTCGTCAGCGCCAACATGAACATGGGGAGGTAGCCCAATTGCTCGGCGGCGTCCAGATAGTCCTCCATCTCCAGAGGCGTCAGCACATCGGCATTGACCTTCTTTGGCTTGGAGTAGTGGAACGCTCTGGCGGGATTATCGCTAATCAGGCCATCCCGCATGGCTTGGTCCAGGCATTGCTGAAGCAGGCGGTGGATGTGCCGCATGGTTTCTTCCCCCAAGCCAGAGCTGCCGGGTCGATGATTGCCGAAGCGCTTCCGTTCCTCCAGAAATTCTCCAACCATCTCCGATGTCAATTCAGAGAGGAGCACATCTCCCAAGCCGGGGAGGATGTGGTTTTTGAACACATAGTTGTGTGCCGCATAGGTGGTCGGCCTGCTTTGGTGCCTGTCATAGGTTTCCTGCCAGAAGCTGATGTATTCCCGAAGTGTCATATTCCCACCTCCATGCACTGACGCTGCAGATCACGGAAAGCTACCCACGGGAGTCTGGCTTGTTTCAATATCTTCTTGTGCAGATAGTAGAACTCGTGGAGCTTGTACGGCGCTTCGGTTTTTGGATTGAGAAACACATAGGACGAAGCTGTTTCCGGTATCCGCTTCAGGAGATGTCCAGCCTTGTCATTGAGCGTAAGCAGACGCCGGCCTTTGAGGATATACCTGTAGCGGACATGAAAATCGGCCCACGACAAGGTGATCAGTTCACATTGCCGCAGGCCGCTTGATAGTCCTGTGTAGATGAGAGGGAGCATGCCGAGCTGCTCCGCTGCGTTCAGGTAACGCTGGAGCTGGCCCAGGCGCAAAGGGGCTGTTTTGTATTCCTCTGCCCTGGGTTCCCGGCAGAGCCGCACCGGGTTGTATGGAATGAGCTGTTCCCGTGCTGCTTCGTCCATGCACCGCCGCAGAAGCAGGTGGACGCACCACACACTTCTGGCACTGAGTCCCCGGCTCTGCAGGACATCGTAGAAACCCGTGACCGTCTGCTCTGTCAGGTCGGAGAGTGCTACATTTCCGATGTTGGGTAGGATGTGGCCGTAAATCAGATTGCGGTACCCGCCCTCGGTGTTGCCGTTCCACTTAGGGCGGTTGTCGATGAACCACTGGCCGCACCACTGCCCGACCGTGAGATTATTTTCTTTCTGCATATCATCGCCTCCTTTTTGGCAAACGAACAATATCACAGAAAGCAGGAAATAGCTACTGAAAAGAACGGAATATTTGCAAAATGAAGCTATTCCGAATAATGTCGTTATTGTTCGGAATAATATAGTTGATTTTGCTCGGAACAGTAGTTATAATGTTCTTGACGAACTGCAATGGAGGTGTTCCAATATGACAATCAAAGAAGCGGCTGCCGCTTGGGGGATCACCGAACGGCGGGTCAATGCGCTTTGCAAAGCCGGACGCATTTCCGGCGCATATAAGGAGGGCAGGCAGTGGTTTATCCCGGACAGCTCTCAAAAGCCGATGGATAAGCGTGGTCACCGAAGTGTGGTAAGGCCCGCAGTATCATCTGCGCGCAAGCCGTTGCCCATTGGCGTATCTGATTACCGGGACGCCTGCAAAAACTACTACTATGTAGACAAGACCTTAATGATCAAGGAGTTTCTGGACGAGCGCCCCAAAGTATCCCTATTTACCCGCCCCAGACGCTTTGGCAAAACGTTGAACATGGATATGCTCCGCACTTTCTTCGAAAAGACGACCGAGGACACTTCCGTTTACTTCAGAGATAAGAAAATCTGGTCCTGCGGAGAATCCTATCTTGCCCACCATAGAAAGTACCCTGTGATCTTTCTGTCCTTTAAGGATGTTAAATACACCTCTTGGGAAGAAACCTATCAGACGCTCCAAAAGCTGATCGCACAGGAATTCCGCCGTCACGACGAGTTGGCATCCAGCTCTGCGCTCAGTGATTACGAAAAAGAGGAATATTCCCTTCTTGCAACAGAAGCCGCTGACGAAGTGGAATATCAAATGTCCCTGCGGACACTGACGCTGCTCCTCCATAAGCACCATGATGTTGCCCCCATCGTCATCATTGACGAATATGATACTCCCATCCAGCAGGGACATGTGAACGGTTTCTATGATACTGTCATTGGATTTATGCGCAATCTGTTCTCCGGTGGCCTGAAGGACAATCCGCATCTGAGCTATGGTTTCCTGACCGGCATCCTGCGTGTTGCCAAGGAAAGTATCTTCAGCGGCCTGAACAACCTGAAGATCAACTCGATTTTAGACGAGCGCTACAGTGAATATTTCGGCTTCACTTCAAGCGAAGTACATGAGATGGCGGACTACTATCATGCTTCTGATAAATATCAGGAGCTTTGCGAGTGGTATGATGGTTACCTTTTCGGCAATACCGAGATTTTTAATCCCTGGTCTGTCATTGGATACTTCAATAATAACTGCCGTCCCAAAGCATTCTGGCAGTCCACCGGAAGCAATGACATCATCCGTGAGGTGCTGGCTTCTGCAACACCGGATATTATGGAGCGTCTGGAGCTGTTGATGAAGGGCGAGTCCTTTGTTACGCACATTGACACGGGTGTCATTTATCCGCAAATCCAGAATGATCCGTCCTCTGTTTACAGCTTTCTGCTTGTAGCTGGTTACTTGAAAGCCGTGAGCTGTGACCAGTCTTATGGCGAGGATTATATGTGCGAAGTGGCTCTGCCCAACAAAGAGATTTCTTTCGTCTACAGCAAGGAGATCCTCT
>OGYC01002133.1_pt1 | contig 14443 bp, 12 predicted proteins | sample 1576461 | NCBI WGS metagenome assembly OGYC01 (sample SAMEA3541569, study PRJEB24748) | human gut metagenome | biome: human gut; feature: human-associated habitat; material: faeces | place: China | collected 2012 | reverse complement strand
GAGAGGTGGGAGAGTAGGTCGATGCCAGATTTCCAAATCACTGGACAAGTTCAGTGATTTATGGCGAGGTAGCTCAGCTGGTTAGAGCGCATGATTCATAATCATGAGGTCGGCGGTTCAAGCCCGCCTCTCGCTACGAAGAGAAAAAGTCTTTCAGTATTGAAAGACTTTTTTTATTTTAGATTGAATGATTTTAGATTTCTACAAATTGAGAGTGTGTTTCAAAAAGTAATAAATACTTGAAGTATTTGATTAATTTGCGATAGTGACTTCCAAGCCTCGTTCTCTTAACTCTTCCAAAATTTTGGGTTGGATGTGGCTATCGGTAATGACGTGTTCAACTGCATCCAAATCGCAAATTTTTCCAAAGCCCCTGCGTCCGAACTTGGATGAGTCAGCAAGGACGATAGTTTTTTGGGCAGCTTTCATCATAATTCGATTCAAGTTGGCTTCCATCATATTGGTTGTAGATAGTCCATATTCCAAATCAATACCATCAACTCCCATAAATAGTTTACTACAAGAGAAATTTTCCAGCATTTTTTCCGCGTAACTTCCTACGGCGGATACAGAACTATTACGCACTAGACCTCCCAGTTGAATAATATCAATGTTTTTATTACATGCAAGTATATGCGTTACATTGATTGCAGCCGTGATGACTGTAAGATGTCCTTGTGGGACGATTTGGCGAGCTAAAGCGTGCATGGTTGTGCCGGAAGCGATGATAATGGAATCGTCCGGGGTGATCAGATTAGCCGCTTGCATTCCGATAAGACGTTTTTCTTCGGTATAGAATTTTTCTTTTTCATTGACGTGGCGATCATTAATATAAGGATTGATTAAAATCGCACTTCCGTGAGTACGGTATAACATTTTCTTTTCTTCAAGCAACGTGAGATCCTTGCGGATGGTTACTGAAGATACTTTTAGTTGATTGGCAAGATCGATTACAGCAACAGAGCCTTGCTGCCGCAACAGATCAAGTATGTAGCTATGTCTTTCACTTAAAGATAATGATTTCATCCTATTCCGATTATCAATAATATACTCAATGACTTACGTGTACGTCTAAATATTAGATCATCCCTCAAAAAGGTATGACTAAGATAGTGATTTATTTTAAATGAATATTGCTAATTTCTAAAAAAAAAGAAACTTTTATAGCCTAATTCCGTAAATTATTTCGATACCAAAGGAGTCAAATTCTTATCTATTGAATTGACGTAGACCAATAACAGAAAAAGGATTGTTGTTTCAATATTCCGATTTACCCGTGTGTAGGCACGAGGAGGATGGAGGGGCTTTCATAGGTAGGATTGATTGGTTGTTGAACTTAAAATTAATTGTAAAACAAATAAATAATTGCGTTATGAACCGAGAGGATATGTTGAATAAACTTCAAGAATCCGAGAAGGTATGGGATATGGTTGTAGTGGGAGGAGGAGCCACGGGTTTAGGTGTTGCGGTTGATGCCGCAACACGGGGATATAGTGTCGCCCTTCTTGAAATGGCGGACTTTGCAAAGAGTACTTCAAGCAGGAGTACGAAGTTGGTACACGGGGGTGTACGTTATCTGCAAAAAGGAGATGTTGCTTTGGTGTTGGAGGCATTGAGGGAAAGAGGGCGAATGAAAGCTAACGCCCCGCATCTGGTAAAAGATCAAGCATTTGTAATATCAAACTATACGTATTGGGATAATTTCCTTTATTTTTGCGGACTTACTTTTTATGATTTACTTTCGTTCGGTTTCGGGTATGGAAGGAGCAGGTTTATTTCTTCCAAGAAAGTAATGGAGTATTTACCGACGTCCGTGAAGAAAGGGTTGAAGGGGGGAATCGTGTATCATGACGGACAATTTGATGATTCGCGGATGGCTATAAATCTGGCACAGACTTGCGTGGAGAATGGTGGAGTAGTGTTGAATAAGGCGCGAGTATCGGGTATCGTACATGTCAAGAACGGAAAGGTTGCCGGGGTGAAATTCGTGGATACCGAGTCGGGTAAAGAAATGCAACTGGCAGCCAAAAGCGTGGTCAATGCTTGCGGGGTGCTTGTGGATGATTTGATGGCGATGGATTCCCCGGGACACAGCAAGATGGTAACTCCAAGCCAAGGGGTACATCTTGTGTTGGATATGAAATTTTTGAAAAGTGATTACGCGATAATGGTACCCAAAACGAGTGACGGACGTGTGCTGTTTGCCGTGCCTTGGCATGACAAGGTGGTTGTGGGGACAACGGATATCATGCGTCCTACTCCGGAGATTGAGCCGAAGCCGTTGAAGGAGGAGATTGATTTTATTTTGAAGACGGCATCCTTGTACATGGATCCGGCGCCTACTTATGACGATATTGAATCCGTGTTCGCGGGACAACGTCCTTTGGCTGCGCCGAAGCACGAGGGAAAAAGCACGAAAGAGATTTCCCGGGGACATAAGATTATCGTTTCGGACAATAATCTGGTCACTATCACGGGAGGTAAGTGGACTTCTTACCGGAGAATGGCAGAGGACACAGTGGATAAAGCGATAGCCCTTAAATTGGTTGAGCCGAGGAAATGTGTCACCAAGAAATTTCATATTCACGGGTATCGGAAGAATCCGAACCTAAAAGATCATATGTACGTTTACGGAAGTGATCAAGACGCTATTTTGAAATTGATAGCGGACCATCCGGAATACGGTGAAAAATTGTCGGATAAATATGACTATACCGTTGCCGAAGTGGTATGGGCCGTTCGGAAAGAAATGGCCAGAGAGGTCGAGGATGTTCTCGCTCGAAGGGTTCGTTTGTTGTTCGTTGATGCTAAAGAGGCTATTAAAGCAGCCCCGAAAGTAGCGGAAGTGATGGCCAAGGAACTTGGGAAGGATCAGACGTGGATAGATGAAGAAGTGAAGGAATTCACGGAATTGGCAGAAAATTATATCGCGGCTAAGATCATTATTTGAGCTTAGCTGATGTATATGTATAAATAATAATTTATAAAAATTGATGACATGTGGAGTTTTCTAAAACCTGAACCCCACAAGCCTTTATTGCCCAAGGAGAAGATTGATCCGACATACAAACGATTGCGATTGCAGGTCTTCCTCGGGATTTTTATCGGTTATGCGGGTTACTATCTTGTTAGAAAGAATTTTACGCTGGCAATGCCTTATTTGCAGGAGCTGGGATTTGACAAAGGAGATTTGGGAGTGGCGCTTTCGGCAAATGCTATTGCTTATGGCATATCGAAGTTTTTGATGGGAGGGGTTTCTGACCGGAGTAGTGCCCGCAAATTTTTGCCGTTAGGATTATTGTTGTCGGCTCTTGTTACCTTATTCTTGGGGACGAGTGCCGGAATATCTTCTATCGTGATGATGTTTGTCACGCAGTTCTTGATCGGTTGGTTTCAAGGAATGGGCTGGCCCCCGAGTGGGCGCGTGATGACGCACTGGTTTTCACATAACGAACGGGGAACGAAGATGTCGATCTGGAACGTGGCGCATAACGTGGGAGGAAGTTTGGTCGGTATCATGTTCTCGCTGGGGTTGGTATGGTTCGGTTCATGGCAGACCGCCACGTTTGTTTTCCCGGCAGTGGTCGCTCTTGTTATCGTGGTAATTTCTTTCTGGCTTATCCGGGATACCCCGCAATCGGAAGGCTTACCGCCTATCGAGGAGTATCGTAATGATTACCCGAAGAATTATAGTGCCAAGTCGGAAGAAGAGTTGACGGCGAAAGAGATATTTTTCAAGTACGTGTTGAATAATAAGATATTGTGGTATATTGCGATTGCCAATGCTTTTATTTATCTGGTGCGTTACGGGGTTTTAGACTGGGCCCCGACCTACTTGAAGGATGTGAAGGGGTATGATAGCGGTGCGGTAGGTTGGATTTATTCGGCTTACGAGATTGCGGCTATTCCCGGAACGATCATTTGTGGTATCGTGAGTGATTATCTGTTCAAGGGACGGCGTGCGCTTACCACGATGACTTATATGGTATTAGTAGCTTTATTCGTGTTTATATACTGGAAAACGGATCATAATCTTGTAATGGATAGTATTTCATTGATTGCTATCGGGTTCTTGATTTATGGTCCCGTGATGTTGATCGGAGTACACGCTCTCGATCTGGCCCCCAAGAAAGCTGCCGGAACAGCTGCCGGGTTGACCGGATTTTTCGGGTATTTTTTTGGAACGGCGCTTTTGGCGAATATTATGATGGGGTACGTGGTTGAAAACCTTGGATGGGATTGGAGTTTTATCATCCTGTTGGTTGCTTGTGCCCTTGCATTTGTATTCACCGCATTTACCGTGAAAGAGGAACAATATTTAGTGAAAGGAGAAAACAAACATTAACCGCTCTAAAATTCAAAAACTATGATCAAAAAGTTTTTTTATGCAGCAATGGCATGCGGGCTATTAGCTTTCGTCATGTCGTGTGAAGACCAAAAATTCAACAATATCAATGTTGACGTGGATCGGGTGGAGCTCGATCATCTCACGGAGGACATGATAAAGGTTAGGGATTACGTGCCGGAGTATGCTGTTGTTGCACACCGGGGATCTACATTCTGGGCACCGGAGGAAACAGAAGCCGCTTATCGCTGGGCAAGAGAGATTGGTGCCGATTATCTGGAATGTGATATGCAGGTGTCAAAGGATGGGGTTGTGCTTGCTTTGCATGATGATAATCTGAAACGCACGACGAATATCGAAAACGTATTCGGGGAGACGTTGCCGTTTGATATACGGAAAGCGTATTACCGGAAGATCGGGTACACGGAAGCCGAGGCCGATTCTCTTACACGGGTGGATGCTAAGAATTTTGTACCGAATCTCCCGGCTTATTACACTTACGAGGAGTTGTCCATGCTGGATGCCGGAACGTGGTTTAACGAGACAAGTATCGAGCAGGCACGTCCGAGTTTCTCGGAGCAACACCAGTATGTCTCTACCTTGGAGGACCTTGTTAATTTCGCCCGTGGGAAAATATTGAAGAGAGATGGCGACGGACAACGTGTTTTCACGATAGGTCAGAAAACCGGGGAGAAGATCAAGAGTTTGAGTGGTACTGCCGATTTGATCAAGTATACTTTCGAGTACGAGGCGGATCCGGAGGACACGGGACACAGACCGGGTATCTATATCGAGTTCAAGGAACCGTGGTTGAATCCGACCGGGTTCGAGGAACTGGTTTACGAGGAGCTGGATCGTTTGGACATGAATATTATTACCAAACCGGAGGCGGAGAATACGCCTTTCTACGTGAACGGTAAGGTGAACACGGGGAACACGAACGGTAAGGTGATTTTACAGACTTTCTCGTTGGAGAGTTTGGTACGTATAGCCGAACATTACAAGGGGCAGGTTCCGATGTGTTTCTTGTTATGGAAAGGAACGGGAGCAACCGATCTGACTTATGATGATCCGCTGGGATACGCTTCATTTATCAACTTGGGCGTGAAGTACAAGGCACATTTTATAGGACCGTGTATTGCCGGAGCCCCGAATGATTACCCGGAGTTGAATAATCCTTGGCAGGATTATCTGATACATAAAGCGGGAATGAAGAATCATCCTTATTCTTTTGACACGTATGACCAAATGGCAAAGTATTTCGGCCAGTATAATTTCGGCGTGGAGATTGACGGGAAGTATAAAGCTCCTTATCTGGATGCGTTGTTCACGAATCACTCTGACATGAGTATCAATTACATGATTACGCAGGGATGGAGAAAGAGTCCGGCATCACAGGATTTGGTGGATGCGAGAGTTGTGTTAGAAAGGTTAGGATACTAAATCATCATTTAAATACAGATCAGTATGAAAAGATATATATTATTTCCCGTGATGTTGGTCGCCCTCGTGATGTTATCTAACGGGGTAAAAGCTCAGGTCGAGGATGTGCCGAATCCCTTGTTACAATATATAAATAAGGAAAACGGACTACGGTTTACCGCAGGAGCCCGCCTGTTTGCCGATGTCGCTTATTACCATTCGGAGTACACCCCTATGAAGTCCGGTGCGGCGATTACCGATGCCCGTATCCGTACGTCGTTGACATATAGACAATTCTATTTTTATGCCGATTTCGATTTCTCGAAAGGCAAGTTTACCCAAAAGAATATTTTCGTGCGGTATAATTTCTGTGAATCTCCATTCGCGATTCATAGTTTGAAAGCGGGATATTTTAATGAACCGTCAAGCATGAGTCTGAACGCCAGCTTGTATAATTATCATTTTATTGCCCGTGCGGCTCCTGCTATGGCGTTATCTGCCGGACGCGGTTTAGGTATTACTTACAAGTATTACGATGCCAGTTTCTTTGCCGAGCAAGGTATTTTCGCTGAGAACAAGTATAATGATCAAATCTCCGGATTCCAAGGAGTGAGTCTTAGCGGGCGTTGGTTGTACAAACCGATTAATGACGAGGATATCACGTTACACGTGGGGGCTTCTTTTCATTATGCCAGAACGAACACGGGTGAAGTGGTCGATAATGTTTTCAGGACGAATATGGAGTTGGAGTCGAATATGCAGACCTACGTGGATGCCACGACCAAATTCCTGAGTGCTGATGTACCTTGGGCAAAGAATACAATTACTTTTGGACCGGAGGTTTTGTTTAAATCTGACGATTTCTTTTTTAGAGGGGAGTATATTTATAGGCGTATTTACAAGAATAGAAATGACCGGGAGCTTTTCGAGAACCAATTGGGAGGAGTTTGGAGTTGGACAACGCAAGAGTCTTGGTTAGCGGGTAACCCGATAAGAAGTTCTAAATTTCAAGGTGCTTACGCGGAGATGGGATATCTGATTCGCGGAAATGCATACGAGTACGATGATGAATACGGTTTGCTGGGAGGATGTAACAGTAAGGGCGACTTGGAGGTTGTTGCCCGCTACAGCTACACCGAATTGAATGATATTAACAAGGGGGATTTCTTTCTGATCGGTAAACATGTATTCTATCCGGACGGGGTGGTTTCCGACTATCCGCCTGTTTCGACCAGCATCGGGGGAGGACGTTTGCATACTGCCACGGTGGGGATTAACTACACGTTGAACCAGTACGTGAAGGTGATGGGTGAATATCAATACAGTAACTTGAAGAACGTGTATTATCCTTTGGATAAGAATTTTCATCAATTGCAGATGCGCTTGATGGTATCGTTCTAATACAGGTTTATAAAGTTGTCCCATTGGGATTTAAAGTTCATAAGGTATGTTATTTTTGACATACTTTATGAACTTTATAAATTTTATGAACTTTACAAACTAAATTCTTCTCTTGCATTTTTAATTCCGTTTTATTATTTTTGACTTTTGATACACACAAAACACTAATCTATAATTTAGCGGGAAAACTATGAGAAGAATTACTTTACTCTTGGTGGCGTTGGTTTCTGTGGCAAAGTTTGCGGTGGGGCAAGTTGATGTAAGTGCGATTAATAAGCCTATCGAGTTGTTGCAGGAAGCGAATAAAGACATCGAAAACGGGGATTATCAAGATGCCGTGCAAAAGTTAATAGCGGCAAATCGCTTGAATCCTAAGCTAAGGGAAGTTTATTTATCACTGAATGTAGCCTGTTCGCACACGAATCAGATTTCTTTATTGAAAGATTATTTGATTAAGGCAAAGAAAATTTTCGAGGAAGACGATGAATTATGTTATTATCTGGGGAACCTTTACCAAAATCAAAAAAAGTACACGGAAGCGGTGAAAGAGTATTCTCTGGCAATTGACTATTCGAAAAAGAACGGTGAGGATTACGAATTGGTATACGCCTATTATTTGAACCGGGGAAATTGCTATCTGAAACAGAACGAGTTTGCCAAGGCTATTCCGGATTACACGTATTCGTTAAAACTGAACAAGGACAACGGGGCTATTTACGCTAACCGGGGCATTGCTTATTTCCAAACGGGTAAACGGAAAGAGGCATGTGTTGATTGGCGGAAGGCAAAAAGTTTAGGCGTTACCAGCGTGAACGCATATATTAATCGCTATTGCAGATAGCGATTGTTGCAGGTTACATGTATAACATAAAGGGGCATTCAGCCCCTTTGTTATTTAAAAATATCGATTAGTGATGTGAGATTGCTGGTGAAAAGTTTCACGGAAATTGCCAGAAGAATAATCCCCAAGAATTTGCGTAGTATGTATACTCCGCCTTTCCCGAATACTTTCTCGACCAGCGTGACATTCTTTAATACGAAATAGACAACAATAATGTTTAGCGTTAAGGCTATAATAATGTTAATAATATGATACTCGGCACGTAACGATAGCAACGTGGTAAGTGTACCGGCACCCACGATTAACGGGAAGACCAGAGGGACAATGGAGGCAGTACCGGAAGGACTGTCGTTTTTGAAGATCGGTATACCGAATATCATTTCCACGGCAAGCACAAAGATAACGAGTGAACCTGCCACGGCGAAAGAGGATATATCCACGCTAAACAAGTTTAACAGGCGGTCGCCGACATACAGGAACGCGATTAGTATGGCAAAGGATGCCAATGCGGCTTTCATGGCACTTATTTTGTGTCCGTTTTTTTGAATGTCAATGATAATGGGGACTGTGCCCGTGATATCGATGACTGCAAAAAGTACCATAAACGCGCTTGCTAATTCCTGAATGCTAAACTCTGAAAAACTCATGTCAAAAAGGTTGGTTTATTCTCAATTAATATTGTAATTTTGTGTGCAAAGATACGGAAACGGACGGTGTTATCAAAATGAATTATAATAATACGGAAAAGCTATGGCTTACACGAAATTAATCATAGAAAAGCAAGAGAATATCTGCACGGTGAAGATCAATAATCCTGAAGCGTTGAATGCGCTTAACTCTACTATATTGAAAGAGTTGGACGCAGCCTTTGCCGAAATAAAAGAAGATAATAGTATTGATGTGGTAATCCTGACGGGTGAAGGGCGTTCCTTTGTTGCCGGGGCAGATATTTCACAAATGTGTGAGATGAACGCTATCGAAGGAAAGGCATTCGGTGAATTGGGAGCATCCGTCTTTAGAAAAATTGAGTTGTTGGATAAGGTTGTTATTGCTGCCGTGAACGGTTTCGCGTTGGGTGGCGGTTGTGAATTGGCAATGGCTTGTGATATCCGTGTTGCCTCTGTGAAAGCGAAATTCGGACAACCGGAGGTCGGTTTGGGTATTACTCCCGGCTTCTCGGGAACTCAACGTCTGGCTCGTATAGTGGGGTGCGGTAAGGCAAAGGAGTTGATCTACACGGCAGACGTTATTGTCGCGGAAGAAGCTTATCGTATCGGATTGGTAAATAAAGTTGTGGCACCCGAAGTCTTGATGGATGAATGTATGGCTATGGCGAAAAAGATAGCATCCAAGGCTCCGCTTGCCGTTCGTTATGCCAAGGAAGCGATAAACCGGGGTATTGAAACGGATATAGATACCGGGATCTCAATCGAGGCCGATTTGTTCGGGCTTTGTTTCTCGACGGAAGATCAGAAAGAAGGGATGCAAGCATTTTTGGGCAAAAGGAATGCCGATTTCAAGAAAAGATAGTAATGATATTTTTTTAATAAACGAAAGAATTAGATAATATGAAAATTTGCGTTGTAGGAACAGGTACGATGGGTAATGGCATTGCCCAGACTTTCGCCCAAGCAGGGCATGATGTCCTGTTGAAAGGGCGTTCGGAAGCATCTTTGGAGAAAGCTCATAAAACGATCGAAAAGAGTCTTTCCAAATTGGTTGAAAAAGGCAAGATGGAAGCCGCAGAGAAAGAGGCGATAAAGGCTCGTATCAAAGATACGATGGATTACGGGGATTGTAAGGATGTCGATTTGGTAATCGAGGGAGTTGCCGAAGATATGCCGACTAAGCTCGAGATATTCAAGACGTTGGATGCTATCTGTAAACCGGAAGCTATTCTCGCGACGAATACTTCTTCTCTTTCTATTACCGAGATCGGTGCCGCTACAAGTCGTCCGGATAAAGTGATCGGGATGCACTTCTTTAATCCGGTGCCAATGATGAAGTTGGTAGAAGTGATCACGGGACAATTGACCTCTCAAGAAACTCATGACAAGGTGATGGCTATCGCTACCGAGATCGGTAAAACTCCGGTAAGTGCGAACGAGGCTCCGGGATTCGTCGTGAATCGGATCTTGATTCCGATGATTAACGAGGGAATCAGTATTTACGCCGATGGAGTGGCTTCCAAGGAAGAGATTGACGAGGCCATGAAACTGGGTGCCAATCACCCGATGGGGCCTTTGGCTTTGGGCGACTTGATCGGATTGGATGTATGTCTGGCAATCATGGAGGTATTGTTCCATGAGTTTGAAGATTCTAAATATCGCCCACATCCGTTATTGCGCAAAATGGTTCGTGCCAACCAGTTAGGACGCAAAACCGGAATCGGTTTCTACGATTATCGTAAATAATCGGGGTTGTAAATTGCTGGTTGCAAATTGTGATATGAAAGCGACGCTGTTCGGGATGAGTAAGCGTCGCTTTTTTTACTGTCCCAAACGAACGGAAGAGCGTTTGACGGGATGCGGGTCGTCCACTATTTGTCGCGGTTTGTAAGAATTGAAATGAAATGTCAGTCCGATCCAATAGGCGTGGGTGGCTTCTTTACTGTAGTTTTGGAGATAGTGTTGACCTTTGAGGGAATGAATATTCCATTCGGAAGTGTCGAAAACGTCCGTGACGGAAAAGCTTATTTGAAGCCGATCACCTAAGAAACCTTGGCGGACGGATAAATCAAGATAGTAGTCTTCTTCCAGCTTGAATTGTGGAACTTTTGTAGGGGAACGATACCGGAAATTAGCTTGGAATTCCATGTATTTACGGGGAATTATAGTTATCCTCCAATCGCTGTTCCAACAGAAAGCATTGGTGTGGAGATCGATATCCCCGGATTTGCCGGAAGAGTGCGTGTGTGTGAAGGAAAACGCGGGATGCACGGTTAACCACGGGGTAGGTTCAAAAGGAATTTCTATATCCAATCCGATTTCGTTTTGTATGATACCGTTCATGTAACTCAGGAGTAAGCTGTTGTCCGGGGTGAACGAGTACACCGGGGAAATGAATTTTTCGGTTGCGTTGAAGTAGAGGGTGCTGTTTACTTGTATTTGTTTACCCGAATACGAGTGATTGATTTCCGCCCGATTCATAATTTCCGGTCGTAATGTCGGGTTACCTTGTTCGAATGTTACGCGGTCGATATATGTCAGAGATGGAGTTAATTGCGTGTAGTCCGGTCGTGTGGACTGCCGGGTAAAGCGGAACGCTAATTGTTGATTGTCTGCAAGCGAGTAGCTGACAGCCAGTAACGGATACGGGTAAAAATGTCCTGTATCATCGTAATCGGCTTGCAGGCCTATTTTATAATGGAACTGTTTACCCGCTTGATCGGAATAGAAAAGGTAAGGCGAAAAGATATATTCATCATGGTTTAGAACCTCACGGGATGGAGAGTGGTTTGAATTTTCTTCCGGTGATTCCTTGCGGATATAATTTATTTTATTCCAGCGGGAGAAAAATTTGATTCCGGTTTCCAAATGTCTTTTGTCGGATAGTGATTCTATGTAGTCCATTTGCAGGTGAACGAAGCGAGGGATTTCTTTGCTGTTGGATACATGGACAATATTATGATTTACATGGTATTTGGATGGATGGGAATCTTTCGTGTACGAGAAAGTACCATTTAGTGACAGTTCCTGCCTGTCTTGTTCGAATATGTGTTTGTAAGCCAAGGAGGTTTCAAATGTTTTTCGGACGAAAGCGATCCTGTTATGTTCATTATCACCTATCTCCTGATTCGTGGTGATTTTAGGAAGGTGTACCTTGAAGTCCCAAAGAAATAAATTACGGGTAGAGGGATGCAGATTAATTTGAAGGTTTATCAAATGGCTTAAATGATGTTGTTCGGTTTCGATGGATTGGAATATTTTGTTATCATGAAAATAACGTGATAGTTCGCTACTGATTTCAATCCGATCGGAATGTCCGGAATAATCCATGTATAAATCCCAATTCTTCCGATTGTATCCCAAGTTGATGTTCCCTGTGAAGTTGTTCGTGAAATCATAATTCAACGAGATCGAGCCATTGAATGTGCCTTTTGCTTTTTTGCTGTCCTCTTGTCCTTGAATCTCGGAGCACACGCATAATGTCAGGAAAGAGAAAATGAGTTGAATGCCCTTTTTCTTCATGTATATCCGGTTTATTGTTTTTAAACAGGAATATGACAAGAATACCCCGAGATTCCTTGCGTTGAATGGTTCATTTTTAGGATTTATTAGAAATTAGAGAGGGAGGTCGGTATGTCGAGTTTGTGTGTATGAAAAATAATATTGAGCATGCTTGTCGATTCGACAAAAACAACACATGTTTCAATAATAATGTCATAAATCGTATTTTTTCAATTTGCAGTTGTGGTATTAGGTTTCGAGAGAGAGGTAAATGTCTACGAAAAGTCACCATTTTCCATGCTTCAGCCAATACTTTTGTGGTGTCCAAAAAAGAGCGGATATTGTGGAAAATTATTAACGTGCGGTTCTGTTTTTATTTACAAAATAACATGCATGGGTAAATAGTGCCATTGAAAACTCTTGGTTGGATAGTGGAAATTTCCCAAAAGGACAGTTTTCATATATTGTACCTGTTTAAGGATGGTATATGGAACACATGGTAAAAACGTCGATTCCTGATGAAAAAGGTCAGTGCGCGAAGCGCATCCGGACGGTTTTAATGAATGATCTATTAATGCAAGAGGGTACTTTGAAAATGTCAGATAGAGAGCGAAAAATATTTTGGTTCGCGGCTTACACGAAGACAAACCAGGAATTAACAATCAAGAAGCGGTTGGATGGACTAGAAATAGAGAACTATCTGGCCATGCGGGAAGAGGTTCGAGAGACGTCTGCCGGTAAAAAAAGAGTACGAGTGATATTAATACCACATTTAATTTTTATCCGAACGGATCAAGTAACCGCTTTTTCATTAATTAATGAGCAGGGAGTGAATGTTGTTTATCTTAAAGACCCTGTAACCCGCCATTCTCTAATTGTCCCGGACAGACAGATGAATGATTTTATGTTTTTACTTGATTTTTCGGAAAGTACGGTGGAAGTAATTAATGAAGAATTAAAACGGGGTGATCGGGTTCGGGTGATCAAAGGACCTTTAGCGGGATTGGAAGGCGAACTGTTGCGAATCAAAGGTCATAAAAGAGTCATTGTACGGTTGGAAGGTGTGGTTTCAATAGCGACCTCGTATATTCCGGGGTCATTCTTAGAGAAAATAGGATAATAATAATAAATGGATACGAGAGCATTTAAGGATTTATACCGTAAGGTATGGAATACGCGTGTGAAAGATTTTCCCGTGTCTTCATTATCGTGTTTGCTGCATGGTTTTTTGGCGGCTTATTCGATGGTACGTGTTTTTCCTTGGCTGGAAGATAGTTATGTTTCCCGGTGGAAAATACATGAACGTATACGGGAGATCGCGAATGTTTTGTCGCTTCAATTGGGAAGTACTTCAATCTCCGTGGAAGAACGGGTAGGGCATGTGGCGGATTTGATGGATTCTTATTTGACGTATTCGGATATGGATATTCTAAATAAGGCATTGGATGAGGCTTGCGAGATTCTCCGAGCATTGGAAAACGGGGACAAAACAGTTGAAACTTGCCGTACCCCTGAAATGTGTCGGATGTTGTGCAGCTGTTATTATTTCATGAATGAAGAGAAGTATTTGGAATTTGCGTGGCACATCATCCATGAATGGGAGGAGGAGAAATTCACTATAAACGTGGAAAAAGGATGGAGAAAAAATCGTGCCGTGGACTTCTATTACAATATTGTCGGAAGTAATAGGAATACCGACGAAAATACGTTGTTTTTGGATAAGATGATTGTAGAGCAAGAGCCCGATGACCTTTGTACATTGGCATTGCAGTTTGATATATTGTCTGCTCGTGAATACGAGGAAATGAATTTGAATTCATAAGTATTATTTTCAATGAAAGGAATTGTATTGGCCGGAGGGTCCGGAACTCGATTATATCCTATTACCAAAGGGGTAAGTAAGCAATTGTTGCCGGTGTATGACAAACCCATGATCTATTATCCGATATCAGTATTGATGTTAGCGGGAATACGTGAAATTTTGATTATTTCCACCCCGCAGGATCTGCCTGCTTTTCAACGCTTGCTTGGGAACGGGGATGATTACGGGGTACGTTTCGAGTATGCGGAACAGCCTAGTCCGGATGGGTTAGCACAGGCTTTTATTATCGGTGAAAAGTTTATCGGTGAAGATCCTGTTTGTCTGGTACTGGGAGATAATATATTTTATGGTAGTTTCTTCACGAAACTTTTGTCCGAAGCCGTGAAGATGGCAGAACGAGAAAGTAAAGCGACAGTTTTACAATATGCAGTGACAAAAAGCTC
>OGYC01002129.1_pt1 | contig 14466 bp, 9 predicted proteins | sample 1576461 | NCBI WGS metagenome assembly OGYC01 (sample SAMEA3541569, study PRJEB24748) | human gut metagenome | biome: human gut; feature: human-associated habitat; material: faeces | place: China | collected 2012 | reverse complement strand
TAAGTACCCTCTGTTTTTATGCCCTCTCGTTTGAGTGCTTGTCTATTATATCACGCTTTTCGAGCTTTGTCAACATCTTTTTCATTTTAATTTTGCACAAATGGTTTTAAACTGTTATATTCCCCGATTGTGCAAAATGTAAACAACCACAATATACAGTTTCCCGCTTTCAATATTTAGTTATCAACAGTCGCATTCCTGTATGTTGAAAACTCGTGCATTCTTTCCGTAAAGCTAAAAACAATGCCGCCCTTTAAGGACGGCACCGATAAAAATCCTATTTTTCCTCGTTCAGTTCGGAAATTATTCTGACAAAGCTGTCAATATCATTAAAGTCACGATATACCGAAGCAAATCTGATATACGCCACCTTATCTATATCCTTCAGCCTGCGCAGTACCAGCTCGCCGATCTCGTCCGATGATACCTCCCGTCTGAACTGGTTCTTCAGTTCCTGTACAATATCCTCAACCATTTTTTCAAGGTCCTCGATCTGTACCGGACGTTTCACCGTAGCTCTCGCAAGCCTGTTTATCAGCTTGTCACGATCAAAAGGTTCAATGGTATTATCCTTTTTCACAACCATAAGCGGTATTGTTTCCACCATTTCATAGGTCGTAAAACGGCACTTGCACGACAGACATTCACGTCTTCTGCGAATTTTATTTTCCGCAGGGCGACTGTCTATTACCTTGCTGTCCTCATATCCGCATTCCGGGCATTTCATCTGTTTTCCTCGCTTTCGCTCTGATCCTCACGGTTTCCTTTTCCATATTCCTGTATTTATGTATTTTAACACACTTTCGCAGCTTTTTCAAGCATTTTCTGTAATCAAAGACCCATCTTATACTTATCGTATATCTTTTTCATATTATTCGCACATACAGCAAGTTCGTCATAGCTGCTGTAGTTCTCACGGTAAAGCTCGACTATCATTGCTTTATCGTACTTTATTTTTTCAAGTTCGCTGAAAAGACGGTTGAAGTTAAAGCTGCCCTTTCCTATCGGCAGACAATCACAGCCTGCGTTGCCGTCGCTTACATGAAGATGTACGACCTTGTTGCCTATTATATCCAGAAGCCTGAACGGATCTACATTGCTCCTTCTCGCCTGTTTGAGATCTACAACAAATCTGACCTCATCGCCGAGTTGTCCGATCATATTCTCGATAAATCTTACACTGCTGCTCTTGCAGTAGCAGATATTTTCCTGTGCCACCGTAACACCGAATTCTTTTGCGAGGCGGAATAAGCGCAGATAACGTTCCATATACCTTTCATCCGGCACCTTTGAACTTAGGATAGCTCCGTGCAGGACAAACACATCCGCACCGATCTCCGCCATAACCTCAAAATACCTCTTGTAAATATCTATCAGATATTCGGTTCTGCGTGGATAATCGCCGAAAAGAAACAGCGTTTCCATAGGCGAAGAAAACGGATGCATGGATATTACGTTCATCCCGTATTCACCGATGATTCTTCTTAGTTCAACAAGCACCTGACCTTCAAGCTCGTCTATCGAATTTACGAATATCTCAACATTTTTTACCCCCCGCTCGGCAAGCTCATAAAGAGCCTTTTCTGTTTCAAGAGGGTACAGACAAGCCGTTGATACGCCAATATCCATTTTCGTTACTTCCTTTCTGAAAATCAGCCCGCCAGAGAACAAACGTTCCCTATTATTGATATGATTAGCGGTAATACATACACCGCCGCCAGCACCGCAACAAGCAATGCGTAAATGCCGACCCTGCACAGACCTTCCGCCTTATCGGCAATTGCCGTTATCTTTTTGCGGAATATAATGTACAGTGCCAGTGCCGCAAAGCCTGCAATGCTCAGCACAATACCCGGTTTAAGCCCCTTCGGGCAGAAACTGAAGGTTATATCATTTTTACCTTCCTCCAGCTTTACCGCCATAAAGCCCGACATAGAACGGTATATCTCAGCAGGCTTTCCGTTTATCGTTGCAGAAAATCCATCGTCATACGGCACCGACAAAAACAGCCACTGACCGCTCTTTGCGTTGTCTGCCGTTCCGCTTATATTTCCACCGTCAACCTTAAGATCGGCGGTCTTTGTTTTATTGATAGCTTTTTCCAGCTTGCCGAGCGACAGTCCGTAAATACCATAGCTTGAGCAATAAGTGCTTTCGTTTACGTCAACGTCTATGCTTACCTTCTCATTTTCGAAAGTACCGAGATATAAAAGTCCGTTGCTGTCTTTATTCGGAAACGACAGATCCTGCTTGATGCCGTTTACATATATTGCAAACGAACCGTTGATATGCTCGTTGATATTTCTTGCAACAAGATCAAAGCAATCGAAATACAACGCCTGCTTTTCACCTATATCCAGCTTGTAGCTGAGCGTTGCGATGCGTGTATCGCTTTTGGGCGTGAAATAATATATCCCGTCATGTTGTGCATACCGAATATTTCTTTCTCCGGTATGCTCATACTCGGTAAACAGCAGTTCGTTGCCCGTATCAAGCAGATTCTTTGCAAGATATTCCTGTATAACTATACGTTCCGCCTTAGGCAGCTCCGTACATTGTGACAGATCGCTGTCGGTCACTATTCCAAGAGGAAGATAATATTCGCTCTCATAAATTGAATAGTTCTTGTCACGATAAATCACAGGCTCTCTTGCGCTGAATTTCTCTATATAATATTTTATATTCATAACGGCATCGGTAAGAGCCGTGCCTCCGTTGCCTGTGACCTCCATCCAGTAGGACGAATAGCCGAGCCGTTTCATCGCAAACATATAATCCTCCGATGTAAGCGAGGTGTAATGTGCGATGGTGGGATAGCCCAGTCCGCCTATAAGATTTGCGTCAAAATATTTCTTAGGCCACTGCGTCAGCTTCACCCTGTAAAAATCATCGTCCTCGGGGATTTTTCCTTCAAGCTCTATCGCATTGTTGTACTTGACGGGAGTATATGCTGATGCGCCTATATATACGTTTGCGTTGAAAACGCTCTCCGCTACAACAATTACAGCCAGTACAGAACAAACCGATTTGAAAGTAAGTTTCTTGAAAACGCCGAAAGCCATAGTCAGAACATACAGTGCCGTAAATCCGCAGAAGATAATTAAAAGCAGTACGAACGACTCCGAGCTTCCCCACAGTGTCGAAACATACGAATCCAGTTCGTATCTGCAGTTACAGTAGTACCATATCGTAAAACCGAAATAGATAATGCCGGCGGCAGTTATTCCGATAAGATAGGGCTTTTTATTCTTTTGCGCATAATCATCAGGCTTTGTATGCGACAGCTTCACCGCCGCAAAGGTCAGCATCATAAGCGTAGTCATATAGCCGTACCGCATAGGGAATGCCATATAGTCGCCCGTGTGCCACATCTTGTTTATCGGCTCAAACACTACCGGCAGAAGCGTAAGGAACGAAAGCAACGCATAGAATCTGCTGTTCTTGCTCTTTCTTCGCAGAAAATACACGATGAAAGCCGCAACGGAAAATCCCGTACAGAAAATAAGCGGCAGATTTGTATATATCCCTGCAAATACCGCAGAATCAAACAGACCCTTGAGTATGTTTGCACCTCTTGCGGATGAAAGATACTGTACAAAGCTCGGAAGCCATACAACAGCGGAAATCAGCGCCGCTATACCGCATCCGATAGTAAACCTCGGCGCAATGCCCTTTGTACTGCCCTTTTTTCTGTTAAGAAAAATGTAAACGCCGAAATACAGTATCGTGAACAATACCACCATATAGCTGAGATAATAATTCAGCACCAGCATTCCGACAAGGCAGAATATAAGTCCGCCTGTGCGTTTACGCTTTACGAGCGAATTGAACGCTATCAGCAGCAGCGGGAAGAAGTACATTACATCGAGCCATACCGTGTTCTGATAGAACAGCATAGAGTAACCGCTGAACGCATACATAACGCTGAAAAGCGCCGAATATGTCACATCCAGCTTTTTATGGCAGGTGCGGAAGTACGCATTTGCAGTTATCGCACAGACAGCCATTTTCATAAGCGTCATAATGTTCATAAACAGCATCATGTCCGCTTTGTCGACAAATGCAACAAGAAGCGAAAACGGGCTTGATATAAAGAACAGGAACACACCGAGGAAATTCATTCCGCCGGCATTCTGCCAGTTGAAGAAGAAATCCCCCTTGCCCTCAAGTATGTCCTTGAAGTCGAGCAATAAAGGAAGCACCTGCTGGTGCATATCGCACCATGCGAGCGTTTTATCTCCGAACGGATAAAGCCCACTGCCCGCAAATACCGCAAGTCCTATGACAATTACCGCTATCGGCGGAATTATCAGCGTCAGCAACAGCTTTGGACTGCGTATAAGTTTACCGAAATGTGTTGTAATTTTTTTAGTAATATCTCTTTTCAAAATATCCTCCGGGATTTTTAAAAATCTCTCCCATTTGGTTTTTATGAATATCTGTCTAAATTCAAAAGCCGCAAAGACTTTATGTGCTATGCGGCTTTTATTTTTGATTGAATTATCAGCCGTTGGTGATTATACCATGAGCTTCTTTGTGTCTACCGTACCCTTTGAAGCAAGATTCTTTGTATCCTTCTTGCTTTCGCCGTTTCCTGCATTTGTATAATTCTTGCCGTGCTTCTCCTGCCAGAGTACCCACAGGGGACCCGAGATGCACAGTGAAGAATAAGTACCGCAGATAAGACCTGCCATCATAGGAATAGCAAATGTCATTATCGAGGTTACGCCGCAGATTGCGCATACAACGCAGATTGCGAGTACGGCAAAGGCTGTTGTAACAGTTGTGTTTACAGAACGTGTTATCGACTGAGTTATACTCATATTAACAAGTTCCTTGAGTGAAAGCGAGTTGCCGTAAAGGTTACGGTTCTCTCTGATACGGTCATATACAACGATTGTATTGTTGATAGAGTTACCGAGCACGGTAAGAACAACCGCCATAAAGTTTGCGTCGATCGGGAAACGGCAGAACACGAACACCGCATAAACCATGAAACAGTCATGAACAAGGGCTACCAGTGCAAACACACCTGCCGAAAGGCCGCCGATTTTCTTGAATCTGAACGCAATATAGATTACAAGCAGTACAAACGAGAACAATACCGCAACAAGGCACTTAAGGAAGAACTCCGCACCTGATGTGGGGTTGACATCCTGGCTGTTTACAAGCGTAAGGCTGTTATCCTTGAAGGTCTGCTGGAGCTTATCCGATAAAGCTGTCTGCTTATCTGCTGTAAGTCCCTCCGAAGACGAGAATGAGATTTCAACGACTTCAAGTGAGCTGTTCATCGAAGAACCTGTAGTTACCGTAACAGCACCGTAGTTTTCGCCCTCGACCGTCTTCTTTACCGCATTTGTGTCAATTTCGCCGGTATAGCTGTAGGTCAGCATCGTACCGCCCTTGAATTCAATTGCCATTTCAATGCCGAATACGCAATTGAAGATAACCGTAATTACAGCAATGACAATCGGTATCAGAAAGAGTATCTTTCTGTATCCTATAAAATCAAATACTTTTTTGTTATTCATTTTGAAGCACCGCCTTCCGTTGCGGCAGCCTTTTCAGCGGCACGCTTCTTTGCAGATTTTCCGCCGTAGAGAGCGGGATTTCTGAATATCTTGAATCTGGAAAGCGACATTGTCATAAGTCTTGTCGCAAATATGCCGAACAGGAAGTTCAGTATAACGCCGACCATCAGAGTATATCCGAATGAGTAGATAGTACCCTCAGTTGAAGCACCGAACATGAAGAATACCGGCTTCAGTATAGTAGACGCAAGGCTGTCGGGAGTACCGAAAGCACCCATAAGTATGATAGCAACGATAATCATTGTGATATTACCGTCAAATACCGCACTGAACGCTCTCTTATAGCCTGTAGCTATCGCTGTGTCTATCGTCTTGCCGCTGTTTATTTCTTCCTTTATACGCTCACCCGTGATAACGTTAGCGTCAACGCCCATACCTACCGCAAGAATGATACCTGCGATACCGGGTATTGTCAGCGTAAAGCTGTTTGAGAACGGGAAGAAGCCTGTTATAGCACAGAAAGTACCTGCAACCTGTCCGATAAGACCGATAACGGCAACTACACCGGGCAGTCTGTACAGTGAAATCATGAATATCATAATAAGACCGAATGCGATAACGCCGGCGATTGCCATAGCGTCACGGGCACCCGTACCTAGCGTGGGCGAGATAGTGCTGAAGCTTGATGTTTCCAGCTTGAACGGTAACGCACCGCCGTTTATCTGGTCTGCAAGTGCCTTAGCCTCATCAGCCGTAAAGTTACCGCTTATCGTAGCCTCACCGCCGCTGATTTCCTCTTTGACCGAAGCTGTGGATATACACTTGTCATCCATATATGTCGAGATGTATCCCTTTGATGAAGCAAGCTTCTTTGTAGCCTCTGCAAACTTCTCCTTGCCGCTGTCCTTCAGCTTTAAGGATACCATATACTCATATTCCTTGCTGCTTCCGCTCTTGAGCTGATATACGGCAGAAGCCTTTTCAACATCCGAGCCGGAAATGATAAGGGGCAGATCCTCATACGTCTGACCGTTGGAAAGTGATTTTTCCGAGCCTTCTCTGAAGGTGAGCAGTGCGGTAGCGCCAAGCTCCTTTACAGCCGCTTCCGGATCAAAGCTGTCATCCTCAGCCTGCCATGGGAAACGCACGATTATCTTATCACTGTTATAATCAACATAAACCTCATAGTCTGTTATGTTGTTTGCAACAAGTCTTGTTTCAACGATCGACTTTGCCGCATCGACCTCTTCATCGGTCGCATCGTAATCTGCCGGTGACGTAAATGTAACGTCAACACCGCCTCTGATATCAATACCCCAACGAATATCACTTACACCTCTTATAATAGTGTTCGTGAAATCGCCGTACTGGGTATGAACACCGAAAAATACTATGCCTGTAAATGCCAGTATAACCGCCAGCACTATAAAGAACACAGGCTTTGCCACTCTTTTCAAATGTTTCACTCCGTTTCTGTGCCTAAGCACATCCTGTTAATTTATACATTACAGTATTATACTATAATGATTTCGATTAGTCAAGAAATAGTAAAGATTTTTTGCAATTTTCACAATCCGTTCATTATACGGAAAGCTCAGCCTTTTCTCCGAGAACATCCTTATTCTTTTCAAGGACAGGCTTTATGCACTTGTCAAGGAATGCAGTCACCTGGCTTGCGCTTCTGCCCGTGTAATTTTCGGGAATGAGCTTTGCCTCGATTTCTTCCTTTGTAGTCATGAAGTCGGGGTCTGCGGCGATTCTGTCAACGAGGTCGTTTTCTCCGCCCTCTTCTTTGATAACCTTACCTGCGGCAATGCTGTGCTGTCTTATCTTCTCGTGAAGCTCCTGTCTGTTTCCGCCCTTCATAACTGCGTCCATCATAATGTTTTCCGTTGCCATGAAAGGAAGCTCCTTCATTACTCTTGCACGGATAACCTTAGGATATACGACCAGTCCGTTTGTGATATTCAGCATAATGTTCAGTATAGCGTCTGTTGCAAGGAATGCCTCCGCTACTGCGATACGCTTATTCGCACTGTCGTCGAGCGTTCTCTCAAACCACTGTGTGCCTGCCGTAAACGCAGGATTAAGAGTATCTATCATAACATATCTTGAAAGCGAGGTTATTCTCTCCGCTCTCATCGGGTTTCTCTTATAAGGCATAGCCGAAGAGCCGATCTGATTCTTCTCAAAAGGCTCCTCGATTTCCTTGAAGTTTGCAAGGATACGCAGATCGTTCGAGAACTTCGAACAGCTCTGTGCAATACCGCCCAGTACGTTTACTATTCTGCTGTCAACCTTTCTTGAATAGGTCTGACCGCTTACGGGTACGCACTGCTTGAATCCCATTTCCTCAGCTATCATCTGCTCCAGCTTTTCTATCTTTTCCTCATCGCCGTGGAACAGTTCCATAAAGCTCGCCTGTGTGCCTGTAGTACCCTTCTGACCGAGCAGCTTAAGATTACCCATCTGATACTCAAGATCCTCAAGATCCATCAGAAGCTCGTTCATCCACAGCGTAGCACGCTTGCCGACTGTAGTCAGCTGTGCAGGCTGTAAATGTGTATATGCAAGACAGGGCATATCCTTATATTTATCCGCAAAAGAAGCAAAGTTCGAAAGAACGTTCACAAGCTTTCTGTGTACTATCTTCATAGCGTCACGCATTACGATAACATCGGTGTTGTCGCCTACATAACAGCTTGTAGCACCTAAATGGATTATGCCCTCGGCCTTCGGACAGCACTTTCCGTATGTATGAACGTGCGCCATAACATCGTGGCGGAGCTTCTTCTCCTCCTCAGCCGCATAAGCAAAATCAATATCATCAATATGCGCCTCAAGCTCGTCGACCTTTTCCTGCGTTACCTGCTCAAGTCCGAGCTTCATTTCCGCTCTTGCAAGCGCTACCCACAATCTGCGGAATGTCGAAAACTTCTTCTGTGCGGAGAATGTAAACTGCATTTCCTCACTTGCATATCTCGTACAGAAAGGGCTTTCGTAAGTTTCATAATTTGTCATTATAAATAACCGTCCTTTTCATCGGATTTTTTACTTTCCTGTGTCATCTGTATCTGCCGCCTGTATCTTTGGCGCATACAACGCTTCATCTGCACATACCGACACATTTTATATTGTATCACAAATTGTCCGTGTTCGCAATAGCAAACGTCATTTTTTCTCAAAACTTACCTTCCATATATCATTCAACCGCCCCGCTTCACCCTACGGCAACATTGACCACAGCCGCTCTCCTTCACCCTACGGCAACATCGACCACAACCGCTCCGCTTAACCCTACGGTCACATCGACCACAGCCGCCTCGCTTCGCCCTACGGCAACATCGACCACAACCGCTCCGCTTCGCCCTACGGCAACATCGACCACAACCGCTCCGCTTCACCCTACGGTCGCATCGACCACAGCCGCTCTGCTTCACCCTACGGTCGCATCGACCACAACCGCCCTGCCTTCACCCTACGGCAACATCGACCACAACCGCCCTCCTTCACCCTACGGTCGCATCGACCACAGCCCGTCATTTCGCACAACAAAGCCGTTTTAACAGCTCTGCCGAAAATTTTTCGTATTTTTTTAAAAAAGCCCTTGACAAATACCCGAAAACCGTGTATAATGTTTACTGTTATCTGGGTGTGGCGCAGATTGGTAGCGCGCTACCTTGGGGTGGTAGAGGCCGCAGGTTCAAATCCTGTCACTCAGACCAGTTAAAAACCGCTTGATTGTCAAAATCAAGCGGTTTTTTGTTTGCCGTTTTATCTCTTATATAAGCAAGCTCTACGAATATATTCTATTAAATATAGCACCCTCACAACCCGGCATCGCCTGCCTATGCACTTATTCAAACCGTTTCGCTTTCTTTTTCCTTTTCTCCGTCTGTATACAGCCGGTCGCCGTTCTCCCTGTCATACGCCTTCACCGAATATTCGCTGACATTCTTTACCGTTTCACCGTCTATCTGCAATGCGGCAGGCGAATCAAACCGCACTGTGATTTCCTTTCCGGTCAACACCTCTACCATCTCGGTATGGCTGATATGCTCCCCCTTGAAGATTGAAGGGAACACCATAAGCGTTTTCAGCTTCCCACTGCCGTGCATCACAACAACCGACAGCTTCCCATCGGGATTGTTTCGGTCCTGTTGCGGAGCGGTCATCATACCGCCGCCGTAAAACCTGCCGTTCATTGTCGGCGCAAGCCATACCTTCTTATAGCTGTACTCCCTGCCGTCAACGTTTATAACCGCATTCGCCGGTCTGAAATGAAACAGCAGACCTTTAACCGCAATAGATGTATAATTTATGGGCTTGTCGGATTTTTCTCTCAGCTCATCGCCCGTTTCACAGCAATATCCGTCAATACCATAGCCTATAGCATTGATAAACCGTGAGCTTTTGCCGTTTACCGTTACAATAGGCAGATTTCTGACATATTCATTTATCCTTACAGGCTCACAGCCCTGCTCCTTGCCGAGATCACGCAAAAAATCATTGCCGCTTCCCGTACCGTAATAATACAGCGGATTTTCATAAGGATACCCGTCGCTGTCGTTTATAAAACGGTTAAGCGTACCGTCACCGCCGCACAGCACAATATCGCTTTCGGGCGAAATACTGTCAAAAAATGTGCCGTATCCGCTTATCTGCGTCATATTGCAATATTTCAGTTCATCGTCCTTGTATATATCCGTCAGCTTTTGCGCAAGCTCTGTTCCCTTCCCGTTGCACGATAAAGGATTATACAGTATGTATTTCATGCTCATGTATGCCCTCCCCTTAAAACCGCCAGCCGTTTGCTTATGATGTTATCGGTCTTTTAGTCTTTTGGTATAGTATAACAAATTTAAACGGATTTTGCAATATATTGTTGCAATTTGTCAACACTTTGGATGAAAAATTGTATAAGTTGTTGCTTGTAAGCATCCATGCTTAAAACTTTGGGCGTTCATTTTATAAGGCATCCGCGCCTTACCCGCACAGTGCGAGTTCGCCCCCCCAGCACCAAAAAAGCAGGGCTATGCCTGTTTGTTGTAGTGGAAGTGGGGCGGGGTTGTCGAATTGCGGTCGTTGGGGTCGGCGCGTCCTTGCGCCGACTTTGGGCGACCGCTATCGTGCATCCTTGCACGACCCGCAAGTTGCGGGTTCTCCCACCCACCAACACATAAAAAGTGTAACCCCACTCATTGAGTGGGGTTACACTTTTTGGTGCCGATGGCGGGGGTCGAACCCGCACGGTATTGCTACCAACGGATTTTGAGTCCGTCACGTCTGCCAATTCCATCACATCGGCTTATTAAAATGTGTCGTAAAACCGCACTGCATAACGGTAATAGCGATTTCACAGTTTGATTATTATATCATAGCGGTAAAATGTTGTCAATAGATTTTCACTATTTTCCAAAATAATTTAGTGTTTTTTTATAAAAAGCCCTTGACAATTTGTTGAAAATGCCGTAAAATTAATATCGAGTAAATATCTATTATAACTCAGGAAAGTCAGCTGCCTTGTAAATTTTCACCAACAAAAGACAGGACGATCCGCTTATTTTACATATATACAATTAAATGTTGAAATGTAAAATCAGCCGTGCAGGCGCTTATGCAGTTTTGCGGCGGCATGACACGGCAATTCAGAAAAGGAGGAACGCTAACCCATGGAAGTGTGGCTTGCAGTTACACTCTGTGCGGCGGCAGTCGTAGTCGGAGCGGCGATATTCGGTTTTGTTATGTACAAAATGGGTATCGAGCATAGAAAAAAGGCGGCAGAAGCGCAGATAGAATCTGCCGAGAAGGAAGCAAGCAGGATAGTATCCGAGGCTAACGAAAAAGCTCAGGCAACAAAGAAAACCGCACTGGTTGAGGCTAAAGACGAGATCTTTAAGCTCAAAGAAAACAACGAAAAAGAAATTCAGAAACTCAAAAGCGAAACCGAAAGAGAACTCAAGGAACGCAGAGCAGAGGTAACACGCTCTGAAAGAAGACTTCAGCAGAAAGAGGAGAACCTCGACAAGAAGAACGATAAGATCGAACGTCTTGAAGAACAGCTCCAGAACAAGAACAAGAAGGCTGAAGAAAAGCTGGCTGAAGCCGAATCCATCAAGAAAAGCCAGATGGATATTCTCGAAAAAATATCCGGCTTTACTTTAGAGCAGGCGAAGGAACACCTGCTTAGTATGCTTGACAGCGAGCTTTCGCACGAAAAGGCAGTCAAGATTACAGCTTACGAACAGCGTCTTAAGGACGAATGTGACGAAAAGGCAAGACAGTATATCTCCCTTGCTATTTCAAGACTTGCCGCAGATACCGTATCGGAGGTGGCAGTATCCGTAGTTCCTCTGCCCAATGACGAAATGAAGGGCAGAATAATCGGCCGTGAGGGCAGAAACATCCGTGCGCTTGAACAGCTCACAGGTGTTGATCTTATCATTGACGATACCCCCGAGGCTATAACGCTTTCCTGCCATGACCATGTAAGACGTGAGATAGCAAGAATAGCGCTTGAAAAGCTCATTCAGGACGGACGTATCCATCCCACAAGAATCGAAGAAACAGTAGAAAAGGCAAGACGTGAGGTCGAGCTTAAAATCAAGCAGGAGGGCGAGCGTGCCGTTATGGAAACCAACGTCAACGGCCTGCACCACGAGCTTGTAAGGCTCATCGGCCGCCTTTACTACCGTACCTCTTACCGTCAGAACGTACTTAACCACTCAATAGAGGTCGCTCACCTTGCAGGCATAATGGCAAGCGAGCTTGGCGTTGACGCAACTCTTGCAAGAAGAGCAGGTCTTCTGCACGATATAGGCAAGGCTCTTAACCACGAGATTGAAGGCTCACACGTTCAGATAGGTGTCGATGTCTGCCGTAAGTATAAGGAAAGCCCCGAGGTCATCCACGCTATCGAGGCTCACCACGGCGATGTTGAGATACACTCTGTTATTGCCGCTCTTGTACAGGCAGCCGACGCAATAAGCGCCGCACGTCCCGCCGCAAGAAGCGAAAACTACGAAAACTACATCAAGCGTCTGCAGAAGCTCGAAGAGATATGCAGCTCTTACAACGGTGTTGAGAAGTCATTCGCTATTCAGGCAGGCCGTGAAGTAAGAATCATGATAAAGCCCGAACAGGTTGACGATGACAAGATGATAGTTCTTGCAAGAGAAATTTCTCAGCGTATCGAGAACGAGATGGAATATCCCGGTCAGATAAAGGTACATCTGATAAGAGAAAGCAGAGCTATAGATTACGCAAAATAAACCATAAACACTTGGGAGCCGTTGCATAGATTTATGTAACGGCTCTTTTTGCTAAAGAGGTATTCTTATGAAGAAGAGATTAACGGCAATACTTACGGTAATGGCATTTATGCTGACAGGCTGTGCCGGAAATGCCACATCGGGAACGGAAAGTCAGCCGGTGTCGGACGCTCAGAGCGGTATTTCGGATAACGAAAGCAGTGATACTTCATCACGCTATGAGATAATCACAGCAACCGAAATGGCTGAAAAAATGGGGCTTGGCATAAGTCTTGGCAACACGATGGAAGCATACGAAGCGACCGATTGCGAAAAGATAACGTATGAATGGATCCCCGTTGTCGGCGGAAACGAACCGCAGGACTATGAAACCTGCTGGGGAGCGGATGTTACCACGCAGGAAATAATAGACGGTATGAAGGCGGAAGGCTTCAACACAGTTCGTATTCCTGTGTTCTGGGGCAATATGATGGAAAATGACAATACATATACGATAAACAAGGAATACCTTAAAAGAGTTAAGGAGATTGTTGATTACTGCGAAAAGGCAGGCGTATATTCCGTTATAAATATCCACCACTTCGACGAATTTATCATAAGAAGAAACGACCTTGACAAGTGCAAGGAGATATTCACTCATCTGTGGACGCAGATAGCCGAGTATTTTGCGGATTATCCCTACACACTCGTTTTCGAGGGTTATAACGAATATCTCGGCGGCGATCAGTTTGATTCAAACGGTAATCTCAAGGCGCAGTCCGAAACCAATGCTTACAAGATGACCAACACACTCAATCAGGCTTTTGTAGACGCAGTAAGAGGCACAGGCGGATATAATGCACAGCGTGTGCTTATCGTTTCGGGCTACTGGACAAACATAGATAAAACGACCTCTTCAAGATTTCAAATGCCTGAGGATCTGGTAAACGACAGGCTTATGGTGTCTGTCCACTATGTTGACAACTCTATGTACTGGTCGAATAAAATAGGCGGCGAGGAATGGCTTAAATATATCGACAGCCAGTGTGCCGAGCTGAAAAAGGCTTTTCTGGATAACGACATCCCCGTATTTATGGGAGAAACGACATCGACCTATCCTGCAAGCAACTTTGCAAAGGACGCAACCCACACCGATTCCTCCGAGTGCCTGTCGATTGTACTCGGAAAGCTGACCGAGCTTGGCATCGTTCCTGTTATATGGGATACCAACAGCCATTTCTATTCAAGAACGACTTATAAGATTGTAAACAAGTCGGACCGCAAGGTCATCCGTGAATATTCCGACAAGCTGAAAGCAGACCTTGAAGCACAGCAGTAATAACAAACAGCAGCAACGCTACCGTATCACCGTACCGTTGCTGCTTTCAGTTTATATAATCCGATTTATCATTAAATTGTACTGTGAAATATATCGCCAACACCGCTGAAATCACTTTCCATGCCGACAAGGCATTAATATTTTCGTGAGTATACGGTACAACTACACTGATATTGACCCTTCAAAAAAACGCCACTAACCTGAGATATATGTACTAACCTGCGGACATGTAGCGTTAAGCGTCCCTGCATTGACGGGATATACAATGTTCAGGTAGTTTTACGAGTTTCACCAACACCCCAGCGGGGTAAGGGTATGGGTAAGGAAAGAGGGAGCCAAGAGGGAG
>OGYC01002128.1_pt1 | contig 14467 bp, 12 predicted proteins | sample 1576461 | NCBI WGS metagenome assembly OGYC01 (sample SAMEA3541569, study PRJEB24748) | human gut metagenome | biome: human gut; feature: human-associated habitat; material: faeces | place: China | collected 2012 | reverse complement strand
ACACATAATCTGCCGCCGCGATCATATCCTCACTTGGTGTATTTCCAGTGAGGATCACTTCCAGTTTATCTGGTTTCGTTTTCAGGAAGTCAAGCACCAGCTTTTCATCCAGCAGTCCCGCACTGATCGTATAGATTGTTTCATCCAGAAAGAGAACATCAAAATCTTCCTCCACTGCTTTCTTTGTTACTTTTTCAAATTGACTATTATAAAAAGCACGACGTTCTTTCTTTTCCTGTTCCGTCATCTGAAAGCTGAATTTCTCCTGATCCAGACCATTTACGATCGCAACATTCTCTATCTTTTCTAATATATTTCGTTCACTTGTCTTATTATTTTTCATGAACTGGTAAATCAGAACACGGTAGCCATATCCGGCCGCCCGTACACAAAGCCCCATTCCTGTTGTTGTCTTTCCTTTTCCATCACCAAAATAAATATGGACAAGCCCTGTTCCTTTTCGATTCATAATTCTTTTTATACCTCCTGCATATTTGATCAAGTCAAACTCCTATGAAACCTGACAGAATCACTCTGCAGGAGGCTTAAGCTTCTACAGATCCAGTTTCATATCGCCGTCTTTGATCCAGCCTTTTTTTCTCATAAATTCGGACACTGCCAGCGTGATCACGGCAGGCAGCACAATCTGAAATACAACAATAATAACCATTGTCATAGTACTTCCGATTTCCGGCGCCATCGTCTGATAGGTCATGATCTGACCAACAAATCCTGCTGTTCCCATACCGGAACCTGTCGCATTGCTTGTCATTTTAACCAGCATCGTGCTGACCGGACCTAAAACGGCACTGGAAACAATCGCCGGAATCCATATGATTGGTTTTCTTACAATATTTGGTACTTGAAGCATGGACGTTCCAACGCCCTGCGCCAGAAGTCCGGCAACTTTATTTTCACGATAACTTGCCACCGCAAATCCTACCATGTTGCAGCAGCATCCGATTGTTGCTGCTCCGGCTGCAAGACCGGAAAGATTTAAAATAACACCAAGAGCTGCAGAACTGATCGGCAGCGTCAGAATCATTCCCATCAGCACCGAAACCACAATTCCCATAATAAATGGCTGCTGCTCCGTTCCCCAGTTGATGATCGCACCCAGTCCGGTCATAAATCTGGAAATTGGCGGACCTACAATCAGTCCGACCGCACATCCGGTTACAATCGTCACGATCGGCGTCACCAGAATATCCACTTTTGTCTTACCGGAAACCAGATGTCCCAGTTCAATTCCCACAAATGCTGCTACGAATGCACCAAGCGGTTCTCCCGGTCCTGCCAGAACAACGCTTCCATCAACCAGAAGTGAACCTGCCAGAATCTTACTTGCAAATCCTCCCGTCATACCGGCGGTTGCCGCTGAAAGCACTACCAGCGGACTTTCCTGATAACGGTGTGCCACACCGTCCCCAATACCTGCTCCGGTCATCGCTGCTGCCATTTTACCCATGACAAAAAGCATTTCTCCAATATTTCCACCGATCAGGTTTCCAATCTGCTGAATTATTGTACCAACAATCAGTGTAGAAAACAAGCCTAAAGCCATACCACTCAACCCATCAATAAAAATATGGTTCAGTATTTTTTTCATGATTTCCTTTCCTCCTCAATAAATATTTTTACCTTTATATTGTCATTTCAGGTGTCTTGTCACCTTGAGAATTTAGCATATTTTCCAGCATTTATCAAGAATATTTTCTGTTCATGCTCTTTACATAAAAAGTGGTTTATTGTATTATGATGCCAGAGTCAAAAAACAATTACCTTAAATCTACTATTTTTTCAGGAGAAAGGATGTATCATGACGCGTAAAAAACTGAATAAACCTTTTACTGCTGTTTTTCTGTCCGGCTGTCTCCTTTTACAGAACTTTCCTGTTCTTGCCGCTTCTGAGTCTGTGAACTGGCTGAAAAATTCTCCCTTCACTTCAGATCAGAGTACAGAGCCTTCCTCTGACATTCCAGAAACACAGGGGGCAGGGGTTTTATCTTCTTTTTCAGAAAAAACAGAACCAGAAAGCGAAACAGAAATGGAAACCGAAGTTGCAGTTGAGGCTTTTTCGCCTGCATCCGGCTTTTTGATCGCAGGAAGTATTTCCGATAAATTTTCACAAATGCTTCAGGAAGCATCGCTTACTCCAGATTATACTATAAACAGCCTTAATCAAGATCTTTCCTGGAAACAGTTGAAAGCAGAACTTGGAAATCGTATTAACAGTTACTCTTCTAAATGGTCTTTGTACCTGAAAGATCTTTCCACTGGAAATGTGATCAGTATCAATGAACGTGCACAGGAATCTGCCAGTCTGATCAAGCTTTATGTCATGGGCGCTGTCATGCAGGCAATCCAGGACGGCGACCTGGAAATGACAGACACCATTTCTTATCTTTTAAATAAAATGATCACCATCAGCGATAACGAAGCCACAAATGAACTGGTCCGCTATCTCGACCGTGATCACAATCATAAAAAAGGTATGCAGAAAGTAAACGAATTTATACGTACACAGGGATTTGAATATACACAGGAATATAATGGTCTGGAGGACAGCAGCCTGTGGTATTCCATTGAAACGAAAAATACCACTTCCACCAAAGACTGCGGTCGGCTCCTGGAACGTATTTACCGCGGCGAACTGGTATCCCATCTCGCTTCCCGTCAGATGGAAGATCTTCTGTTAAAACAGGAAGTCACCTATAAAATACCTTCCACGATTCCTTCAGAATCCCGCGTTGCCAACAAAACCGGAGAAACATCCGACTGTGAAAATGATGCTGCTATTATTTACACACCAAAGGGCGATTATATTCTCTGCATTATGTCTTGTGATGTTTCCAGCAAAAGCTCTGCGGTATCGTATCTGCGGGAGATGTCCTCTCTGATTTATCGCTATTTTATGAACCGCGATGAATCAGAAATTGAATATCAGATTGATGCTTCTGCAACAGAAAAAACAACAGAAGCAGAAGCAGAAACCGGATCGGAATCAGCTATCGAATCGGAATCGGAAACTGAAACACAATCCGATTCAGAAACGGAGGGTTTGAAAAGATCATGAGAATCTGGGGAAAAATTTTCAGAAATAATCATATGTTGCGCGATACTGTCATAGACGATGAACGCGATGACACACGCACACACAAAATATTTGCCGCTCTGGATGAGATCTGTTATGAGTTTGATCTTGGCAAACCGATCTGGCTTGATTCAACCATACAGGAATTTAAACGCCACAGCAAAGCAAGATTTTATCAGGACAATTTTATCGAAGAAATCCCCTTCGACTACCTGGAACTTCAGGTCATCGAAGAGGATTAAGAATTACCACTTATGTGCATCCTGTGATACAGCATTTTGTATCATAGGATTTTTCTTATATTTTCATATACACCATCCATCAACCGTTCACGCGTTTCTTTCGGTGCCCATGCAATGTGCGGCGTAATGATCAGTTTACCACTGTCTGAAATGCGGCGCAACGGATTGTCTTGTCGCATCGGTTCTTTTGCCAGCACATCCAGTGCTGCCGCTGCGATCTCATTTTCTTCCAGCGCCCATGCAAGCGCTTCCTCATCCACGATCGCTCCTCTTGCAACATTGATAAAAATGGCAGATTTTTTCATCTGCGCAAATGCAGCTTTATTGAAAAGTTTTCGTGTCACATCGTTCAACGGTGCATGGACGGATACCAGATCCGAGCGGCTCAGCAGCTCTTCAAATGTCACCTGCTCATATGGCTGTTCTTTATTTTTTCCGGAAGTGGAATAATAAATCACTTTACAGCCAAATTCTTCTGCATGCTGTGCCACACGCTGTCCGATCGCGCCCATTCCAACAATGCCCCATATTTTTCCTGCAAGTTCGGAAAATTTCTGCTCAAAATGTGAAAACTGAACAGAAGTACAATATGCACCGGATTTTACATAATGATCATAATATGCCAGCTTGTGTAATACATAAAACATCAGTGCAAATGTATGCTGTGCCACTGCTTCCGTTGAATATCCTGCAACGTTTGCTGAACGGATCCCCCGGCTGTCTGTATATGCACGGTCAATGTTATCCATACCTGTAGCGGTAACTGCCACCAGTTTCAGATGCAAAGCAGCCGCCAGCGTCGTTTCATTCATTGGAATCTTATTGATAACAACAACATCTGCATCTTTTACACGCTCCGGCACAAGTTCTACCGGTGTATCTTTGTACTTTGTCACATGTCCAAGTTCATCAAAACGGCTCAGATCGATATCTTCACCGAGCGAAATGGTTTCCAGAAATACAATTTCCATAACGTTGTCCTCTCTTTCGTATTTTCCTGTAATGCTTTATGCTTTTATGACAGCAGTTCTTTCAGCACTTCCCGTATCACACGCTCCTGCTCATCCGAATCCATTTGCCGCAAAATGCTGGTGCTTTGTTCTTTTGGCACATCGCTGGATGCTGCCGTCTCCTTTATTCCTTCCCGGATCTTTCCAAGACTTTCTTTCAGTTCCTGCCGATCTTTCTGCCCCTGCATTTCCCTGCTGTTTTTTCCGTTTTTCTTTTTCCTGCCAGGCATGGATACTGTTTTTCCAGAATTTCCGGTTTCTACAGACGCTGCCACCTCTGGTTCTGCTGTCCGTACTGCCGTCTCCGTCGCTGTCACTGGCACAACTGCCGGTGAAACACTTCCGGCTGCCCGCAGCGTCAGCGCATTATCCAGATCATCCTGAAGCAGGATTTCCAGAGACTGTCTGGCAAATCCATTATCTAAGATTCCATAAATCAGAAGAGAAACTCCTTCTGCCAGTAACGTCCATGTCAGATAACTCTGACGCATACCTCCAGTTGCCTGTACCGGGCTTCCATACCACCCCGCAATACCAAGCACCGCACACAAAACGGCACCCATTCCTGCCATACGTTTCCAGCCATGAAAAGAATTACCCAGGAAACGGTATTCCAGCAGATTTTTACGAATAAAAGCTCCTGTATTAAACGGATTCACTGCATTCTGTTTCATCCTGCAAATATTCTGATAACGTTGACGCAACTGTTTCATAAACTTGCCTTTTGGTATTCCCTGCCGTCTGACATCACGCAGCAAAGACCCATACATGGCACGCAGTACCACCTGGCTGACCACTCCCCAGACACAGGTAAGCATCATTGCGTAAAACAAAATCGTTTGCTGACTAAAAAACTGTAACATGGATAATCCCCCTTCTGATCCTGCTTTGTTTTCACGTTTCGCTGCTGCAGCAGTCACATTCTCCGGACGAATGTTGCAGGCATCATTATAGCCTCACAAACTGCATTTGAAAAGCAGAATCGTTCGACAGATTCTGCCTTCCGGATGCGAAAATCGGGGGATTTTTTTATGAAGTTCTTCAGTTTCTGAGGTACTTTTCTACTTTTCGCAGGCTGCCAGACGCTTCATCATTCCATGCACCAGTCTCACACTGTGCTTCACTGCCTGTTTCTCAAACGTAGGATAATCCATGGAAGCACTGTCATCTGCTTTATCAGAAATAGCACGCAGCACCACAAATGGAACCTGATTTAAATATGCAGTCTGTGCAATGGCTGCTCCCTCCATCTCTGTGCAGTAGCCTGCGAAGAGTGTCGAAATCTTTTCCTTTGTTTCTCTGTCAGCCACAAACTGATCCCCGCTGACCACTCTTCCATGAAAGACCTGAATTTCCGGATTAACCTCTTCACATACTTTCTCAGCCAGTGCTGCCAGCTCTGCATCTGCTTCAAATGCAAACGTATCCATCTGTGGAATCTGACCTTTCTGATAGCCAAAGCTTACTGCATCCATATCATGATGAACCAGATCGCTGGAAATTACCAGATCTCCAATATTGATCTCTGCTTTCAGTGAACCTGCGATTCCGGTATTGATCACTGCTTTTACATCAAACAGATCGATCAGGATCTGTGTGCAGACTGCTGCATTGACTTTACCAACACCACTGCGTACCACAACCACTCTCTGACCTTCCAGGATACCTTCGCAGAACTCCATTCCGGCTTTTTTTACCAGACGTTCTACCTGCATCTGCTCCTTCAGTTCTTTTACTTCAACTTCCATTGCTCCTATAATTCCAATGATACCCATTTTATTCTCCTTTTATCCTCCTGCCGCCCTGTTTTTGGCAACATTCTGCTTCTGTTTTATTTGTTTTACTACTTTTAACACTTCTATTTTTACCGTAAAAACTTTCTCCTGTCAAAGGTATTTTCCATATCTCCTTGCATCCTTTCCGCAAAATGCGTATAATCAAGACTAAGTGAAAACTTTGACTACAAAATATCAAACTGAGGAGGTATCTAAATGCAGGTATATAGAACAAGAGGTGTCTGTTCACAGGCGATCCAGTTCGAACTGGACGGAGACATCATCAAACATGTAGATTTTATCGGAGGATGTTCCGGAAATACACAGGGTGTTGCCCGTCTGGTAGAAGGCATGAAAGTAACCGATGCCATTGCAAAACTGGAAGGCATCAAATGTGGTCCAAGACCTACTTCCTGCCCGGACCAGCTTGCCAAAGCATTAAAGGAAGCAATCAACGCATAGCAGACACTTATATCTGATATAGCCTTCCGCGGATTGCAGAGGCATTCTTAACCATACTGACTAATATAGAAGAAAAAGCTCAGATACCGGAATGGATACCGCATATCTGAGCTTTCTTTTTTCATTTCTATTTTCTTATCTGTCCCATTTATCACAAAGGGAATTGATCTGACTGGTAAATCGTGCCAGATCCTTATTTGCACCACCTTCGTTATGACGGATAACGGTAAGCAGTCTCTGACCGGCTGCCAGAAGTCTGGCAAACGGCGTATTGGCTTTCGCTGCTTTCGATAACGTTTTCTCTGTTTTTGCAACATGTACTGGCTGCCCCTCTTTTTCACAGACACCCGTAGCAAGATTAAAAATGGTGCCGCTGTATGGTGCCGCTGCATCAAGGTGCATTTCATTTCTCAGTCGCTCTGTAAAAATCTGACATACGCTGTCCTCGCCATGGATCACAAAAACTTTCTTCGGTTTTGTTTCAAAGCTTCCGATCCATTTCATAAGCCCTGCGTTATCCGCATGTCCACTGATACCGGACAGTCTGCGTATTTCCGCTTTTACCTCTATTTCCTCTCCAAACAGATTTACGGATTTTGCCCCTTCTAATATAATACGCCCCAAAGTCCCCTTTGCCTGATAACCTACAAATAAAATTGTACTCTCCTGGCGCCACAGATTATGTTTTAAATGATGGCGGATTCTTCCGGCTTCACACATACCACTGGCGGAAATGATCACCTTTGGCCGTTCGTCAAAATTGATCATACGGGAATCGTCGCTGGTAACTGCCGTTTTCAGATTTTCAAAACCAATCGGGTTAATCCCGGCACGCACAAGCTTCGTCGCTTCTTCATCAAAATCCTCATACATATGTTTCATGAAAATGCGTGTCGCTTCGATCGCCAGCGGACTATCCACATATACATCAAAATGATCATGTCCATGTATCAGTTTATCTTCCTTGATCTTACGAATAAAATACAGCAGTTCCTGTGTACGTCCAACCGCAAAAGATGGAATAACCACATTGCCTCCCCGGTCAAAAGTTTCCTGAATGATCCGGCTCAGTTCCGCCACATAGTCCGGCCGGGTCTGGCCATGGGAACGATCGCCATAGGTAGATTCAATGACCACATAGTCCGCTTCTTCCACCGTCGACGGATCCTTGATCAACGGCTGATCTGTGTTGCCCACATCACCGGAAAAAACAATCTTTTTCTGTAATCCATTTTCACTGATCCATATTTCAATACATGAAGACCCAAGCAAATGACCCACATCCGTAAACCGAATACGGATTCCCGGACACACATCGATGATTTTGTTGTAATCACAACCAGCAAAATGTTCAAGAACGCCTTCCGCATCTTCCATTGTATAGGTCGGCACAACTTCCGGTTTTCCGGCCCGTCGGCCCTTGCGGTTCTTCCACTCTGCCTCAAATTCCTGAATATGGGCGCTGTCTCGAAGCATGATTCCGCAGAGCTGTTTTGTCGCATTTGTTGCAAAAACGGTTCCCCTGAACCCCTCCGCATACAATAACGGCAGCAAGCCTGAGTGATCAATATGGGCATGGGTTAAAAACACATAATCTATTTCTGCCGCAGCGGCAGCTACCGGCTGATTCTCAAAAAAATCTTCTCCCTGTTCCATCCCATAATCAATAAATATTTTGTGTCCGCATGCTTCCAGATAATGACAGCTTCCCGTCACTTCATGGGCAGCTCCTGAAAATGTTAAACGCATAAAAATCCCCCATTTCATATTTATTATTATATACGAAATGGAGGATAATTACTATAAATTTAGTGCATATTGTTCAATCAAATCCCAGATTTCGTCCCTTCCCTGCTTGCTCACCGCAGAGAACGGAATGATCGGCGTACCTTCGGTCACATCAAGGCCTACCCGGATCTGTTTTACATGTTTCTGAACCTGACTTCGTTTCAATTTGTCCAGCTTGGTCGCAATGATGACCGGATTGAATCCCTGCTCCACGATCCAACGATACATGTGTTTATCATTGGCCGACGGTTCATGCCGGATATCAATGAGCAAAAACACCAGTCGGAGTTGATTCGATGTATGGAGATAACGTTCGATCATTGTTCCCCATTTCGCTTTCACTGCCTCAGAAACTTTGGCATAGCCATAACCGGGTAAATCAACAAAATAAATCTCTTCATTAATATGATAAAAATTGATGGTCTGGGTCTTTCCCGGCTGCTGCGAAGTCCGGGCATAGGATTTTCGATTCATCAATCCGTTAATGAGTGAAGATTTTCCCACATTGGATTTTCCCGCGAAAGCCACCTCCGGCAGAGTATTTTCCGGAAGTTTGCTTGTAATTCCACAGACGGTTTCCAGATTGACATTTTTAATAACGTGCATACAATCTCCTTTATTCACTTTCTGTCTTTTCAGGCATATGGACCAGAGCGGTTTTCAGTACGTCCTCCATGGCCTCCGCATAGACAATTTCCATACCTTCGTAAATCTCGGCATCCATCTCTTCCACATCTTTACGATTTTTCACCGGTACGACTACTGTCTTAATTTTAGCGACTTTGGCTGCCAGCAGTTTTTCCTTCAGGCCGCCGATTGGAAGGACCCGTCCACGGAGCGTGATCTCACCGGTCATTGCCACGCTGGCTTTTACCGGAATGCCTGTAATGGCTGAAATCATCGCTGTCGCCATGGTGACACCGGCCGACGGTCCGTCCTTCGGCACAGCCCCCTCCGGAATATGAATATGAATATCTTGTTCCTCAAAGAAATTCTCCGGTATGAAATATTCTCCGCACATGGAACGGATAAAACTAATTCCGGCCCGTGCCGACTCCTTCATCACATCGCCAAGCTGTCCGGTCAATTCAAACTTTCCATTGCCGGGAAGGACATTGACTTCCACAGAGAGCGTAACGCCACCAACACTGGTCCAGGCCAGTCCCCGGACAATACCAACCTCATCCTTCGTATTCGCCTCATCAAAGGTGTAGCGCTCTTTTCCAAGATACTTGCTGAGGGTCTTTACACCGATCTTCACATTCTTTTTATCTTCTTCCACAATCTCTCTGGCCGATTTGCGGCAGATATCCCCTACCCGACGCTCCAGATTACGAACGCCGGCTTCCTGGGTATAGTGGACAATAATCTTTTCCAAAGCCCTATCTGTAATCGATATCTGGCTCTTCTTTAAACCATGAATCTTGATCTGTTTAGGAATGAGATGCTCTTTGGCAATGTGCATCTTTTCATTTTCCGTATAACTGTTGACTTCAATGACTTCCATACGGTCCAGCAGCGGTCTCGGAATCGTAGACAATGTATTCGCCGTAGCAATAAAGAGAACTTCGGATAAATCTACCGGCAGTTCAATATAATTATCACGGAATCTGGAATTCTGCTCCGAATCCAAAACTTCCAGAAGCGCCGAAAAAACATCCCCTTTGTAATCGTTACTCGCCTTATCCACCTCATCCAGCAGCATGACCGGATTCTTCACCCCGGCATTTTTCAGAGCAGAGGCAATACGTCCCGGCATAGCGCCCACATAGGTTTTTCGATGTCCCCGGATCTCTGCTTCATCCCTGACACCGCCAAGGCTGATACGAACAAACTTTTTATCCAGAGCTCTGGCAACAGATTTGGCAATGGAACTTTTTCCTGTTCCCGGCGGTCCGACCAGACACAAAATCGGGCTTTCACCTTTTCCTGTCAAAAGACGCACCGATAAATACTCCAGAATACGTTCCTTCACCTTTTCCAGTCCATAATGATCTTCTTCTAAAATCTTCTCCGCCTGTTTCAGACTGACTTTTTCCTCATCCCGCTTATCCCACGGCATGGACAAAAGGGTTTCCACATAGCCGCGGATCACGCCGTTTTCAGAAGCCATATTGGACGATGAACGAAACCGGTCAATTTCTTTTTGAATTTTTTCCTTCACCTCGTCATTGGCTTCCAGCTCCTGAAGCTGAGCTTCAAACTGTTCTGCATCGGTCTGGGTATTATCTTCACCAAGCTCTTCCCGGATGACCTTCATCTGTTCCCGAAGAATATATTCCCTCTGATTTTTATCAACCCGTTCTTTCACTTTCGCCTGAATTTCCCGGGTAATCTGTATCATCTCTATTTCCTTTGTCATAAACTGGGCCAACACCTCAAAACGCATCTGGAGGTCTACCGTTTCCAGACATTTTTGCCGCTGCTTATACTCCATCGGCAGATTTGTGCACAGCTGATCTACCAGTTTCAGCAAATTTTCTTCTTCCATAAGCTGCCGAACCAGTTCACTGCTGAAATTCGGATTCTGCATGGAATAACTTTCCAGAAGCTCATGGAGATAACGCACATATCCGGCCTTCTGTACATCATCAATCTCACAGATGGTTTTATCAAAAACTGTAACCTCTGCTTTAAGCATCGGCTCTGTCATCATCAAATCATCCAGATGGGCTCTGTAGGTTCCTTCAACCATCACTCTGAGCGAATCTTTTGAAAGCTTCACAATTTGTTTGATCTTTGCTACCGTGCCAAATTCATATAAGTCCTCCCGGCCCGGGTCTTCCACTGTTGCATCCTTCTGAGTCAAAAGGAATATATTCTGGTCACCCAACATTGCCGCTTCGATGGCCATCCGCGATTTATTGCGGCTGACTTCAAAATGAACAATCATATTCGGCAGAATTGTCATTCCCCGCAGTGCAATCACCGGCAATTCTAAACATATATCATTCATCTTTTGTATCACACTCCCGTAATGAACTAATAGGGCTGTACCTTTTTTGGTACAGCCCCCAATCTACATTCGTCTTGATCAGGCAATCTCACCGCTGCTCTTTTTCGGCGCTTTTTTACTGCCTGTCACTCGTTTTACAGGTGTTTTCTCACCATAAGTCAATACTGGTTCGCCCTGACCATCCACCACTGCTTTTGTGATGGTACAGGAATCTACCAGTTCTTCCGACGGAAGGCGATACATGATATCCATCATCGTCTCTTCGATGATCGCCCGAAGTCCTCTGGCGCCGGTCTTCTGCTCGAAGGCCCGGTGAGCCACCTCTCTTACGGCCTCCGGTTCAAATTCCAGACGCACGCCATCCATCTCAAATAACCGTTTGTACTGGCGCACCAGTGCGCTCTTCGGCTGAGTCAATATCTGGACCAGCGCATCCTCATCCAGCAGATCAAGAGCCACACATACCGGTACACGGCCGACAAATTCCGGAATTAAACCAAACTTGATCAAATCTTCCGGCAATGTCTGACGGAATAAATCGCCGATATTTGTCTCTTCTTCGCTCTGACGGATAGTGGAGTTAAATCCAATGCCCTTCTGGCCGATTCTGGACTGAATAATCTTTTCCAGTCCATCGAAAGCGCCTCCGCAAATAAAGAGAATATTTGTCGTATCAATCTGAATAAACTCCTGATGCGGATGTTTACGCCCGCCCTGAGGCGGTACAGAGGCTACCGTTCCCTCAAGAATTTTCAACAGTGCCTGCTGAACACCTTCGCCGGAAACATCTCTCGTAATCGAAACATTTTCAGACTTTCTGGTAATTTTATCAATCTCATCCACATAGATAATGCCGTATTCGGCCCGTTCCACATCGAAGTCCGCCGCCTGAAGAAGTTTAAGAAGAATATTCTCTACATCTTCACCGACATATCCGGCCTCGGTCAGGGCTGTCGCATCTGCAATAGCAAACGGTACATTCAACATCTTCGCCAGTGTCTGGGCAAGCAAAGTTTTACCTGAACCGGTCGGTCCGATCAAAAGTACATTACTTTTCTGGAGTTCCACATCGGAATCACTATCTGCTATAATGCGTTTATAATGATTGTAGACAGCGACTGCCAGCGCCTTTTTCGCGTCATCCTGACCGATAATATAATCATCGAGAAACTCTTTGATTTCCATCGGCTTCATCAGACGGATGCCTTCGGCAATATCCTCTTCCTCTTCAAACTCTTCGGTAATAATTTCCGAGCAGATTCCAATACATTCATCACAGATAAATGCATTCGGACCTGCAATTAATTTTCTGACCTGATCCTGGGTCTTATTGCAAAAAGAACATCTTGGAATCTTCTTGTCTTCCATACGTCCTGCCATTATGATACCTCCGGCCTTTCTATAAAATGTTATCTGCTGACAATGACTTTATCAACCAATCCATATTCTTTGGCTTCCTGGGCCGTCATGTAATTATCCCGTTCTGTATCCTTCGCAATGATCTCTAAAGGTTTTCCGGTATTGGCCGCAAGAATTTCATTCAAACGCTGACGTGTTTTTAAAATCTGTTCTGCGACAATATTGATCTCCGTAGCCTGTCCCTGAGCGCCGCCGGATGGCTGATGAATCATAATTGTGGAATTCGGCAGCGCCATGCGCTTGCCCTTCGTTCCGCCAGCCAGAAGAAAAGCTCCCATGCTGGCTGCCATACCCATACAGATCGTGGACACGTCACATTTGATATAATTCATCGTATCATAAATTGCCATACCCGCAGTCACGGAACCACCCGGGCTGTTGATATAAAGGCTGATGTCCTTTCCCGGATCTTCCGATTCTAAAAACAGTAACTGGGATACAATCAGATTTGCTGAAACATCGGTTACCTCTTCCCCAAGGAAAATAATTCGATCCTTTAAAAGTCTGGAAAAAATATCATAGGATCGCTCGCCTCTGCTTGTCTGTTCAACAACATAAGGTATTAAACTCAATTTTATTCCTCCTGTTATAAGTCAGGCTGATTATTTTTCTACTGCTGCGTCCGTAATCATTTCGAGCGCTTTCTGTGCGGACATATCATTTCTCATCAAATCTACATCCATGTAGCTTCTTACCTTGTCTGCTTCCATATTCCAGGACTCAGCAAGGCGCTGAATTTCAGCCTCAATTTCATCATCTGTAATTTCAATATTTTCTGCGGCAACAATGGCGTCCAGAACAAGACGGTTCTTAATATTCGCCAATGCCTGAGGTTTTAACTGCTCAGCAAGCTGCTGTGGTGTCATACCTGTATATTTGAAGTAAACATCCATGCTGAGGCCCTGCGCTCCCAGTTCCTGAGCATACTGGTTCATCATATCATCTGTGCTCTTGCGAACCATAGCTTCCGGAATATCCATCTTCGCATTGCCTACAACAACATCCATGACTTTCTGCTGCTTTTCAGCCTTTGCTTCCTGAACTTTTTTCTCTGCCAGATTCTTCTTCAAATCTTCTTTATATTCTTCTAATGTGTCAAAATCAGAAACATCCTGTGCAAATTCATCATCTACAATCGGATAGTCTTTTGTTTTAACTTCATGTACTTTAACTTTGAATAAAGCTTCTTTTCCTGCCAGATCATCTGCATGATATGCTTCCGGGAAAGTTACATGAACATCCACATCCGCACCGGCGGAAGCGCCGACCAGCTGATCTTCAAATCCCGGGATAAAGGAACCGGAACCAAGGACAAGTCCATAGCCTTCTGCGGAACCGCCTTCAAATAATTCACCGTCTACGGAGCCTTCATAGTCGATCATCACTGTGTCGCCATTTTCAGCCGGACGATCTACAGTAACTTCTCTCGCGTTCTGTTCCTGAACTTTTTTGATTTCAGCTTCGATATCTTCTTCCGTAACTTCAGCGCTGACTTTTTCAATTTCAACGCCTTTATATTCTCCTAATTCAACGTCCGGTCTTAAAGCAACTTCTGCAGTGAAGATAAATGGTTTTCCTTTTTCAACCTGTACCACATCAATGCTTGGATAGGATGTGATATCCAGTCCGGACTCCTTTGCTGCCGCTTCATAAGCACCAGGAATCAGATCATTGGCGGCATCTTCATAGAAAATGCTTGCACTGTAAAGTTTTTCGATAAT
>OGYC01002126.1_pt1 | contig 14472 bp, 14 predicted proteins | sample 1576461 | NCBI WGS metagenome assembly OGYC01 (sample SAMEA3541569, study PRJEB24748) | human gut metagenome | biome: human gut; feature: human-associated habitat; material: faeces | place: China | collected 2012 | reverse complement strand
GGTTCTATGTGATGTCCGGCGGTGCAGTTCTGAAGATCGTGACGATGGAGATCGCACGGATCATTTTCTGAAGCGAAAAGGTCGTGTTTTTATGCCGCAGATGAACAAGGACGGAAAATTTGTTTTCGGAGAGTCGGTGATTCGACCCGATGGATGGGTGAGGCTACCGCATTGCTTCGGAAGGAAAGGTCTATCTGTTTACCGGAAGCAAAATGACCGGCGGCTTCTGTGTGTCCGCAGCAGCGACATCGCTTTTACCATGGGCGCGAAAGGGCCGCTGCTGGAAAAGGCGGCGCAGTTGGACGGTGAGATACCGCAGTTTTGAGAAAAGCAAAGCCTGTGAACAGGCACTTACAGGCTGCTCTCATGACCGCGTTTTCCCCATGGTATGTTCAAAGGAAAGCGGAACGCCGTGCATGACCGCGGCGTATGCGGTCATGCACAGTATTTTTTGAAAAGAGGAAAGCCATGAAAAAGTCACTTGTTCAAAAGCTGGGACTGCTCGGGGTCGTCAGCTTTCTTTCCTACGCCGCGGCGGTGGCGTTCGCGCCGCTGGCCTATCCGGGCTATGACTGGATGGCGCAGGCGGTCAGCGACCTGAGTGCCGCCAACGCGCCGTCGCTGGCGCTGTGGAACCGGCTCAGCGCCCTTTACAACGCCTGCGAGGTCGTCTGTACGACGGTGGTGTGCATCGGCATCCAGGGGCAAAAGACGCGCCTGCTGCGCGCGGGCGTCTATCTGTTCGCCGTCATGGAGTGGGTCTCCGCCATCGGCTACCGGATGTTCCCGCTCTCGGACAGCGGCTACGCGGGCGCGTTTCAGGACGTCATGCACATGGCCGTCACCGCTGTCGTGGTGCTGCTGTCCATCGTGTCGCTGACGGTCATCATCATGGCGGGAGCAAAAAGCAGAGCTTGCCGCTCCTACGGCGTGTGCGCGGCCGTCGCCCTCGGCATGATGCTCGTGGGCGCGGTGGGCATGAAGCTGGTCCCGCCGCAATACTTCGGCGTTGTGGAGCGCTTCAGCGTGTTTGCCGCCACGGGCTTCAACGCGGCCCTGGGTATTCACCTGTTCCGGGAAGAGAACGCCGGAGAAACACAAAACGATCAGGAGGAAAAATCATGATCCCAAATTGGAAGATCTATCCTCGTTCTCAGGGGCACAGCACGGTGTACCTGAAGAACGTGGTCAACGACCCCGCCATTACCGTGGGCGACTACACCATCTACGACGATTTTGCAAACGACCCGCGCGATTTCCAGCGCAATAACGTGCTGTACCACTACCCCGAATGCAACCATGACCGACTGACCATCGGCAAATTCTGCTCCATTGCCTGCGGTGCGAGGTTTCTCTTCAACGCTGCCAACCACACCCTCGGCAGTCTGTCGACCTATCCCTTTCCCATCCTCTTTGAGGAGTGGGGCCTGCCAACCGACGTGGACTCCATCGCCAAGGCGTGGGACAACCACGGCGACATCGTGGTGGGGAATGACGTTTGGATCGGTTATGAGGCCATCGTTCTCGCGGGTGTGACCATCGGCGACGGCGCTATCGTCGGCAGCCGCGCCGTGGTGACAAAGGACGTGCCGCCCTATACCATCGTGGGCGGCATTCCGGCCAAGCCCATCCGCAAGCGCTTTGACGATGCGGTGATCGAGAGGCTGGAGACCCTGCGCTGGTGGGACTGGGACGAGGAGAAGCTCCGCCGCAGCCTTCCCGCCATTCAGGCGGGCGACCTCGCGGCGCTGGAGCGTGCCGAATGAAGCCGACCGTTGTTGACCCGAGGGCGACGACTCGCGCGGCGGCGTTTGACCTCTGGATGGACGCGCCGAACCCGATGGTGACCTTTTTCAAAACGCTGGATGTGACGCCGATAGTTCGGCTCAGCCGCAGACGCGGCTATCCATTCAATCTGCTGCTGTGCTGGTGCATCGGCCGAGCGGCGAGCGAGAGCGAAGTGTTTTATCTGCTCCCTGTGGGACATGAGCTGCTGCGATATGACAGCATCGCGGTCAATACCATCGTAAAAAACCGCGCCGGTGAGGTCAGCTCCTGCGACGTGCCGTTCTCGAATGACCTCGCGCAGTTCGGCGCCGACTATCTGCGCCTGACCCGTGCGGCAGCGGAGCACTGCGAAAACCACGACTTAACGGACTGCATGGTCATCGGCACCTCGGCCATCGTGGATACGGAGCTCGACGGGGCCGTGGGCATGAACAGCGGCATTTTCAACAATCCCTTTCTCATTTGGGGCAAGTACCGTAAGGGCCTTTTCAAAACGACGCTGAAGCTCTCGTTCCAGTTCCATCACACGCAGATGGACGGCGCGCACGCCGGACGGTTTTTGCAGCGCTTACGGGAAACGATCAACAGCCTGAGAGCGGGAGGAGCAGGGTAGGGTGCATTTGGTTTGTTGCGGTAACACAGGGAAAAGGGACGAAAAAGAGCTGGACAGAATACTGACCGGGACAAAACCATGGTCGTGCGCGGCACGAACGAAAAACAGAAATGATCCGGAGGATTTATGCGATGAAAAACCACAAGAAAATCATGGCAACACGGCTGCTCGCGGCCATACTGCTGCTCGCCGTATGTATGGCGGGCTGCGCCGCACCGGCAGAGCCAAACAGCGGCGTCCCTTCCAAAACGGACTCTCCGGCGGAGTCCGACAGCTCCGGCGCGCCGGCCGATGCGCCGCAGGCGCTGACGCTCCCCATTCTGGACGAGATCGACGCGGACGTTGCGGTCGGAACGGCAGGTTCCTCGCTGCTGGCCGTGCAGGCCGCGGTCAAGCTGCTGGACTGGGGCGTGAATACGGGCCTTGACACGGACGAGATCAGCGGCGCCGCCTCCGCATGGCTGACCACAAAGAACGATGATCGGACCGAGTGCCTGCAAAAGCTGGAGCTGGTGGACGAGGCCTACCAAAAGCTGCTGACCGATGAAGCGCGGGAGCTGCTGGACGACGCCGGGTGCGCGGAGGTGGAGATCACCTGGGGCAGCGAGCCGGTCGAGCCCGTGGAAGCCATCATGCGCTCGGCGGGGCTGCGGGATGCCGACAGCGGCGATGACGCCGCGTGGGACGTAGCCGGGTTTGAAAAGAGTCTGCTGGAAAATTACGGTGTCACGCCGCATCACTATGAGGATCTGGGCGACGGTGTTTATCAGGTCTATGTGGAGATCGACGGCGAAATCGTTCCCTTTGTCACGGTCGATTCCGCGACTGGCGACTATCACGGGTGATCGCCTGGCCTATTTCCGGCGGAGAGCAGATGGGACGGGAAAGCCCCGCGGTCAGGCCCCGCTGCCCCAAATAGACTGAAGGGACCGTTCTCTGTGGAGGAGAACGGTCCCTTTTGCTGTGCTATTTGCTCACCAGCAGCTTTTTCATGCCGCGCTCGAGCCCATCCACGCTCAGCGGGTACATATCAATGAGCCGCGCGATGTGGCCGTAGCTCTGACCCCAATAGCCGCCGTAGCGCGGCGGCTCCTCGGGATTGAGCCAGATGAGATGGTCGTACTGTTCTTTGAAGCGCTTGAGCCAGTCCATGCCGGAGAGTGAGCCGCTGCCGGCGAAATAGTCATAGCGCTTTTCCGTCAGCTCGTACATATCCATCAGCGCGTCGCCGACGAAAATGACCTTGTACTCGCTGCCGAAATTCTTCAGCAGCCACTCGGTCGAAACGCCGTGCTCGCGGTACATCCGCGGGTCGGTGTAGACGCGCGAGTAGACGCAGTTGTGGAAGTAGTAGACGTGCAGCTCCTTGAAGTGGTTGGACTGCCGCGCCGCCTGAAAGAGCATCGAGCAGAGCTGAGAGTAGTAGCTCATCGAGCCGCCCGAGTCCATCAGCATCAGCACCTTGACGGTGTTGCGCCGCGGGCGCTTCCAGCGGACCTTGAGCGTGCCCGCGTTGTCGCAGGTGTCGCGGATGGTGCCGTCCACGTCGAACTCCGTCTTGTCGCCGAGCGACTGGTCGGAATACTGCCGCAGCAGGCGGAAAGCCATCTGGAACTGGCGGATGTCGAGCGTATTGTCGCGGCGGAAATCGCGGTACTTTCGCTCTCCCGCGACCTGAAAGGCGCGGCGGTAAACGCTCTCGCCGCCGACGCGGATGCCCTGCGGGCTGTGGCCGGCGTTGCCGAAGTTGGAGTAGCCGCCCGTGCCGATCCAGTACGAGCCGCCGTTGTGCTCCTCCTTCTGTTCCTTGAGACGCTCCTCAAACATCTTGAGAATCTCGTCGATGCTCTTTTCCGCATAGCCCTGCTCGCGCAGAAAGGCGCGGAACTCCTCAAGCGCGTTTTTCGGGTGGTTGAGCCAGTCCATCAACTCGTCCGGCAGCAGCTCCTCGGGGAAGGGCACGTCCTTGAAATACTCCAAAAACGCGGCGTCAAACTTGTCATAGTCCGCCTCGCTCTTGACGAGCACGGCGCGGCAGAGGTCGTAAAAGCCCGTCAGCGTCGAGCGGTGCAGCCCGAGCAGCAGCCCCTCCATGAGCGTCATCCACTCGTTGAGTGAAACGCCGAAGCCGCGCTGGCGCAAAAGGTAGAAAAATCCGACAAACATGGGCTTACCGCATCCGGCGCTGCATCGCCGCGATGTCCTTGTCCTTTTTGAGCAGCACGCCGGCAAAGGGAATGTCCTTTGCGATGCGCGCGGGATCGACGCCGCCGAGCTGGAGCGCGCGGAGCCAGTCCACCAGCTCGCTCGTGGAGGGCTTTTTCTCGATGCTGTCGATCGAGCGCAGCCAATAGAACGCCTGCATCGCCTGTGCGAGCAGCGCTTCGTCGAGCTTGTCAAAGTGGACGCGGATGATCTTCTCCATCTGCTCCTGCGTGGGGAAGGCGATGTAGTGGAAGATGCAGCGGCGCAGGAAGGCGTCGGGCAGCTCCTTTTCCGCGTTGGACGTGATGATGACGATGGGGCGCTGCTTCGCCTTGACCGTCTCCTTCGTCTCGGGGATGTAGAACTCCATCTTGTCCAGTTCCCAGAGGAGGTCGTTCGGAAATTCCAGGTCGGCCTTGTCCACCTCGTCGATGAGCAGCACCACCTGCTCGTCGGAGGAGAATGCCTCGCCGAGCTTGCCGAGCTTGATGTATTTTGCGATGTCGTCCACGCCGGCGGAGCCGAACTGGCTGTCGTAGAGACGCTGGACGACGTCGTAGACGTACAGACCGTCCTGCGCCTTGGTGGTGGATTTCACGTTCCAGATGATGAGCTTCTTGCCCAGCGCGTCGGCGACGGCCTGTGCCAGCATGGTCTTGCCCGTGCCGGGCTCGCCCTTGATGAGCAGCGGCTTTTGCAGCGCCACAGCGATGTCCACCGCGCCCATCAGCTCGGGCGAGGCGACGTAGTTTTCGGTCCCGCGGAAGGAAACAGACATAGAAATACCTCGTTACATAAAAGTTTGATCCTATTTTACATAGCCGCGCCGTCGGTGTCAATGCGGAGCGGGGGAGAAAAAATACTAAAAAACACTCAAACGGTCGTTGCATTCTTGGAGCTGCTGTGCTATAATACAAAAAAGAATCCGATAAGGAGGCAGCGGACCATGAAAAAACTGACCAAAATGCAGCAGAAGGTCTATGATTACATCGCCCAATTCATGACCAAGTGGGGCTATCCGCCCTCTGTGCGCGAGATCTGCGCAGAGCTGAATTTCAAGTCCCCGTCCACCGCGCATTTCCATATCCTGAATCTGGAGAAAAAGGGCTATCTGGAGCATGACGCCGGCAAGGGCCGCGCCATCCGGCTCAAGGGCGAGGCGCAGACCGCGCCTGCCGTGCCCGCCGCCCCTGCGGCACCGTCGAACGCCGTTGACTTCATGGAGGAGCGGGACGCGCGGGAGAACCGCATCCCCATCGTCGGCAACGTCGCCGCCGGCAGCCCCATCCTTGCGCAGGAGTGCGTGGAGGATTACCTGACCTTTGATACCGGCAGCCGCAGCGGCGAGTTCTTTGCCCTGCGCGTGCGCGGCGAATCTATGCTGGGCGTCGGCATCTTGCCGGACGATCTGGTCGTCGTCCGCCGCCAGCAGACCGCCAACAACGGGGAGATCGTCGTCGCCCTCATCGGGGACGAGGCCACGGTCAAGACCTTCAAAAAGCAGAACGGCGAGATCTGGCTCCTGCCCGCGAACCCCGACTACCAGCCCATCGACGGGCGGGAGTGCGAGGTGCTCGGCAAGGTCGTTGCCGTTGTGCGCCAGTATTGAGCCGGAAACCGACCCTGTATATTGAAAAAGCGTTTCGCGACCGAAAGCAGGTCGCGGAACGCTTTTTTATTGTTGGGAGAAACGCTCAGCTCTCCGAGCCGGAGAGGTGGAAGCGCCAATCCGCGAAGCCGTAAAACGGATCGGAAGCCGTTGGGGTCATGCCGTCCACGAGACCGGATGGCGTGAGCACCGTTTTGGACTTGAAGAGCAGCGGCGCAAAGGGCGTTTCCTCGGCAAAGCCCTTGACATACCGCTCGGCGGAGGCGTTCCCGCCGAGCAGGAAGGCGTCGTTCAGGCCGGAGAGCTGTTCGCTCACAAAGCCGCCGTAGTTCAGCGCGCCGCCGGCGTCGAGCAGTACGCCCGCGTCCCAGTCGGCGGTCAGGCGCACCTCGCCGAGGTAGAGATCGAAGCTGCCGACCTCCAGCGCGGCGGCGTATTCCCCCCACGGCAATTCGCGCACCGTGACCGTCAGCGCGGCGGTCGTGAGCTGGGCGCAGAGGCTTTCGGCCACCGCACGCTTGAAGGCATTTTCCTCGTTCACCAGCAGCGTCAGGCTGCGCGGGCGCGCGGCGGTCACGCCGGCAGTCTCCAGCGCGGCGGCGTACTCCTCCGCCGTGGTGCGGTACTCGTATGTCTTCGGATAGTCCGCGTCCTGCGGCGCGATGGGAAGCTGCGCCGCCGTGCCGTGCCCGGAGAGCAGGGAGGAGACAAGCGTGCCGCGGCCGATCACGCCGCTCATCGCGCGGCGCACCGCGGCGTCGTTGAGCGGAGTGCGGCTCAGGTTGAAGCCGAGGTACTGCATTGCCGCAGTCGGCACGTCGGTGGACTCCACCGCGCCGCCGACCGTCCGTGCGCCGGTGCCGGTCGGATCGAGGCAGAGGAAGTGGACGCTGCGGGAGGCGAACCGGCTCAGCGCGGTGTCGTTGTCCTTGACCGCGGCAAGCGCGATGCGCTCGAGCGGCAGAGAGCTGCCTTGCCAATGGGGATTTACGGTCAGCGCCGCGCCGTCGGCTGCCGTTGTGTAGACGTAGGGGCCGGTGCCGAGCGGAACGAGGTCGTTCTCCGTGCCGGCCTTGACGATGGGAATGTCCAGCAGGGCGGGGAAGCTGCCGTTTGCTTGCGTCAGCGTGACGATCAGCGTATGCGCGTCCTGCGCCTTCATCGAGGCGACGTTCGCAAAGCGCGCGCCGTAGCGCGCGGACTCCGCCGCGCGGCGGTAGGCCGCGAGCACGTCGTTCGCGGTGAGGGCTGTGCCGTCGGAAAAGACTGCGCTGCGCAGCGCGAAGGTCCACGTCAGCGCCTGGGCGTCGCAGCTGCTGTGCTCGCACAGCACCGGCTGCGGCGCAAAGGAATTGTCGAGCGAGAAGAGCGGCTCGTAGAGCAGCGCGCCGACGGTCTGCTGCACGCCGTCGATGCAGGTCACGGGGTCAAAGGTCTGGCCCGAGAGATAGGGCAGGGTGAAGTCGGAGATCTGCGCCGGCTCGCGCTGCGATGTCTCCTGCTCCTCCGGCGGCAGCTCGTCGCCCCAGAAGTCGTCCGGCTCCGGCTCGGCCTCCCAGCAGCCGGTCAGCGAGAGCGCAAGGACCAGCGCGAGCGCGAGCGCCGTCAGCCGCCGCGTCACAGGGCGTCCTCCGTCAGGACGATGACCGCCGCCATGCCGCCGCGCTCGCCGCCCATGCCGCGGTGCGACCAGTAGCGATCGGGGCGGCATTTGGTGCAGTCGGGGTGTACGTCGATGCGCGAGGGGTCCAGTCCGCTGCGCAGCAGCCACAGACGGTTGATGGATTTGAGGTCGATGTGGTACTTGTCGCCGCGGCGCTCGATGCGCTCGTCCACGGCGGGGTCCATGAGCTCATGGAAGGCATCCGCCACGTCGCCGTCGGTCTCAAAGCAGCACTTGCCGATGGCGGGGCCGATGGCCGCGCGCATCGTGTAGGGGTCCGCGCCGTAAAGGCTCATCATCGTGACGAGCGCCTTGAGCACGATGCCGCTCGCCGTGCCGCGCCAGCCGGCGTGGATGGCGGCGATGGAGCGCGAGGTCGGGTCGTAGACCGTGATCATGCAGCAGTCCGTGCCGTAGGCAAAGAGCGGCAGGTTCGGCACGTTCGTGATGAGCGCGTCGGCGTCGTAGGGCCGCTCGTCCCAGCGAATTTTGCCGGCATCCTCCTCCCGCGCGACGCGCACGAGGTCGGAGTGGATCTGGCGGCAGCCGACGGCGCGCGAGGCGTCGAAGCCGACGGCGGCGCCGAGGCGGCGGTAATTTTCGAGGATGTTCTCCTCACGGTCGCCGCGGTTGCTCGCAAGGTTGAGCGAGTCGAACGGCGCGGGACTCACGCCGCCGTGACGGGTGGTGAAGGCGTGGCGCACGCCGCCGACGGAGAGCGTGCCGGCGGTGTCGAAGATCACGCCGTTGACGTTGTGCTCGGTAAAGGACATAAGGGACCTCCTTTCGCGCCTGCGGCGCGGGGAAATTTGCCGCGCACGGCGCGGCGGGGCTGCGGTGAATGGAAAGCTATTGCTGCTTTTTCAATAAATGAAAAGCGATATGGCAGATCAGATATACAAGGCTTTGTATCCCCCAAAAACAGGCAGCAACCAATGCTGCTCCGAACCATACCGGAAAACTGATAAACCCACCTGTTTGGAGAAATAAATGGGTATGTTTAAGGCCGCACAGCTCATAGGCGGGAAAGTACAGCAAAAAATAAAGGGGGATATTCAACAATGTATACCGCCAAGAAACGAACTTGTAAAATAACAACGGCAAACCGATCAGGCTTACCCAGAAAACATAATGCCCCATCTGACTCCGTGCGGGAGGGGAATTTAGTCCCAATAAATCATCGGAAACGATCAGGCAGAGCAGAATGGTTAAAATCCCCATTACTCCAGCCCAAAGCCATTTTTTGAAAATCCCGTGCTGATTCATTCATACCCTCCAATGATCCTGACTTGCCCGATCACCTCACAGGGTTTCCTCACCGCCGCATTCCAATGTTTCGCGAACGAAATGTGCCTGCAGATGACTTTCGGTGACCAGAACAGACTCCTGATGGAAGAAAGCGCACAGGTCCTTGGCGATATCCTTCACAACGGCCTTGTCAACGTCGATCAGGGTGAGGACCAGACTGGTCTCCCGGGCGTATTCTCCGCTTTCGTAAATATACCCGCCCTCCTGCACCTGAAAGGAAAAAGGCACTTTGTAGGAATAGCATACATTACGAAGCACCCTGATATACTTTTCGTTTTCAAAGAGCTGTGTGTTCGTCGACAGATCGTTCAGCCCAATGTAGATTTTTGACTCGACCATATTCAGCGCCCCCTGTGTGCCTGACCGATGCGAATTTATTTGTGTGACGTCCTCTTGCCCCATCCCACCGCAGGAGCGGCTGAGCGGAAAGAGAAGTAGGTCAGATCGTTTCAAAAAAACATGTGCATACCGTTGCTGACAGGTAATATGACATCGGCAGATCGAGGGTCAAGGGGCGGCGCCCCTTGCGTTCTCTTGGGGTTTCAAAGGGGGTATTCTCTTTCGGAAAGAGAATACCCCCTTTTGTTTTTACCGTCCGCAGCACTGCTTATTTTCCGCGCTGCCGCGCAGCGCAAAAAATGCCGGATGGCAGCTCGCTCGCCGCTGACGCGGCAACCGCTCGTATGCCGCGTATCAGCAGGCTGCGTCCGTTACCGTCCGCAGCACTGCTTATACTTTTTTCCGCTGCCGCAGGGGCAGGGGTCGTTGCGGCCGATCTTCTGCACCTTGCGCGGCTGCTTTTTCACGCTGCCGTCGCCCGCAGTGGTGGCGACGATGCCCTCAGCCACGCGCTCGCGCTTGACCTCGGCCTCGCTCTTGATGCGGGCGGAGAAGATGCGGCGCACGGTCTCGTCCTGAATGGCGGAGATCATCTCCTCGAACATCTCGAGGGATTCCTTCTTGTAGGCGTCGATGGGGTTGACCTGCGCGTAGGCGCGCAGGCGGATGCCCTGACGCAGCTCCTGCATGGCGTCGATGTGGTCCATCCAGTATTCGTCGACCACGCGCAGCAGCACCACGCGCTCAAGCTCGCGCATGATGGGGGAGGTGACGGCCTCCTCCTTGCGCTCGTAGGTGGTGACGGCGGCGTTGAAGAACAGCTCCGTCAGCTCGTCCTCGCCCATGGCGGCGAGCTCGGCGGGCGTTTCGGTGACCATGCCGCGCGGGAAGTACATACCCTCGAGGCTGCCGAGGATCTCGCGCACGCCGTCCTCGTCGAGCTTACCGTGCTCGCCGGAGTGGAGCGTGACCTGATTGGAAATGCCGCTGCGGATCATGCCGAAGATGGTATCCTTGAGGTTGCGGCCGTCGAGCACCTGCTTGCGCTGCCCGTAGATGATCTCGCGCTGCTTGTTCATCACGTCGTCGTATTCAAGCGTCGCCTTACGGGACTGGAAGTTGCGGGACTCGACGCTGGTCTGTGCGTTCTCAATGGACTTCGAGAGCATCTTGTTCTCGATGGGCGTGTCCTCGTCGAGGTTCATGCGGTCCATGAGGTTCGTGATGCGCTCGCCGCCGAACAGGCGCAGCAGATCGTCCTCGAGCGAGAGGTAGAAGCGCGTCTCGCCCGGGTCGCCCTGACGGCCGGCACGGCCGCGGAGCTGATTGTCAATGCGGCGGGAGTCGTGGCGCTCGGTGCCGATGATGAACAGACCGCCGGCCTCGCGCACGCGGTCGGCCTCGCCCGCGATCTCGGCCTTGTGCCTGGCGAGCGCTTCGGCGAACAGCGCGCGGGCGTCGAGGATCTCCTGATCGTCGGTCTCGGCGTAGCCGGTCGCCTCGGCGATCAGCTCATCGGAGAGCCCGGCCTTGCGCAGATCGTTCTTGGCCATGTATTCGGCGTTGCCGCCGAGCATGATGTCGGTGCCGCGGCCCGCCATGTTGGTGGCGACCGTCACCGCGCCGAGCTTACCGGCCTGCGCGACGATCTCGGCTTCCTTCTCGTGGTTCTTCGCGTTGAGCAGGTTATGCTTGATGCCCTCGCGGGAGAGCAGATAGGACAGGTGCTCGTTCTTCTCGATGGACACCGTGCCGACCAGCACGGGCTGGCCCTTGGCGTGGCATTCCTTGACCTGCGCGATGACCGCGCGGTACTTTGCCGCCTCGGTCTTGTACACCACGTCGGGATCGTCGATACGCGCGATAGGGCGGTTGGTGGGGATCTCGATGATGTCGAGGTTGTAGATGGTGCCGAATTCCTCCTCCTCGGTCAGCGCTGTACCGGTCATACCGGAGAGCTTCTTGTAAAGGCGGAAGTAATTCTGGAAGGTGATGGTCGCGAGCGTCTTGCTCTCGCGGGCGACGGTGACGTGCTCCTTGGCCTCGATGGCCTGATGCAGACCCTCGCTGTAGCGGCGGCCGAACATCAGTCGGCCCGTGAACTCGTCGACGATGACGACCTCGCCGTCCTTGACGACGTAGTCGATGTCGCGCTTCATCGTGCCGTGCGCCTTGATGGCCTGATTGATGTGGTGGGCGATGGTGGAGTTCTCGGGATCGGAGAGGTTCTCGATCTCGAAATACTGCTCGGCCTTGGCGATGCCGCGGGCGGTGAGCGTCGCGGTCTTGGCCTTTTCGTCCACGATGTAGTCGGCGTCAACGTTGACGTCCTCTTCCTCCTTTTCGTCCGTCTCCGCGATGACCTTCTTGCGGAAGCGGGCGACGAGAGCCTCGGTGCGGCTGTACATCTCCGTGGACTTCTGTCCGATGCCGGAGATGATGAGCGGCGTGCGCGCCTCGTCGATGAGGATGGAGTCCACCTCGTCGACGATGGCGAACGCGTGGCCGCGCTGCACCATCTGAGATTTGTAGATGGCCATGTTGTCACGCAGGTAGTCAAAGCCCATCTCGTTGTTCGTGCCGTAGGTGATGTCGGCGGCATACGCCTGCTGGCGCTCGGCGCTCGACATATCGTGCACGATCAGGCCGACGCTCAGCCCGAGGAAGCGGTAGACCTTGCCCATCCACTCACTGTCGCGGCGGGCGAGGTAGTCGTTGACGGTGACGATGTGCACGCCCTCACCGGTGAGCGCGTTGAGGTAGGCCGGCAGAACGGCGACGAGGGTCTTGCCCTCGCCGGTCTTCATCTCCGCGATGCGGCCCTGATGCAGCACGATGCCGCCGATGACCTGCACGCGAAACGGCTTCATGCCGAGCACGCGCCACGAGGCCTCGCGCGCCGTGGCAAACGCCTCCGGCAGCAGGTCATCGAGCGACGCGCCTTCGGCGTAGCGCCGCTTGAATTCGTCGGTCTTGGCGCGCAGCTGCTCATCCGTGAGCGCGGCGTATTCGTCCGACAGGGCATCGATCTTATCAGCGAGCGGATAGAGCCGCTTGAGCTCATGGTCGCTGTGAGAACCAAATATTTTTTTGAGAAAACCCATTTGTTGACACTCCTTGTCCAGTGTAATTCCGGATTATATCATATATTTATGAATAAAGAAAGGGCGAATCGGCGCGGCAATAAAATTTTACCGGATTCGGTATTTTCCCATTGCCGGAATGCGCCGAATGCTGTAGAATATATGTTTGTTTGATAGCTTGAAACAGAGGAGAGGAACATCTATGCAGGCAATCGGCTTTGACAACGACAAATACCTCCGGATGCAGTCGGAAAAAATCCGCGAACGCATCGATCAGTTCGGCGGCAAGCTGTATCTGGAGTTTGGCGGAAAACTCTTTGATGACTACCACGCGTCGCGCGTGCTGCCGGGCTTCGCCCCCGACAGCAAGGTACGTATGCTCATGGAAATGAAGGACGACGCGGAGATCATCATCGCCATCTCGGCCGACGACATCGAGCGCAGCAAGCGCCGCGGCGACCTCGGCATCACCTATGACGACGACACGCTGCGCCTGATCGACGCCTTTCAGGGCTGCGGGCTCTATGTCGGCAGCGTCGTCATCACGCACTACCGCGGTCAGACGGCGGCGGAGAAATTCCAGCACCGGCTCGAGGCGCTCGGCATCCGCGTATACCGCCACTACATCATCCCGGACTACCCGTCCGACATCGCGCGCATCGTCAGCGACGACGGCTTCGGCCGCAACGACTACATCGAGACGACGCGCAGCCTCATCGTCGTGACCGCACCCGGCCCCGGCAGCGGCAAGATGGCCACCTGCCTGAGCCAGCTCTACCACGAGCACAAGCGCGGCGTGTGCGCGGGCTACGCCAAGTTTGAGACGTTCCCGATCTGGAACCTGCCGCTGCGCCACCCCGTGAACCTCGCCTACGAGGCCGCGACCGTCGATCTGGACGACGTGAACATGATCGACCCCTTCCACCTCGAGGCCTACGGCGTGACGACCGTCAACTACAACCGCGACGTGGAGATCTTCCCCGTGCTCAACGCCATGTTCCAGCGCATCTACGGCAGCTCGCCCTATAAGAGCCCCACGGATATGGGCGTGAACATGGTCGGCTGCTGCATCAGCGACGACGATGTCTGCTGCGCCGCGGCCAAGCAGGAGATCCTGCGCCGCTACTATGACACCGCCTGCGCGCAGCTGCGCGGCCTGTGCGCCCCGGTCGAGACGCAGCGGCAGGAGCTGCTGCTCAACCAGCTCGGCCTGACGGCTGCCGACCGCCCGGTCGTAGGCGCGGCGCTCAGGCGCGCCGAGGAGACCGGTGCGCCGGCCGTGGCCATCGAGATGCCCGACGGCACGATCATCACCGGCAAGACCTCCTCCCTGCTCGGCGCGAGCTCCGCCTGCCTGCTCAATGCGCTCAAGTACCTTGGCGGCATCCCGAAGGACGTCACGCTCATCTCGCCCGACATCATCGAGCCGATCCAGCATCTGAAGGTCGAACACCTCGGCAACCACAACCCGCGCCTGCACACCGACGAGGTGCTCGTCGCGCTGAGCATCTGCGCCGCAAGCGACCCGACCGCCGAGATCGCCATGCAGCAGCTGGCAAAGCTCGCGCACTGTGAGGCGCACTCGTCCGTTATCCTCTCGCACGTGGACGAGAATGTGTTCAAGAAGCTCGAGGTCAACATCACGTTCGAGCCGCATTTCCAGACCAAAAAGCTCTTTCATCGCTGAAAAGCACGGGGACAGCCGATGCTGTCCCCGCTTTTTTTCGAAATTTTTGACTTTTGGAAAGGTTATGCTTGACAAACCCCATCCGGAGATGATATATTCGTAAAGCTGATTGTGGGACGACCTCTGCGGGTGTAGTTCAATGGTAGAACACCAGCCTTCCAAGCTGGATACGTGGGT
>OGYC01002125.1_pt1 | contig 14475 bp, 7 predicted proteins | sample 1576461 | NCBI WGS metagenome assembly OGYC01 (sample SAMEA3541569, study PRJEB24748) | human gut metagenome | biome: human gut; feature: human-associated habitat; material: faeces | place: China | collected 2012 | reverse complement strand
TTTGAGAAAAAAGAATAGATGATATGAGAATAAAATTATTTTTAATCCTGTTATTGACAGGATGGGGGTATGTTTTGTGTGCCCAAGAAGAGAAACAGGAAGGAATTGTGTTCATGGAGAATGAACCTTGGAGTGAAGTTTTGCGGCAGGCAAAAGAGCAGAATCGGTTGATTTTCATGGATTGCTATACCGTGTGGTGTGGTCCTTGTAAAGGATTGTCGAAAGATGTATTCCCACAGAAGCAGGTGGGTGATTTCTTTAACGCCCACTTCGTGAATGCGAAGTATGATATGGAGAAAGGGGACGGAAAGATGCTGCGGGAGAAATACAAGGAATACATTATCGGTTTCCCGACACTGTTACTAATCGATCAGAATGGTAAGGTGATTCATCAGATGGCGGGATACCAGAAGGCGGAAGATCTGATAGCAGGGATGAAAGCCGGATTGGAAGGGAAGACATTGCCCGCCTTACAAAAGAAGTACGAGGCGGGAACCCGGGATTTCGAAACGGTACGGGATTACGTGGCGGCATTGAACGGGGCTTTTAAAAAAGAGAGTATTCCAGTGATTGCTTCTGAATTCATGAAGACAATACCGCTCGAGAAGTTAATGGATAAGGAGGTTTGGGGACTCGTGGGAGCGTATATTACTGATCCTTATACGGAGGCTTATCAGTTTGTTTTCAAACAGATTGAGAAGTTTCAATATCGGGTGGGAGTGAATCGTTATGATCTGGAACGCCAATTGGGGAACGGAATGGCAGATGCAGTGAAAGAGATTATTCAAATAACGACGAAAACAACAAATGCGGATACATTGAAGATGATGGCAGATAAAGAAGAGGTTCTGCGGGAAATGTTGGAACAGAACACGGTGAAGCGTTTTCCGACTTATTTGTGCAAACTGGCAATTAACGATCTGCGTCTGACGGGGAAGGTGGATGCGATGTTTCGGATGATGGTGTTCGCGGACGAGTTGAATATATTAAATTACGAGAATGATTTTCGAGGCGGTACTTATTTGTATATCACGGAGCACGTGAAAGACAAGAAAGTATTGAACGGGATATTGAAGATTATGACTGCTGACCAAGAGAAAGCAAATCAAACGAAAAGTGATCTCGTGAGGAGTAATTATTATGATGTGATAGCGGCAGTTTACACGAAACTCGGGCAAAAGGATAAAGCTGCCGAAGCGAAGAAAAATTATGAACAGTTGGAGGAGAAAAAGATGGTAGAGATGAAAAAGATTTTTGGAGTAAAGGATGAAAAATGATGTTTTATTAAAAGATAGATGGTATGATAAAAAATGTATGTTATTGGTTGTGTGCTGTTCTCTTGTTAGCGGTAGGATGCAGCAAGGAGAAGACTTACACGATTTCCGGGACATGGGAAAATGGTGACGGTAGGGTTGCCTATCTGAAAAAGGAGATTGGTGAGAAACAATTTCAAGTATTGGATTCGGCTGTCGTGAAAGACGGCAAGTTCGAGATGAAGGGGATAATTCCTGAGATTGATATGCGAAAATTGGTGATCGGCAAGGACGAGCAGGATATTTTGTTGGACGAGCTCCCGATTCAAGTGACGGCAACTCAAATGACCAATAAACAGGGAGAGAAAGTCGAGTCGTGGAAAGTCGGAATTAAAGGGAGTCGCGAGCAGGAGGTTATACAGAAAGGGAAGAGTCTTTCCATGGGAAAAAGTTTAATGGGTTTGGCCGGTATGTTTGCCATGGTAAACGTGAAGGATGATTCCGTGAAGCTGGACTCCGTGTATAAAGCCACGCAGATGATGAAAAAGGCTATGGACGAGCAAATCAAGAATTTCGTGGATTCCAATAATAATAGTTTGGCGATTACTTATTTGATCGGTGATTTTATTGCCAAGGAATACCCGTTCGAGGATGTGGAACATTATTATAGCAATTTGACCCCGGAGGTGAAAACTTCTTACCCGGGACAGTTGTTGAAAGACCGGATGATGAGTCTTCAATCCATTAACGTGGGTGGTTTTGCCCCGGATATTGATTTGACCGCTCCGGACGGGAAGACAATCAAGCTCTCGTCGTTGAGAGGGAAATATGTGTTGTTGGATTTCTGGGCTTCGTGGTGCGGGCCTTGTCTGGCAGAAGTGCCGAACGTGAAAGCGATTTATGATATATACAAGGACAAAGGATTCGAGGTGTACGGGGTGTCGCTGGATGACAAGAAAGATGCTTGGGAGAAAGCGATTGACAAGCACGGTCTGAATTGGGTACATGTTTCTTCGTTGAAAGGGTGGGAGTGTCCCGTGGCGAAACGTTATAACGTGACGGGTATTCCGAAAATGTTCCTTTTGGACAAGGAAGGGCGTATCGTAGCCACGGATTTGCGGGGAGAGGCTTTGAAAGAGAAAGTAGCGTCGTTTTTTGAATAGCAAAGGATAGTACACGAAAAAAATAATGGATTCTCTTGTCAACTGATTTTGACTTTTGTGTCTATTAATAAATGAAGTTATATAATAGATGACTAATTTAATAAGTTTAGTATGAGAAAATGGATGTTTGTATTGTTGGCAGTAATGATTGCCATGCCGTTGTCGTCGGATTTGTACGCAGCAAGTAAAAAGAAAAAGAAGAAAGGTGCGACCGCGGCGGCGTTGCCTGCTCCCAAAAAAGTAAGTGCTTATGATAAGTTGCTGAAAGGAAAAAATGTAGTTACGTCGAAGAGTGATTTTATTACCTTGCACAAGGTGGGTAACAAGTTGTATTTCGAGATTCCGTTGAAGTACATGGAACGTGAGATTTTGCTTGCTTCCACGGTGACGAACGTGACCTCTCCGGAGTTTTGCGATATAGGCTACAAGGCAAATAGTCCGTTACATTTGAAATTCACGAAACGGGATAGTTCTATATTCTTGCGTTACGTGAGTTCGTCCGCGACTACCGATAATTTGCAGAAGGCGATGAGTAGCGTGTACGGCGATCCGATCCTGTACTCGTATGACGTGAAGGCGTATAATGCCGACAGTTCGGCCGTGGTGATCGATATGTCGACGCTGTTCACCACGAACGTGAAGGATTTGGGATTTTTCGCTGATGCCATGATGGGCGGTATGGTAAAGATTTCCTCTTCTTTCAAGAAGGAGGCGTCTTACTTGGACGAGATCAAGGCTTTCGATGATAACTTGAGCGTGAAGACGGTGATGTCATACGGGGTGTCATTGAGCGTGATGGGAATGATGAAGCTGATGGATGATTATCCTTTCACGGCAACGGTTACGCGTTCTATCCTGCTTTTGCCGGAAGACAAGATGCGTCCCCGTATTTCGGATTCCCGCGTGGGTATATTCAATAGTAATAAACTCTGGCTTTCTATCACGAAAGAGGATGCCATCAGAAGTTATTCCGTGGCTCATCGCTGGAGAATAGAACCGAAGGACGTGGAGGCTTACAAGAGGGGCGAACTGGTGGAACCCGTGAAACCGATCGTGTTCTACGTGGATGATGCTTTCCCGGAATTGTGGAAAGAGCCGATTCGTCAAGCCGTGACGACTTGGAATATTGCGTTCGAGAAGATCGGTTTCAAGAACGTGATGGTGGCGAAAGATTTCCCGAAAGATGATCCTGATTTTGACCCGGATAACTTGAAGTATTCTTGTATCCGCTACGTGCCGAATTCCACGGCTAATGCTATGGGACCGTCATGGACAGACCCGACAACGGGAGAGATTATCAATGCCTCGGTGTTGGTTTACGGGAATATCATTCAATTGATTAATAACTGGCGTTTCGTGCAGACGGCACAGCTTGATCCTTCTGTGAGAACGAAAAAGTTGCCGGATGACGTGGTGCAAGCATCATTAATTTACGTGGTGGCTCACGAAGTAGGACACTGTTTGGGATTCATGCATAATATGGCTTCTTCCGCTGCTTTCCCGGTAGATTCTTTACGTTCCGCCACGTTTACTCAAAAATACGGGACTACACCTTCTATCATGGATTATGCCCGTTTCAATTATGTGGCTCAGCCGAGTGACAAAGGTGTGAAATTGACTCCCCCGAATTTAGGCGTGTATGACGAGTTTCTGATCAAGTGGAATTACCGGTATGTGCCTGATGCACGGGACGAGTGGGATGAACAGGCAATCGTGGAGAAATGGGTGGACGAGAAAGCGGGCGATCCGATCTATCGTTACGGGAGACAGCAAATTCAGGTGCGTTATGATCCGAGTGCTATAGAGGAGGACTTGGGGGACGATCCGGTAAAGGCAAGTGATTACGGGGTGAAGAATCTGAAGTATATTCTTTCAAATTTGAAGGGATGGATCAATGATGATGCGGATTATTCTCACCGTCAGACTTTATACGGTCAGATTATGAATCAATATTACCGTTACTTGCGCAACGTGATGTATAATGTCGGTGGTATTTATTTGACGGAAGTGAAAGAAGGTACCCCGGGCAAACGTTACGAGGCAGTGCCGAAAGCTCGTCAGAAAGCTTCTTTGGCTTGGGTGTTGAAGCAATTCAAGGATTCCGATTGGTTGAATAATGCGGAATTGAAGCAACATTTCCCGTTGCACGTGGATGGAAGTGCTATCGTGCGTGACCGAGTGGCGAAAGATTTGAGAGGTTTGACGAGTAACGTGATTCTTTCTTCTCATGTGGCAAATTCACCGTACACGGTCAACGAATTTATGACGGACCTTTACAACGGGACGTGGAATAATCTGTTGCAGGGAAGGTCGTTGACGCAAGGAGATAAGATTTTGCAACAAGCCATGGTGGATATGTTCTGCGAGTCGTTGAGTGACGGTGCCGGTAAGAAATCCGCTTCTCCTTTCGGGTTCGCTCCCTTGGTGGATGAGATTGTAGCTTACGGCTTGGACGAGAGCGGTTTGATTGGTCGTTTTGCGGAACAATTCCGTGCAGTGGATGAAGAATACGGAAGAGGTTATGTTGCCTCGCGTATGATCGAGAACCGGTTCGGAACGCCGGGTTACGGTTGGCAAAGAGCCGTGAATGTATCTGCTATTGATGATTCGAAGGCTTATATGCAGGATATGGCAATTAAGTCCCGTAACTTGTTGAAGAGCAAGCTCGGTGGAACGTCAGGTAGCGCGAAAGTGCATTATCAATCGCTTTTAATTAAGTTGAATAATGCGTTAAAGGATAAGTTATAGGAATTGTTTTTCTCATTTTAGTTGAAGAAGATGTCCAAAAAGTACTCAGATGCAAAGCTCTGAGTACTTTTTGGACATCTTCTAAAGAATACAAATAGAGGCTGCCTTTTCGGATAGCCTCTTTTTTTATGTGTATATTCATTGAAAATGAACCTTTTGCTGCTAAGAACGTATTTTTTATAGAAAAAATATGACTTACATTACCCCCTTTTGGTAGATTTAAGTGTATTAGGAGCATAAAATCACACTATGATGAGTAAAGTAACTGACAAGTCGTTTAAAATATCATTTTCTATCGCCCGTGTAATCAGTGGGGAAGCCACTGTCGCGGAGCGAAGAACGGTAGATGAATGGCTTGTGGTTTCGGAGGAGAACAAGCGGTTGTTTGAACGATTGCAGGATGAGAAAGAATTAGTACGTAAGATTGAATTGTATCGGACGATTGATAAACGTATGGCTTTTAAGGAGTTTTTGCGAGAAAAGGAGAGAATGGAAAAAGTTCGCCGACAACGCCGGATAAACAGAATCTTCCGGTATGCAGCCATATTGCTTATTCCTTTGTTAGTGGGGGGTATATATATGCTGCAACAGAGCTTTTCCGGTGATGAGGTTATGCAGATGGCGTCGGCTATTGCCCACGGGGACAAGAGAGCCGTGTTGCGTTTGTCGGATGGTAGCGCGATAGAGTTGGGAAAAGACAACGTGGTATTAAGTGAGCGGAATGGTACGATGATATCCAACCGGAATAGCGGGGAATTGGTGTATCAAGGTGCGACCGGAGGTGAGGATGCAAAAGTCATTTATAATACATTGGAAATTCCGGCTAACGGGGAGTTTTTCATGCAGTTGTCGGATGGTTCCAAAGTATGGTTAGGGGCTTGCTCCAAACTTAAATATCCGGTGGCGTTTAACGGAAAAACTAGAGAGATTTATCTGGAAGGAGAAGCTTTTTTTGAAGTGGTGAAGAATCCGGATAAACCGTTTATCGTGAAAACGAAAGGTTTTTCGGTGAGGGCATTAGGAACTTCATTTAACGTGATGAGTTACATGGATGAAACTTTCGCCCATACCACGTTGAAGACCGGAAAGGTGGAGGTGACAACACGGGAGCAGGAAAAGGTGGTTCTAACCCCGGGACAACAGGCGTATTACTCGGAACATGGAGTAAACGTGAGAGAGGTGGACGTGGAGGTTTATATAGCATGGATGGGGAATACGTTCAAGTTTGACAAAGAGAATATAGATGTGATCCTGCGAAAGATAGCTCGTTGGTATAATGTACATATATTTTATATGAACGAGAATTTGAAGAACTATCATTTTAAAGGAACACTTCCCAAGTACACGGATATACATGATGTGCTTGAATTATTGGAACAGACAACAAATATAAAATTTGAGATAAAGGGAAATACTGTAATAGTGATGCAAGATTTGACAAGATCGAATCACTAGTGTGCCAAAGGTATTTTTCTAGCTTGTCAGGTGTGAGTTTATAAGATTTGCAAAAGTATTGTTATGTGCATCGGGTAAATAATTTGCTCGTTGTGAGGATATTGTATGTATTATTTTAAAATTAATGATGATTATTATGAGACGAACTTTTTTGTTTTTTGTTACTTGTCTTGTTGTGCTTTCCGCGGCAGAACCGCTTAGCGCCGGAACGAGGAAGAAGAAAAAGGTAGAGGAGAAAAAGGTAACCCCTTACGAGAAACTGTTCCAAGGCAAGAAGGTGGAAACAGTGAAAGGGATGGTTACATTGCACAAGATGGACGGGAAGGTCTATTTTGAATTTCCGTTAAGCTTGATGGGGCGGGATATGTTGTTGGGTTCTACCGTTTCGGAGATTAGTGATAACGGGAATGTATTGGTGGGACAGAAGGTGAAACAACCCTTACATATAAAGTTTACACTTCGCGATAGTACAGTGGAATTGAGGGAAGTGACCAATAGAGCTCGTCGTCAAATATTCACGGATTACGAGGAAGAAGGTGTTCTTGCTGCCTTGGCACAGGGAGTGGGATGTCCGGTGATGCAGGGATTTAAAGTGAAAGCGTATAACGCGGATAGTACTGCCGTCGTGTTTGAGATGACTGATTTTCTGGTGAGCGACAACAAGCGGCTTGATCCTTTTGATCCGAACGGGAAGAAGACTATGTACGGGGCATGCGCCCGTCGGGCTTCTTTTAAAAAGAACCTGTCGTATGTCGACCAGTTGAAATCGTTCGAGGACAATATGTCGATTACCTCTTGTCTGAGTTACACGCAGGATTTGTTGTACATGGGAATCGTGATGATTGCTTATCAAGAACCCGTGCGGATAAAAGTGAACCGTTCTTTTGTTCTTTTGCCGGAAGAACCTGTTATGCATGCCCGTATGGCGGATTCCCGGATTGGTTATTTCACTTCATCCAAAGAGAAATTGACTCGGTATACGGATGAGGTGCAGATTCTGACTTACGCCAATAAATGGGATATTCGTCCGAAAGACGTGGAGGCGTATAAAAGAGGGGAGTTGGTGGAACCGGTGAAACAGATCGTGTTCTACGTGGATGACAAATTCCCGGAAGCATGGAAGAAACCGGTAAAAGAGGGCGTGTTGGAATGGAACAAAGCGTTCGAGAAGATCGGTTTTAAAAACGTGATGGTGGCGAAAGATTTCCCGAAAGATGATCCTGAGTTTGATCCTGCCAACTTAAAATATAACTGTGTTTATTATGCGCCTATCGGTATCGCCAATGCTATGGGCCCCTCTTGGGTAGATCCTCGGAATAGTGAGATTATTCAAGCTTCGGTGTTCATTTATCATGATGTGATCCAGTTGGTGAATGATATGCGTTTCGTGCAGACTTCACAAGTGGATTCCCGTGTACGCACGACAAAATTACCGGAAGATGTGTTGGAAGAGAGTATGCGTTATATTGTGGCACACGAGGTTGGGCACTGCCTTGGTTTGATGCACAATATGGCTTCGTCGGCTTCAATTCCGGTAGAGAAATATCGTGATAAAGAGTTTATGGAGAAATACGGGACGACGCCTTCCATCATGGACTATGCCCGGTTTAATTATATCGCTCAGCCTGAAGACAAAGGGGTGAAATTAACTCCTCCCCGTTTGGGTGTATATGATTTCTATGCGATAGACTGGGGATATCGTTTCTTCCCGGATGCCAAGAGTACGGAAGAGGAAGTTCCTCACTTGAACAAAATTATCGAGGATAAGATTGGTGATCCGATGTATCGTTACGGGAAACAACAAATTTATTACGGGGTATTTGACCCGACTTCCTTGACGGAAGATTTGGGTGACGATGCAGTGAAAGCCGGGGAATACGGTATCAAGAACTTGAAATATATCATGAGTCATTTGAACGAGTGGCTGGATGGACAGGATGCGGATTATAGTTATCGATTCCATATTTATCAAGCAATAGCTTCTCAATATATGCGTTATTTGTATAACGTGAATATGAATATCGGGGGATTCTATATCAATGAGCATATGGTCGGTGATCCTTACGCCACGTCTGCCATTGTCCCGAAAGAGATGCAGAAACGTTCGGCACGGTTCCTATTTGAACAATTGAAAGAAATGGACTGGATTGATAACATTGACGTGGTGAAGAATTTGCCGCTGGACGGATCGACAGCCCGGTTGATGTTGAAAAATCTTGCCGGTTCGCTATTGAACACGAAACGTTTGTCGCTGGCAGTTTATCGGGATAAAGATGCTTATTCGCCGGAAGAATATCTGACGGATTTATACGAGAGTATCTGGGCTTCCGCGATAAAGGGAACGAATCCCACGGAATGTGAGCGTATCTTGCAAACCGAAGTGTTGAAGAATTTGATCAAAGGGGCAGATCCTCTCACTCCCAGAGGTGAAGTGGATGAATTGCTTGCGGCCGAGATGAACCGGGATGTACATGCTTTGTCACCTCGTGCGGATTTACCCGTGTATCAACAAATGGAATTGTTTGAGCATTTGAGAGATATGCCGGTTGTTTCAGGTAATTTCCAAGGCGATATGTTGGATTACTATCATTCATTGAATCAGATGAATGAATTGAACGAGCGTGCCGGGTTTGACTATATTTATTATGTATTCAACACGTCGACGAATAACAATAACTATTTGTATTATCAATTATTGACAAAAGTGAAAGCCGTGATGGAAAAAAGGAAAAATAGTGGCTCGTATGAAACTCGTGCGCACTATACTTATTTGCTTTCTATCGTGGAGGATTTTATGAAGTCAAAATAAATAGGGTGATTAATACTTTAAGTGTTTGAAGATGAGAATAAAAATATACAGGTTATTCATCTGCATCATGGGACTCTTGTTTCTTGTGACCGGAGAGGTTGCCGCGAAAGGGAAAAAGAAACAAGAGGTGAAGGCGGATGCACCTGCTCCCCAGAAGCGTTCCGTGAAGTACGATCGCCTCTTCCGGGGGAAGAAGGTGGAAACTAAAAAGGGATTGCTGACGATTCATAAGATCGGGGCGAAGTTATACTTCGAGTTGCCCATGAATCTTTTGAACCGGGAGTTCCTGCTCGGAACGACGGTGAGCGAGATCAGTAATAACGGGAACGTGTTGGTCGGGCAGAAAGCATCGGAGCCGTTGCATGTGAAGTTCAATATTATTGACAGCACGCTGTATATGCAGGAGGTGACGAATGGCACTCGTCCCAACGTGTATGCTGACGAGGTCGGAATGCAACAGGCAGTGGCTAAAAGTACGATTATCCCGTTGATGCAAGCCTTTAAAATTGCTGCTTATAATCGGGACACTACCACGGTGGTTTTCGATGTGACTGAAATGTTTTTGGGTGATAACAAGCGAATGGATCCTTTCGACCCGTATGGAAAGACTGCGGCATTCGGTTTGTTGACCAGACAGGCGACATTGAATAAGTCATTGTCATACTTGGACTCTTTTAAAGCATTCGAAGATAATATCTCGATTTGTTCGGTGTTGACTTATCACGAGGTACTTACCCGTAAGAATACGGGGTATCGGCATGCTGAACAGGTGACCATGAAGGTGAATCGTTCCATGATTTTGTTGCCGGAAAAGGAGGATATGATGCGTTGGCGGTTGGCGGATCCCAGAGTTGGGTATTTCGTTTCATCTCGTGTACACATGGGGATGGATGTAGACCGGAGTACTCGAACTTATTTTATGCATCGTTGGAATCTGGAACCTTCGGACATGGAAAAATTCAAGCGGGGAGAACTTGTTGAACCGGTGAAACCGATCGTGTTTTACGTGGATAATACTTTCCCCGCTTCATGGAAGAACGCTATCCATGAAGGCATACGGACATGGAACAAGGCATTCGAGCGTATCGGTTTTAAGAATGCCGTTCAATCGAAAGATTTCCCGAAAGATGACGCGGAATTCGACCCGGATAACCTGAAATACTCTTGCGTGCGCTATGCACCGATTGGGGTTGAGAATGCCATGGGGCCCTCTTGGGTAGACCCTCGCACGGGTGAGATTATGAACGCTTCGGTATTTGTATATCATGATATCGTGAAATTGGTGAACGAGATGCGTTTCGTGCAGACGGCACAACTGGACGAACGTGTACGTACCCCTAAATTGTCGGATGAAGTGATGCACGAGAGCCTGCGTTATATTATTGCTCACGAGGTCGGGCATTGTCTTGGATTGATGCATAATATGGCAGCTTCGGCAGCCTTTCCCGTTGATTCGTTGAGGAGTGCGGCATTTACCCGGAAATACGGGACTACGCCTTCTATCATGGATTATGCCCGTTATAATTATATCGCGCAACCGGGAGATAAAGGAGTCGGTTTGACTCCGCCGGATTTGGGTGTGTATGATTATTACGCTATTGAAGTGGGATATCGTCCGGTACCGGAGGCGAAGAATGCGGAGGAAGAACTTCGTGTGGTACAATCTTGGATTGCGGCTAAATCCGGAGATCCGATGTATCGTTACGGTAAACAGCAGGTGTACGACGAATATGACCCGAGTGCGTTGACCGAAGATTTAAGCGACGATGCCGTGAAAGCCGGGACTTACGGTATCAAGAATTTGCAGTATATCTTGAAAAACATGAATGGTTGGTTGGACGCGGAAGACCGGGATTATACCTACCGGATAGATATGTACCGGGGAATTGCCAATCAGTTCGCCGGATACTTGAAAAATGCTTTGTTGAATGTCGGGGGGTATTACTTGAACGAGAGTTTTGTCGGGGACGGGCGTACCGCTTTCAGCGTGTTGCCCAAGGAGAAGCAGAAACGTGCCGCGATATTCGTGATGGAGCAATTGCGCACGTTGGATTGGATTGATGCCCCGGAAGTGACTAAAAACCTGACAGTAGGAACGCCGAAATCAGAAATTCTGGTGAAAAAGTTTGCCAAGGAACTGGTGAACACGAAACGGGTATCTTTGGGCTACTACCGGGACCCGAAGAGTTATTCTCCCAAAGAATACCTTGATGATATATACGCGCACGTGTGGGCATCGACAATAAAGGGCAGGAATCTCACGAAGGTCGAACGTACTTTACAGTATGAGGTCGTGTGTGCTATATTGAAACGGATACAGATTCCGAATCATCGGTTAGGAGATGGCAAGAAGAGAAGGCAGACTCAAGTGGAAACACTGGCGAAAGAGATAAATCCCGTGTTGCCGGTACAAGGATTCGGTTTCCAATATTACGTGACGAACCTGTCTAATGATAATCAGGCGCATTTATGGCATGGGCTGTTGATTCGGGTACAGAAATTAATGGAGTCGCGACTTAACGGCGGTTCACGGGAAACCCGGAGTCATTACGGCTTCCTTTTGGAAAAGATTGAGGATGTGCGTAACTGGAAATGAGCGAGATATTAATTGATAAATAAGAAAATAAAAATATAAACAGATGAAAAGAAGTTTTGTTTTATTCACGGTTCTTCTTGTACTGGTGGCTTTCGCGGATATTCATGCTGCCGGTAGAAAGGATAAAAAGAAAAAGGACACGGAGAAGGTGGAGAAATTGAGCAAGTACGACAAACTTTTTAAAGGTAAGAAGGTCGATACCAAGAAAGGTTTTATGACGTTACATTTGGTGAACGGTAAAATCTATTTCGAGTTGCCGGTTTCTTTGTTGGGCAGAGAGTTCCTGTTGGGCTCGAAGATCGTGGAGACTTCCGATGTGGGGAGCGGTACCGTGGGATTGATGGGAACCCGCCCGAAACATTTTGCTTTCTCGTTGCAGGACAGTACCCTGATGATGTGTGAAATCAGTCGTAATGGGCAACTTCCTTTATATTCGGATTCGAGTGAAGAGGGAGTGCAGGAGGCTATCCGTATGAATAGTATTCATCCGCTTATCAATTCATTCCCTGTGTTGGCGTATAATGCCGATAGTACAGCTATAGTGTTTGATATGACGGATTTCCTTGTGGGGCATGATGAGGATATGACTCCTTTCAGTAGCGGGAAACGTACGCGGGAGTATGGACGTGCCGGGATAGCTCCTGAATTTAAAAAGGATTTGTCATATGTGGTGAGCACGAAAGCTTTTGAGGACAATGTGTCCGTTGTTTCTTGTCTGGGGTATTGGTTTGATTTGGTTATGGGCGGATACACGATTTCAAAGAGCGAGCCTTTAACGGCTAAAGTGAATCGTACCTTCATGCTGTTGCCGGAGCGTCCGACGATGCGTCCTCGTTTGGCAGACCCGAGGGTTGGTATCTCAACTTCTGCTTGTGAGAATATGACAACCAAGGTCGATCGTTCCGTTGAAAGACATTACATGGAGCGTTGGGATATTCAACCCGTGGATGTGGAAGCCTATCGACAAGGGAAATTGACAGAACCGGTAAAACCGATTGTGTTCTATCTGGATCCTAATTTCCCTAAAGCGTGGCGTGCGCACGTGGCGCAAGGTGTTTTGGATTGGAATAAGGCTTTCGAGGCTATCGGTTTCAAAAATGCCATTCAAGTAAAAGATTACCCGACAAATGAGCCCGAGTTCGATCCGGATAATATGAAATATAACACGATTCGCTACGTGCCGACGGGTGTGGTGACGATGATGAAAGACGCTTCTTGGGTAGATCCTCGTAATGGCGAGATTCGTAACGCTTCTCTATTCTTGTTTCATGACTTGTTGAAATGGAATAACATTCAACGTTTCGTGCAGACCTCGCAAGTTGACGAGGGTGCCCGCCACTTGAAATTGTCGGATGAGTTGCAGGGAGAATCTATTCGGGCTGCCGTGCGTCACGAGATTGGACACACGTTAGGATTGATTAATAATATGGCAGGTTCGGCTGCTATCCCGACGGATTCTTTGCGTTCGGCTTCCTATACTCAAAAGTACGGGATTACGGCTTCCGTGATGGATAATATCGGCTTTAATTACGTGGCTCAACCGGAGGATAAAGGGGTGGCTTTAGTACCTCAACTGGGAACGTATGACTATTATGTTATAAAAGTGGCATACCAACCTGTATTTGGCGTGAATACGCCGGAAGAGGAGAATAAGGTGGTTGCCGGGTGGATTGCCGAGAAAGCCGGTGATCCGATGTATCGTTTCGCTCCCGAACAATATCTGTTGACGACCTTCGACCCCAGCGGATTATCGTACGATTTGGGTGACGATGCCATTAAAGCCAGTGCTTACGGGCTCAAGAACTTGAAATATATCATGGAGCACATGAACGAATGGATGGATGAGGAAGACCGAGATTATAATTACCGGAATGACATGTATCGCTTTATCGTGGCACAGGTAAAGGGATATTTGTTCAACGTGTACCGGAATATCGGTTCTTTCTACTTGAATGAAGCGTTCGTGGGAGATCCGAATCCGACGCTTACAGTCGTGCCGAAAGAGGTGCAACGGGCTTCTTTGAAATTCGTGATCGAGCAGTTGAAAGATTTAAGATGGTTGGATCAGGAAGAGGTAATCAAAAATCTAAGTTTTAACGGTTCTCAAGCGATGAAAATTTTGAAATCTTATGTCGTGAAGGAAAAAAACGTGATTACCGATTTATATCAGACCAAACGCATATCTTTGACTTATCATCGTGATCCTAACTCATATAGTCCGAAAGAGTATATCGAGGATTTATATGAACTTGTATTCGAACCCACGAAACGGGGAAGGGCGTTGACGGATGAGGAGCGGGTGATGCAAGCGGAATTCATTTCAAACGTGCGTAATGATGTCGATATTAACGGTCGGGTAAGATGGTTCGGGCAATATTATGCAACAGAGGCAGATGTAAACGCCGGTTTGGATGAAGAATTAGAAGAAGAATCCGCGCAAGGACCGGAACA
>OGYC01002120.1_pt1 | contig 14487 bp, 9 predicted proteins | sample 1576461 | NCBI WGS metagenome assembly OGYC01 (sample SAMEA3541569, study PRJEB24748) | human gut metagenome | biome: human gut; feature: human-associated habitat; material: faeces | place: China | collected 2012 | reverse complement strand
TCTCTTTGAACGTGTTGAGCAGGTCTTCCGGGGTGGCGTATTGCGGGAAACTGGTTGATTTCCGACCTCCCGAGAAGAGGTAGAATAATTCCGGTTTGCGACAAGCGATGCGGGCGTCTTCCGGTAAGTTCTTTTTGCACCAGTTGATGGCGTATATGTATTCTACGAAAGCGGCGTCGGCAATTCGTTCGTTCCAAACTTTATACGTGGCGAAATTTTGTTGTGGTTTTAGGGCTTTGGCGTAATGCGGAAAGAGGAAAAGGGACACGATGACCATTCCCCCGGTGGGGATTAGACGTGTGAATTTTGTTTCCGGCATTTTCTTTACAAGCAAGCGCAATCCTTCCACGCAGCCGTTCAGGAACAGGAAGATGAATAACGGAATGATGCCGATGAAGTAACGGTGTCCGGCGTATTGTTCCGGCCAGACCATGAGTACTGCCATGGTGATGCCGATGTACAGGAAGAGCAGGAGTTTCATGTGGGGTAAGGTTATTAATCCCAAAATCATGAGAATAACGATGCATGTACCTTTGATGAGGTCTGTTCGGGTTATTTTTTGGTCAAACGCGGGTTCGTCGGAGATGACGGCAGTGGGTATCCATTTCCCGATGTAGCTGACGAGATTGTTTTGCATGCGTTCCGTCCAGTCGGAGAATGTTTCCATGGTTTGCCCCTTGGGCTTTTTCTTGAAGTCTTTGAGGTAATCGCTTTGAGTCACCCCGATGCTTTTGTTTCTGAAATCCCACGCGGTTTTAGCCCCGGCGAAAGTGGCAATAATGATGCATAGGGTGAGCAGGTTGCTTGTTAGGGCTCGTTTGTTGAGATGAATGATTTGCGCGTCGCTGTTCTCCCGCTTGCTTTTTAGCCATTCGAGGGCTTTTTGTCCGCAAATGAGCAGCATGTAGAGTATGGCGGCGATAATGATGGATGTTCCCATGGTGCGGACGAAGTAGATGTAATTCAGCCCGATGATGATTCCAGCGAAATAGAGTATTTGCCGGCGGGGACGGTCTTTGCTGAAAAGGCGGTCCGTGTCGAGAAGGCTGAAGAGGTAGAGTACTCCCATTGTCAGGAAGGTGAACAACATTTCGCTCATCACGATGGTCGAGTAGCGCAACATGGCTTGCTGCATGCAGCATAGCAGGCAGGTCAGTAATGCCAGAAGCAAATTGCCTGAAATTCTTTTCGTCAGGAAGAAAAGAAGCAGGATGGATAAGCCGAAAAGAACGCCGTTCGCTATTTTCAGTGCCGTGTAGGATTTGAAAAACAGCAAGATGAGTGCCGTGAATAACGGGTAACCCGGGGGAAAGTGCGAGTGGGGGCTTTCCTCGAGGAACATGATGTTGGTGTATCCCTGCCCGGAGGCGAGGGCTTTGCCGAGGGCGTAGTAGTACACGTTGTCACCGTTTAAGTCCGGTTTGAAGTCAAATATTTGTATGTAGTTGAAGACGAATACACAGGTGATGATACCTAAACAGTAATATATTAACGTTCGGGGTTGTATGTTTTTGAATATATTCATGATTGTGGTGTTTATTCGAGTGAATGTTTGTTCGCGAACCGTATTTTTACCAGCACCCAGATGGCTATCAACCCGTCTTTCCAGTTGATTTTTTTGCCTTCCTCGATGCTACGGGGATAGTAACGGATAGGGAGTTCCGGTATTTTGTATCCCCGGCGGCAGACGATTGCCGTGACCTCGGGACAGAACTCGAAGCCCGTGGATTTTAAGGGGATGGAACGCAATAGTCCCGAGTCGAACATCTTGTAGCAGGTCGGCTCGTCTGCGTGGTGTTGCCCGTACAGCAGGTTCGTCACTATGGAGAGGAGCCGTCCGCCAAGGTAGAAGCTCTGGTAGGAGTGTTTGTTCGTTTTGTTCAGGAAACGGGAACCGTAAATGACTTTTCCGTCGTTCTCTATCATCCATTCCAGTAGCGGGTTGTAATCTTCGGGGTTGTATTCAAGGTCAGCGTCCTGAATGATTGTCCAATTGCCCGTGATTTTTTGGATTCCCGCTCGAATTGCAGCTCCTTTTCCTTGATTGTGCGGCTGTTTGTGATAAACGAGAGTGCAGTCCGGGTAAGTTTCTGTAAAACGCAGGATTTCTTCTTCCGTGTTATCTTTGGAACAATCGTTTACAACAATAATTTCTTTACGAATATCATGGACGAGGCGGGTATGATGTACTTTTTCCAGTAACCGGAATATGGTACTCGCTTCGTTGTACGCGGGGATGATGATGGACAAGGTCTGTTGTTTCATGAACGAGAGTGAATTGGTTCCGACATATGGTTTCTCAACACGAATTGGGCGGTTGTCCGGCTTCGTTGTTCCACGAGTGACGGGCAGTCGCCTATTATTTCCCGGATGGCTTCTTCCGTGTAGTGGCGTATGGTTATCAGTTTGACATCCTGGTTGTAACGTACCTCAAATTCTTCTTGCAATTGTTGCAGAAATTCATTGAAGATGACCGTGTTGCAATCTATGCAGAACGAGAAGCTGATGGCGGAGTTTTGCATCAGGTTCAGCTTGAGTTTGTATCGCGCAAGTATGGCAAAGATGTGACTGAGTTTTTCTTCGGCGATGAAGGAAAAATCTCTTGGCGTGAGGGTTAGCAGGCATTGATTCCCCTTGTTGATGTATATGGGGGGGAGTTTCAGGTGCTCGTCTATTTCCTCGATGATTGTTCCGCTTGATTCCGGGTGCAAGAATGATTTTACATACAGGGGAATTTGTTTGTTCTGTATCGGTTTTATGGTTTTCGGGTGAATGACTTTTGCCCCGAAGTGGGATAGCTCGATGGCTTCTTTGTACGACATTTTGCTGATGACTTGTGCCTTGTCGTATTCTTTGGGGTCGGCATTCATTACTCCCGGTACGTCTTTCCAGATGGTGACATCCTCGGCGTTCAGCAGGTTGGCAAGTAATGCTGCCGTGTAATCGGAGCCCTCGCGTCCCAGCGTGGTGGTTTGGTTGGTACGGGTTCCGGCGATGAAGCCTTGGGTGACGTAGATGGTGGTATTTTTAAAATCGAAAGCCTCTTCGCAGAGCTGCCCGGAGAGTTCAAGGTCGATGTTGCCGTTCCGGTAGTTCTGGTCGGTTTTCAAGTATTTGCGTATGTCGATGAACAGGTTGTCGATTCCTTTCAGCCTTAAATAATGGGAAATAATCGTGGTCGAGATGAGTTCCCCGAAGCTGATGATACGGTCGTACTCGTAGTCGTAGCACAGGGAAGATTCGGTATTCAAGATGTTTTCGAGGGAGGTGAATAATTCGTCCAGATTTTTGTAGACCGAAGCATTCAGGGGAAATAACGAGTTGACGATGTTGAGGTGAAAGTTTTTCAATTCTTCCATGATTGCCACTGTTTTACTATCCCGGTGGAAATAAGCATTGCATAGTGTTTCCAGCAAATTGGTCGTTTTGCCCATCGCGGAAACGACCACGATGAGTTGCCCGTGTTGCCCGCGGACAATAGAGGATAGATTTTTAACTCCTTCGGCATCTTTCACGGATGCTCCCCCGAACTTGAATACCTTCATGTAATTTCGTGATTTTAAGATTGCGAAACAAAGGTATGTTTTTAAATGAAAAAATGCAATGGAAAGAAAAGTCCATTGTTATGAAATGGACTTTATGAATTGGTAGGAGTAAATGTGAATAAAATTTGACTGAGCTTTAGGATATAAATGTAAAAAATATTAATATATTTGCAAAATACGCTACGATAAAATTCAACCATATATAATGGGGAGTAATATGAAAAATTCAATTCTAATTTTGATTTTGGGTATATTTAGTGTACAAGGTATTGCTAAAAATATACAACATGAATATTCTGTTTCTAGTGATACTCTGAAACTGAAATATAACAGTATTGACTTTATTGGAACTTGGGTTTCAAAAGTAGCTACAAATGATACCGTGGAGATTACACTTGTGAAGAAAGTGATGTACGCGAAAAAGATGAACCAATATTTCGAGGCTATCGTGGGAGCTGTTAAACGGATAAAAAATGGTCATATTGTTTTTTATAGAGAAATTAAAGAGAACAATATTGTAGAAGAATCCGGCATTCCGTTAGTGGGTGGAGCATATAGACCTGATGAACTGATATTCACGTATTGGGAAGGAGAACAATCTAACAACAATGGTCTTGCATATTTAACAAGAAAAGATAGCAATAATGCTACTTGGATACTAAAATCTACTCGGGAAAAACAAGGTCTTGACAAGTTCCAAATACCCGGTCTACTAAATTTTACAAGGAAATAATAGTATGTTTAAATAAGATTGACATGGAATTCTTCCGGGTACATGGAAGGTGTTTTTCTTCCATGAATAAATGAAGGCTGTGCATACTGCCTTTCGTCTCGGATTTTATTTCGAGAGGGATGATATTCGTCTAAAAACAGTAATGTTTCCCCGGGATGATCGGTGTTTCGTAATAGAGAGAAAGGTGATCACAGATTTGGTGAGGATTCAGGTTGCCTTCAAAGAAAGTTCTGACTGCTTTTTCACTCTCGAAATTGACTTCTACAAAATGAGAGAACTTTTTTGATAATTCTCTGATCGTGGAAGATTTGCCAACTTGTCTGGCACCCCTTAGAAGCAAGGGTTTCCTTTGTGTGGAATTTTTCTATTCTTCAAGGGTTGTATCGATGGTTCTTTTTATGTATATCATATTAGTTTTATTTCGAGTGTGTTGCATTAAATCCAAGGTTATTGAAGGTTGGAGATGTTGTCGAGAGAAGTGTTTGAATGTTATAATAATATTAAATCACGGGGAGTTACGTGAAGTATCAGAGAATTAAATTGTATATTCGCGAACGTTTGCCGCTGGATAGTAGGCGGTGGGACACGAGTTCGTGGTGGAGGAATGAATTAAATTCGATTATATATAAACGTGAAATTTAAACAGATGAAGAGAGTTTTAATTGTTTTAGTTGCTTTACTTTCAACGTCAATCGTGCGGGCGGATGAAGGTATGTGGCTGTTGTCCCTGCTCGGGAAAAATATTGAGCAGATGCAGGCACAAGGGTGTAAATTGACGGCGGAAGATATTTATTCCGTGAACAAGGCGTCGTTGAAAGATGCTATCGTGGGTTTGGGTAACGCCGGACGCCCGTTTTGGCATTTCTGTTCGGGTGAGATTATTTCCGACAAGGGATTGGTCTTGACGAACCACCATTGTGGTTTTGGTGTGATTCAAAAGCACTCCACGGTGGAGCATGATTACTTGTCTAACGGTTTCTGGGCATATGATATGAAAGATGAGTTGCCGAATCCCGGGATCACGGCTTCTATCTTGCAACGCATGGAAGATGTTACTGACAAGGTGAATGCCGTTTTGAAAGACGATATGACAGAGGCACAACGTGCTGAGGTTATTGGTGCGGTTTCAAAACAGATTGCGGCGGAAGCCGTGAAAGGTACTAACCTGCAGGCGCAAGTTATCGATATGTTCGAGGGAAATCAATTCTTTTTGTTGGTGTACAAGATTTATCAGGATGTTCGTTTGGTGGGAGCTCCGCCACAGAGCATGGGTAAATTCGGTGGTGACACGGACAACTGGGTATGGCCCCGTCATACTGCCGATTTCTGTATGATGCGTGTTTATACCGGACCGGACGGAGAACCTGCTCCTTATTCTCAGAATAATATTCCCTTGAAACCGAAACATCATTTACCTGTTTCCGCTAAAGGCGTACAGGACGGTGATTTCGCCATGATCATGGGATTCCCCGGAACGACGGATCGTTTCCTGACTTCTTTCGGTCTGAAAGAAACGATGGATGTAACGAACGATATCCGTTATAAAGTGCGTACAGAGAAATTGCGCGTGATGAAAGAAGGAATGGATGCAGATCCGAAAACCCGTATCCAATACGCTTCTAAATATGCATCGTGCGCGAATTACTGGAAATATTCTCACGAGCAGAATATCGCTTTGAAGAACTTGAACACCATGGGTGAGAAGGAGAAGATCGAGCGTGAATTTACAACTTGGATGAATGCCGAGTCTGCTCGTAAAGCTAAATATGGTAATGCTTTGACTTTGATTAAGGAAGGCTATGAAGCTATGCATCCTTACAACGAGGCTATGTCTTATATGCAGGAAGCCGGTCTTCAGGGAGCGGAGAGTCCGTTGTTTGCCGTTCGCGTGACGAACACGCTGAAAGCGTATTTCGACGAGAAAACTCCGGAGATGATTAAAGGACGCATGATGGACGCGATTAAGGATAATGCGACTGAGTTTTTCAAGGATTATAACAAGGATGTTGAGAAGAATTTGATCGCTACAATGCTGAAGATGTACAGCGATAACGTGGCTGAAGAATGGCACCCGGAAGTGATCAAAATGATCAACAAGAAATACAAGGGTAATTACGATAAGTTTGCCAAGGAGGTATCAGAGAAATCAATATTTACCGATCAGGCTCGTTTTGACGCCTTTTTGGCAAAACCCGATATGAAGAAGTTGGAGAAGGACCCGGGATATGTTATGGGTAACTCTTTGTTTGAGACTTACCAGAAATTGGGTGGTTTGACACAAGAGATGCGGACGAATATCGCTAAAGGTGACCGTCTGTTCGTGAAAGGATTGATGGAGATGCAACCTGACAAAGTATGGGCGCCGAACGCTAATTCCACGATTCGTTTGACTTACGGTAACGTGAAGAGCTATAAACCGAAGGATGCCGTATTCTATGATTATTACACCACTTTAACGGGTGTGATGGAAAAAGAAGGCCCGAAAGGCGGAGAGTTCGAGGTTCCGCAGAAGTTGAAAGATTTGTATTATGCAAAGAATTTCGGTCGCTACGGTGCTGACAATATTTCTGTGAACTTTATCACGAATAACGATATCACGGGTGGTAACTCCGGTTCTCCGGTGATTAATGCTTACGGTGAGTTGATTGGTACCGCTTTCGACGGGAACTCTGAAGCTATGTCTGGTGATATCGATTTCGAGGAAAATTTGCAAAGATGTATCAATCTGGATACGCGATATATGTTGTTTATTGTAGACAAGATGGCTAATGCCCAGAACTTGATCAATGAAATGACGATTGTGTACTAATTGAGTTTGAAAGTTTATAAAGTTCATAAGGTTTATAAAGTAACGGGTGTCCTTCGGACTATGCTTATCGGCAACTCAAGTTGCCGTAGACAAAGCGCCCCGCAGGGGTCCAATACTTTATAAACCTTATGAACTTTATAAACTTTATAAACTATAATACTTCATGAACTTTTCTTTTTGAACCATTCTTGCAGGGATTCCATGATGTAGTAGAAGTTGGGCATAAAGAGTGTGCCGACGAGGGATGTCATTAACATACCGTAGAATACTGCGGTGCCGAGAGAGATTCGGCTGGCCGCACCTGCTCCGGTGGAAATGATCAAGGGGAATACACCGAGGATGAAGGCGAATGAGGTCATCAAAATCGGGCGTAAACGTACCCGTCCGGCCTCCAGAGCCGCTTCGCTGATCGGCTTTCCCGCGGCACGATAGTCCCGGGCGAATTCCACGATTAGGATGGCATTTTTTGCCGTGAGAGCAATCAGCAGGATGATACCAATCTGGGTGTAGACGCTGATCGGCAAATTCATTATAAGGCATCCGATGACAACGCCCAAAAGGGCAATAGGCAATCCCATGACAACGGCGAAAGGTGATGTCCAACTCTCGTATTGAGCGGCAAGAATAAGGAATGCCACGAGGATGGCGAGAATGAATATCGCGGTGGTGGTTGAACCGGCACTTTCTTCCTGATAGGACAGGCCTGTCCACTCGTACCCGAACGTGTTGCCTAATTCTTCTTTGACGACTTGCTCCATGGCGGTAAGGGCTTGACCGGAACTGTATCCCGCTGCTGCCGAGCCGGATATGGAAGCTGCCGCATAGGTGTTGTACTTGGGTAGTAATTCTGTGCCTAGACGTTGTTCCACGGTGGTAAAGGCGGAGAATGGAACCATGTTGCCTTGTGTGTTTTTCACGTTGAGGAACAACACATCATCGATGACTTCACGGGTGGAAGGCAGGCCTTGGAGGTTTACTTGAAAAGTACGTCCGTATTTCACGAAGTTGTTGACGTAGATAGAACCGATATATGCCGACAACGCGCTGAACACGTCGCCGATGGGGATTTGCATTAATTCCACTTTGTCCCGGTCTATGTTCAGGTAATATTGCGGAACACTGGCACTGAACGTGGAGCGGAGCATGGCAAGTCCGGGGTATCGGTTGCCGGCATCGACAAGATGATCCGTGGCTTGTTGCAGGGCTGCCGAACCGTAATTATTGATGTCTTCCAGCATGAGTTGGAAGCCGCTGCTTTCTCCTAACCCGGGTATGGGTGGCGGGGATACGGCATAACTCTGTGCCTCGGGGATTTCCACGTAAGCGAGTTCGTTGAAACGGGTAGTGATGGCATCGACTCCGAGGGCTTTTGCTTTACGTTTGTCCCAGTTTTCGAGCATCACGAAAATGGATGCCGCGTTGGAACTTTGAGCGTTGTCCATCATGGAGAAGCCATTGATAGTGATATAGGTTCGCACCCCGTCGATGTCTTTTAATATGGCTCCGGCTTTGGCAGATGCCTCTTCCGTGCGGGAGAGGGAAGCCCCGTCGGGGAGTTGCATGGAGACGAGGAAATATCCCTGATCTTCGTTCGGAACGAAAGTGGTCGGTCTGTACATGAAGCCCAAGAAGGCAAGTACGGACAAAACGATAAAGATAAACATCGCCAGAGCCGATTTGCGGATAAAGCCCCGTACTACCCACATGTACCCGTTACTGGTCTTTTCGAAGAATTTATTGAATCCCTTGAAAAGGAAGAAACGGGATGGTTTTGCCGGTTTCAAGAATAGCGCGCAAAGGGCGGGGCTAAGAGTCAGGGCGTTGAATCCGCTGATCACGGTAGCGGCGGCAATCGTGAGGGCAAACTGTTTGTAGAGCGAACCGGTGATTCCCCCGATAAATGCCGTGGGAATGAACACGGCGAGCAAAACGAGTATAATGCCGACAATGGCGCCTGAAACCTCTTTCATGGCTTGGGTGACGGCTGCCCGCATATCGGTGTATTTCCCGGTTTCTATCAGTCGGTAGCTATTCTCGACGATGATAATGGCGTCGTCGACTACCAGTCCGATGGCGAGTACCAGTCCGAAAAGAGTCAGCGTGTTGATCGAGAAACCGAGTATGTTCATGAAGGCAAAGGTTCCGACAAGCGAGACGGGGATTGCTATCAACGGGATCAGCATCGCCCGCCAGTTTTGCAAGAACAGTAGTATAACGATGAGCACGAGCAGGAATGCGGTACCTAAAGTTTTGTATATCTCTTTGATGGAGGCGTGAATAAATTCCGTGGTGTCGAGTGTGATGTTGAGGTTTACTCCGTCGGGGAGGTAGGACGAGAGGGTGTTTACCCGTGCTTTGATTCGTTGGGAAACGTCGATGGCGTTGGCACCCGGAAGCTGATAAATGGCGATGGCGGCGACAGCACCACCTTTCAACGTGGCACTGGCACTGTATGACTGGCTGCCAAGTTCCACCGTGGCGACATCTTTTACCCGGAGGTATTTCCCGCCGGGGAGAGCTTTGATTATGATATTGCCGAATTCTTCTTCATTGACAAGTAATCCTTGTGTTTCGAGAGTATATTGGAAAGCTACCGGGCTTGCCAAAGGGGGTGCACCTACTGAGCCGGGGGCTACCTGTATGTTCTGGCTTTCGATAGCGGAAATGATTTCTTCCGGACTGACATCCCGGATAGCGAGTAAATTCGGGTCCAGCCATACGCGCATACTGTAATTGCCGGCACCGAAGGAACCGACACTTCCCACCCCTTTGATTCGGCTTAATTCGTTGACGAGGTTTAACTCCGCGTAGTTGGAGAGGTATAGGGCATCATAGCTCGGGTTGTCCGAGGTCAGGGTGAGGAACATGACCACGTTGGTAGATTCTTTCGTGGTCGTGATACCCAGTTTGGTGACTTCCTGCGGGAGTGCGCTTTGGGCTATGTTTACCCGGTTTTGCACGAGGACGGTTGCCATGTCGAGGTCGGTACCGACTTCAAACGTGACCGTGAGTTTGTATATTCCCGCGCTGGACGAGGTGGACGACATGTATAACATCCCTTCCACCCCGTTCACTTGTTGTTCGATCGGGGTTGCCACCATCTGCGCTATGGTCGTGGCGTTGGCTCCCGGGTATTGTGCCTCCACGACTACCGTCGGCGGCGTGATCGTGGGGTATTGTTCCACGGGTAATGAGCTCAAGGAGATCACTCCTGCCACCACGATAAGGATGGAAAGGACTGTGGCGAATATAGGGCGGTTGATGAAAAACTTGGACATCATAAAGATTGAATTTTAGATTTATGATTTTGGATTTATGATTTACGATTTAAGGAGTCGGCAACGTTGGGTTTCGTGTGGCTGGAATCTAAAATCGTAAATCTAAAATCTAAAATTTTAAAATGGGTTTAATTTTCATTCCCGGACGGATGTTGATGAGGGCTTTGGTCACGTAGCGGTTTTCGGTGGTGACGCCGCTGATGATTTCCCGCATGCCGTCAGGGGTTAGGGTTCCGACTTTTACTTGACGAAATTCCACGGTATCGTCGGGGGTGACGAGGTAGATGTAACGTCCTCCTTGGTTGGTACTGATGGAAGCCTCGGGAATGACGATGGCTTTCGGTACACTCTTGTAAGGTACGACAACTTTCACGTACATTCCGCTCAACAAATCCCCGTTCGGGTTTCTGGCTATTGCCCGTACGGTGATGGTTCCCGTGGAGAGGTCGACGTTGGGCGACCGGTAATCGAGAGAGGCAATCCATGTTTTTTCGGGATTGTTCACGTCTTGTATCGTGACGGGTAGTGCCGACGGACTGTTTTGGGGTAATTGCATGAAATCGGCGTATGCCATATTGAAATAAAGGTACATCTGGTTGTCCTTGTATATGGTTGCCAGTGCCGAATTGTTGGCGTCGGTTCCTACCATATTACCGGGATCGACCATGTTACGGGATATCCGTCCCGTGAAAGGAGCTTTTACCGTGCAATAGGATAGGTCTATATTGGCGGAACTCAATTGTGCCCGCGCATCCTCGTAGGCGGCAACCGCTTCCCCGTAATCCGATTGGGATTGCAGGTAGTCTATTTCGCTGATAGCCTTATTTTTCACGGCTTCTTTCATGCGTTCGTAGGATGCCTTGGCGTATGCCAGTTTGGATTTGCAACTTTCTACATTCGCTTCGGCTTGGGCAACCTTGTCTTTGTAAGGTTGAGGTTCTATCACGAAAAGAGTTTGTCCTTCCCGTACCCGCTGACCGGGGGTGAAGTTGTACGAATCGAGATACCCAGATACGCGGGCAACTAGATTGACGGTCTGTTCCGCTTCCATATACCCCGGGTATTCAAACGTGTAAACCACGGTACGGAATCCCGGATGAGCGACCTCCACCGAGGGAGCCTGAGGTGTTTCTTTTTTTTGCTTGGAATCCCCACATCCCGTTAAAAAGATGATCGGAATAAAGAAGATAAAACTGGATACTTTCATAATAAATATGTATGTTAGTTCGTGTAAATGAAATCTAAAATCATTAAATCTAAAATTATTCCACAGGCCATCCTCCGCCAAGAGCCTGATAGAGTTCTATCAAGTAACGGAGTGACGCTGCCCGCGCTTCCACGAGGGAATTTTCGTAATTCAGCAGGCTCAATTGTGACGTGAGCACATTCTGGTAGCTTGTCAGACCGTTTTTATATTGTTCTATCGCCAGATCCAGTGTTAATTGTGATTGCTGGTAAGCATCGTTCAGGGCGGAGATTTGCGAGAGGGATTTGTTGTAAGTTACCAGCGCATTGTCCACTTCCTGTAAGGCGGTGAGCAAGGTCTGGTTGTACGAGTTGATCTCTTCATCCAATTGGATTTGTGCTGATTTCTTGGATTCCACGAGGTTACGACCGCTGAATATCGTCCACTTGATAGAGGGAGCAATTTGCCATATCATGTTTTCCTTGTCCGTGAAGTGTTCGAAGTTCTCGGAAGCGTAACCGATGTAACCTGTCACGAGAAATTTCGGCCACCAGTCGGCACGGCTTGCCCCGACAGCCTCGGCCAGTCCGTCGATAGTTCTCTCTGCCGAACGTACATCCGGTCGTTGGCGGATCAGGTTCGCGGGAATCCCGACGGCTGCCGCTCTCGGGTTTTCCGGGAGCGGGTGTGTTCTGAACAGGGAATCCCGAATCTGAACGGAATGTTCCCCGATCAATACCCCGATCAGGTTTATTTGTTGCGCGATAGTTGATTCGATACCCGGAAGGGATGCTTTTGTTTGCAGGTAAAGACTTTTTGCCTGAGCCACGTCGAGCCGGGATGCGAGGCCCACGTTTAGTTTGGATTCCGTGAGTTCCATGACCTGTTTTTGGGATTCGATATTCCTTTGAGTCACTTCGAGTTGCTTCTGGGCGCAACGCAGATTGACGTATGCCGTGGACAACTGGGCGGCAAGTGATACCATAACTCCCCGGTAGTCTTCTTGGGCGGCGAGATAGAACTCTTTCTGTGAGGAACTTTCTTTACGGATTCGTCCGAAAACGTCGAGTTCCCAGTTCAAATTGACCGTGGCGCTTCCCACCCGTTCGATGATGTTTTTCTTGTCGGCGCTAAGACTGCTCTTTTCCGGCGCGTAACTACCCGAGAAGTAGATGGTCGGGTAATAAGGACTCCGGTCTACCCGTAATTTGGCTTTAGCCAGTTCTATTTTGCGGATCGCGTTACGGACGTCATAGTTTTTGATTACCGCTTTGTCAATCAGCGTGTCGAGTATGGGATCTCTGAACAGTTTCCACCATTCGTCGTTCGAGGGAAGTGTCTGTTGCAGGTTCGGGGCATTGCTAGTCCTTTTGTAAGGTTTGTTGACTTGTGGCGGGGCAGCTTTCCGCGCCAAAGTTATAAGTGTGAAAATAATAAATGACAGGATACATCCTGTCCTCGTCATAGCAGCCAGTCTCATAGTGTATAAATTGTGTTAGTCTATTTTCTACTAACTGCTATACGAGAATAAGGAAAAAATGTTAGAACCCGAAATTCATTTCGTCTGTAACAATAACTACTTGGGCGGACGGAGCGTTAAGTATTTTTCGCTCGCTTTCCGTTGCCGGGCGTATTTGAATAATTTGCATCGGGTCGACGTTGAATGTTCTCGTGAGCCGATTGTTGACGAGTAATGACGGTTCGGACAGTTTCTCCGGATTGACCGTAAATTCCTGATTTTTGTATTTGTATTTCAAGACGCCGTTGGAATAGCTGATGAATTGTCCTGATTTTTTCAGGGTGTTGATAATCACGTGGGACTTCTTCGCGTTACCCGGTTCGGTGACCATAATCACGTTGGCGATTTCCTCCGGTATCCCGTTTTTCAAGCTGTCGGCGGCATATTCTACCCCGTCGATCAAGTACGCGAGTTCCGAATTGGTAGCGTTTACTTTGATACGGGTTTTACCGTTCTCGCGGATGACTTCCAGACCGTTGGAAATAGATTCGGACATGCCGTCCATCCCGTTGAACATACTGCCCATGTTGCGGAATGCCTCTTCTGCACGTTTCATCATATCTTCCATGCTGCCCATATTCCCGAATCGTTCCCGTAGGGTTCCGAAAGGATCTTCGCCGAAGAGCGAATCTCTCTTAACCCCGAATCTCTCTTCCATCCGTTTGAGCAGGTCCATCGGGTTGCCCATCCTCTCGGCGAAAGAACTGCCTTCGGCGGGAGTGTTGATGTATGCCAGTCTGTCAAGTCCTTTCACATTGAGAGCCGCAGCGATCTCATCCACATTATCCAAGTCGATATTTCCCTTTAATTCAATCACGGAGAGCTGTTCTCTTTCTTCGTTCCATAATACTAATGCCGTGATCTGCTCGTTGTTCTGTGTCACGTACAGACGCTCCTGACCGTATACGCCTTGATGGCTGCGTACGAGAGTGTACTTGGACTCGTTTTCCATGATCGGGATTAGTCTTTGGTTGATTTCTTCGACTACTTTAGGGGTTGCCCGTTTTTTGTCAACGTACATCACGTTGATTTCTTTCATGTTATTCAAGGCTTCTTCCGCGGCGATAGACATATCGCTTTGTTTATACAGTTTATAAAGCGATGGGGTTAGCATCGTCACGGTTATGCCTTCCTTGTTACGGAACGCTTTCATCTCTTTGCCTACCTGCGCTTGCAGGGGAAAAACGATGACAAGGCTTACTATACACGTTAATAAACATCTGATCTTCATTACCTGATAATTTTATTGTTATACTGGCACATTCTTTTTTAACCGACAGTAAATTTAATGGAATAACCCGTTCATTATTCCCGGCTTAACGTTATTTACAAAAGTTATACCATTGGGCGAGAAATTTTATACCTTTGAAGCCGAAAACAGATTGTAAATTGTAAATTTTAAATTTTAAATTGAAGA
>OGYC01002116.1_pt1 | contig 14518 bp, 10 predicted proteins | sample 1576461 | NCBI WGS metagenome assembly OGYC01 (sample SAMEA3541569, study PRJEB24748) | human gut metagenome | biome: human gut; feature: human-associated habitat; material: faeces | place: China | collected 2012 | reverse complement strand
AAATTTGTTTTGGTTCAGAACAACAAGTTTGGTGTAATGACTCTTGGTAAAGAGTGGCCGAATGTATCAACTGTTAATGAAATTATCAAATGGAATGCAAACTTCGACCAAATGGATGCTGTTTACAATGAAACTGGACATACAGTTACATTATATGCTTGCTTCCAGTCAAGAGTAGACAAAGACAACAATTTGGTATACATTGGTTTGACTACTACTGTTCTTGACAAGCCAGAAGTAACATTCGGTGAAAAGATCAAAGAATATTGGTATCCAGGTGATCAGGCAGAAGTTGCTAAGAGAGATACAGTTCGTATGAACGTTCCACGTCCAACTTCAGAAGGTATTACAAATAGAGATGTATTTGAATATGCTAAAGATTTGGATGATAACTTCAAAGGTAACAAAGTTGTAATGACTCCGACTAGCGCTGAACAAAATGCAGCATATGATTTGGCTAAATTGGGAACTAATTATCATTACCAATTTGCAGCTGAACAGCCTAAGATTGGTCAGTATCAGTTATCTCGTCATGCTACTGATCCTACAAGATTGGTAATGGGTGGTGCTATCATTGCTCAGATTGCTCCTGACGGAACATTGGTTTATACTCATGACAAATTCGCAGAAGAAATTCTGAATATGTATGATCACAATACTCCACTTTGCTATGCAAATGTTGAAATTGTAGCTACATATGATGATTGTGAATTAGCTTTAGGTAAAGATGCATTTAAAGTACGTTTCTTACGTCCGGTAGACATTTTACCTGGTAACAACACTACTTTCAAAGATGCACAAGCTAACGGCTCAAGCGTAGTTTTGGGTGATTTGTTTAAATTGCAAGACTGGCGTGATCAGATGCTGATTGCTGGAACTAGCGGTAACTACAAGAGTGCAGTAGAAAACGGCTGTAACTTGTATAACTACTATTGGTTCGAAAACATCAAGATTGATATCGAAAATGCTCAATGTAACTTGACAGGTGCATGGGAAAATGTTAAGGATGTTACAAATAAATTACAATTGTATGTTGAAGGTTATGCAGTTAACACATCTGTAAATCTGCCAATGAACAATGTTGATATCCTGAATACAACTAAGATCACATACAAAAATAACGAAGGTAACGTTCAGAAGTTCAACTTGAGAATCCCTGTAGAAATCAAATATTCTTGGGGTACACTGAAAGGAACAATCAAAGCAACAGTTGATTCAACTATCGCTAATGATTAATCTTTCAATATTATAAAATAAGAAAAGGTGTGCCTTATGGTACACCTTTTTTTAAATTGTTAAAGTATGAAGAATTTGATAAAATCTTTCTTATATATAACCTTTGCTATATGTTGCATCACCTCATGCAATAATAACCACCAAAAGGAGCAACAAAAAGAACAAAGGGTTAAATCATGGGGAGAAGCAAAAACAGAATTCATATCTACTCTCACCGCATCTGATACAACAAACGTAAAACAGATGGCACTAAAATGCATGGATTTACTAAAAGCAGATAGTATAGACCAAGCATTAGATATGCTATATACGGTTCAAGAAAATAAATTACGCAAATTAACTGAGGAAGAAAAAGGACAATTAAGCAAACGCTTTAAGATTTTCCCTGTAATAGATTATAAATTTGAAAGTCTCACATTTTCAACTCAAGGAAATAATGATGTCAAATTTACTTCTTATTTTGCCAAATCTGAGAATGTCCAAAACTCTCTCAAAACTATAAAACTGATGTTCAATCCTATAAAAATAGAAAACCAATGGTATCTAAGTATGAAAAATATAGGACAGAGCAGCCAGGACATAGTAAATCATCCAACAGATAATTCTGTAGCTCCTGCTGAAATAACATTCTAAGGATCAACCCTCTAAAAAATAAGCTTATGAAACTAAGAAGAAACCTCACAGTTGTTATGCTCGGAATAGGTATAACCTCTGCATTAGCACAGGCAAACAACTCAAGTCTGCAAATCAAGGAAGAAGGAAAAACAGAGTTTGTTCCTCATTGGTTCATGCAAGTACAAGCCGGTGCAGCACACACACGTGGTGAAGCGAAATTCGGAGACCTGATTTCTCCAGCAGCTGCTATCTACGGCGGCTATCAGTTTACACCGCTTTGGGGACTGCGTGCCGGAATAAGCGGCTGGCAGGCTAAAGGAGGATGGGCTGCCGACGGACAACTTTACAAGTATAACTACTTGCAGGGTAATGTAGATGCTACACTGGATTTGGGCAACTTGTTCTGCCGTTATAATCCAGACCGTTTCTTCAATGCATACTTGTTTGCAGGTGTGGGCCTGAATGGTGGCTTCAACAATGATGAAGCTGTAGCATTGGCTAACAAAGGCTATGATCTGCGCTACTTATGGACAGATAATAAAATCAGCCCGGTAGGTAGATTCGGATTGGGTACAAATCTGAGACTGACTTCTAATCTGTTCTTCAATATCGAAGTAAATGCCAATGTTTTGTCGGATAAATTCAATTCAAAGAAGGCTGGCAATGCAGACTGGCAGTTTAATGCGCTTGCCGGATTTACTATCAAATTCGGAAAGACTTCACGCAAGACAGAACCTGTTTATTATGAACCGACTCCGCAACCGGCTCCCGTTGTAAAAGAAGAACCGAAACCGGTACAGCAACCTGCTCCGGTAAAACAGGAAAAGGTAACTATGACAGAAAATGTCTTCTTCGCGCTTAATTCTTCTGCTATCCGCAGCGGAGAAAAACAGAAGATTGAAAAGCTGGCAGAATTTATGAAGAACCATGCTGAATGTAAAGTTACTATCTGTGGATATGCAGACAAGCAGACTGGTAATGCAGATATCAACATGCGCCTTTCTAAGAAACGTGCAGAAAATGTAGCTACCCAACTGAAAGAAATGGGTATCGACAGCCAGCGTATCACTGTAGATTACAAAGGTGATACCGTACAGCCATTTAGCACACCGGAAGAAAACCGTGTAAGTATCTGTATAGCTGAATAACAGAACCCTTTAATTCTTCATAACATGTAAGGAACGTCACTCTCCTATTCCCTAGGGAGAAGATGACGTTCCTTTTTTAGTTTTTGTACACGATGATGCTTTCCGAATGATGAATAAATCACTATCTTTGCGCAAACTGATAAATGTCGGGAAATACAAAACCATATATACACATGAAAATAGAAGATAAACTGACTGCCTCCGTCATCAACGGGGTAAAAGAATTGTACGGTGCAGAAGTGCCTGCCAAAATGGTACAATTACAGAAAACCAAGAAGGAGTTTGAAGGTCATCTTACGCTTGTGGTTTTCCCTTTTCTGAAAATGTCGAAGAAGGGACCGGAGCAAACAGCACAGGAGATCGGTGAATATCTGAAACAGAACGAACCGGCTATCGCAAATTATAATGTCATCAAAGGATTCCTGAACCTGACTATCGCATCGGATGTATGGGTTGAACTGCTGAACCGCATTCACGCTGATGCTCAATGGGGTATCCAAAAAGCTACCGAAGATGCTCCGCTGGTAATGATAGAATATTCATCACCGAATACAAACAAGCCGCTGCATCTGGGACATGTCCGCAATAACTTGTTGGGTAACGCACTTGCCAATGTAATGGCTGCCAACGGAAACAAGGTTGTAAAGACAAATATCGTAAACGACCGTGGTATCCATATCTGTAAGTCAATGCTTGCATGGCTGAAATATGGTAACGGAGAAACTCCTGAATCATCAGGCAAGAAGGGTGACCACTTGATTGGTGATTATTATGTAGCTTTCGACAAACACTACAAGGCTGAAGTAGCTGAGTTGATGGAAAAAGGTTTGAGCAAGGAAGAAGCAGAAGCTCAATCACCACTGATGCAGGAAGCTCGTGAAATGTTGCGTAAATGGGAGGCAAATGACCCTGAAATCCGCGCTTTGTGGAAGAAAATGAATGACTGGGTATATGCCGGATTCGACGAAACATACAAGATGATGGGTGTCAGCTTCGATAAGATATACTACGAATCTGAAACATATCTGGAAGGTAAGGAAAAAGTGCTGGAAGGACTGGAAAAAGGTTTCTTCTACCGCAAAGAGGATGGTTCTGTATGGGCTGATCTGACTGCTGAAGGTCTTGACCACAAGCTGTTGCTGCGTGCCGACGGTACTTCTGTCTATATGACTCAGGATATTGGTACTGCGAAGCTTCGCTTCCAGGATTTCCCGATCAACAAAATGATTTATGTAGTAGGAAACGAACAGAATTATCACTTCCAGGTGCTTTCTATTCTGCTCGATAAGCTGGGATTTGAATGGGGTAAGGATCTGGTTCACTTCTCTTACGGTATGGTGGAACTGCCGGAAGGTAAGATGAAGAGCCGTGAAGGTACGGTAGTAGATGCAGACGACCTGATGGAAGCAATGATAGAAACAGCGAAAGAAACCAGCAGTGAACTGGGTAAGCTGGATGGCCTGACTAAGGAAGAAGCTGATGATATCGCACGTATCGTAGGTCTGGGTGCACTGAAGTATTTCATCCTGAAAGTGGATGCTCGCAAGAATATGACATTCAACCCGAAAGAATCTATCGATTTCAACGGTAATACAGGTCCGTTTATCCAATATACATACGCTCGTATCCAGTCTATCTTGCGTAAAGCTGCTGAAGCTGGTATCACTATTCCTGCTGTTATCCCGACAGGTGTGGAACTGAGCACAAAAGAAGAGGAACTGATTCAGATGCTTGCTGACTTTACAAACGTGGTACGTCAGGCTGGAAGTGACTATAATCCGTCTATTCTTGCTAACTATGCGTACGATCTGGTAAAGGAATACAACCAGTTCTATCACGATTTCAGCATTCTGCGTGAAGAAAATGAAGCATTGAAGGTATTCCGTCTTGCTTTGAGCCAGAATGTAGGAAAGATCGTCAAACTGGCAATGGGACTGCTCGGTATTGAGGTTCCTGAACGTATGTAATTAAGACATTAATCATACACTATCTTTTATTCACCACGGATTATACAGACTTCTACACATATGTGTGAAACTTCTGCATAGTCTGTGGTGAATTGGTTTATTGATATCGCTATTATACAGATTATGGCAAAGCAGCAGAAATTTTATGTAGTATGGAAAGGAGCGGAACCAGGAATATATACATCGTGGACCGACTGCCAGCTACAAATTAAGAACTACAAAGGTGCTATTTATAAATCGTTCGCTACACGTGAAGAGGCAGAACATGCTTTCGCTACTCCTGCTTATGTGTATCTGAAGAAAAGTCAGACAGCAACACACGAACCGGAAGAGAAAAAAATCCCTGAAAATTTCGATTTAAACTGTCTGGCCGTAGATGCTGCATGCAGCGGTAATCCAGGACCAATGGAGTACCGGGGAGTGTATTTACTTACCGGACAGGAAATTTTTCATTTTGGACCTATGTATGGCACAAATAATATCGGAGAATTCCTTGCTATTGTCCATGGTCTGGCGCTGATGAAACAAAAGGGCATAAACATGCCTATTTATTCAGACAGCCGCAATGCGTTGAACTGGGTGAAACAGAAGAAATGTAAAACAAAACTGGAACGTACCGCGAAAACCGAAGAATTATTCCAGCTTATCGAACGCGCAGAGAAATGGCTGAATGAGAATCAATATACTACTCCACTGCGCAAATGGGAAACTGATTTATGGGGAGAAGTACCGGCAGATTTCGGCAGAAAATAACTTTCTGCCTTATTGCGCGGGTTGTGAACGCTTCAAAAGCTGAATATATCGGGGATGATTTCTTCTGACATATCGCAATAGTTTTCGCCAAACTTTCTGACTAAGTAAAAACAACAGGAATATGGTTCCCACAATACATACTGCACCAAACAGTTCTTTCAGACTGGTCAGAAGCGTCTGACGGGTAACTTCTTCATACAATTGCTGGATGGAAACATCAGGCATCCATTCTTTTACCAAATCCATTTTACGGCTTATCAGACCGATATTATCCTGCTGCATGTACTTCAGCCAGCGGTTTAATATGGCTGTACCCAAAGGAGTAGCAATGCTGGTGCGGATAAAGCTTAATACACATAGTCCCTGAAAGAAATGTTCGAAAGGGACAGTCTTGGCTACATAGATGGTCAGCGATATATAAAGTATGCCGTGTCCTAGTCCTTTCAGAAAGTTGGGGATGTAAAGGCTTTCAATATTCAGGTTGGGATGGATAAGGAAATACATATAGTACTGATAAACTACTATCAGCATGAAGCCGACGGTAATAAGCAGTTTATAGCCTTTGCGCAGGACTACCTGGCGGTAGAATACAACTCCTGCACCTGCCAGTATTCCGATAAACACACACCAGTTCAGTGAAACGGCATTCAGCATATCATATTTCAGAATAGCACTCATAAACATTTCCTGTAAAACTGATGATGTAGTGAGAAACAAACACAGCATCAGAAAAAGGAACAGGATAGTCGGGAAATGACGGTACTTAAACACGTGGGGATGGATGTACGGACGGTGAGTCGTAAACATTCGGTTCACATTGATAAGGGTGCATACCACTGCCAGTACGATACAGCCTCGTATCAGAGCACTGTCAAGCCAGTCGTAATATTCGCCGTAAATGCAGACAAACACAATGGAGAAAAGCACTACAGCCCAAAGGAGAGCACTTGTCCAGTCTATGCCATACAGAGGCATCTTGCGGGCCATCCGGAAGGGACGTGTAAGAAAAAATACGCATAACCACACGACAGCAAGCAGCCCGATGACGAGCCAGTGCATGTATTGCCAGTTTGCCCAATCGCTGATATGTATGGCTACAAGTCCGGAAAGCTGGATGCTTTCGAGTACAATGATATAGATTACCGGATAGAATACGGAAAAATTTCCTGAGGGGGTTACACTCAAACGGATATTTGAAAAACATTCAAATGTACCCCACATTCTGAAAAAACCGGAAATAAAGCACGTTACGACCAGTATGAAGATATTCTGCACGTGCATCGTCACCAGGTTGCAGCAGATAAGTACCGGACATACCATCATAAATATCTGTCGGGTAGTAAAGCGAAACTTCAGACGAAACAGAATGGGAAAAATCACTGTCATACCGATAAATGAGGCATATCCCGCCATCATCACATCTTCTTTCAGGCAACCCAATGCACTTGACATCTGTACAGACGTAGGAAGAAAAACTCCTCCGTTGAACTGAAACACCATTGCAAAGAACAAGGAAAGAAGTATGCACACGGAAGTGGGGATAAATTCCTTGAAATATAAAATTCTAGGACGTTGTTCTTCTGCCATAATTTGTCTTTTATTGCAGTTTTACGTAACATTCCACGTTCATACCGGCACGTAAACGGCTTAGATTCTCTTTGCTGTTATTATGTGTAAATTCAATTCGGACCGGTATACGTTGTTCTACCTTTACAAAGTTTCCTGCCGAGTTGTCCTGAGGAATCAGGGAATAAAAGGAGCCGGTTGCATCTGAAATGGAAATAATCTGTCCTTGGTATTTCACCCCAGGTATAGCATCGACTGTCATTTCTACCAGTTGGCCCTGTTTCATATCGGTAGTCTGAGTTTCCTTATAATTAGCAATTACCCATTTTTCGGTTCCGTCTACAAGAGTCACCAAAGTCTGTCCCGATTGCACCAATTCTCCTTCATGGATATTTTTGCGTCCGGTCACTCCATCGGCTGTAGCACAGATTACGGTATACGACAAATTCAATTTAGCCAGATTCAAAGCAGCTTCTGCCAGCTTAATGTCCGATTCGTTCTGCTCCAGACGTTGGGTTTGTTCCTGTTTGACAAGCTCAGATGATTCTTTCTGACGCAACAACTGCTCGTAGCGGGCTTTCGTGGCAGCATAGTCGGTTTTTACACGATCGAACTGCTGTGGAGTGACTGCTTCTTCTTTCATCAGCTCTGCATAACGTTTGTAATCGGTTTCTGCATTCTGAAGGCGGACGCGCTGTTCCTCGATAGCAGCTTCGGTTACATAGATATTACTCTGAGTTGTATTGATGGTAGTATGCATAGCACTCTTCCCTGCCAGTGCATTCTGGTAATCAGCCTCAGCCTGTGCTACTTTCAGCAAATATTCGGTATTTTCTATCACTACCAGTGTATCTCCTTTCTTAACGGACTGATATTCTTCAAAATAGATTTTTTTGATGAATCCCTGTACACGAGTATTGATAGGGCTTAAATGTTGTTTCACCTGAGCATTGTCTGTATACTCCACATCACCCAGATGTATAAACTTTCCACATATCCAGCTGATTCCTCCAGCCAGAACCAATGCTATAAAAAAATTAGGGATAGCTCTTTTCTTATTTTTTATCATAACGTCTTATTCAGTTTATAGCTTTATTAGAGATTTCCTGTCAGTTTTTTCAATAAATAATACTGGTATAAAATACCTATCTGATAATTTGCCAATTGCAGTTCCATATCCAGCTGTGTGTTACTGGCATCCAGCATATCTGTTATCAGTGCCAGACCGTTTACATATCGTTGACGGACAATATTGAAGTTCTCATGTGCCAGTTGTACACTTTTTTTCTGTGTGCGCAAGCGTATATAGGCTTCATTCAGATTGACATATGCAGCATGAATATCATTCTCAGCCTCTTCTTCTGCCACTCTGCGTGCCTCTTCCATTTTACGGGTAGCAAGCTGTGCCTGTTTCAGTTTTCTCTTACTTTTAAATAAGGCATCAATATTATATGAAATGCCGACACCAGCGTACCAATATGTAAAATTGTTATTCAACGGGGGGACTTCTATCAAAATAGGTCCAGTGAAATCGTTTGCTGCTACCAGACTTATCTTGGGTCTTCTTTCAGCACGTATCAAATCCTGTTTATTCTTTTCTTGCTCTATTCTGATATCAGCCAGCCTGACCGACGGAGTATGATGTATTTCGAGCAACCAGTCTTCTTCTGTACGGTTTTCAACATTAAATTTCAGAAGTTCGGTTGTATCGGGGAGGATTAGCACATCAGGCTCCAAACCGACTGCTGTAGCCAGTTTATGGCTCAACACATCTATTTTATCTTTGACAGAAGTCAACGAAAGTTCCAGACTCTGAAGCTGAAGCTCATAACGGGTTATATCACTCTTCAGCGCCGTTCCCTGACGATAAGACGCCTTCATATCCTTTACCAGCAAGCGGGTTTGAGAAATATTGCTTTCGTAAACACGCTTCTGATTGTTTAACTGGAAAAGATCCAAATAATATCCAGCCAGAAGAAAACGAATATCCTGGCGGTTTTCTACATATTCCAGTTCTGCTTCCTTTTTTTGTAACTTGCTCCGTTCGATTCCTTTTGCCACAGCTCCTCCAGCATATATCACCTGACTTGCCTTCAGCACAAAAGAATTACCAAAATGAGGCATATCTGCATGTACTGCATGGGCGAAATTTCTATCGGTCATCACTCCGTCGCCTATATAGTTCAGTTCAACATGTGCCTGAATAGAAGGTAAACGATCATTGCAAGCTACTTTTACCCCTTGCTCAGCTTCAGATATTGCCAAATCGTACAACCGTATACGGTTATTATTCTGATCTGCCAACTGAAACATTTCATCGAGTGTCAATGAACGAGTCTGGGCTAACCCTTGCCCCAATAAACCTAAAAAAACAACACTAACTAATAATACTTTTTTTATCATATATTTTGTTTAGTCTTTATGCACATCAATACCAGACAAATAAATTCTCATTCCTATATCTGGTGTACAATAAAAGAATCACTATTCTTTTTGTCCTAAAAACTTACCTTACTTTTTTGTTATGCAAAAGTAAGTCTTTAATTTTGTTCCGAATTTGCACATTACGCAACAATATTATCAAAATAAGCCAAGTTTATTCCTGATGAATACAGAACAACAAGAATATATATCGCTAATAAGCCGTTCCACGCACGACGACATTCTTATCAAAAAAACCGGTTGGGAAGCAATCAATTTCCAGGAGCATGCGCATGAGAAATTCCAGATTATTTATACACTTTCCGGAACATTGCATGTAGAAACCGGAGGAGTAAACTATTTTGTTCCGGAAAAGCATATAGCATGGATTCCGGAAAAAGCCAGCCATAAGTTATCAAGCAACAGCCGGCAGGTTTCACTCATCATCTTTTATATTAATTTGAACATCACTCCTGATGATGGGAAAAACCGTTTCTCAATATATAGCACCAATGGTATTATAGCCGAAAACCTGAAGTTCATCGCATCAAAAGGGAAAGTCATTACACGCGGAAAGCAAACTAATCTATACAACTTTGCGTTAAGCTTTTTCAATTTACTTCCACAAATGACATTAGGGGCAGACTTTCTGCTGAAAACACTGGTTATCCCCAATGATTCACGCCTGCATCCTATACTGAACTACATAACAGAGCACATACATGAAGACTTAAACATGGAACAGATAGCATCACAATATAACTTGTCAGTACGTAATTTAAGCCGGCTGTTTAATACATCAGGCATACACTTCAGCAGCTATGTAAACCATCTGCGTATTACACGTGCTATAGAACTCCTGACAGATGGAGATAATACGGTACAGGAAGTTGCTTACAAAGTAGGGTTCAATACTCCCAACAACTTCAACAGAGTATTTAAACAAGTAACTGGAAAATCACCCAAAACATACATTAAGGGAATCTGAAAATCGACGAAATAACAATTCGTACTGCATGTAAAGTGAATATAAATGAAAGACAATCTCTCCACACTATAAAAATATGTATCTTTGTAAGTTCAAATTCAACAATATATGAAAAAAAGAATCGCATACCTGATATTGGTCTTTGCAGTTATATTTATTTTCTTCATACTGCAAAAACCCTTTTTCATGCTTTATAATGATGCGCCCGGACGACTGGTTCCATTTAGCAGCTACTTGCAGGTAATGTTTCACGGAATGAGTCTCGATGCTGCTACTACAGGGTATCTTACTGTCATCCCATGGCTTACCATACTCATTAGTATATGGTTCAAGAAATTTCCTCTCCGTCAACTACTTGTAGGATACTACGCCATTGTCTGCTTGCTGATTTCACTGATCTTTGTAGGCGACATGTGCCTCTACCCTTTTTGGAACTTCAAACTTGACGCCTCTGTCTTTTTGTATCTGGACTCTCCGAAAAATGCTATGGCAAGTGTATCTACCGGTTTTATTATACTACGGATACTTGTCATCCTGTTGCTTTCTGGATTTGTAACCTGGATACTTTATCGGATTACTCCCCGATATCTGCCTCCAGCCAACAAAAAAATAACTGGTACACTTGCCACAATTCTGCTGGGAGGAGTACTTTTTATCATCATACGTGGAGGAGTGAGTGAATCAACCTCCAACATCGGTCAGGTATATTTCTGCAACGATGAGTTTTTAAACCATTCTGCCGTAAATCCAGCTTTCAGCCTGATAGCTTCAGCCGGAAAAACAAAAAACTACTCAGAACAATTCAACTACTTCGATGAGACACACCGTAAGGAACTGTTCGATAATCTTTATCCTACCGGAGGAGAAAACACAGTAGAATTACTAAATACCAAACGTCCGGATATCCTGATTATCCTAATGGAAGGTTTCGGTGCCACCATGGTAGAATCGCTGGGAGGCGTGAAAGGAGCCAGCCCTAATATAGACCGTTTGTCAAAAGAAGGAATTTGGTTTACGCAATGCTATGCCAATAGCTTCCGGACAGACAGAGGAACGATTTGCACATTTAGCGGCTATCAGAGCTTTCCGGATCTATCGGTAATGAAAATACCAGCCAAGAGTCGTACATTGCCTTCTATCGCCGGAAAACTGGTAAAAGAAGGGTATCATACAGACTTTCTATATGGCGGTGATATTAATTTTACCAATATGAAAAGCTATCTGCTGGAAAGTGGATATCAGAAACTGACCGCTGATACCGATTTCCCCATGAGTCAGCACCAGAACGCTTGGGGAGTCAACGATGATATAACCTTCGATCATCTCTATCAGATGTTGAAGGACCGAAGAGACTCTCCCTGGCATACCGCTTTTCTTACTCTGAGCAGTCACGAACCTTTTGAAGTACCCTATCACCGGCTGAAGGAAAAGCAACCAAATGCTTTTGCTTTTACCGACCATTGCCTCGGAGAGTTCGTAGAACGTATACGCAAAACTCCTGTTTGGAACAATCTGCTTATCGTTTGTCTGCCCGACCATGGATTCTATTATCCAGCCGAAGGAAACGGACACGACGCACGGATACATCATATTCCAATGCTCTGGTTAGGAGGAGCAGTCAAGCAACCGATGGTAATAAATCAAGTGATGAACCAAAGCGATCTGGCTGCGACCTTACTTGCTCAACTCGGCATCGACCACAGTGAATTTAACTTCAGCCGAAACATACTGAGTACAACATATACTTATCCGTTTGCCTATTGGACATTTGGAGGAGGTTTTGCATTTGCCGACAGCACAGGAGTAACATTAGTAGACATTAATGCCGACCGCCCGATGCTGGAGATACCTTCACCTGATGAAAACCGAATCTTGCGTGGAAAAGCTATCCTACAAAGCTCCTACGATGATTTGGGAGAAAGGTAGCAGTATAAACATTATGTTTAAACGGACATTGTTTCCTCAATTTAATCTCTGCAACAATAAACAAAAATAGCTCTGCCATCTCCAAAACAGGGGAAGTCAGAGCTATTTTTATTTGTAACATGAATAACTTATAGGCATTTCACAGAATCCAAACTTCAGACATATTTCTTAGTTATACATGTTTCCCAATGTATCATTTCATTATTCCACGAATTTCACTTTTGCAGCTTCACGCGGTTTAGCAGCTGGAGCCTCATCAGGATAACCGAAACCTATGCAATACAGCAATTCATATCCTTCACTAAATCCTAATTTCTGCAAATATTCGGCAGCTTCAGGAGTCTTCATAAAACGAGCAGGACTTCCCAAACAGCAACTGCCAATACCCATAGACCATGCTGAAATCATCATATTTTCAGCAAGCAGACCACAATCGAAAGGAGAACTTTCCGATTTCGTATCATGACCGATGAACACCACTGTAGGAGCATTACGGAACATATTCTTGAATGCCGGATCTTCAGCTGCTTTCGGATTGGCTTTCTTATATAATTCTGTTACTCCATTGATATAATCAGCATTATCTACAACACGTACTTCCCAAGGTTGCTTATTCATTGCATTTGGAGCATTGATTCCGCATTCTACAATCGTTTGCATCTTTTCCCGCTCTACCGCCTGAGGTTTATACTGGCGAACGCTACGACGTGTCATGATTGTTTCTACTACCTGATTTTTCAAGCTATCCTGTACAGGAGTTTCTGCCGGAGCCTGTTGCTGTGCTCCTCCTCCACATGCCATCAAAGGCAATAATAACACAGCAAAAGCTGTTTGTTTTAAGTTTCTCATAAGCAATCTGTTTTATTTAAATTAGAAATTTTCTTTCCAGCGTTATTTTACACAATATATCGACAAATCAACAGAAAAAATTGAACTTTATTTTCAATCTGGCATAAAAATAATTTTTTCTCCGCTATTTACACATATTTCTTTTAGAAAATTCAGAAGCACTTCTCTATTTCATCATTCCACCAGATAAAAAAATAAGAGGATACTCTTTCGAGTACCCTCTTACGTTGGTTATTTTGTAACTTTATATTCAAATTACAATTTCGGACCAGCAGCAACCAAAGCCTTACCAGCTTCGTTTCCAGTGAACTTAGAGAAGTTCTTAATGAAACGACCAGCCAAGTCTTTTGCTTTTTCTTCCCACTGACAAGCACATTCGTAAGTGTCACGAGGATCCAAGATCTTCGGATCAACACCCGGCAATTCAGTTGGAACAACGAAATCGAAGTAAGGAATAGTCTTAGTAGGAGCTTTTTCGATAGAACCATCCAAGATAGCATCGATAATACCACGAGTATCGCGGATAGAGATACGCTTACCAGTACCATTCCAACCAGTGTTAACCAAGTATGCTTTAGCACCAGTCATTTCCATCTTCTTAACCAATTCTTCTGCATATTTAGTTGGGTGCAATGACAAGAAAGCAGCACCGAAGCAAGCAGAGAATGTCGGAGTCGGTTCAGTGATACCACGTTCTGTACCAGCCAACTTAGCAGTAAATCCTGACAAGAAGTAGTACTGAGCCTGTTCAGGGTTCAGGATAGATACTGGAGGCAATACACCGAATGCATCAGCAGACAAGAAGATAACTTGTTTTGCGTGAGGACCCTTAGATACCGGTTTAACGATATTTTCGATGTGGTGGATAGGATAAGAAACACGAGTATTTTCTGTTACGCTCTTATCAGCGAAGTTGATTTTACCTTCAGCGTCAACAGTAACGTTTTCCAACAAAGCGTCACGTTTGATAGCGTTATAGATATCTGGTTCTGATTCTTTATCCAAGTTGATAACCTTAGCGTAGCAACCACCTTCGTAGTTGAATACAC
>OGYC01002115.1_pt1 | contig 14532 bp, 15 predicted proteins | sample 1576461 | NCBI WGS metagenome assembly OGYC01 (sample SAMEA3541569, study PRJEB24748) | human gut metagenome | biome: human gut; feature: human-associated habitat; material: faeces | place: China | collected 2012 | reverse complement strand
TAGAGATGATAAAATATCTTTTTTTGAACATTTTAAATAATTACTCCGTATGAACGTAATTTATCTTTGTAAGTTATCACAATATCAATCAGAGGGTAATCAAATAGATATTCCAAAAAAGATTGCACATCAATTTTTTGGTACGCCTGAGAATTTAACTTCAAACTTTGAAATTAATGTATGTCACTCTAAAAGTCTAACAGATTTTGAAACAATTGAAATTCAACCTGCGACTAATCCACGTTTTAGCACTAAGCTGAATAGTTTGCTGGTAAAAAATGGAGACATTTTAGGCGCTGATGATCTTTTGGTAGTAGAGAAAATCAGAAGAAGTTTTTGTGTTCATCTTATCAAAATATCTGAGGATAAATACAAAGCATTGATGGATTTGTTTGAGGATGGAGAAAAACATTTGCTTATTACTTCAAGCATTGACTTGCAACCAAAAGATACTGAGAAAATTAAATCCACTTATCGTCCCTACATCACAGCCATCAAGTCTAAACCTTTTCTTTTACTTGCCGGTATTTCGGGTACGGGCAAGAGTCGTATTGTTAGAGAATTGGCACGTGCATGTTGGGAAGAGGGAACTGAAGAGTATAAGGCTCATAAGCCTAAAAACTTTGAGATGGTGCAAGTTAAACCCAATTGGCATGACTCAAGTGAGTTAATAGGTTATGTAAGTCGTGTTAGTGGGGAACCTGAATTTATAGCAGGTGATTTTTTGAAGTTTGTTGCTAAAGCATGGGAAAACATTGATGTTCCACATTTTCTTTGTTTGGATGAAATGAACCTTGCACCAGTGGAACAATATTTCGCTGAGTATTTAAGTGTAGTTGAGAGCAGAAAATGTACAGAAGATGGAACCATCATGACTGATTCTATATTGAAACCAGAATATAAAATTGACAATGATAATGGTGAAAAAATATATGTCAAATGGTATGATAATCTAGTAAAAGATTTACTTCGCGATTGTCCTATAGAAAAGCTTCATGCTCTAACGACACAATTTAAAGAGGACGGTATCAGCATCCCGCAAAACCTTATTGTCGTTGGTACGGTAAACATGGATGAAACGACATTTTCCTTCTCAAGAAAAGTACTTGACCGTGCCATGACTATTGAGATGAATGAGGTGGATTGGAAAGGAGGATTGGATAAGGTGCATGAGCAAATAGGCAAACTTGGTAAAGCTGAATTGATAGGAATGGCAGTTGAAGGTGTAGATGTGTATAAATCTAAACAAGAAGTATGTGACAAAGTAATAACATATTTACAAAAGATTAATGATAAATTAGAGGGAACACCTTTCAAGGTTGCATATCGTACAAGGAATGAGTTCTTGCTTTATGTAGTCAATAATCTGCCATACAAACAAGAAGGTAAGAGTGAAGATTTCGTTATACAACGTGCATTGGATGAAATCACATGTATGAAAGTACTTTCACGCATAGATGGAGATGAGACAAAAGTTAGCAGGACATTCTTGAATTCATTAGAAGAGGTAATAAAGACGTATCTACCAGAAATTTTAGAAAAAGACTCTGTGTCGTTGAAAAAAATCACAGAAATGAAGAAACGTTTAGAGTCTGGCTACACTAGTTTTTGGAGTTAATCTATTGACTTATGGATTTACTGACAATTGTACACCAAGATTTTACCCTAAGCATTGAATGTGGTAAATTTGATGCAGTATGGAATAAGGCTAAGAATAACATTGGAGAAGAAAATCTCACCTCCACTTATTCTTGGTCTGATGGAGTAATGTCGGTATTAAGGAATGACGAGCCTATAGAAAAGGGCCAAACTGCTCCAGCGATTTTCTTTGATAATGCAGACTATCCCATTTGGATTGATTTTGATAGGAAGGTAGAAAAGGCTCAGTGGGGATCAACATTAGAAAGTGAAAACGAGAAGTTCAATTTCCGTAAAAATATCTTGGCCGGATTCATCAATTATGGAAATGAAGTAGGACGCAGCGAGATTCAATTCAGTTATCAGATTGGTGACGAGACAAAGCGATTCACGTTCTCTTTTGAAGTGCTGAGTACAAAGCTGAACTATCACGAACATTGGCGTAAGATTATTGAAGATATTGAAAGCGAGTATAAAATGCTTTCATTGGATTTCATGAAACGCACGTTCCATGGATTTACTCCAGATACTGATGGAGAATCTATTGATCTTATATGGTGGAGTGTATTTCAAAAGGAACAAGATAAATTCATTACAGCATGTCGTAGCATCATAGATCGTCCTCGTCATCGCTTGCATGGAAGAGAAGTATATCTTCGAGCAGACAAACTTAAACGCGTACCTTCTGTTATCGAAAATGAGGTGGCTGAGCATCGTATGGATTGTGCGCATCTGTATCGTGTTGAAGAACAGATTCAATCTAATGATACACAAGAGAATCGTTTCTTAAAATATGCATTACAGCAAATTTTGCAAAAATACGATGCATTGAAAAAGCGTATTGAGACAATAAAAAATTATTCTGCTGAGCAAAAGGAGCAGATGGATAAAATGTTACAAACGCTAAAACATCTTGGATGTCATCCTTTTTTTCGTACTGTCGGTAAATTTAAAGGATTTAACCAAGAGAGTTTGATATTGCAAAGAGCAACAGGTTATAGCCAAGTATATCGTACTTGGAATATGCTAAGACGTGCATATTCGCTGAACGATGGTATATATCGACTGCAATCTAAAGACATAGCTACTCTTTATGAGATATGGTGCTTTATTGAAGTTAGTCATATTGTAAGAGACCAATTAGGATTGACACAACAAGATTTGGACCACCAAAATCGCATGGAAATGAATGGTATCTTTACATGGGAATTGGGCAAGGGAGAACATTCAAAGATATTGTTCAAGAAAGATAATGTAGAATTGGCTGAGTTGATGTACAACCCAAAACATACAGAGACAGACAATGACATTACAGGTATCAATAATATGGTTGCCCGTACAGTGCCACAGAAACCTGATATCGTTTTGCAACTTACTAAAAATGATTTGCATCAAAACATGAAAATGACTTATTTGTTTGATGCTAAATATCGAATAAGTGGAAAAGACAGTAAAGGTGTTGATACTCCTCCTGATGATGCAATTAACCAAATGCACCGATATCGTGATGCTATTTATTACAAGGAATACGAATCTGCTCCATTAAAAAAAGAAGTAATAGGTGGTTATATTCTTTTTCCTGGAGATGGAAATACTACAGATATAGAAGTTTCAAAGTTCTATAAAACTATTGAAGAAGTTAATATAGGTGCATTTCCATTACGTCCTAAAGATGAACGAAATAGAGAACTATTAGAACATTTTATAAAAGAATTGATAGAAGCCAAGTCTGTTGATACAGTTTCACAAGTGATACCACAAAAGGGAGCAATTGTTCAAATAGGAAACAGGGTGTTGATTGGCGTTGTACCGGAAAGGAATATCCATTATCAAAAGTTCTTGGATGGAACAGCTACACTATACTATACAGGTACTGAGTTTCCAACAGACATTAATCTTGACAATTTGCATTTCTTTATTCCATACGTCAATGGTATAAGAGATGTTTATCAAATTGTTAAGATTAGAACAATAACATCGCAAGAAGCAAAAAGTTTAGATCCTAATGATCCTAAGGGTAAGTTCTTGCGAATTGCATTTGATTTAAAGTTCAGTAGAAAATTATATGCAAATTATCAAAAGCTGAATTTAGAAAAGTACCCAATATTCCCTAAGTACTTCATCGATACAACGTTTGATGAACAAGATGATTGGACTGTAATGGATAAATTGTAACATAGCAAATGACTCGAAAAGAAAATGATTGTACGAAATAAAGTGTGGGAGGAACTCAAACAGGCTCATGTTAATGTTTTATGTTTGAAGTGGTATACTGATAGACAGAGAAAAAATGAAAGATATTATCAATGTTTCATTGCTATTACCGCATCAGCAGGTACATTCGGATACTTATTTAAAGAATGGTTTCCATTGGTTTCCTCTTTGCTAATAGCATTCGTTTCGGTAGTCAAATCTTTGTTCCCACAATTTATTCAACCAGAAAAAGAGTTATGTATTCTTGATGGAATAATGGACTTTTACAATAGTTATCTGAATGAACTTGAGCTATTAATGTATAAGCATGACAATGAGGAACTGAATGATACTGAGACTATGGCAAAAATACATTCATTAAAAGTGAATGAATGTGAAAAACAATCAATAATGAATCGTTTTATCAGATCTATTCCGGAAAAACGTCTCAAACGATTTGAAAATGAATCAGCAGAATATTTAAACAGAGTATATTACAATCAATATGAATCAGATGTCAAATAAATCTAATATTGATAAGGGGAACCATGGAGCTCATGGGACTGCACAAATTATCCATAAAGCACCTGAAATGCAAGGTCAGATGCCACGTTCTTCTAATACTCCTCCACCTCCTAAACCCAAAAAGTAGATATATGAAAAAAGAAGAAAGAGAATTGCCACGTCCTGCCAATCTTCCACCTCCTCCTATGCCCAAAAAATAGATGTGAAAAAGTATTCAAATGTATTATGGATAAATTAACGAAAGAACAACGACATCATTGTATGTCTGCAATTAAGGGCAAGAATACGAAACCAGAAATATTGGTTCGTAAATTCTTGTTTGCTCGTGGCTTTCGTTATAGACTTAATCATCCACGTTTGCCTGGACATCCGGATATTGTATTGCGTAAATATAAAACGTGCATCTTTGTGAATGGTTGCTTTTGGCATAAGCATGAAGGATGCAAATATTTTGTTGTTCCTAAGACAAGAACTGAGTTTTGGCTGAATAAAATAAATCGTAATCAAGAACGTGATAAAGAGGTGAAGAAGCAACTCGCAAAGATGGGTTGGCATAGTATTACAATATGGGAATGTGAACTTAAACCATCGAAAAAAGATAAGACTTTAGAATCTTTGCTCTATATACTAAACAAAATATTCCTCCTGAATTATAGAGTGAAACCATATAAAATAGTTGAGAAAGAAATGTTTATGAAGGTTGCTGAAAATTCAGATGTTGAATATAGAAAAATAACTGAAAAATGAAATTACTTACAATAAAACAACCTTGGGCTTCTCTGATATGTATGGGCATTAAAGATGTTGAGAATCGCACGTGGAGACAAGATTCATTGATAGGAGAGAGATTGTTGATTATGGCAAGTAAGAAAGATGAAAATATGGCCGCAACCTATGAAAGGTGGCGTGAAGAGTATCAACGGCTTGTTGCTGATGGAATTGTTCCACCTCTCAATGAATTACCCAAAGGTGTAATAATTGGTTACGTTGATGTTGCATCCATTGAGGAAGTATCAGACTCAATATGGGCTGCAGATTCATCTCATTTAAAATATGTTCTGAAAAATGCGCATTTATTTCAAATTCCATTGCACGGTGTACATGGTCAACCAAGACCTATCAATTACGAGATAAGCCCAACTGAGTTGTTAAGCATTCCGATCATCAAATAGTAGATTATTAATTGTAAATTATTATATCAGCTATTTTTTAATTGAAATAATTAAATCAGACAATAATAGATAAAAAATAATCATTATCAATCATATAGACTTTGATTGGTATATCTAAAGTTTTAAATATAATGAGATAATTCATAGTTATAATTTAGTAAGAACTATCATCAATGAAAAAGAATAAAATATACGAGAGTTTAATAGATAAATCTATTGGGAGTATGTTATCTGCAATTGAAATCTATAATAAGCCTGATTTCAAATATCGTGAGGAGACATTTACTATCCTAGCAATAAACTCTTGGGAGCTATTGCTAAAGGCAAGGATTTTAAAATTAAACAATTATCGTATTAATTCTATTTATTGCTACAAACCATATGTAAGTAAAACTGGAGTTAAATCAAATAAGAAGAAAGTATTGGATAGAAATCGTACGAATAATCCCAAATCTATTTCTATCTATGAAGCATTAAACAGATTGGATTTGCAAAATGAGCTTCCGATAAAACTTAAAGATAATATTGAAGCTTTAATAGAGTTTAGAGATAATGCCATACATTTTGTAAATATGAAAGATTTATCTAAGCCATTACAAGAGCTAGGCTTTGCTTGCATAAAAAATTATGTTCAAGTCTTAAAGCAATGGCAAACTAAGCGCTCATTATCTAAATATAATTTGTATTTAATGCCATTGGCTTATATAGAAAACAAAATGGATGTTGATACAGCATCTACTCCAGAGATTCAGAATTACATTAAATTGGTTAAACAAAAGTTGGAGAATGATGATAAAGACCCTGATTATGATATAGCTATAAAAATAGAACTAAAATTTCAAAAAGGAAATTCATTCGGAGCAGCAAATGTCAAGTATGATGAAAATGGAATTCCTATAACATTGTCAGAGGAAGATATCAGAAAAAAATTCCCATACACGTATCAAGATGTAACAGAGAAGGCTAAAACAAGGTATTCGAATTTTAAACAAGGTAAAACTTTTAATGCTTTGATGAAGCAGATAAAGATAAATGAAAAGTTATATTATGAGCGTAAATTAGATTCTCAAAATCCTAAATCTCAAAAAAAAGGTTTTTACTCATCTAATATTTGGCAGGTTTTAGATAATCATTATTCAAGAGATAGAATATAGACCTCCTTTGTCAATAGTGTAAAAGGCAATAACCATTGGAATACCAATGGTTATTGCCTTTTTAGAAGTACAATCATTGAAAAAGCAATGATTATTGATAGGTATTCATGATCATTATTGTTTCATGTTTTTTTGAGTAACTATCACCATCCCAATTCCGAAAGTGACCATCCCGATACTCCACCCAAAAATCTTCCAAAGCAAATTGGAGTTTAGCAAATGGATATTGGCTGCTACAGTACAGATGAAAAAACAAAATAAGGAGACAAGGCTAACGACCAAGATGTAGAATATACGTGTTGGCACTCTGATTCTATCTTCGTCCATATGTTCCTTCATTCGGCTCTCGAATTTAGAGTACTCAACATCTAGTTTGTTGCTGAGTTTACTGATTAAGCCATTTCCTAAATCCTCTGTTTGCTTCAAGGTTTTACTCGTAATGTTGTACGGCATTTGCCAGTTTCTCAAGTCCAGTACGCATTTCATGGATATTGTCATTGAGTTTCTGAAGCTCCTCTGTATTGACTTTAAGAAGTTTGTTCTCTTCTTCATAACGCTCCCGATATTCTTGATTGGTACGGGCTTCGGCACTCTCAATCTCTGCCGAAAAATCAAATTTCTTCTTCATAGGCTACCGTCTGAATCCAGTTTTAGGTTTCTTTCCCAATGAGCGACTGGCAGCAAGTGCGCATTTGCGTGCCCACTTCAAGTCGTCATCGTCTTTATCTCTCCATGGCAGGTCGCTTTGTGAACCTCCACCGCCACTGCCAACATTTACATCCTGAGCTGCAAGCAAGCCGACAAAAATAGAAACAGCCATATCGGTAAGTTCCTGGGCATTGCTGATAAAACGGTAGTCGAATTCATCGTCAAACATCGTAAGTACTTTTTCGGGGATATAGAATCCATGTTCATGTCCATTAGTGGTGAGGCGATAAGGAACTGTTCCATGTTCATATTGAGTGTATCCCACACAGGGTCTTGTTATAGACTTAGACTCACGCATTTTTTGTGGGTGATTGTTTTCGGGATGTTCTTTCATCCAGGTCTGATAGAGTTTTGATGCCATCAGATTTCTACCTACACCCAATTCGGATGCCTTGTATCTGGCATTTCCTTTTTGAAGGATATAACCACGGAGAATGTTTTTACTATCTCTGCGTTCAAGGACAGAATATCCCTTTCGGATGAGAGCTGCTTTGTAATCCATCCACGACCATGAGGACATGCCTCGGATAATCTCCATGCAGTCATTGTTCACTTGATGAATATTGTTGTTCCTTACCTGTACTGCCGTTATCCAACCTCTGCGTAAGGCTACCAGTTCGGCTGCACGCTGTGCCCGAAGGTGGATATGGTGATCGTTGTTTATATTGCCATCTTCATCCACTCGACATACAGCGCCATGTAGATGTGGTACTCCTCCATTGGATTCTGTATGCAGCCACACTGTATGTTTACTATTCATCAGGTGTGTTTGATTGGAGATGATTTTGCCATTCTTATCCTGTATCTTTTGCTTGTCGAACTCGGCAAGAAACTCCAGCCAAAGGTCTTTCCAATCGGCAGGAGTGAAGTACTTGGTATGTTCAGCTGACGGGCTCAACTCTATTCGGATGACCGAATTCTTCATGTTCTTGTACGCTGAGAGTGTAAATAACATGGAGTTCCAGATTCCCATAGCATCAAGATGAGAGGGAAGCAGATTGTCCATAATCCGATGAATCTTTTCGGGATGTTTTTTATTGTGGGATTCACCGGTGATGTAACGGATGCCGTTTATCCCATGTGATATTGCTTTGGCTTTTGCTATCATAAGTCATCGGTTTGGTTGTTGGACGGAATATTGTTCTGCACTCTCACGCTATCGAGGAACTGGCAAACAGCCTCGGCTACATCTCCCAATTTTTGAAGCCAACCAACCATAAACGGTATTCGGTTGAACATCTCCAATCGTTGTTTATTGTTCATGCCGTGCAAAGCTGATACGTAATTCACCAAGTCGGCGCGACAGTTATCCAGGTTCTGTAAGAGGAGAGATTCTTCTTTGGTGAGTCTGGCTTTTGGCTTATAGTTATAGGCTCTGGCTAGAAGATAATCACTGACGGTCATGCCGCATTGATTGGCAAGCGCATGGATTTCCTCTTTCTGCTGTGGAGTTACTTTGGCTCCAACGAATACGTTTCTCTTCGTAATGGGAGAGGGGTTCGTTTGATTTATCTTATTCTTCATACGGGTGTCTTTTAATAAATGGAAGGGGTGCGAGCTTGCGAGTAGCATACCAACTATGAAACAGAGCTGGCGAGAGGGCCATAGTAGAATCTCAACGCAGTGAGGTTATACCTTGGCATATCTCGCAACAGATACCTGTTGTGCTCTGCTCAGCAAGCTATAGGATTATACAAAATGTAGAGTTTTGCTTTATTCCTATATCTACGCCCCTTGAATAAAGTAAAGTGATTTAATAGTGGTAGTCGGACATGAAATGATAACCCTTCTTCTCTTTCACAACCATCCGTTTATTGGTGAGAAATTTTAGCACGGCTACCGATTTGTTATAACTGAGTGTATAACCAGCATTGGCATAGGCAGTCTGTAATGTCTGCCGTACATTGTCATAACCCTCAATATCGCCATTGGCAAAAGTTGTTTCCAAAACTTGGCGATGTACCATTTCGGGGATGTCTCTATATGGATCAAATTCCTCCTTTTTGGGACGGCCGACTCTCTTCTCTTTTGGCGAATAGCATTCTACCAGTTCAGGCAAGGCTTCGTCGTTGATGCGAAAAGCGAATGATTCAAACTCCTTGTCGCGGATATGGATGGCTTCCACAACGCTCACAGATTTGTCGTCTTTGTCCACCTCAATTTGCATAATGGTCTCAGCCTTATTGTTCAGTTCAGTTCCGATGTGGCCACGAGCATGCTCATCATTCTTGTTCTGATGAAGAATGGTGTGAATATGGATCTGATAGTCATCAGTCCATTGCATTAGTTTGGAGATGATCTTTGTGGCTTCACTTGGAGAATTGATGTCGTAGACAAAATCACGGATGCCATCAATGATGACCAACCCGATATTGGGTATTATATTCAAAGCATACTCCACAATAGCCAATCGTTCTTCTGGAGTATATTTGCGAAGTGCTAATATCTTCAGGTTTTTGGGCTCAATGTCTATTGGCAAATTAGCCAAGCGGACAATTCGCTTCAGTACCTTTTGGCAATGATGACGTCCCTGCTCGGTGTCAATATAAAGGATGTTGCGTTTGTCCGATGGGAAATCGGAATTGTAACGGAGCACTTCATCGTTCGATAAGGCAGAAGCAACTATGGCAGAGACATTGAATGTCTTTTTACTCTTTGCCTTACCGATGGATGCACTGAAATTGCCTAGTGTGCCGACAACAGCCTCCCCAACTCTCAAGACTTCGGGTGAACAGGTGTACTCATCGGTCATGTGAATGGTTGATTCCTCAATACAAGAAGCCAGCTCTTCGGGCAGCATCTTACGGGTATTTTCTCTGTAATCCATAATGCTACCACTTTAAAGGTTTTGCCTTGCGACGGAACGATGCCGAAAGTTTCTCATTCTCTTCCTCGGCAGTCAATGGGACAGGATTCTTACGAGAGAGTTCCAGCCACTTGTCGAGTTCATCCCGATAGATCAAAAGATGCTTGCCTTGCTTGATTGCCGGTAGTCCATCATTCTTCACCTTGTAATAGAAGGTGGATAGAGGCATTTTAAGGTATTCACACGCTTCCTGTACGCTCATGAGTACATGTGTGTTCTCCTTTACCTCATTACGATTTTTGATGTTCTCTTTAATCGTTGTTTCCAGACTTGCGATTTTCTCGCACAACTCACCTACAACTGTTGGTAGGTCGTTAAATGTAAATTCTTTTGTTACCATGTTTTTTAACTTTGAGGTTTAACATGGTGCAAATGAATATAATGAATAATCGCAGAAATAGTGCAGACTGGAATAATTATCTTGCTGAACAAGTAAATTATTACTAAGCAGCTATAGTCTTCTTCATTGAGTTGAATTTGTAGTCACCCTTGGCTGGTCTATCTATTGGAATTGATGCCGGAATAACATCACGGAGATTCCTTTCAAGATACTCAACAGTTGCATCACGAAGTTCAAATGGAAATGAAGCCTTAATAAAAATGGCACGTTCTCTATTTGAAATTCCTAATCTTTCGCCAATGTTCCATGCCAAATGGCGTAAATCGGGCGACCTTAATGGATTGTTTAAATCAGAGCGAATACTTTTATAAGAACTTGTATGACCTATTGCCATACAGTTGATGTTCTCCAATAAAATCAAAACATCCTCTTTCTTTAGATATGGTGCTACTGTGTAGGTAACATACTCACGTACAGCCTCCATGATGAGTACTTTGCGTTTAATGTTTTCCTTTTCGATGTTCTCCTGTAGCATCGCATACTTATCGAGATAGGAATAGCTATGCTCAATTATTTCATCCGTACCGTTTTTGGTGTCATTCTTGGTGTCATTCTTGGTGTCATTTTTGGTGTCATTTTGAGTTTCCTGTCCACTTTTTCTATCTACTTCTTCCGTTTCCTTTCTACCTACTTCATTCTCATAGATATCATTTTCATTGTTTAGGGGTTCATTCTCTACTTTTTGAGGTTCATTTGTTGTTGAGGTACTTGAGATGTATTCTTTTTGCACACCCAATAACAAAAGATTAGAGTTCTCCATCATAATATGGTAGAAAAATCTTTTTGTACAAGCAAAAGTAACTGTTATTACAACAAAACCTAGTATGATAGGTGTTGTATATTCCATTAAATTTATATGGAATTTATAGAGTAAAAAACTTCCAATTAAAGCATAGGAGATTACGCCTGCTCCGATTACATCACTTGCTTTTTTTGCTCGAATTTGAATATAATTTGCCATAGTCTGTTGATATTTAATGTTGTTATTTATCACAAAATTATTTACTGTTTCTCAATGGTGATAATTAACTGCAATAAATCGTTCGAATTTTAACAAAAAATAGCCCAAAGTATGAAATGGTACTCTAAAATGGTACTATAAGTCATACTTAGGGCATTTTAATCGTAGATTTATGACCTTTATTCCTTTCTAGTCAATGATATTTTGTTACTTGCTTCACGTTTGTTACTATCCACAGGTTTCATATATCTCTGGGTAGTTGTAATACTCTTGTGGGCCATCATACTTTGTATGGTACGGATGTCTGTTCCAGCTGCACCTTGAAGTGTAGCAAATGTTCTGCGGTAGGAGTGAAAGGTTATGTGCTTGGTAATACCAGCCGCACGAATCCATTCTTTCATTGGCTGTTGAACCCAACTTCTTTTCAAACCCTCAAATACTCTACCTTTTTTCTTGGGGGAATATCCAATGAGTTCCAAAGCTTCATCGCTGATAGGAATGATGTCTTCGGTCTTTGTCTTTTCACAAATGGTGTGTACGCATTTCCCGCCAGCTGCAAAATCAACAATCTCTTCCCAACGAAGCGAAAGGATGTCACCAAGACGCAAACTGGTCAGACATGAAAATAGTGATGCGTTCTTTAGTACGGGCTTTTTGCATGGAGTCTCCGCCAGAGCAAACAATTCTTCTACACTCAGATAGTCTTTGATTACATCTTCGGTTTCAATTTTATCTAGATAATCATTGACATTGGTCTTGATCATTCTACTGCGATATAGAATCTTCAAGAAACCTCTGAATGTTGACCAATAACCCGAAGCGGAGTTCTTTGTAACCTTTCTGTCGGGATGTCTAAGTTGTTTTGCGGATAGCAAGTATTCTCGGAATTTGTTGCAGAAGTCTACATCAATGTCTTCGAAGGTGCATTTACCATGGGCAAAATTATTGAAGTGCTGATACACAAATCCCCATTTCTGATCATGCTTTCCAAGTTGACTTCGATAATATTCCAAAAAATCGGCTTTGAATTTTCGCTTATCGAAGAAATCATAACGTTCGTTTACGATAGCTTCATAACGTCTGCAACGGATTGCTTCAGCCTTCTCATACATTGTGGTGTTGAAGTCACGTTCGCGTTGGTTCTTGGGATTGGCATATATATAAATGTTTAATCCCTCATGACGAATAGTCTTCATTGTTTCTTGTTCACGATAACCAGGATAATAATCCAAATAAAAGGAAATCATTCCATTCTTTAATGGACGCGTTCTAAGAGTTACAGTTTTACACTCTGCCATACTTAATAAATTTAAATTGTTAATAACTAGGGGTTTCTGTTTGTTTCTGTCGCAAAGGTGAATAATGAAAACATACAGAAATCATTCAGCATGAAATAATTTTATAATTTCTGTAGTCATTTGGAATTTCTGCTATTTTTTTACTCCCATTACGCGGTCAAAGTCCACTTTCAGGAACTTAACAAAGCGTCCTTTCTTCTCTCTCTTGATTTGGTGGAAGGAAAGAGTGTTGTAAACCGAGTCACGAGTCATATTGTATTTCTTCATTGCTTCTTGCACGGTGTAGTATGCTTCATCCTTTTCCTTCTCTGTCGATTTAGAAAGGTCGAAATGCAACTTGGAATACAATATTAGACCATGCTCTTTCTTTGATGGTATATTGTGACGATAGACTTGTGAACGTATTGCAATACGAGTCATGCCGTACTTCTCCTGAATTTCTTCTGGAGTGTACCATTCGGTTAGATCATTATCAACATTGTATTTTGCAAAAGCTGCATCAATATGTTTTTTGCTGTAATAGTTAAACTGACGGATTTTAACTTTTGGAATATTGTGTTCACGAGTGTAAGTCCAAACCCATTTGGGAGCTACTTTGTACTTCTCAGCAATTTGTTCTGCTGTGTAGTATTCGGTAATTTCCAAATCCTCTTTGGGCATGATTCTCTCATAAGGTTTAGATTTTAGCATCAGTTCTATATCTGCTCTTCGGATAAAAGATTTCTTTCCGCTGATACGAGATGCGCGAAGTTTGTTCTCCTTGACAAGCTTATAAATGTACTGACGTGTTACACCCATAAGTGTTGCTACTTGTGCAAAAGAAAGGAAATCTTGTCCCTCGGCAGCTGACTTTGGTGTTAAAATCTCCTGCATCTTTTTCAGTTCACGTTTACGTTCTCTGATTCTTTCCTTGTATCCAAGACTTGAACATCGGTGGCTACAAAAACATGTTGTAGTCTTCTGTGCGACGAATGGTTTGCCGCACCATTGGCAAATTTTTCTTACTTTCATATTTTCCTATTTTTAATGCGATTATTTCGCTTTATTTCGCCTCTTTTTTGTCAATCCACGTAAACGACTGTCAACACATGTAAACAAGTGCGTCCCTGTGACATCGCGGAAAAACAAGTTAATGTTCCGCGGTAGAAATACGGTAGAAAAATATGGTGAAAAACGGGTTTTAACCCGACTTATCTGGAGTGTATAAAACAAAAAAGCCGCTGAAATTCAGCGACTTCCTTATAGTTGACTCTAAATGGTTACAGTTGTTTACAACAAATCATTTGCCGATGCAAAAATGTTGAAAGATATTCTGAAGCACCATATCATTCGTAACCTCACCAGCGATGTCCGAAATAAAGAATATACACTCCCGTATGTCTTGTGAAAGAAAATCTCCGGAAATCTGCGAATCAAGTCCACTCTGTACTCTATGAATAGCTTCCAAAGCTTTATTTAAAGCTTCGTAATGCCTTACATTTGTCACAATAATATCATTTTGTGTCACTGTAGGCAAGTGTGCGGCATCAATAAGCATTTTTTGCAGTTCACTTGTGTTCTCTCGTTGTTTGGCCGAGATGAAAATAGATTCCGTAGATTCTTTGGGGAAGTCTTTTA
>OGYC01002110.1_pt1 | contig 14547 bp, 7 predicted proteins | sample 1576461 | NCBI WGS metagenome assembly OGYC01 (sample SAMEA3541569, study PRJEB24748) | human gut metagenome | biome: human gut; feature: human-associated habitat; material: faeces | place: China | collected 2012 | reverse complement strand
AAAAATAAGAATTAAGTATGTAAATGACTTTGGAGGAATACAGAAACCAGTAACAAGAGATAGGCTTAGTATTTTTTTCATGGGATTTTCAAAACACAGAACGCCCATGGCGAACGGAACATCACGCCTTGATGTCACGTCTCCGACATGGCACCGCATACCCCGGGAGTTCTGTGGTCCTAAATAATTCATAAAAGGTACTTAAAGGGTAAGCGATGAATAACATACCGTTCCAAATGTTCTTTCAGATCTGAGATAATACAGTAAACAAACAGTAAATGACTACTTTATCTATTTCCAGATCTGGATGCTGTCGCATCATTGCACTTTTCGTAATCAAAGGTAGTCAATCACTGTGATTTACTACTTTAGGGAGGAACAACTTATGCGTAATAAGAGAAGGACGGATGAAGAATGGTTGTCATTCAATCGGGCGGAGCGAAAAGCCAAAAGCTATGCGATTGGGCGGAAAAATAAAAACGAATGGTCCTCCCAAACCATTCGTTTTTATTTTCGTTTTCAATTTCCCGTCTTATACTTTTTCTCTTTTTATTGTGCCCGCGTCTTAGTTCAGATTCAATCTCTGACCCACCTTGATCAAATTCCGGTTCGTTATCTGTGCGTTTCTGCGAAGCAACTCTGTCAGGGTCATATGATTCCTCCGTGCAATCTTGGAGAGCGTATCTCCTGCCTTAACTATGTAACTACCTTCTGCAAACCATACGCTTTCGGACGGTCTGCGCTCCGTTACTGTTACCAGATAATTACCACCTCGCTTTAACGCAAACATGGACTGTCCGTTAGAAGTTACGGTGGAGGATCCACAGTACTCCAGGCGGCCCTTTTCTGCATTGTAGCGGTATAGATTTGCAGTCTTACCTGCATTTTCCTTGCCTACATTTACATGAATATTCACATTCACGCCAAAGCTGCCGGTATCCTTAATCGCCAGTTGTCTTGTAGGTGCGGATGTCTTAGCAGCTACAACACTTGCAGGAATATTGTTGCTCGTCTGATCCACTGTCAGGTCAATGTTCTGAATCTTAGAGAGATCTTTATTCTTCAGATCCTGACCACTGATACTCATTGCTACACCATTTCCGCTATGGAATGCGACCGTTACATTGGTACCCTTAATGGTATTCAGTACCTTCTGCGGAACCTGTACCTCACCGGTACATACCATGTTCATGTTAACCGTTGCAATCGCAGGATTCTGTGCAATTTCTGTAACCTTATCCTGTACAGAACTGATTACTTCATTCCAGTTCACAGTCTCCGGAGCGGAAGAAGTGCCTGCACTGTCAGAGCCATTATCATTGCTATTGTTATTATTTTCAGGCTTACTATCAACTGTGTTCTTCTGTTCTGTAAGGACGATTGTTCCACCTTCCTTTGCTGCCGGAATGGTAACCGATACTTTCTGGTCTGCGGATACTGTGTAATTTTTTCCATCATAAAGATTTGTAAGAATCGTTCCTGCTTTTGCAATTACCGGAATTACAACCTCTTTTGCTGTCTCTTTGACATTCATTCCAACATATAAAGTATCTGTACCATAGCTTCTGCTGATCACTTCGTACCCCTCTGCATCAGAAGCTGCCACTGTACTTCTGTTTCCTCTTGCAAATACATCTGTATATGCATTACGGATTGCGATCATTGTCTTGTAATGATTATAAATGCTGCTGCTGTCTGCTTTCTGTTTTTCTAACTCTGTCCAGTCAAAATCACGGCGATTCGTCTGAAGCGGCCAGTTGTTTGCTCCACCCTGTCCAATTTCCTCACCGTAATAAATAACCGGCTGACCTTTTGCTGTGATCTGAAGGGTTGCTGCCACTTTCATCAAATTGTAAGCTTCCTCATCACTGAGTTTGCTCTCATTTACAAGCTTGTACTGAAGGCTGTCCTCATCATGACTGCTCAAAAAGCTTCCCATGGTAGCGGTGTTATTGATCGCACCATTTCGTTTCTGTAAAGAACTTTCCACGCCAGAAATATCTCCGGTTACGAATTTCTGTGCAAAATCATTGAAATCAAAATCAAGAAGTGCATCCATGCTTCCGGTTCCAAGTTCTCCCGCATTATTGGCATATCCTGCACCGGAATACTCTCCTATCATTTTAAAATCAGGATTTACTTTTGTCAGCGAGTTTTTGAAAGCTTCCCATGTCGTTGTCTCTACATGTTTTACAGTATCCACACGATAATAGTCAATACTGTATTTTGACATCCACTCGGTCTGCCATGTAACAAGCTGGTCTGTCACTGCTTTGTTTTCCGTCACAAAATCAGGCAGATCTGACAATGAATCATATTTATCATCACCGCTGATCGTGTTGTCGGAGTCACGGATCATGGAAATACTGTTTCCATCTGCATCTTTTAAAATACTGTTGAAGTATTTTTCTGTACCGTAACCTGCATGGTTTAACACAACGTCCACCATGATTTTCATACCCTTGCTGTGAGCGGCATCCAGTAATGTTTTGAACTGCTGCTCTGTTCCAAGATGTCTGTTTAACTTTGTGAAATCGCTTGCCCAGTAACCATGATAGCCATAGGTAGCGGTATCTGTCTCTTTATCATGCTGGTCCTCTGTGATATTTTCTACGATCGGAGTGATCCAGATTGTGTTCACACCCAGATCTTTTAAATAATCCAGTTTCTGGTTTAATCCGGCAAAATCTCCACCGTGATAGCTGGATCCGCCTTTTTTGCCTGTGTTATAATCTCCAACTCCGTATGCATCATTGTTGCTTGCATCTCCGTCAAAGAAACGGTCTGTCACTGCAAAATAAATCACTGCCTCATCCCAGTCGAAATCTCCGGCACTTTTTTTGCGCTCTGTGACGGTAACATTTGTCGCTGTTGTATATACATTTCCATAAATATCTTTCACTGTGACAGGAATCGTTTTTTCTCCTGCGGCTACCGTATTCAGGCAGGAGATTGTTCCTTCCATGAGTGTCGGATCAATCGCAAATTCCCTGTTTAATCCTAATTCACTCAAATCGGCCGTGATTGCAGCAATTTCAGATGTTTCAAGACCTTCTCCGTCTTTTGCAGTCAATTTTACGGATAACACATTGTTGTCATTGTAGTCCATTGCATACTGTGATAAAGAAGTCTCTACGCTCACATTTGCTTTTTTGTAATGACATACACTGCACTCTTTTCCATTGCTGTCCTTTGCAGTTACATCATTAAATGCATCTAATTCCTCTTTTCCATTTACCACATAGTAGTAATAGTAATCACCAGTGGAAACGCCAGTGAAATCGTATCCAAAGCGGTCCTTTGCTGCATCATAAGTCATCGGGCAGGTCTGTCCGTTGACAACAACACTGACTTTGCCGTCTAAAGAAGCAAGATTGTTTTCTGCTGCCAGTGTATCGTTTCTGTAGTAAAAATGGATTGCATTATTTGCTCCATCCCGCTCAAAACCTGTGTTATATGGCAATACTCGTGTGATTCCTTCTCCCTGTGTGAACACGGCTTTTACCACTGACTGGTCTGCCGGGATCGTCACATAATGGTCGCCACCATCTTTGTTTGCCCACTCATTGTCAGCAATCCTTTGTCTCATACAGAAAGACAAGCTCAAATCTGCTGTTGAATCTTTTACCGGAATTTTTGCCACCATTTTTCCATTAATATCTGCAAAATCTACCGATACATCCGAACCAAATCCGCTGTTCCAGGTGTAAATGTTCCAGCCGGTATAGTCCTTCGCCGGTCTGTCGTACTCGATCATGACGTAGCGGGCTCTCGGTGCTACCAGCTCTGGAATCTCTGTGTATGCCTGTTTACTATTGGATACAATATAAAGTGTTACATTTTCTGTTCCTGCGCTGTTATTGTAAGAAACAGTATCTTTCTGCCATTTCCACTCGCCTTTTGATCTTGGGATAATCTGAAGGTCTTTATACGGAAGTTTTACTTCTGCACGCAGCCATTCCTTTCCATCCGAAAGTGTTTCTGTCTTAGCAAAAGATGTTCCTTCTGTCGCTCCAGCACCATCTTTCTCCCAGATCCATAAGTCAGATGCATCTTTTGACATATGTGTTGCATCGAAATCGTAATAATAAATGGTATATGTATATAATTTTTCTGTCACATTGACCACAAAGTCAGAGGTCTGTCCGTTCTCTGCTTCTGCCGTCAGTTCTACGGTCTGTCCTGCATAAGATTTGCCGATTATAATGCTATTTCCATTTAATGTAATATCTTTATTTGCAGTTTTTAAACTGTAAGTAACCGGAGCTTCACTGCTTGTTCCGTCTTCAGACCACAATGTCAGTTTTTCTGGAAGTGCTGTCTCAATTCCCTTCATGGCATCTGCTTTTCCGTCAGCCAAGCCCGGGACGATCAAAACACTGTTTGTTCCACTTACCCTGTTATTTGCCGGATCTGAAAACGATACATCCCAGGTTTTATTTAATGCAAATTTGTATTCATATTTTCCGGGTGCAATGGTAAATGTTCCAGACCACATACCTGCTGTCTCATCTTTTTTAAGTTCCCAATCAGATGAATCCTGTTTCCAACCATTCATTCCTCCCGGAACCGTAACTGCCTCTGCATTTCCGGCTTTGGCTGCTGGAACACGGAATGTTACATTTCGTCCCTTTACCTCCGGACTTTTATAACCTGCCTCTTTGTATTCGATCATGGTTTCGGATTTATTGGCATCTTTATACCATTTCATGCCACCATTACCATCACTTAAATAATAGATTGAGGTATCTGTTGTTATCGCGTTGATGGCTGCTGTCACATCATCATTTGCAAATTTGTATTCTGTAGAATCCTCTGCATTTACAAATTGAAATCCGTTGATAAAATTACACTGCAGATCAACATAATACAATTTACTCTTTTCGTCATATGCTAATTTAGGTTTCTCCTGATCTACCCAGACAGTTGCATTTCCGATGTCACCATTTGTAATCTTAATATTCTCTCCCCAGCTATTAATAACTGGCGTCGTCCATCCAGCTGGTTTCTCAAAGTAAATACGAATGGTACGAACATATTCTGGTGTTTGCAGATCCGGAACAACTGTTGTTCCGTCCGCGTCCAGATAATATGCCCATGTTCCATCTTTTAGAATATAATATACATCTGTCGGAGTAGCTGCCGTATATTGTGATAACTTTCTATCATATGCTGGATTCACTGTGTTCTTTGTATTACCAAAGTCAAAAAACTGAAATCCAGCAAAAGTACCCTTCACGCTAAGTGTATACTCCGTTGTATTACCTACAACATTTCCTTTGCTCATAAAAAAGCCTTTGGCTCCACCCCAGCCTGGTATCTCAGTTCCATCTGCATTCTCGGTATTGGCATTTCCACTTACGGTATTTCCACTTACCGCATAAGTGCCATCCCAGAACTGTACCGCTGGCGTTTTCCAACCCCAATCTGACGGCATCATAAAGTGAATCGTCAGATTCTTCTCCTCCTGTGCCGCCTGTACAGTTCTGCTTCCGCCACCAAATGCCGGAACCATAGTTACTACCATTGCAAGCGCTAACAGAAAACATCGAATTCTGCTTGCAATACTTTGTCTTTTTTGAAAGCTCCTTAACAACTTTCCCATCATTCCCTCTCCTTTTCCTCCTTTGCTTACATGTGATTCTATTCTTTCCCTTTTTCACATGTATTCGTTTTTTTTTCGTTATTTTATTGTATTCTAAATTTTTGTATTATTCCATACATAATAAATCCTGAAATATTGTCTGATTTTTTGTGAATTTTAACCAATTAAAGGATGAAAATGCTCTTTTTCTATTTTTAGATAACAAAAAAATGAGTCCGGCATTGTACTAAAAAATACGAATACCAGACACGGTCAGAAAATCCACTGCTGCCTATGCGGCAGGGGAATTCTTTTTTCCGGAACATTAGATTCCACATCAATTAGTCCTGAACATTGTTCCTTTATAAATTCACTCCATGGCATCAGCTGCTCTATACCTGCGGACGAATTCATGTAATCCGGCATATACAGGAGTACCGTATAGAGGCATTGGAAAAATTTTATAACTTTATTTTTCAAATTATCGATTATTTTTTCATAAATCAAAAGATAATAGACCTTTTTATGTAAAACAGTAGCCCCGGCTGGGTATAAGAATAAGCAGTGCTGCGTTTCTTATACCCTGCCAAGGGCTACGGGGATTAGATACAATTTTCTTCACTAACTCTCCATTTACAGCGTTCCAAGCGCCGATAGCAACGCACCGATGATAATGCAGAAATCCGAGCAGTTAAATACGATCTTACGGAATGCCTGCCATTTCACCGGGAAACTCACGTAGTCCACCACGTAACCTCTGCGGAGGCGGTCATAGGTATTGCTGAATGCACCGCCAAGCAACAGCGCCAGACCCAGTCGCAGCAAATTGTTGCCCCGATGCCCCAGACTCACAATAAAGACAACGGTCAATATCAGTGTAAATGCCAGTGAAACAGCAGCCACCAGACGCCTTCTCTTGTGTCCGGCATTGAGCATCATTCCTTTGTTATGATGCTTACGGATCAGAAGTTTTCCACGGCAGAGCTCTCGTTCTTCCCGCTCGTCCACATGCGACTCTATATAATTTTTCAGGAAAAAATCTCCCCAGAAAATTCCTGCCAGTATAACAAGACATACCACTGTCATATAATGTTCCGCTCCTTTTTCACGCCGTCCGTATTTCCCCTTGAAATCCGCTTATTCGCGCTCTGCTTTCCGATTCTTTATCTTCAAAAACGCCAGAAGTGCCCCATACAATACTCCGGCCACAGGCCATACGACCCAGGTAATGTCCCAACGCATCGTTGGCAGGCTGATGGCCAGATAAACCGCTGTCCAGACACACCAGTAAATTGCTGTCACATGCTCATACTTCCGGTTGACTGCCTTATTCTCCACAGTATAATCCCCCTCCTGAAGTAATTTCTGAAAACCGCCCCAGATAATACCGGACCACACGAACAGCCATACAGCGATCGCCACTACAATGAGTAAAGCATCCGTAGCAAGGATCACCGCATAACCATTATTCCCGAAAAAAATGGATACTATCAGCAAAGGTACCACTCCCAGGATACACAATACAACACCCAGGGTTACACAGATCCGATAGGTTCCCGCAAAGGTTTCTTTTGCTTTCTCCACGATTCCGGATACCCCATATTGCAGTGTCAGCTTTTCTTTTTCCAGATATTCATATTTATTGTACGGAATTCCGGTGAGAAGAAATACCGCTACCGCAACTGCCACCATCAGCAGCAGAACGATTACGCCGATTCCTCCCGCAGCATCTTCCGTAAGCCTCCCTCTTCCGGTATCCGCCATTCCCGCCAGCCACAACAGCACAGTAGGGGACACCACGCACAGGACTACCGCCGGAGCAATCCGGGCAGCATATTTTTTCGTAGCTTCCAGGAAAGTATTGGCTTCCTCCACCGTGATCACTTTTCCCTCTGTGATCTCCGGTGTCATTCCATCGGCGAATTCCGTCTCTTCCATTTCATCTTTTAATAAGTAATCCGTAGTAACTCCGAACAGCTGGCTCATACTGACAATGCGTTCCAGATCCGGGATTGAGGCTCCACTCTCCCATTTAGATACGGACTGTCTGGAAATGTCCAGGCGTTCTGCCAGTTCCTCCTGGGACCACCCATATTTTTTACGCAACATTACTATTTTTTCTGACAGGATCATTTTCATTCTCTCCTTCTTTTATTAATATTTTCTTGTGCACACATAGATCGTCGACATAGGAAAATCATAACAAAAGAGCCGGTTGACAACTACCAAGTGCCCTTGAAATTTTGTCAACCGGCAGTTGCGTTTCCGGATTTTTCTGAAATTTCAGCAATATTATTGTACTTCACGGATCAGACAGTATTGCTTTAACGGGAAATTCTTCTCCATCACACCATATACCTTGAATCCGAACTTTTCATAGAATTCCACGTTTTTTGGATTATGAGTCTCCAGGGAGATCATCAGCTTGTGCTTTTGGGCATAGTCAATAGCTTCCTCCAGAAGCTCCGCCGCAATTCCGTGATGCTGCATGGCGGGATCCACCGCCAGATAAATGATGTGCAGCCGCTGGTTCTGATGCAGCTGATCCGTCCAGCTGGAATTGAGATAATCCTCACCCTTCATAAAATTCCGAAAAGTCTTTAACGAAGGATCCTCCTTGATCAGATAGGAATCCGTCTGTAAAGCAGCCACAGCCTCCGTAAAATAGAACTGAAATACATTGTAAGGCTCCGCTTCATCCGATACCACCAATACACTGTTCAGGTCCGCGCTGTCTGCGAAGATTTCACAGGTCGCATAAAATTCATCCATATCACATTTAAACAGCTCCGGCATCAGATTTTTACGGACTTCCGGATCCGGAATCAACGTCTCGTACAACGGATCGTGTGCAAAACACTGATTCAGCATTTTCTCCACTTTCGGAAGATCTTCCTTCTGCACACGATATAGTTTATCACTTTCCATAATTGTATTTACTGTTATCTCCTTATTATGATGATGTCAGTCCCTGACTTTTTTTGCCTGCGGATTGTTCCGTGTTCCGCCCTCGCCATCCTTATAATTCGAATATCTCTGTCACAGATTTCTCCATTTGCTGCATGATATTCATCAGGCTGACCACAAGCTTGCTGCATGCATGTTCCAGACTGGCAATTTCTTCCCGGTAGTCCATTTCCTTCATACCGGATCCCGTCAACGCCTCCAGATGTTTTTCTTTTTGGAGAAGCTGCTTAACCGTTCCATATAGATTCTCATGCTCCGGCAGCCTTCCGTAGCCCCATTTCAGGCGATCCTTCGGCTGGTGGAATACATAATCCGTAAAATGACTATATACCTCTTCATCAAAATTAAAGGCATAAGCATTGTTATCTACCTGATAAAGCTTACGAAGTGCAGACGAAAGTCTCTGTTCCTTTAGATTTCTCACCGCTCCGCCCAGAAGTCTTAAATTCGTACTGCATATTTCATGAGGATACAGCACATTTCCGTACCAGTCAATCCGCACAAAAGCATCCTGCTCCTGTTTGAACCTTGCAAGCAGCTTCTGTTCCAGCGGTCTGGTCTGCCGGAAAAGTCCCTCCGCCTCGTCGTATTTTCCATCTCTAAGCAACTGTTTGTAGTTACGGTTGTATTCCTCTACCGCTTCGTATTGTTCCCGGCATCTTCTGAGTGCCCGGTCACTTAAAGTCTCCAGTTCCTCAATTTTTTCAAGCAAGGCCCGCTTTTTCTCTCCCAGCTGCCCCGCCACATCGGCACGGTAGCAGATTTCCCGGCACTGTTCCAGTCCCTTGCGAATCCGCTGTACCACCGGTGAAAACTGTAACGGCACCACTGCCGTCTCATCGAGTGCCAGGATCAGCAGGGCAAACAGCTCGTGATGCAGACGATATACCTGTTCATCATAAAACTCATCGTTATCAAACTGGGAATGATAATGAGTCTCCATAAAGCTTCCGCCGGTGAAATCGTTTACCATAGACGGTACACCTGCAATCGCCATGGAAAAATCATCCGACCAGGTCTCGATCGGAGATGTCACTGCTGTCTCTTCCGGATAGGCCATCGTCAGATTCGGCAGATCCGCCAGATATTCCTCCAGGAAGCTGACATATTCATAGCAGCTGCGGATTCTTGCTCTGGTGCCATGTGCCAACGCAGGAAGCTCAAAATTCAGGTCCGCGATCACCTTGCCCACCCATTCGGGATGTGCGGTGAATATCTGCTCATAAGCTCCTGTGGACCAGTCGAAATTAGAATCCACCACGCCCCATTCCTCGGATGCCATGGCACAGATCACAATGGTATTGTTCGGTTGGAAACCACTGTCCTGCAACGCCTTTGCAATACCAAACATGAGAGCGACCGCTGTATTGTCATCCTGGAATCCGTCAAAGTAGGAATCATAGTGTGCAGACAAAAGCACCATACGGTCAGGATGTTTCCCGGGGATCCTTCCTACAATATTATAAGTTGTGCAGTTCCTAGTCACCCTGGATTCCGCATCAAAGGTGACCGTTATTTCCTCCTGATCACGTAGCAGCTCCAGCAGGCCTGCTGCATCTTTTCGGGAAATGGAAAAAGCGGGAGCATCCTCCGGTCCGGCAATATCCTGTGCATTCAGAGCTTCATCGTCAATTTCGCCGTAGCCGCCGCTCTGTACTGCGATCAGGGCTGCTGCTCCCTTCAGATGTGCCTGGTATACCGGATAATTGATCCACCACTCATCTCTCTGGTTAATCTCCACCAGTACCAGCTTATCCCTGACATCTTTTCCCTGATAGTCCGTCTCCGTTCCTTTTCCCAGGTACATCATGGAAAATTCCTTAGGACCATCTGTGACAAAGGTTGTCTGATAGGCTCCCAATTCTGCTGACACGGTCTCCCCGGCCGCATTCGTGTAGCTTAACGCTGCCTTATGAAATTCCCAGCCGTCTACCGTCACAGCATCCTTTGTAACCTCTGACAGTCCGATTTTTTCCATTTCTGTCTTCAGCATCTCTCCGGTCTCAAATTCTGCCTTAGAACCCGCCGGGCGATACCCCAGTGTCGGATGTGACCGGTATTGTTCCATTCGCTTTGCCAGTTCATACGAATATGGTATATCCAGATTCTGTAACACTTTTTTCTGTAAAGTCACCCCGTTGTCATGCATATTCTGTCACTCCTGTTTCTATCCTGTCCGTTCTGTCACAGGAACTGTTACTTATTTTTTCACCATAGAATTCATATTTTCTGTAATTTTCTGCAGAATCTCTCTGTTTCTCTCTTCCGCTTCCAGCGTCTCACTGGCATGGGCGGATACTTCTTCCGTAGTCGCTGAGATTGTCTGAATGGAATCCACGATCTCCTGGTTGGCTGTTTTCAAAGCTTCTACTATCTGAAGCATCTCTCCCAGATTATCCACGATCATATAACTGCTGTCTTCAATTGCCGTGAAACTGTCCGCCGCACGCATCGTGCCTTCCCTTTGGCTGCCGATGCCGTCTATCATCTGGCGGATGACCGTTACCACTTCTCCAATCGCTCCGGATACATTTTGGATCAGCTCCGCGATATTGCCGGTAGCATCCTTTGTCTGGGTGGCCATTCCCGAAATCTCCGTCGCCACTACGGAGAATCCGCGGCCGGCTTCACCGGCTCTGGCTGCCTCTATGCTGGCGTTCAGCGCCAGAAGACTGGTCTGATTAGCTATTTTGCTGATGATTTCCACGATAGAATGCATCTCCTGCATATAATGATCCAGCTTTTCCAGCTTCTGTGCTGCCAGCTCACTGTTCCTTGCAGAATCCTCTGCCTGCTCCTTCAGACCTGTCATCTCTTCTTTTCCGACATCCAGTATTTCTATCGTATGTTCCATGTTATTTCCGATTGTCTCTGCCACTTCACCTACGGTATTTACTTTTTCCTGAATAGCCTCCGTCTGGGCCGTCTGCTGCTGAATCGCCGCGGCAGACTCGCCGGAACCTGCAGATACCTCCTCCATAGCTGTTTTTGTACTGTCAAAAGCAGTTTCCAGTTTATTCAATTCCGCTGTGATATCAGCTACAGATGCCTCCATCCGACTGCTCATTTCCATAACCTCACGTAAGGTTGCTTCCGTGCGGTCCTGCGCTGCAGTAATGCTCTCTATATTTTCACTAGTGTTCTTCTGGTTGGATATCGTAGCATAAATAGATGTAAAGCACAGCAGAATCATTACAGAAATCTGTATAAATCCTGCGTCCTGCCCCAGATAGCCAAATCCACCCTGTGTGGCTCCCAGGAGCACCACCAGGACATTCTCTATCATCGTCCCCACATTAATAAGCGCAAATGCTTTGACATCATGATATGGCATGACTGCAAACATCATGGGAATTACAAATGCATACACCATATTGCACTGCGCCGTAAAAAGCAGTACCGTATAAAACAGTGCAAATCCGATCATTGACAGATGTTTTATAGCTTTTGTTGCATGATCCCTCTTCCAGCAAATAAACTCTGCCACAACCGGTATGATTCCAAAAAGTATTAGCACTGCTAACACCGGAGCCGATACTGTGTGTTCAATGAATCCGATCACGCTAATGAAAAGCATACATGCATTGATCACACCATGTGCTATCATAGCCACCCGGTTACTTCGTTCCATCTCTTTCATTTGCATTCTCCTTCTATCCCGTATGATATATTCATAATGTAATTCCTTACACTCCTTATATTGTAATTCATGATGGTATCTCCGTCAATAAACCACACGAAAATGCAGTCCGGTTTTCTATAAAAACCGGACTGCATTTTCTGTTTTTCTGTCATTTATATGTTATCTCCCTGCCGGACAGCTTCCGGCTCCCTCTTTATACCTTGAAAACATCCAGTACCTTTTCCAGCTTGTCCGCTAATGCCAGCAGGTTCTCAGAAGAATTCATCAGTTCTGTCATGGTATCACTCATGCCATGAGCCGCCTGCATGGTACTGTCTGCGGATGCTGCATTCTGTTCGGAGATTGCCGACAGTCCTTCCACCACATCGCGGATCGCACTTCCGGACTGTCCTAAGACATCCATCTTCTCCCGGATACCGCCGATATGCTGCAGGGAATTCTCCACACCATCCGCTACTGCTGCTGTCTTCACACCGGTCTCCTCTAACTTGCTCTGCTGGTGATTCATGTTGGCTTCCACTTCACCCATGATCTCCACCATTCTGCCGGAAGACTCCATGATATTTTTGATGATCTGTTCAATCTCAGTTGCGGAGCGCTTGGACTGGTCAGCCAGCTTACTGATCTGCTCTGCCACCACTGCGAAGCCTCTTCCCGCTTCCCCGGCTCTGGCTGCTTCAATGCTGGCATTCAATGACAGCAGGTCTGTCTCATCCGCAATATCCTGAATCATGGAAACTGCCTTCGTGATATTCTGAATTGCTCCATTCATATCCTTAATCTGTTCCGCTACCCGCAGGACAGATTCTTTGGTGCTCTCGTTGGAGCTGTTCAGTTCCTTCATGATCTCTTCGGAAGCTTTCTCCGCTTCTGCCATCCTGCCGGCATAATCCGTCAGAGAATTCACTTTGTCGGAGATATACTCGATTTGTTCACCGATACGTACCACGTTCGTATTGGCATCCGTTGTTTCATCCGCCTGGTTCCTGGCACCTTCAGAGATCTCCCCTACTGCCTGGTATACGTCGTTGACAGATTCCTGGGTATCCTGCGCCATCTTGATCAGTTTGTTGGAAGATACTGTCAGATTATCCGCGGAATCCTTGATATCCGTCACAATGGTGCGCAGCGTCTTCTGTAATTTCACAGAGATCCGGTAGACATCTCCCAATTCGTCCTTTTTTCTGCACTGCTTTTCATCCGGTTCTGCATCCAGTTCTCCGTTCACGATCCTGCCCAGGAAATGTTTCGTCTTCTTCATGGTTTTCACCATGCTTCGGGATAATACGCTTACAAGCACTGCCGCCACAAGAACGCATGCCACAGCGATCAGGATAATATCCTTCACCTGCGTATGAATCGTGTCCTGTACCCCCTGCACCGGTGTTGCCACCTCAATGGCGCCGATCACAGAACCGTCGGAGTTGATCAGCGGTTGATAATACACATAGTAATCCACTTCAGAGATGTCGCAATCCTTAAGGAACAGCGGTTCTCCCGTCTGGATCTGCTCGTAGATCTCCGTCTCCAGACCTGTACCGTTGATACGGCCTCCCTCCGGTTTCGTCAGCGTTGTGATCAGACGCATATTCCCGTACAGGAAAGACACCTGGAATCCCGTCTTCTCCTGCAATCCGTCGATCAGCTGCGTATCTCCGGAGATTGCTACGCCACCCTTTCGCACCTTGCCTCCCTTATCTCTGGTGTAATCACCTTCATACAGATTGGTGTAAGTCTCGTCCACGCTGACGCCTACGATCTGCAATGCTTTCTCAATCTGTTCCTCGATGCCTGCCTCCAAAGCTCTGGAGCCCACGGTCGCCACCAGTGCACACACAATGATCATTGGCAGAAGGCTCAACGCCAGTATCTTTTTGGAGATTGTAAAAAATGGCTTTTTCTTCCCTTTTACTTCCGTTTTCTTATTCTCTGTCTTTTCCATGCTTACCACATCTGCCTTTCTGTAAAAGACGTCTCTACAACAGTTTCTTCTCGAAAACGTTTAAGTATTTTCTCGGTAAAATCATTGTAGCATTTTCCATATGGTAATACAATTCGACAAAATTACAAGTATTTTACTGTCAGATTTGGTCATTTTTCCTCAACGTTAAGTAAAAACATCTTTTTGTTTACGAAACCGTTAAGTTTTTCTGCTTCCAGACAGGCATGCGCAGTATCTTCATCAATAGCGGAATGATCATGATAAACCACACAATCGGCTCTGCTGCGATGACACCCGGGTATCCGAACATGGGAACCAGCGTCGCCGCAATCACAATTTTCCCTAGCATTTCCAGCGAGCTGGAGATCAGCGGTACGATCCGCTCTCCCAGTCCCTGCATGGAGTTTCTCA
>OGYC01002109.1_pt1 | contig 14548 bp, 5 predicted proteins | sample 1576461 | NCBI WGS metagenome assembly OGYC01 (sample SAMEA3541569, study PRJEB24748) | human gut metagenome | biome: human gut; feature: human-associated habitat; material: faeces | place: China | collected 2012 | reverse complement strand
CGGTGGCGTCACAGCGGCTGCACTGATAGACGGTGTAGCCCTCCTCGGTCTCGGTAGGCGCCACGGTCTCGCCCTTCACGGAGAAGTCATGGCCCAGGGCGGGGATGGTCTTGCTGACGCGGCTGATTTCAGCCTTGCAAACGGTGCAGTACACAACCTCGTCATAGGAGCCATCTTTGGTACAGGTGGCGGGAACCTCTTTTTCACGGACAGGAGCACCGGGGGTATGTTCGTGAACAGTCTCGCCTTCGAATTTGGCGTAGTAGTCCTGAGCCTTCAGCTCCTCGCCTGCCTTGAATGTAACAGTCTCGTTCGTGGTGATCAACTTTGTACATTCCTTGTCGCTGTACCAGCCGGTAAACTTCGCGCCCTCCCCGGCCGCAGCCGTCAGGACGTGGGACCAGCCGGATTCGCTATCCTCCGTACTGGTGATGCCCACAAAGCCGTTGCCAACGGCGGCCAGAAGGTTGACAGGGATATCTTCCGTAGCGGTCAGGTCCAGTTCTTTCAGGACGGGGTCGATGCTGACGCCGAAAAGGGCGAGATTAGTGCTGAGATCCAGACTGGTGATATAGGTGTCACGCACATCCAGCTCCCAAAGTGTCAGAATGGGCGTCACATCGATTTCATGCAGGGGATTCCCGTTACATCTCAGACGGTTCAGGCCTGTGTTGTTGCTGAGATCCAGCGAGGTCAGCTGGTTGTTGCCACAATACAGGCGCAACAGAATTGTATTGTTGCTGAGATCCAAACTGGTGAACTGATTACCCTCGCAATCCAGGTACTTCAAATAGCTGTTGTTGCTGATATCCAGCTCTGTGAGCTCGGCTTTGTTGCAGAAGAAGTTTTGCAGATTTTCCAGGTGCGTCACATCGATTTTGCCCAGGGGATTGCGGGAGCAATCCAGGGTGGATAGCTTGGTGTTTCTGGTGAGATCCAGCTCCGTGAGCTGATTGCCGTCACACATCAGCATCATCAGCTCGGGGTGGTTTGTGACATCCAGCTCGGTCAGCCCGTTGTCCGCGCAACAGAGGGTTCGCAGGTTGAGGTTCCTGGACACATCCAGCTTACCCAGGGGATTGCGGGAGCTGTAAAGCGTCCCCAGAACGGTACAATAGCGGACATCCAGGCTCTGAAGCTGGTTATCCATGCAGTTCAACACCGACAGCTGCCGCAGATTGCTCACGTCCAGGGAAGTCAGCTGATTCCTGTCCACAAACAGCTGTACAATACGGCCGTTCTTGGAGAGATCCAGGGAGGTCAATCGATTGGAGCTGCAAAACAGCAGGGAGAGATTGGAGCAGCCGGATACGTCCAGGGAAGTCAGCTGATTACCTTGGCAGGACAGATTGTTAAGCCTGGGGCAACCGGATACGTCCAGGGAGGTCAGCTGATTACTCTGACATTCAAAGAAGCTCAGGCTGGTTGCGCCGTTCACAATCAGCTCTGTCAGATTGTTGTAGTTGCACGTTATGCTCTCAAGGGCGGCGCAATCGGACAGATCCAGCTTGCCGCTCAAATCAGAATCATCGAAAACGATTCCGGTGGGGCGAATTTCCCCGTTGACATCCTTCCATGTAATGGAGTTCCACCAGGGCATTTCCTCGTCGTAGACGCCCCAGGTGGTCACCTCGTCAGGGTCGTAGTTCTCATTCAACTTGAAACCGTTCTTTACACCCGCGCCATCGGCCTGCTCCAGGAAGGCCCGGAGCTTCAGATAGTCGTTGACGTTGTAGCCCTTGGGCACCTCGACGTCGTCGTCACCGCCGCCGCCTTCAGTGAACTGGGCGTAATAGTCCATGGCGTCGACGGGGTCAATCCGGGTAACGTCAATGGTGGGATCCTTGGTAATCAGGGTGTTGTCCCCTCTATACCAGCCCTGGAACACGTTGCCCTCCGCAGGGGTGGCCACTACGGTGTATGTAGCGTTGCCGTCCTCATCCTGCTTCATGACGTAGCCGACATAGCCCCCTTCATCGGCGTAGAGGCCCCAGACGTGGTATCTGCCGCTCTGGCTGAAAACCAGCCTTTCCAACTTGTTGCCCAGGCAGGAGAAGTTTTTCAGCTCGCCGCAGTTTCCCATATTCAGCATGGTGAGCAGGTTGTCGGAGCAGTCCAGATCCTGGGTAAATTGCATCATGCTGGTATCCAGATTCGTCAGCTGGTTGCCGGAGCAGTCCACGCGGATCGGATAGGCCATGGCGTAGATGCCCAGGGTGGTCAGCCGGTTGTTCTCGCAATTGAGTTCTGACAGGGCACTGGTGGCCTTGAGATCCAGAGCGGTCAACTGATTTTCGCTGCAATCCACGATGGACAGCCGACGGCAGTCCGCAAGATCCAAGGCGGTGAGCTGGTTGTCGCCGCAGTACAGGTGCATGAGAAACATACAGCCGGACAGGTTCAGCTCCGTCAGCTGGTTGCCGCTGCAATCCAGCTTCTGAATTCCGGAGTCGGAGAGATTCACCTGGGTCAGGGCGTTGTTCTGCACATGCAGTTCCCGCAGATCTTCACAGCCGGACAGATCCAGCTGGCCGCACAGACCGGCGGCCGGCGCATTGAAGATCATCAGAGACTGCACTGTGACTTCATTCTCTCCCTCGCCGGTTGTCCATTCCATCCAGGTGATGGTGCTTTGGCCCTCCTCGTCGGTGGTACCCCAGGTCGTGGGGTCAGCGGGGTCGTAGTTCTCGTTGAGCTTCGTACCATTTTTGACGCCGTCGGCGTCGGCAATCTCCAGAAAGGCATACAGCTTCAGATAGTCATGCTCGATGTAGCCTTCGGGAACCGACACTTCCGCAGCATCTGTCATGGGACTGCCCGTTGCGGCGGAAATATTTACGCCGCCAAGGGACAGAACCAGTGCCACGGCCAGAATACTGGCCAGGATTCTGCGTTTTCTCATTTTGTTGTCCTCCACACTTCAAATTTTATAGTGACGTATCCGTCAGTGTCACTATGTCCTCATTATACATAAAGATGTACCCAGAGTCAATACCTAAATTCGTCTTGACAAAGGCTGAGCAGGCATATATACTAAAATCGTGATATTGGCCTGGCAGGCGGCCTGCCTGCCATGGTATACGGGGAGGTACAGATGTAATGAACCAATTGGCCCAACGGAAGCGGGAGCTTACAGTACATAAAACCATCCATCCGGTGGTGGATGCCCTGTCCTACTGCGCCCGGCTGGTCAATGAACGGCCACTCTCCGCCTCTATTCAGGAGATGCGGGAGCAGTATCCGGAGCGACGGGAGAGTATCAACGCTCTGTTTGGGCCGCTGGAGGAGCTGGAACGCAGACTGGACACGGCCAGCAGTCATTTGGACGCCTCCCGGCTACGTTTCTTTTTTTGTATGCTGGGAGACTCCACTGAGCGGGGCCGCTCCCACTGCCCCAATATCGCCTCCACCGTTTTCATGCCCAGCGTCGTCGCCTACCCCCATTTTCATGACCTGGATCGCTATCGGGAAGAACTGAAGAATTACTCGGAAGCGGAAGTCATCTTTCAGGCCAGAGTGGCTTTCGCCATTCCCAACGAGGGCTGGCACATCCGGGAGTGCGGCGACTTCTCCACCTTCTACGATTACATCTCCCATTTCCCCGCCACGGACGAAGAGCGGTATCAGATTCTGGGAGCTGTCCGCAACTTTTCCAATTATGTGGACGAGCTGACGGAGCTGCTGCGGCCCATAGTGGCCTGCATTCAGGAAAATGCCTCCCTTTACGAGCCTTTGCTGAACCGGTTCGGGCAGACCTACGGCGGGATAGACGCTGAGGCCCTGTTAAAGCAAGATGCCCGTCTTTTTGAACACGAGGCGGAAGTCATCGACCTGTACCCCAGTCTCTTTTCCATCAACGAGCGTTTTACCATGTTCTATCAAATTGAGAATGACGCGCCAAAACGAAACCATGTGGAAATTGGCGTCCTCTGGGACGCGGCCCGGCAGTATCGCAAACGGGACATGCCTCTGAAAGAGCTAGCTTCCTATACGAAGGTCATCGGCGACCCGGTGCGGATGCAAATCCTGGCGCTCCTGAAGGACGAGGAGGTCTATGTCCAGGAGCTGACGGAGAAAATGGGCCTGTCCTTTACCACACTGTCCCACCACATGACCAAGCTGATGATGGCAGGGCTGGTGACCTCCGAGCGCCGGGGCATCTATGTGTACTACCGAACCAACACGGAGTTCCTCCGCTGGCTCATTGCGCAAATCAGTAACACGGTTCTGCCCTGACGGTCCGCGACTTTTGTATATCCCCGGCATCCTGCGCCGGAGCATATAGGGTCTGCCACCCCAACGGCAAATATACAATAAAAGGAGAAGCATTCATGAAAAAACCTATCCTTTCCCGGCTTGCCGCCTTTTTCCTAGCGGTCTGTCTTATGGCTGGCTATGCGGTACCTGTCCGGGCAGCTGGTGTACAGTGGCAAGAGGTGGACATCGACGCCCCTGCCCCTGACCTGACAGACCGTCAGGTAGAGGAGATCCCCTCCGACACCGGCTATCAGGCGACTGACATTGTCCGTGTCTCGATTGTTCTGGAGGAAAAGTCCGCCGTCCAGGCGGGCTATGCCACCATGGGTATTGCAAAAAACCAGGAGGCCATAGCCTACCAGGACAGCCTGCGGGCAGCGCAGGAGACGATGGCACAGACCATCTCCACCCAGGTGCTGGGGGGCAGCGCGCTGGACGTGGTGTGGAACCTGACTCTGGTGGGGAACATCATCTCCGCCAACGTACCCTATGGTAAGCTGGAAGAAATCCGGCAGCTTCCCGGCGTGAAGGACGCCGTCGTGGAGCAGTGGTACGAACCTCAGACCACGGAAGAAGCGAACGTTGTGTCGCCCCAGACCTATATCTCCTCCGGTATGACCGGGGCGGGCCTGGCTTGGGAGCAGGGCTACACCGGCGCGGGCAGCCGGATTGCTGTCATCGACACCGGTACGGACACTGACCACCAGTCCTTTGACAACGGTGCATTTCTGTACGCTCTGAAGGAGAACGCGGAGGAAGCCGGCTTGTCCCAGGAGGCGTATCTGGCGTCGCTGAACCTCCTGGATGTGGAGGAGTTGGCGGCAGTGCTTCCCCAGCTGAATGTTCATGAGCGTTCCCCCAAGCTGACGGCAGAGGATCTGTATCTCAATGAAAAGCTGCCCTTCGGCTACAACTATGTGGATACAAATCTGCGCATCACGCACGACTATGACAACTTCGGCGGCCATGGCTCTCATGTGGCCGGCATCGCCGCTGCCAACCGCTACATTCCCAAAGAGGACGGCTACCTCCGCGCTACCGATACGGTTTTCGTATGCGGCGCGGCTCCCGACGCTCAGATCATCACCCTGAAGGTAGCCGGTGTGGGCGGTGGCATTGCGGAATCCGACTACATGGCTGCCATTGAGGACGCGATCCTTCTGGATTGCGATTCGGTGAACCTGTCTCTGGGCTCCAATATGCCGGGCGAGGTTTACAACAACACAAGTGTGTACGCCGAACTTCTGGACTACCTGGCCAAAACCGATACGGTTGTAACGGTTTCTTCCGGTAACTCCAATCAGTGGGCGGTGAGAGCCGGCACCGGCGGCTATCTGTATAACGACGATGTCAGCTTTGCCACTCCGGCGGCAGCGGCACTTATACCTGGAGCAGCAGCGATGACGGCATTGCCTCCGTGGATTCCACCGGCGCCATCGGCCCGCATCTGCTGGTGGATGACAAGGTTCTCGTCTACTATGAGAGCACAGACTTCGGAAATCTGGCCATGTCCAGCCTGGATAAGACCCAGGACGGCTCCGGCACGGAGTACCCCTTTGTGTACGTTGACGGCTACGGCGTGGCAGCCGATTTTGAAGGTATTGACCTGAAGGACAAGGTGGTCTTCTGCTCCAGAGGCGGCGGCCTTAACTTTGCCGATAAGGCCAACAACGCTGCGGCCAAGGGCGCTGCGGCTGTGGTGGTCTACAACAACGCGACCGGCATTTTCGGTATGAACCTGACCGGCTATATCTATACCGCTCCCTGCGTGTCCATGACACGGAGCCAGGCTGACGCGGTGAAAGCGGTTGCCAGTGAAGCCAAAACCGACGGTGGTCAGACCTACTACACCGGCAGCCTGAAGGTTTGCGCCAGGAACGCTGTGGGCCTCTATGGCGACAGCTACAACATGAGCGACTTCAGCTCCTGGGGCGTCCCCGGCGACCTGTCCCTGAAGCCGGAGATTACCGCCCCTGGCGGCAGCATCCTCTCGGTCAACGGTGAGAAGAAGGATACCGACCAGTATTTCCTGATGTCCGGCACCTCCATGGCCGCGCCCCAGCTTGCCGGCCTGACTGCTGTGCTGATGCAGTATATCCGGGAAAACGACCTGGCGGAAAAGGCGGACGTCAGCTCCAGAGTGTTGGCGCACAGCCTGCTGATGTCTACCGCTGAACCTCTGTATGAGGAGGCGTCCGGCGAGTATTACTCTTTGCTGAAGCAAGGCGCGGGCCTTGTCAAAGTGGATAACGCTCTGGCTGCTCAGGCGTATATTATGGTGGACGACCAGCCTGATGGCAAGGTCAAAGCGGAGCTGGGAGATGACCCCGACCGCACCGGCAGCTACAGCTTCTCCTTTACGCTTCACAATCTCACGGATTCCCCCCTGTCCTACCTCCTGCGCGCCGACCTGTTTACCCAGGATGTATTCGAGGACGGTGGCCATCGGTATCTGGACACCCTGACAAGAGCTTTGGCGGTGGACGCCGACTTCACCTCCAAGGGTGTTCCCGTCCTGTCCGGTGACGATGTGCTGCAGTACGACTTGAACGGCGACGGAAAAACCAACCGGCAGGACGCGGACTTCCTGCTGGAGTATCTGCTGGGCAACGAAACAGAGCTGAAAGCCGATGGCGACATGAACGGTGACGGCAAGGTCAATACCTATGACGCCCATGTGCTGCTGGCTCTGCTGGAGGATCAGGCCTGTGTCACCGTGCCAGCCGGCGGCTCCGTACCGGTGGAAGTGACCCTGACTTTGCCTGACCAGGTGAAGGCTTATCTGGACGAGGCCACCCCCAATGGCGCATACATCGAGGCCTTCGTCTATGCCGAGTCCGCCCAGGGAGAGGAGATCCACTCCATTCCGGTGCTGGGCTTCTACGGCAGCTGGACAGATGCCTCCATGTATGACGTGGACACCGCGCTGGAGCGCAGCTACGGTACCAGCACCCGGGCGACTTATCTGGGCATCAGGGACACCAATTTGCTGACCATTTCCTACGATGGAAACAGCGGCGAGTACCTCTTTGGCGGCAACCCCCTTGCTGCGGAGGAAACCTATCTGCCTCAGCGCAACGCCTTTAACAACCTCAGCGGCGATACCCTGAAGAACCTCTATTTCACCCAGATTCGTGCGGCCGGAAACAGCCAGCTGCAAATCCGGAACACGGAAACCGGCGAAATCTATGTGGCAGACGAGCTTGGCCCGGTCAGTCCCGCCTACTTCTTCCCCAACCAGGGCGTCTGGCTGAATCAGCGCTGGGGCGTGGATGTGGCCTGGGATGGAACGGATCGCAGCGGCAAGCCCCTCCCCGATGGAACACCGGTGGAAATCTCTCTGATTACGGCTCCGGAATACTACCGGAATCAGGACGGAACCTATAACTGGGAAGCATTGGACGATGGCGCTTATCTCTCTACCCAATTCACCATTGACAGCACCGATCCGGTGGTGAAAAATGTGGATGTAAGCCAGACTGAAAGCAACTGTCTCCGGATTACTGCCGCGGACAATCAGTATGTGGCGGCCGTGGCTCTGCTGAACAGCTCCGGTATCCGCATTTTGTCCAGCGTAGTGCCGAACCAGACGGAGCGTGGCGAGGATGTAACGGTTGAGCTTCCCCTGGATGGCGTGTCCGGCAAGAAGTTCCTGGTTGCCGTTTATGACTACGCCCGCAACGCCACCACCTATGAGGTGACGCTGAACCTGTCGGGCAGCGAAGCGCGACCCTATTTCACCGCTTTCAACCGCTCGACCAAATATAGCAACGCCTACTACAACTGGGTGGGCTTTAACAAATCCGGCGCCGAAACGCGGCTGGGCGACATGGCGGACAACAGCATCAAAGCCGCTACGTTTGTGGGAGGCTATGCCTTCGCAGTGGATAGCGAAAACCGCTTCATGGTGGCAGAGGATGAGGATCTGTGTAAGTTTACGACCATTGCCACTCTGAACGCGCAGGATGCGCCCATCAAGGACTTCCGCGACCTGGCCTACAACGAGGAAGACGGCCAGCTCTATGGTCTCTACTACTCCGACGCCAACCGGCAGCGGGTTCCCTACCTGTGCACCATCGATATGCTCAGCGGCGTTATGACGGTGCAGGGAGAGCTGGGAGCAGATATGTACAACCTGGCCATTGACGGCGAGGGCACCTTCTATGGCGTGGGTTATGGCAACGGTATCCTCTACAGCTTCACCGCTGACACGATTGCCAATCCCACGAACCTGGGCGATCTGGGCAACTACACCTCCCGGGCCCTCAATTCCCTGGCCTGGGATCACAACGAGGATACACTCTACTGGGCCTACTGCGCGGACGGACGGACGCAGCTGCTGAAAATCGACACCCAAAACGCGGAGGCAGACCTTGTGCGTACCCTTTCCTTTGCGGTTGTGGGTCTGTACATCCGGCCGGAGCAGTATGATGACCAGCTGTTCCAGGATACCGACGAGGTCTACAACGTGTCCCTGAGTCAGACTGAGGCCAGACTCCTGCCCGGCGAGACCCTGCGCCTGTCGGCAAAGGTGCTGCCCTGGACGCTCTCTGATGATTCCGTCGTCTGGAGCAGCTCCGACGAGGATCTGGCCACCGTGGATGCGAACGGCAAGGTGACGGCCAAGTCGGTGGGTACCGTTACCATCACCGCAACGGCCAAGCTGGATGAAACCAAAACCGCCGACTGCACCCTGGATGTGGTGGAGGTTTCCGAAACCCTGAACGGCCTTATCTGGGACGGCGACGGGAACATCTGGTGGGGCGCGTTCCAGACAAACGATCTGACCAATTACACGAAACTTACCAGCGATCCCTGCCAGCATGACTTCGCCGCCGTTGCCTATGGCGCCGATGGCAATCTCTATGCCGCCACCATGGATATAACAAACCAGCTGTCGGACTACTACAAAATCGATCCTGACACCTTTGAGGCCACCCTCATCGGCGGCTCTGATGAAATTTTCTATGCCGACCTGGCCTATGCCCCCCACCTGGACTGCATGCTGGCCGTTTATGGCCCCTACATCCTGCTGATTGATGAGGAAACCGGCACTTACAGCGGTTACTGGGAGTGGCACAATAGCGCCAACCTGATCGGTATCGCCTACGGCGGCAGTCAGTACAACGAGGAATATGATACCTATATCGACACCTTCTTCCTGCTGGATCAGGAGGGCAACGTGTACCTGGAGGGTTTCGCCTCTATCGACAATCAGTACAGCTACTTTAAGGGCAAGCAGAAAGCCTTCCTGAAGAACCTGAACATTTCCACGGATTCGCCCTATTTCAGCTCCCTGTACTATGACGGCCGGTATCTGTTCTGGAGCAAATATTCGGAAAACCAGAGCCTCACAGAGCTGATCGCCTGGGACTGCGAAGGTACGGACGATGTGTACCGGCTGGGCACTTTCGGAAGTGATGTGTGGCCGGTGTGCGGCCTGTTCCAGCAGGAAAGCGCTGAAAACGTCTCTCAGAACCTGGCGGATCTGTCTCAGTCCAAGGCTGTCGCCACTGCTGCCATGGGTACAGTGGATCTGCAGCGGGAAAGCTGCTTCACTGGCGGTCTCCAGTCCGCCGTTTTGACGGACTCCCAGGCCCATCCCGAAATCCTGCCCAACAGCACTGGCTCTTATGATGAGGCCAAAGGCACCGTCACCGTTGCGGTCACTGCCGGTCAGGCGTCCACCAATGGCCGCGTGACCGTCTCCTACGACAGCGCGAAGCTGGTTCTCACTGACATCGCCAGTCCTCTGGAGGCTTCCGCCAACAGAAAAGCGGACAGCGCCGTGGAACTCGCATATGCCGCTGCCAGGGAATTGCCCGGCAACGAAACGCTGGCGCTGCTGACCTTCCAGGTCAAAGCCGGCGCCACCGGCGATACGGAGATCCGGATTCACAGCACCGAGCGGGGGGATCAGACCGTGGATACCACCGAATCCGTTGCTGTAGCCCTCTCCCACAAGTGCGCCTCCAAGGGCTTCTCCGATCTGAATCCGGCGCAGTGGTATCATCCCTACACCGACTATGTGCTGGAGCACGGCCTCATGATTGGCGTGGGCGGCGGTAAGTTCGCCCCCAACGGCAAGGTGACGCGGGCGCAGCTGGTGACGACCCTGTACCGTTTGGCCGGTGAGCCGAAGGTAACGGAGCTGTCCACCTTCACCGACGTGCGTGAGAATCAGTGGTATGCCAAGGCCGTGGCCTGGGCCCAGGATGTGGGCGTCGCCAAGGGTATTACTGACACCATCTTCCGCCCCGACGCGCCTGTTACCAGAGAGCAGGCCGCAACGTTCCTGTACCGGTATATCACCGGCTACTTGAAGCAGGAGCCTGTCAAGGGCGCTGACCTGACCGTCTATAAGGACGCAGACAAGATCTCCGACTATGCCAAGGACGCGATTGCCTGGGCCACCGCCGAGGGCATTTTCGAGGGCTTTGAGGACAGCACCATGCGGCCCAAGGGCACTCTGGTTCGGGTACAGCTTGCCAAGTTGCTGACCGTTCTGGATCAAAACTTCTGATACTTCTCCTTTTTACCTTTTTCTTTGGGCACACCCCTACAGCCTCCGGGCTGTGGGGGGTGTGCTCTATTTTCACCCAAAACTGTCCCAATTTGGTCCAAATCTTGACTTTTTCGTTCTGGGAAAGTACGCTCTGGCAAAGCGCGTGCTTTCCCGGGTTGAAAAGCCCGCAACTGAATCGGGCATCAGATACGTTCTGTATGTACATAGCCAAGCGGTGGGTGCGCCGGGAGGTTCTTACTGATGGAAGTATGTTCGATGTGGGTGAAAATGGGGCAAACAACACCGGCGCCGCAAGCAGCCTTAGCTGGTCTGTGGGCCGAGAAGTACATACAGGGATCATGATACTTGCGCTGGCTACATGTCACACAGTAGAGTGCCCCTCCATAAGCATGGCGGGAGGTACAATCGTCCTATGGAGCGGCCCTGCCCGCCGCTGTCTGAGTTGCCTTTGAACATCCATGTGAACCATTCCATCCGCACCGCTCAACGGTGCGGATTTTGTCGTAAGAAGGAGGCAGAAACATGATACAGGAATCTCAGCAGCATTCTGTAAAAGAAGAGAGAGTCCGCATTGCAAACCGCTTTGGCAGCGGAATGCGAAGATAAGGGAAATGAGCAGGCCACTGCATTTCCAATTGAGAAATAAGAAAAGCAGACCTGCCACAATAGCAAGTCTACTTCCATGTAACATCGAAATATGATAGGTGCCACCAGCGAACAGTGTTTCCAAGACAAATCGCAGCCCAACGAAGTGGGTGCGATTTGGAAAGGAGGAACAGCGGTCTGAGCGCGTTCTGATTTTTGTATGTGAAAAGTCGGAGCAAGCGATATAACGCTTGCTCCGACGTGGTGGACCTGAAGAGATTCGAACTCTCGACCCCCACAATGCGAATGTGATGCGCTCCCAACTGCGCTACAGGCCCAAAGGAATTACATGACACATTATAGTCACTTTTCCCGGGCCTGTCAAGGGCCTTTTGGGGCTACGGCGCAAAAGCCGGTCAGGTATTTTCGTTTTTTAAGGCGTCAATGGGATTTTCCCGTTTGATCCGGCCCATGGCGTACAGCATGGTAGCAAAGACCACCACAAAGATGCTGCATACCGCCACTGCTACCGCACTCCAGGGAATCTGGAAGGTGCTGGAAACGCTGCTGCCCACTGTATCATAAATGAACAGGGTCATGAGGGCCGATAGGGGCAATCCGAACGCCAGGGCCCGGAAGCCATAGAGGAGGCATTCGTAATTCATCATCCGGTTCATACCGCCCCGGGTCATGCCCACAGAACGCAGCATGGCAAACTCCCGGCGGCGCAGGGCCACATTGGTGGAGATGGTATTAAATACATTGGCCACAGCAATGAGGGAGATCAGAACAATAAAACCATAGGAAAACACATTGACAATGGTCACCATATTTCGGCTGGAGGATTCCTGTTCCCGCACGTCATAGACCTGTCCGCTGCCGGTATAACTTCCCCGCTCCAGGAGAATCTCTTTCAGGGACTCCGCCGTTTCGGCATGGCTGGAGCTGGTGAAGCAGACGGAGATCTCTCTGTCATCGTCCGGGGCACAGGCATAGGGATAGATCAGGATGCATCCCCCGCCCTCTCGGGTTGAAACGCCCAGCGGCAGCTCCTGCACCATGGCGCCCAGCTCTATGGCTACCGTTTGGGTGGGGCGGCTGATTTCTTCCCCCTCCTCGTTGAAGAAGAAGTCCTGGGCAGGAGTCGGCGCAGCGTCGGGTTGACTGTCCGACACATTTCCGGTATAGCCATAATCATAGCCCTCCACCGCCTGGGGCTGCCGGAGCGCGGCTGTTCTCGTCCCACGCTTCAGAATCTGGTAGGTATAAACCTGCCGTTCATAATGGCCTTCCGCTCCCTGAAGATAAAGCACATCATTTCCCTCATTGTATACCAACGGCAGCGGGTGCGAAGCATCCAAATACTGCTCGGCGTCCAGGCCCTGTGCAGTCAGAAATTGCCGGTAACTGGTTTCATCCACGTAATACCGTTCCACCGGAATGGCCACTGCACCTGTATAAGCAGGATCGGCGCAGGCCTGCCAGAAGGTCTTGGCCGCCACTTCCCCGTAGCGCAAATAGGTCTCATTCAGCTGGTCCTGCTCCAGGAGCAGGTATCCCCGGTCTTCTTTCCAATAGGCCCCCTGCTGTACGCCTTTGGCCTCTGACAGTGCAGAGAATACCGCTTGGGGATCCGCTTCGCCGTCTAGGAAGCACAACACATCATAGTTGCTGACGCTGAGCGTCTCATCCACCGTACCGGTGAGATACATGCAGAAGGAACTGGCGGAGATGAACAGGACCAGACTCAGCACCAGGGAGACAATGGTTGCCCGGTAACGCCGGCGGTTGCGCCGGAAGTATTTCTTGGCCAAAATCCCTTCCAGTCCAAACAGCCGTCCAGTCAGGCGAGACACCCGGACGTCCTTCCCCCGGATGCGGATATCCTGATTTTGTCGAATGGCCTCCAGCGCGGTGACGCGGGTGGCCCGGCTGGCAGGAATCCACACAGAAATCAGCACCGTCACCAAAGCAATGATCGCAGAGCCGCCCACCGATGCCCAGGAAACCCGGAATCGCATGGGAACCTCGGCCGCCAGCACACCCTGGAACAGCCCTCCAATGAAGTGCAGCGTAACGGCCATACCGCCCAGGCCGCAGAGAATGCCCAAGGGGATGCCAATCACCGAAATCACAGCCGCTTCATACAACACCGACCGACGGAGCTGACTCCGGGTGGCCCCCACTGAGCGCAGCAGCCCGAACTGCCGGGTCCGCTCTGAGACCGAAATGGAAAAGGCGCTGTAGATGAGAGACACCGAACCCAGCACAATGAGAAAAATTAAAATCGTCGCCAGTCCAAAAAACACTCTCCCGAAATTGTCATACCGGAACACCCCCTCCGCCGCCAGCAGGCTCCAGTTCTGATCCTCTGGCAGATCGTGGGCCGCGATGACCGCGTTCATATCCCCCGCATCTGCGGTTTTGTAATACAGCATGTAATTCTGGGGGCCCCCCGATTCCGGCACAGTGAGGAAGGTGTAGCCAGGCGCGGAGTAGTCTTCAAAGTCCGGTCGCTCGTAAAATCCCACCACCCGGTAGGTTCTGGTTTCACGTACCTGGAGCGCCTCATCGTCGCACAGGGGATTGCTCTGATTCAGGGGGTACCCGTCCACCATGCGCTCTCCCAGGGCCAGCTCCACGGTGTCTCCAATCTGCAGGCTGGCTCCCCCGTTCCCTACAGACAGGTAGTGGACGGGGACCAAAATTTCTCCTTCCTGCTCCGGCAGTCTCCCCACTGCCCGAACCGGCATGACGTCAAAGAAGGTGGCGTCTGCGCCCAGCAAGTAAATATAGGGTTTGTCCTCATTCTGACTTTCACTCGCCGCATAGCCCAATATCTCTGCCGAGGCAACATGGGCCACCCGGCTGTCCGCCTCCAGAGCCTGCCGGACTTCCTGGTCGGCCCTTTCCACCCGGCCATACCAGTCGCCGGTCTCATATACCTCGCTATCCCGATAAAAGCCCTGAAAGCTGACCACAATGGTGGTCACTGCACAAACCATAGCGGCGGAAAGCAGCACCCCCACAATGGTCACAATGGTCCGGAGGCGATTTTTCCGCAGGGACTCTCTCGTCACCTTGTGAAACACATTCATCCCCGAATCACCTCATCCCGGGTAATTTTTCCATCCTCAATGGCCAGTACGCGGTCTGCCTGGAGGGCGATGGACTCGTCAT